>Ga0247727_10001283_pt1 | contig 60346 bp, 53 predicted proteins | sample WisWelCaveWW1625_FD_202498 | JGI IMG/M metagenome (GOLD analysis project Ga0247727, IMG submission 202498) | Biofilm microbial communities from Wishing Well Cave, Virginia, United States - WW16-25 | ecosystem: Environmental > Aquatic > Deep subsurface > Groundwater > Cave microbial mat | place...
CCTCAGCATCCTCCGAGCGGAGGCACCGACTCCCTCGTCGGTCAACCTCTCGCGCCTGGGGGTGGATCAGTTTCAGAGCGCCCGATGGATCAGATCCTGGGCGGCGGGATTACGGGTGACGGAGTGCGTCCGCGGCGCATGTTCGTGCGGGGACGCGGCTCGCGCGTGCGCCGGAACACCGGAGGATACCTGCTGCGCATCGGGTCTGGTCACGCGTTGCGTCGACACGCTCCACGACCCGTGGCACTGCGGTGCGTGCGGCGAGGCATGCGAGGGCGACCACGCATGCGTGAACGGCGCCTGCGTCTGCGAGTCGTCCAAGAGGGAGTGCGGCGACGACGAGTACTGTACGAACGGCGTCTGCGTTTGCGGGGGCCCCTTCTTCCCGGCCTGCGGAGCGGGCGAAGACTGTGTGGACGGTCGGTGCATCTGCGGGGGCGAAGGCCGGGCCTGCTGGTGGAGCGAATCCTGCTGCGAAGGTGCCTGCGTGCCGAGCCACCTGGACGAGGCGAACTGCGGCGGCTGCGACTACGCGTGCCCCGCGGGCGAAGAGTGCAGGGAAGGCGTCTGTGAATCTCCGGCGTTCTGCCCGGAGGGGACCGCCCACGTCGAGGGTTATTGCTGGTCTCAGGCGACGGACTGCCTCGAGACACCTGCCGAGACCTGCGCACGGTTCGGCTTGGAGGCGAGTCCATGGTTCCTGCCGATGGAATGGGACGGCGCCCACCTCGCTGAAGTCGCCGATGGAATTGGGTGCAACTCCATCGGCGAGGTAAGTTGCTGTGTACCCTCCATGTGGGTCGATCCATCGGGGGACTGCTTCACCATGGGCTTTGGCGATCAGTTCGAGAACTTCTTGGGCTGCGCCCTCGACGACGCCATCCCCGTCCGCACCTGTAGCCCGCGGTAGGAGTGCGTCAACTTCCCCGGGCATTCGTCCCTGACTGGAAGTGGGCCTCGGCCTGCTGCTGCTCCCCTGAGCACAGCCTACCTGCCGGCTCCCCGGGCCGGCCCGAGCTCCACGCCGAGACGCTCGCGGAGCAGACGCTCGATCGCGGCCGGAGCGCGGCGCTCGAGGTGGGCTCGCCACAGGTGCAGCGACCCGTCGCCCGAAACGGACGCGAACGCGCGGCCGTCCGGTCGGAACTGCGCGTCGTACCCTCATGCGATACTGCGTGCGGTCGCCGAAGAAAGGGATACTCGTGTACACGACCGCAGCCCTCACGGCATTCGCGACGGACGGAGAGATCGACCTGCACGAGGGCGAGGTCTCGCTCACCGGCATCGGAGCGAACGCGCAGACTTCGGCGTTCGACCTCGAGCGGTTGCAGGACCGCGTGCTCTACCTCGACAGCACCTTCCTCCCCGTTCCCGAGTTCTTCGGTGGACTCGGCCCATGACGTGGACGGCGTCGGCTCTGGCGGCGGCCGTCGTCGGCTGCGGTGGGAGAAGCCTCGCGAGCCCTCCGGCGTTCGCGGTGGCTCCGGCTGGGACGGAATGGTGGTGCGCCGGGACTCTCCACATCGGCTACTGCTTTTCATCCGAGCAGCAGTGCGGGGAGTTTCGATCGTCGCTCGGTCCCGCCGATCCCGCCTCCGAATGCGCGCCCACGAAGTCGGTGGTCTGCGCGAGCTACCAGCCAGCCGCGGCGACAGCCGAGCAGACGGTCTGCCTCTCGGACCTGAACTCGTGCAACAACTTCCGCGCGAGTGTCCTCGCACGGCCGGAAGGCCGTGTCTCCGAGTGCGGAATGGTCCTCGAGGCGGGCCTGGCGGCGTGCCTCCCTCCGGTCGGAACCGTCCCCTGCTCGTACTCCTCAGAGTGCGGCGGCTACCGCTGCGCGATCGACCGGTGCAGGTTCCACTGCTCTTCCGATGTCGACTGCGAATCCGGGCTCGTCTGCAAGAACGGCGCGTGCGTGCAACCCGGCGAGTGCGGGACCTGCTCGCAGGACTCGCAATGCGGAGACTACGGCTGCGAGATCTCGCGCCACCGGTGCAGGACGTACTGCGGCTCGAACTACGACTGCACGCTTGCGGTGTGCGTCTCGGGAGCCTGCGTGAAGCCCGGCACGAACGGGGCCTGCAGGTACGACTCGGACTGCGGCAACTACGGCTGCGGCTCCGACCACCGCTGCGAGACCTACTGTAGCGACAACGCGGACTGTCGCTACGGGCGGTGTCGCCGTGGGGAATGCCGGTGAAGAGACCCGGACCCGGCCTGTTTCTCGCCTGTTTGCTCGCTGCGGGATGCGGCAACGAGAGCGGGTTCGACGAGGCTGCGGATGCTGGGCAAGGAGCGGACGGCGGGCCTGGATTCGAACCTGCACCGCCGGAGCCGCCGGAGCTCGCCCGGATAGCGCCGTGTCCAAAGGGTTGGCGCGAGGTCGAAGATGAACGGGCGCCTGATCTCGTGCTCTGCGATCCTTGGCCGGTGGAAGGACCGCAGGATTGCGCCCTCGACGAGGCACACTTCCCGGGAGGCGCGGGTTGCGAGCGAATCGGTACGGCGTGCCCGCCGGTGACTGGGCGCTAGACCTCCCCGCGGGAGCGTCGACACTCTACGTCGAGGTGGGCGCTCCCGTCGGCGGCGACGGGACCCGAGCGGCTCCGTTCGCCCGAATCTCGGACGCCCTGGCGGTCGCCGGCGACGATGCGGTGATCGCGCTGTCGAAGGGCACCTTCGACGAGTCGTTGACCGTCGGGCGACCGCTCACGATCTGGGGCGCCTGCGTGGCCGAGACGCTCCTCGCGGCCTCGACGTCGCCCACGCTGCGCCTGTCCCTGCGCGGGGGAACGAAAGTGGGCAACCTCCGGGTGTCCGGCACGGGATGGGGGATCTCGATCGTCTCGAACGCGGCGCCGGTCACCCTCGAGGCTGTCGTCGTCGATACCCCGGTCGGAATAGGAGTGAACGTCGATCCGGGCGCCGGGCTCATCGCGCGCGACCTGGTGGTGCGCGACGTGCGCTCCGACGGCGCAGGCGCCGGAGGGTACGGCCTCGAGGCGTCCGGTGGCGTCTCGGTCGAGCTGACTCGCGCGAGCTTCGAACGCGGTCGCACGGTCGCCTTCCACGTCGCGGGCGCGGGCACGTTGCTCTCGGCGACTGACCTCGCGCGCGACACCCGGGGCGAACAGAGCAGCGGCATGGCGGGCTACGGGATGCAGATCTCGCAAGGCGCTCGGGTCGAGCTCCTCCGGACGGCAATCTCCGGAAACCGCACCGCGGGCGTGTACCTGCTCGACGCACCCTCCGAGCTCCTGGCGACGGACGTCGTGGTGCGGGACACGCTCGCCCGGGAGGCGAACGATGAGGGCGGAACGGGCCTCGACGTCATCGGCGGCGCTCGAGCGACGCTCTCGCGCGCGGTCTTCCAGCGCAACCATCAGCTCGGCCAGCGCGCGGCCGGATGAAGGCACCGTCCTCACGGCCTCGGATCTGGCCGTCGTCGACACGCTCCCCCAACCAGCGGATGGGCGCGCCGGACACGGCCTCGACGCCTTCGGCGGAGCGAGCGTGGAGATCACGCGGGCTGTGTTCGAGCGCAATACGGGGGTCGCGATCAGCTTCGGCGACGAGGGCACTCGCCTCGATGCGACGGACCTTCTCGTCAGCCGGACCGCGTCGCAGGAGTCGGACCTGCGCGGAGGGCACGGGCTCGAAGCTTCGGGTGGCACGCATGTCGTGCTGCTGCGTGCCGCCTTCGAAGAGAACCGGTACACGGGGCTCGTCCTGGATGGAGCCGGCACGCTCCTGGAGGGCTCGGACGTGTCGATCCGCGACACCGAGCGCGACGAGGCGTCGGGCGGCTGGGGCACCGGGCTGCTCGCCCAGAACGGTGCCCAGGCGGATCTGTCGCGGATCGTCCTCGAGCGAAACCGTCTCGCCGGCGTGCGAGCGATGCACGCGGGCACCCAGTTGTCCTTGACGGATGTCGTGGCCGCTTCGACGGTCGAACAGGACTGCGGTGACTGCATCGGGGCCGCGGGCGGCAGCGGGGTGGTCGCGACGCTGGGGGCCGCCATCGCCCTGACGAGCTTCCGGGCGAGCGACAACTTCCTCTGCGGGATTCAACTCGCTAACGGAGGGACCGTCGATCTGCACGCGGGCGAGGTTTCTGGCAACCGGATCGGGGTGAACGTGCAGACCGGAGGCTTCGACCTCGAACGGCTTCAGGACGGTGTCGTGTACCTGGAGAACGAGGTCGATCTCGACAGCTCCTTGCTCCCGGTTCCCGAAGCGGTCTCGGAGGTCGATCTCTGACCGTGACACGCCCCTGGGCAGTGTCGGCACGCGTCGCCTTCGCGATGATCGTTGGCTGCGGGCCGCGAGGAACTCCAGAGTACCTCCCCGGCGAGAATGCCCCCGCCTATTCCTACGGGAGCACGGCACCCGTACCGCTCGTTGGCGGGCTGACTGGCCAGGTCTTCCATCTGGGCTGTCCGATTCTGGAGCGGCTTCGGCAGACCGAAGCCACCTCTGCACTCGAGGATCGATCTCCCGAACTCGTGCTCGCCGATGCCCGCTCCTCCATCGAGCTCGACGGTCTGCGCCGTGGTGATCCGCCCGAGGAGATCCAGCGGCGCCTGGCACAGCTCGAATCGGAAGCGACGAGAGCCATGGAGGGGCCGGGTCTGCGGGTGCTGCGCATCGATGCCGTGGTCGTGCACGCCGTCGAGACCTATCTCGGCCGAGAGAACCCCGACTTCGTGCGGGTGCGCGAGGAACGAACCATCTCGCCCGTGTTCCTCATCATCGGGCTGTGCCTCGCGCGGATGCGAGGCTGACTCTGCTCGTCGTTGGCCGAGTGAATCGCGAGTTCGCCCTGGGTCCGCTGGTGACGCTGGCCACGAGCGCGCTCGGTTCGCGCTTTGGCGGGCTTCGGTTCGTCGTCGACCGCCAGCCGTTCGATGGTGGCGGGTACTCGGAAGAGATCACCGTTCACGCCGTCCCCGTGGATCGGTCCGGCCAACCAGTGCGGCTGTCGAACGGGGGGCATCCCGCCTTCGGCGTGACCTTCTCGTTCTACGTGGACGAGCCCCGGATCGCGTCAGGCCTCTCGCTGCTCTTCGAGGAGGCTGGGGTCTGCTCACCGCCCTGGTTGCCGCCGTGCGGAGGCGACATCCAGCGGTGCTGCAAGGACGGACCGACCTGTCAGCCCGGGATGACCTGCCAGGGCTTTCTCTGTCGGGCGTGCGGTGAGATGGGCGCTTCGTGCTGCGAAGACGAGACGTGCGTTCCCCTCTCGCGTTGTGACACGGCGACGCTCACCTGCGCGCCATGTGGCCGAGCCGCAGGCGACCCATGCTGCCCCCGAAACTCGCCGTGTGGCGAGGGTCTCGGCTGCACTGCCGGGCGATGCGGCCCCTGTGGGGGACCGGGCCAACCTTGCTGCGGTGCCATGAGGTGCAACGCCGGTTTCTCGTGTGAAGTCGATGTCTGTCGGACCCACTGACCGGGCTCCATGGGGCTCCCTCGCACTTGCGAGTAGCCGTCATGCCGTCGCGATGGCACGCTCCGGCGGCACCGATGATGAACCGCTACCGATTCGTGACGATGGTTTTGTCCGTGCTCCTGTTTCCGGCCTTCGCGATGGCGCAGCCGGACCCGCCTCCGGACGCGGAGCCAGGTATGGGTGACCAGCGCTTCTTCGGGCTGGCCGCCAACATCGGCCTCTTCCAGGGATTCGGCGGCGGAGTCAGAGTCGGCAGTACAGGGTTCGGGATCGCTGCGTCGGGAGCCTGGCTTCCCGTGATCATCTCCGTGCAGCGTTCGGCCGAGGATCCCCCCGAGTTCGAGTTCTACTCGTCGGGGCAAGTAAACGGGGACCTCTACGTCCGCTTCGCAGAGGCCGGGCCGCAGACCGAGATCGGAGGCCAAGGGGGGTATCGGTACAACACACTGCTCGGCCATGGAGGCGCACTCGGAGGCTACGCAAACATCGACCTCGGGCCGTCGCTCGTGGGACAGGTCGCAGGAGGGATCCTGATCTTCCCGGACGGCGAGAAGCGGGTCCTCCGGGAAGCCGACCTGCCGGACGGAGCCTACTTCAATTTCCCCGGGCCCTCGTTCCAGATCGGTGTGAGCCTCGGCCTGCTGCTGTTCCCCTGAGCGCAGTCTAGCTCCCGGCTCCCTGGGGCGGCCCGAGCTCCACGACGAGACGCTCGCGGAGCAGACGCTCGATCGCGGCCGGAACGCGGCGCTCGAGGTGGGCTCGCCAACAGGTGCAGCGACCCGTCGCCGGAAACGGACGCGAACGCCCCGCGGTCCGGTCGGAAGTTCGCGTCTTCCCAGACGCGCAGTTTCTCCTGCAATCTCGCGAAAAGGCCGGGCCAAGGAGGGGCGGGAGGCGTAAACTGCCGGCTTCACGCGTGATGGGGACTTCGAAGCGAGTCACAGGTTGGCCGTGGACAGGCCTCGCGTCGTGGGTCCTCCTGGGTGCGCTCATCTCCCTCGTCGATCCGGTCGGCGGATTTCTCCGTCCTCTCGGCCTCGTCGCCGCCGCCGTCAACGTCGGCATCGCGGTGGCGCTCCTCGGTATGCGCGGCTGGGCGATCACGCTGACCGCACTCCGCGGGCTTGTGGGGCTCGTTCTCGGGTACATGGACTTCGAGGAGGCGCGCATCCGGATGGGCGGCTGGGAGCAGATGCCGCCGGTGCTCCAAGCCTGGGTCTGGATCGTGTTCACCTACCTCGGGAGCCTCACCGTCGTCGCGTTCGTGGTCTGGGTGTGGGCGCAGGGGAAGGCGACGGGGGAACGCGACGACGAGGAGTGACGGATGGCTCAGGGCCCGGCCGTTCGCGCACGGAGGCGCCCGATGCGGCTAACGAAGACCCCGTCTGGCCTGGCTCTCGGCCGATACGTGATCTTGGCTGCGGCGTCCGTCACCTTGCGCGCGCCCGCGTTCTACCTGCCCGCTCCTTCGCTCGCCCCGAGCTCCACGCCGAGACGCTCGCGAAGCAGCCGCTCGATCGCGGCCGGAGCGCGGCGCTCGAGGTGGGCTCGCCACAGGTGCAGCGACCCATCGCCCGAAACGGACGCGAACGCGCCGCCGTCCGGTCGGAACTGCGCGTCGTACACGAAGTCGGGATGCGCCTCGTGAACGGCGAGCAGGCGTCCGGATGCCGCTTCCCAGATGCGCGCGCTCCGGTCCTCGCTGGCGGTGACGAGCCGTGCCCCCTCCGGGCTCCAGGCCACCGACCAGACGGGCGCAACGTGCCCCTCCAGCCGGACGAGGACGCGCCCGGTGTCCGCGTCCCAGACCAGGACGGACCCGTCCGCGCTCGCGGAGGCGATCCGCTTCCCCGGCGGGTCGAACGCCGCGTCGTAGATCGTGTCGGTGTGCCGTTCTCCCTGGAGGAGGAGGCCGTGGCTCGCAACATCCCAGACGCGCAGCACCCGATCCTCGCCGCCCGACACGAGCCGCCGCCCAGAAGGATCGAACGCGACCGCGTGCAGCTCAGCGCGAGGCGACCGCCACTCGTCGACGGGCACTCCCGTGGCCGGGTCCCAGATGCGGATCGCACCCACGTCGTCGCCCGTCGCAATCGTCCGGCCGTCCGCCGACCACGCTGCCGCGAAGACCCGTCTCGGATGCTGGAGGGGAATGGATCCCGACGCGTCCACGCGCGAGACCATGGCCACCCGGTCCTCGCTAGCCGTCAAGAGCCGACGTCCGTCGGGCGAGAACCCGATCGCGCGGACGGCCTTTGCGTGGCTCCCGAGCGTCCGGACCGGACGCCCCGTGCGGGCATCCCACAATCCGACGGAGTGGCCCGCGGCCCCGGCCGCTATCGTCCGTCCGTCCGGCGAGAACGCGAGCACGAAGGGGGGACGGTCGAGTCCACTGGCTGTCCAGAGGAGGGGGCGCGCCCCTGCGTCCCACACGCGCAAGGTGCCGTCCGCGCTCGCCGTCACGATGCTCCGCCCGTCGGGGCTCCACTGCGCCGAGAAGACCCGCCCCGTGTGCCCGCGCAGGATGTGCGCCTGGCGCAGGCTCGCGGTGTCCCAGACACGCACCGTCCCGTCCGCGCCCGCGGTGAGAATCTCCCGCCCGTCCGCTCTGAAGAATACCGATCGCACCGGCCCTTCGTGTCCGACCAGGGCGCCACCGGGCTCGAACGTCCGCGCGTCCCAGAGCTGCACCGTCCGGTCATGCCAGCCTGCGCTCGCGATCAGCCCGCCGTCCGGGCTGACGGACGCCCATGCAACCCACTTCTCGTGGCGTCCCTCGAGCTTCTTGACGAGCCGTCCCGTCGCCGCATCCCAGATCCGCACCCTCGCGTCGTCCGAGGCCGTCACGATCCGACCGCCGTCGGGCGTGAAGCAGGCGGACGTGACCCAGTCGCCGTGCCCCTCCGCGAGCGATCTGCCGCCGCCGCCCTCCGAAGGCCAGACGCGCGCCGTCCCATCCGCGCTCGATGTGACGAGCAGGCTCCCATCGGGGCTCCACGACGCGGCGGTGACGCGGTCGGTGTGCCCCTCGAGCGACGCGAGGAGCCGGCCCGTGCCCGCCTCCCACACGCGCGCGGTCCGATCGACGCTCGTCGTGACGACGCGCGTGCCGTCAGGGCTCCATCCGACGAAGAGCACCTTGTCGTCGTGTCCGGGCCGAAGCGCCCGGATCGGATCTCCCGTCCGGGCGTCCCAGATCCGCCCCACACCATCGGCCCCAGCCGTCGCGATCCTCTCCCCAGCGGGATCGAACGCTGCCCACCGCACGCCCACGCGACTCTGGTCGATCGTGAACCGGAGGGCGTCGATCGGTCCCATCGCTTCGCCGAGGAGATGCGAGAGCGCCGCCCCCCGCCGGCCGCGACGGTATGCCTCGGCGAGATGAAGTGCCGGCCGCAGCGGCACGCCGGCCACGAGCTCGGTACGCCCCCGTTCCTCGAGGTTCTCGAGGAGCTGCCGGGTCGCCAGCTCTGTCTCCCTGTGGGCGACCGCCGCGGCCCGCCGCGCGCGCGCGATGCGCACGAGGCTCGCTCCCCCGACCGACAGGAGCGCGAGGAGCGCAAGCGCGCCCACCGTCACAGCCGCCCGGTGCCGCCGTGCGAAACGTCGGAGGAGCTCCCAGCGCGTGTACCGGTGGACGCGGACGAGCTGCCCGTCGAGGAAGCTCTTGAGGTCCGCGGACAGCTCCTTGGCCGTCGGGTAGCGCTGCCCCGGATCCCGGGCCATCGCCTTCTCGACGATCGCCGCGAGGTCGCGCGGCACCTCGGGCGCGACCTGTCCGAACGGCGCCGGCGGGCCGGCGAGGACCTTGCCGAGGACCTCCACCGCGGAGGTGCCCTCGAAGGGCGGACGACCGGTGAGGAGGTTGCGCAGGACGGCGCCCAGCGCGTACACGTCGGCGCGTTCGTCGGCCGGCTCGCCCCGGGCCTGTTCCGGCGCCATGAACGCCGGCGTCCCGAGCACGTCCCCCGCAGCGGTCTCGAGCGCCCCTGCGGCGTCCCTGCGCGGCGCGCCGTCGCGCTCGTCGGAAACGACCTCGCCGCTCGCGAGGTCCTTCGCGAGCCCCCAGTCGATGACGATGGTCTCGCCGTACTCGCCCACCAGGACGTTCGCCGGCTTGAGGTCCCGGTGAATCACGCGCGCGGCGTGCGCATAGGCGATCGCGTCCACGACGTCCATCACCCGCGGAAGCAGGGCCAGCCGCCGCTGCAGCGTCCCCGCCTCGCGGATGAGGTCCTCGAGGGTGCGGCCCTCGACGCGCGTCATCGCGTAGAAGGGGCTCTTCGGTCCCCACCGCCCCGCCTCGTGGACGTTCACGATCGACGGGTGCTGCAGGCGCGCCGTCAGCCGCGCCTCCCGCTCGAAGCGGGCCACGAGCGACGCCTCCTGGGCGATCTTGATCGCCACGGGTCGCCCGAGCCTGCGGTCGCGAGCCCGCAGGACCGCGCCCATCCCGCCGCGCGCGAGCAGTCCTTCGACCGCATAGTCGCTCGGGTCGACAGGCCGCAGCTCCCCGTAGTCCTTCGCATCCGCGTCGGGCAACTCGATGACCGCCCCACCGACGACGACGGCACGGACCCCCCCGCCCCCCGCCACGGGCGCCATCGTCTCGTCCACCGCCACGTCGGGCGGCGCGAGCGTCTCGCCGAGAGCCGCATCCGGTCTCGGCGCAGCCGGCTGGATCCCGCTGTGCTCTGGCGGCTCCCGTCCCGTCTCGACCCGCTCGTCGCGCGGCCCCTTCATCGGCTTGGTGCGCGAAGGTTACCACCGGCAGGCGCGACACCCGGGCCGGCCCGTGTTGCAATGAAGCACCATGGAGCTGGACCCCGCGCCTCGCCCCTGGACCCGAGGTGTCCACATCGCCGCGGCCCTCCTCCTCGCCGCGCCGGCACTCACCTTCGTCGCCATCGCGATGGGGCCACGGGTCGTCGACTTCGAAGGCCGTCCGGCGTTAGACCTCCAGAGCGTCGTTCTCGGGGCGGGCTCGATCGCATTGAACGCCGTCCTGGCGTTCCTTCTCGTCTTCACCAGGCGGCGTTGGGTCGCCGGTCTCTGCATCGCCCGCAGCCTGATCGGCGGCGCGATCGGCATCTGGGAGGTGATGGGCGCCCGCGAGCGAGCAGGCGAGTGGACGGATCAGATGATGGTGGGTTGGGTCCAGGTTGCGTTGGTCTTCGCGCTCGTCGCCTTGCTGATGCTCCCCGGCACGCAGCGTGCCCTCGTTTCGGCGCCTACCTTCCCCGATGTCGACTGAGCGTTCCCTGCCGGGCTTGCCGCGATCGTCTTGGGCACTCTTCGCGTTGGTCGTTTCGGCGTGCGCCTCGCCGCCCCCGCCACGGAGCCCGGCCGCTACCGTTCCTCCATCCATGACGCTCCCGGGCGATCCCGTCGCCTGCGCACGGGTCCTGGCCCTTGCCGAGCACGTCGTGTTGCAACTGGACGCCGGGCTCACAACATGCCCTGTCGATCTCGAAGCGGTCCGAGCCGCTCAGGGGCAGGCCGATGCACTCATCACGGCCCTGCAGAGCCAGGAGATCCCGGCCGAGTTTTCGGAGGAGGTCCGTCGCTCCGTTCTCGCGGTGCTCGAAGAGACCCTCTCCCGGCTGTCGGCCTGCCTGGAGGTACCCGCCCACGAGGACAGGCGCGCGCTCGACACGGCGCTCACCGACGCACGGCGATCCATCGGACGACTCCGGTCGCAACTCGCACTCCACCAGTGCGATGACGGCGACGTATCGGATTGCACGGTCCAGTGCGACCGCGGTCACGCGGGTAGCTGCGTCAACCTCGGCTACGCTTACCACCTCGGCGAGGGCGCTCCGGTCGATCTCGCGCGCGCCGTACACCTGTACCGCCGCGCGTGCGATGGCGGAGACACGGTCGGTTGCAACAACCTCGGCGTCATGTACATGGACGGTGAGGGCGTCGCAAGGGACGACGGGGCCGCGATCGGATTCTTCCTGCGCGGCTGCGACGCCGGCGAGCCCCGGAGCTGCAACGGAGTCGGCTGGATGACGGAGATCGGAAGGGGCGCGCCTCGCGACCGCGCGGCTGCGGCGAGTTATTACGCGAAGAGCTGCGACGGGAACGACGTTCTCGGTTGCATGAACCTCGCGTTTCTCGCGCAGGAAGGTGTCGGCATGCCGCGCGACGAGGTACGCGCCTCGGCTCTGCGGGACCGCGCCTGCGCCTCCCGGGCGCGCGAGTGCGGTCGGGCGGCCTCGCGCTGGCTCCAGAGTGGGCGGGACGAGGCTCAGAAGGCGCGGGGTCGGGAATACCGCCACATGGCCTGCGCGGCAGGCGACACGGAGAGCTGCGCCGGCGAGTGAGCGTGGGGGACCTGCCGTGGGCACTCCTTTCACACGTTCCCGACGGTTCCCGAGGCACCGCGTCACCTCGAATGGAGGCTCCACACGAGAGTCGCGATTCCGGCGAGGATCGACAGAGTCACTACAGGTGATCAACTCGCGAGCCCGTGCTCCGGGCGCCGGAGCCTGTTTCAGGGGGCGCCGTCACAGTCGCGGTCGTCGTCACCTGGAGGGTCGTCGGCGTCGGGGTGAATCTCCGCATCGTCGTCGTTGCAATCCTGCCCGCCGGTCGAGAAGGAGGGGAAGCCGTCGCCATCGCGGTCCACGCCGTCCGCGCCGTCGCAATTCTGATCGATCCCATCCCCTTCCGGGCGCGTCGCTGTCGCGTATAGGAGATCGAAGTCCGTCTCTTCGTAGTACGCGATGTGGACGTCGTCGTCTGGCCCGACCGCGATCGAGGCGTACGCCCCGGCGTTGCCCTTGGGATCTACCGTCTCGGTGGCCCACACCCCGCCCGTCCGGTGCGCGTAGCGGAGATCTCGCGCGCTATTGTCCGCGTATGCGATGTGGACGACCCCTCCCGCCACGGCAATGGAGGCATACGAGCCGGTATCGCCGGCCGAGTCGACTGTCTCGGTGACCCACGAACCAGACGCGTTCGTCGCGTACCGCAGGTCGCCGCCGGTGCGCGCGTAGTAGGCGACGCGGACGAAACCTGCGTCGGGATCGACTGCGATCGACGCGTACTCGCCCACTACGCCCTCCTCATCGATCACTTCGGGGGAGATCAACGCCCAGTCGAATCCATCAGACGTCGCGATCTTCAGCGATGAATTCGTCGAGTCAAAGTAGGAGACATGCACGGTCCCGTCCGGTGCGGCCGCAATGGACGAGTTGGAGCCGGTGTTGAACAACGAGTCGTCCACGGTGTCGCGGTTCCAGGCGCCACCCCCGCCGTCCATCCATGCGTAACGGAGGTTGCCATTCGTTTCGTCGTAGTAGCTCACGAGGAGTCTGCCGTCGTCGGCCACGGCGATCGACGTGGACCGCCCTGTCCGCCCGTCGAAGTCCACGATCTCGGACACCCACGGGCCGCTGCGGTTCGTGACGTGGATCAGGTCGCCCGGTAGCTCGTCGAAGCAGGTCACATGAACGGCGCCGGTGGAGTCGAGCGCGATGTCCGTGAACGCGCCGCGATCGTCGGTCGCGTCAATCGTTTGAGTGCCCCAAATCCCGCCTGAGTTGTTCGCGTACTTCAGGTCGCCGTTCGTCTCGTCCTCGTAGCTCACGTGGACGACTCCGTCCGCGCCAAGCGCAATCGCCGCGTACTCCCCGACGTGCCCCTCGGTATCGATGGTCTCGAGCGTCCACTCGCCAGCGGAGTTGTCCGGTGCGTCCGGATGGACGGACGGATCGCCGTCGTCGCAATCGGTGCCGCCGGCGCACATGGGATCTCCGTAGCCGTCCCCATCGCGATCGCGGTTCCCCGCGCCTCCGCCCGGGCCTCCGTCAGGCCGGTGCTCTGGAAGCTCGTCGGGGTCTGCTGCCTCCGGGACGCATCCGTCGCGCCGGCAAGTCTCGTTCTCTGGGCAGGTCGTGCCGACGCAGTCGCACGCGAGAAACATGTCGAGCCACAGGTCCCTCCCCTCGACGAAGCCCGTGACCGCGCTCGTCGTGAGCCGGACGCTGCCTGCGAGCGTCGCATCCACCTCGACCGTCACGCGCCGGTCTGCGTCGCCGTCCCGCGGAACGACGCCGAAGGTCGCGGGGAGCGAAACCTGGTCGCCGATGAGATCGTAGTGGACGCTGGCCTCGGTGACCCCCAGTTCGGTCAGGACGCGCACGTTGAAGCCGTCCAGCGCGCCCGGTACTGCGAGGTCCGTGTCCACGACGACCATCAGCTCCGTGAGCGCAGGCTCGGGTCGGCAGGCTACGACAAGCAACGACCATGCGACGACCTTTGCGGACTGGCAGGTCATGGCAGTGGCGGAACGTAGCGAGCACCGTCGCCGAGGACATCCCCCGAGGCCGCCACCCCGCCCCACACGAGCATCTCGCAACCTGTCCAGACCGAGGACGGCGAAAGTCTGCCTATCGGCCCATCCTCGACAGGGAGCGGCCGCCACGCATCCGCATCCGGGTCGTACCTTGCTCCGTCCCCGAACATCGTCGATCCGCCTGCGCCTCCGCCCCAGACCACGAGTTCAGCGCCAGTCCAGGCGAACGCAAGCTGGGTACGTTCCGCCAGCGCCGCGTCGTTCCCGACCGCCGTCCACTGGTTCAGGGCGGGGTCGTAGAGGCCGCCGTCGTTCAGAGGTTCCGATCCGTCGTGACCGCCCCACAGGAGTACGTGCGCTCCGGTCCATACTCTAGCTCCGTTGATTCGTCCGGTTGGGGCACTTACGGCGGCGATGGGGTTCCAAGTATTGGACCCTGGTTCGTAGAGTGCTCCATCAGCGAAGACATCGGGTGGGGAAAAGCCACCCCAGATGAAGACTTCGGAGCCGGTCCACACGGAATTTGCCAACTCCCGCCCTTGCAGAGGCGAATCGGACACGACCGTCCACTCGTCGTTTCCGGGATCGTACAGTGCCCCGTCCGCCGCATCAGCTCCGCTGAACGTGAATCCACCCCAAATCAATGCGGATCCGTCAGTCCACACCACTGCATGCTCACGACGGGGCTCGAGGGGGGAAGGAGACAGGGCCGCCCATTCATCGAGGGCGGGGTCATACCGCGCACCGTCGACGGCCATGCTCCCGTCACCCCAGACGAGCATGCCGTTCGTTGTCCAAATGGCTGAGTGGGCGTCACCCCCGACAGGCGCTCCGTCGGCGGTGACGGCTCGCCAGGAGTCCGTCCTCGGGTCGTAGATAGCGCCGTCGTCGAGGGGTGCCGCATCGTCCCAGCCTCCCCAGACGATGGCCTCGGTTCCTGTCCAGACCATCGCGTGCCGCCACCGTGGGCTCGGCGCGCCCGTCACGGAGATCGGGTACCAGCGGTCTCGGGCGTCCGGACAGGTATCCGTGTCCGAGCTCGAATCTGAGTCCGAGTCCGAGTCCACATCCGCGTCCCCGCCGAATTCCGGCAGGTCGGCCGGATCGATCTCCTCGTCCACGCAACCCTCCCGGCGGCACGTCTCGTTCTCGCCGCAGGTAGCCGCCACCGTCACGCAGCTCTCCGCCAGGAACATCTCGAGTCGTAGCTTCTTCCCCTCGATGAAGCCCGTGACCGCGCGCGTCGTGAAGAGGAGCTCGCTCGCCAGGGTCGCGTCTACCTCGACCGTCACGCGCCGGTCGGCGTCACCGTCCTTGGGGACGACGCCGAAGCTCGCGGGAAGCGTGACGGGGTCCGCGCCGTCGAGGAAGTAGCGACGGAGCTGAGCGACGCCGCCACCTCCGTCGAGGACGCGCACGTTGAAGCTGTCCAGCTCCTCGGGGACGTCGAAGTCGGTGTCCACGACGACCATGAGCTCCGTGAGCGCGGGCGTGGGTCGACAGCCGGAGGCCAGCGTTACGCAGGCGACGAACATCGTGCGATGCCCACTCACGTACGTTCCCTACGGCCTCGAGAAGAGAAAGACCCACGCGCTCCCGGCGGCCGAGCCGCCCGCGGTGTCGTCCCCACCCGCGCCCACGAGCGCCCGGCTCCCGTCCGAGCTCAGCGCGACAGAGGCGCCGAACGCGTCGTCCGCCGCGCCGTCCGAGGCGAGGAGCGTCGCGTCCTCGGTCCACGTCGTCCCCGTGCGCAGGAAGAGGCGCGCGCTCCCTGCCGCGGAGCCGCCCGCGGTGGCGTCCCTCAACGCGCCCACGAGCGCCCGGCTCCCGTCCGAACTCAGCGCGACCGAGTTGCCGAAGTAGTCGTTCGGCGCGCCGTCCGAGGCGAGGAGCGTCGCCTCCTCGCTCCACGTCGTCCCCGTGCGCAGGAAGACGCGCGCGCTCCCTGCCGCCGAACCGCCCGCGGTGTCGTCCAGAAACGCGCCCACGAGCGCCCGGCTCCCGTCCGAGCTCAGCGCGACCGAGTCGCCGAAGGCGCCGCTCTGTGCGCCGTCCGAGGCGAGGAGCGTCGCCTCCTCGGTCCACGTCGTCCCCGTGCGCAGGAAGACGCGCGCGCTCCCCTCCGGGCCGCCCGCGGGGTCGTCGTGCACCACGCCCACGAGCGCCCGGCCCCCGTCTGAACTCAGAGCGACCGAGCGGCCGAAGAAGTCGTCCCGCGCGCCGTCCGAGGCGAGGAGCGTCGCCTCCTCGGTCCACGTCGTCCCCATGCGCAGGAACGCGCGCGCGCTCCCGGCCTGCGTGCCGCCCGCAGTGTCTTCCGCATACGCGCCCACGAGCGCCCGGCTCCCGTCCGAGCTTAGCGCGACCGAGTAGCCGAACATGTCGTACGCCGCGCCGTCCGCGGCGAGGAGCGTCGCCTCCTCGCTCCACGTCGTCCCCGCGCGCAGGAAGACGCGCGCGCTCCCGGCGCTTGCGTCCCCATACGCACCCACGAGCGCCCGGCTCCCGTCCGAGCTCAGCACGACCGATTGGCCGAAGTGGTCGTCCGCCGGACCGCCCGAGGCGACGAGCGTCGCCTCCTCCGTCCACGTCGTCCCCGTGCGCAGGAAGACGCGCGCGCTCCCGGCGTCCGTGCCGCCCGCGGTGTCGTCCTCGTACGCGCCCACGAGCGCCCGGCCCCCGTCCGAGCTCAGCGCGACCGACGAGCCAAAGATGTCGTACGCCGCGCCGTCCGAAGCGAGGAGCATCGCCTCCTCGGTCGGGATGCCCACGCCTGAGTCACTATCTGAGTCGGTATCGGTGTCGCCGTCCGAGTCGCCGCCGCCGAACTCCGGCAGGTCTTCGGGGTCGATCGGCTCGTCCGCGCAGCCATCCCGGCGGCAGGTCTCGTTCTCGCCACACGTGGCCGCCACCGTCATGCAGCTCTGCGCCAGGAACATCTCGAGCCGCAGTTTCTTCCCTTCGATGAAGCCCGTGACGGCGCGCGTCGTGAATAGAACCTCGCTCGCGAAGGTCGCGTCCACCTCGACGGCGACGCGCCGGTCAGCGTCGCCGTTCTGGGGGACGACGCCGAAGCTCGCGGGAAGCGTGACGGGGTCGGCGCCGTCGAGGGAGTAGGCACTGAGCCGGGCTTCGCGGCCGGCTCCGTCCAGCACTCGCACGTTGAAGCCGTCCAGCTCCCCGGGGACCTCGAAGTCGGTGTCCACGACGACCATCAGCTCCGTCAGCTCGGGCGTGGGTCGACAGCCGGAGGCCAGGGTCACCCAGACCAGCACGGTCCCGTGAAGGCTCACGGGAGGATCGCGACCACGACCAGGCCAAGCGTGCCCCCATCCGGCTCGGGTGCCTTGGGCTCGTCCTCCGTCAGGACGAGAACGCCCGCAACGCCGCCGGCGACCACCAAGGCGGCCCCCGCCCAGAACCACCAGCTACCGAGCAGGCCCGACTCCTCACCGCTGGCGCGTCCGCTTTCCTCCCCGAGCGCGAAGCCGACGCGCTCGCGCGCTCCAGGGCGCAGATCGACGACGCGACGCTGCGGCTCGCGGCCGGGCGCGCGCACCTCCACGGCGTAGGAGCGGGCCGGCACGATCCGTTCGAAGCGGCCTGTCCCCGCGACCTCCCCGTCGATGAGGATCTCGGCCTCTGGATGGCCGGCGTCCACGACGAGCGAGGCCGGGAGCGGGTCGCTCGACGCGTCCAGCTCGACCTCCACGCGCTCGCCGCGTCCAAGCTGCACTGGTCGCTCGGCGGGTCGGTACCCCGGGCGGGACGCCCGCACGATGTGAGCGCCGGGATCCACATCGACCTGGTAGAGGTCGTCGGCGGACCCGACGTGCTCTTCGTCCACCTGGACGTCCGTGGCCCCTCCTCGAACGACGAGGCGCACCTGCCCCAGCGCCGCTCGCAGCTCCGCCATGATCGCTGCCGCCTGCCCGGTCGCGGGATTGCCGGCGGCGGCGATCCGGCGGAACTCCTCGAAGTCCGCCAGCGCGGCGCGATAGCGGCCCATCCCGCGGTGAGCGAGCCCCAGGTTGTAGAGCGCGCTGGCCGTCTCGCGGATCGCGCGCGATCTGGTGAGGAGGTCGGCCGCCTCGCCGAATCGGCGCTGGTCGAGGAGACGGACGCCCTCCTCGAAGAGGCGAATCGCCTCGGCTTCGTCAGCCTCCTGCGCCGCTGCAGGAGTCCCCGCGAGCATCACAGAGGCGAACGCATAGCAACTTGCGGTACGTGTCATCGCCAATTCCGCATGGGGTCGAGCTTCCCGCGGGGCTCTGAGGTTGCGGGCCGCGGCGACGCCGGACGCCGCTGCCTCACGGGGCGCAAGGCCACCTCGACGTCGCGATCTTGGGCGGGGGACACACGGAAGGTCCTTGGCGCAAAGCCGGGCGCGGCGACCCGCACCGCGACCTCTTCCTCTCCGCGTGGCCACACGACGCTCGGAGGTCGCACCCGATTCCCATCGACCGTGACGACGGCGCCGCGCGGTAGACCGCGAAGCGTGAGCGTCACCGTCGACCTGACTTGGGCAGGCACGAGGGCTGGCGATGTCGGAACCGGGGCGGGCGCTGTCATGTCTTGCATCCACTGCCAAAGACCCCGGGGCACGGGTGCGGGCGACCCCGGAGCCGTTGCGGTGGACGAGCCGGCCGTGACCGGAGGCAAGGGCGGCAGGCCGGCCGTGCCCGACGTCCCGTCCACAGAACGATAGACGGGGATGGTCGACGGAGCAGTCGGAACCTCGCTGACGTTCTCCGCGGCGACGTATGCGGTGAGGCCCGCGAGGGGAACCAGGATCGAGAGAGCGGCGAGCCCGAGGCGCCAGCCTCGAAGCGGCAGGCGGCTCCACGCGGATCGCGCCCAATCGGTGGGGGTGGCCTGGATCGTGGTCGCCACTCCCACCCCCGCGGGCTGGTCCTGCGAGACTTGCGAGGGTGCCGGAGCCTCCTCAGGAAGAGCAGCCAGGCAAGCGGCCAGCGCGGAGCGCAGGTCGGTCGCCGAAGCGAATCGCTTCCTCCGATCCTTCGCGAGCGCGCGGTCGATCGCCTCCCCGAGCGCCTTCGGAACGTGGCGCCGAAGGGTGCGCGCCGGCGCGTGTCGCTTCGTCAGGATCGCAAGCCAGACCAGGTTCCCGCTCTCGCCCTCGAAGGGAGGACGTCCCGTCACGCACTCGTAGAGCATGACGCCGACGGCCCAGACGTCCGACCGGGCGTCGAGGTCCTTCTCACCTCGGACCTGCTCGGGGCTCATGTACAGCGGCGTGCCGAGCGCCGCTCCGGACTGCGTGACGGATTTCCCGTCGCCCGCGACCCTCTTGGCGATGCCGAAGTCCAGGAGCTTGACGACGATCGAACCGTCGCGACTGCGGGAAAGGAACACGTTGTCGGGCTTCACGTCGCGGTGGACGATCCCCTTCGCGTGGGCGGCCGCGAGCGCGCCCAGCACGTCCGTCGCGATTCCGATCGCCTCTCCCAATGCCATGGGCCTCGAGCGTTCGATTCGCGCGCCGAGGGTTTCTCCTTCCAAGAGCTCCGTGACGACGAACAGCGACCCGTCTGGCTCCTCCCCGGCGTCGAGTACGTCGACGATGCCCGGGTGACCGATCGCCGCAGCCGCCTGCGCCTCGCGCAGGAACCGCTCGACCAGCTCGCGCGACCAGTCGAGGCCGGTCTTGAGCAGCTTCACGGCGACGCGACGACGGGTCACGCGGTGCTCGGCCTCGTAGACCGCGCCCATCCCCCCGACGCCGATCAGCGCAACGAGGTCGTACCGGCCGCCGACCGAGGTCCCGACTCGCTGTTCCGCCGTTGCCACGCTCCCGGCGCCTCCCCGGCACGAAGGCCGAATCCGCTCTGTGCGGAGGGTAACACGGTCAGGGAAGGCTGACTCCCGGTAGAGTGTCCTCGTCGGGTGGCGGGGAGATCGCACCGCCGCCAGCGAGCGCCGTCAGCAGGGCTTCGTAAGAGGAGATGGCCGTGCGGAGAGCGGCGAGGTTCGCGAGGCGCGCAGCGAACTCCGGACCGCTTCGACAGTGCTCGGCGACCGCGTCCGCGAGGGCTTGGTGCCGGGGAACGAGTCCGGTCTCCAGGAGGCGCAAGGTTCGGATGTGGTCGCCGATGCGAGCCTCGGTCTCGAGCTCGCGCCGCAAGCGGTCACGTCCAAAGGCGGCGAGCTGAACCTCCGCACGAAGCAGGTGCGCCTCCGGACTGTCCTTGCGGGCCGAGACCGTAGCGTCGTCGGGTTTGGAGCGTGAGAGGTGGGGGACGGTGGCGGCATGCGGCAGTCTGTCGAGCAAGCGCGAAACCGCCAGGCTCGCTTCGATCATCTGCAGACGAAGGAGGGCGTCCTGCTCCCGATCCGCGCGGGCGACGTCGTCCATCCTGGCCGCGAGTAGCGCAATCTCGGCGCATTCCCGATCGATGCGACGCTCGATCTCCGAGATCTCGAAGCGGAGGCTGGCGAGCGCCTGGGGGGGCGATTCGCCCCAGAGGAGATCGGCAATCTCGCCGACTTTCCGCGTCCACTGACCGTGCAGTGCCCGCAACTCCTCCGCGACGGCCGGACCGTCCCAGGAGGGGCTTGCTCCACGAACCTCCGCGATCGTCGGCTCGTGCGTGGCCGCAGGCCCGAGCGAGATCGCGGAGCGAGTTCGAGAGTAGGTCGTCCTGCGGGCCGGGGAGGGTACCGACTCCCAGACCTTGCCGAGAATGGACAGCAGATCTGCCACGGTCTGGAAGCGAGCGGATGGGTCCTTCTCGAGGCACGTCATGATCGTCGCCTCCAGTACCCGGGGGATCTCGACACCGGGAACGACCTCGCTCGGCCGAAGGGGCGCGTCCTGCAAGTGCTGCCGGATGACCTCGACGAGGCCACCTCGAAAAGGAGCCCTGCCGGTGACCATCTCGTATCCGATCACCCCGAGGGCGTAGATGTCCGCGCGGCCGTCGACGTCTGCGGTCTCCCACTGCTCCGGCGCCATGCACTCGGGCGTGCCGAACACCTCACCCGCCACCGTGACCTTCGGCATCCCGGGCAACGCCTGGATGGCCCTCGCGAGGCCGAAGTCGAGCACCTTGACGAAGTCCGCATCCGTCCCGCGGCGGCAAAGCATCACGTTCTCGGTCTTGAGATCGCGGTGCACTATGTCGAGCTCGTGCGCGCGGCCAATGGCGGCGGCGATCTGCGCGAGGACGTGGACCGTCCGGCCCGCCGGAAAGGGGGCGCGCCGGGCGATGTCGTCCGAGAGGGGCATTCCGCTCACACGCTCCATGACCAGGTAGTAGAAGCCCTCCTCCGCCCATCCGAAGTCGAGTACGGCGACGACGTTCTCGTGGTCGATCCGGCTCGCGGCGCGCGCCTCCCGCGCGAAGCGAACGACACGCCGCGGGTCCTTGACGGGCGCCTCCCGCAGCACCTTCAGCGCGACGTCGATGCCGATGACCTCGTGTCGAGCCAGGTAGACGGTGGCCATTCCCCCAGATCCGAGGGGTGCCGCGATGCGGTAGCGGCCAGCGACGAGCGACCCTGGGCGGAGGGCGTGGTGTGGTCCGCCTGATCCCATGACGGGCGAACCGTCGAACGGGCAGAATCGGGCGTCCTCGGAGAGGGAGGCGGCGCAGGTCGGGCACAGACTCACGGGCTGACTCGAAGGCTACGGGAGAGGAACGGCGCCTGTCGAGAGGAGAACCCGCCCATCCCGTCGTTCAGCCTGAACGCCCGCCTCGCCTCGTCCTCGGAACGCCCGGCGGGCGTGATCGAATCGAGCGACACCCACGAGACGACGTCGGCCTCGGAGAGCAAGATCCCGCAGGCCCGGCATGCGGCCCCTCCCGACGGGCGAGGGTTCGCGGCGGCGTCGATCGACCGCCCCGTGATCGACCCCGCGCAGCGCGGACACATGATCGCGACCATGTCCGTCGGAACCCCATCATGGCGCGACCGTCCGAGCGGGTTCGGGGACGGGGAGCAGCTGCGAGTCGAGATCGACGACGTTGTCGAGATAGACCACGTCGTCCTGCAGCCGCTCGAGATCGAAGCCCTCTGCCTGCACGTTGACGCCGATCGAGTTCCCCGAGACTTCGCCCCGATGAAGATCGAGGTCGGCACCGGCGATCTGGACTCCGCACAGGACGTTGCCGGAGGAACGGAAGCCGGTCGCGGAGAGCCGCGCTCCGTCGGCTGCCACGATCCCGGTGCCGAAGGCGCCCTTGCACCCCGAAGCCGCGCACGACGCCTCCAGCGTATCTTCGACGGCCACCTCCTCGAGCATGGCAAGCGTGCCCACGCCGTCGGCCAGGACACCGATCCGCCGATTCGCTTCGAACGCCGCGCGCAGGACGCTAGCGAGCGCTCCCTCCCCGACCTGCAAGCCGTCGCCGAAGGAACCATCGGAGGACGACACCGTCCGCCGAACAGCGAGGTCGCTGGCGGAAAGCTCGGTCCCGGCGCCCAGCGCCAGAATGCTTGTACCCACGTTGTCCTCGAGCGACGCTCGTTCGAGCCGTACGCTCGCTCCGCCGTCGAGTTGAAGCCCGCCGCCCCCGCCGTCGACACCCTGGACGGTCTCGGAGATCGAGACGTCCACCGCTAGCAACTCAGTTTCCCCGTCAGACGCGGAGATCCCGGCGACGCGATTCTTCAGGAGCGACGCGCGCGTGATCGTTCCGTGAGCGCCCGCCTCGAGCCGGACGCCGTCTCCGCCGCGGCCGTCGCTGTCTTGCGGCAACGTGTCGAGGACGAGGAGGTCCGTCGCCACCACCTCGGTCCCGGCCTCCGTCGCGAAAAGACCGATGGTGCGGTTGCGCACGAACGCGGCCCTCGTCATCTCGCAGCGCCCGCCGCCGTGCGCGTCGAGGCCGAGACCGGCCGTCCCGTCGCTCTCCCGCGATCGAGTCTCGGACGCGACCAGATCCGCTCCGACCAGCTCGGTCCCGCTGCCCGCGACCTGCAGCGCGGCCTCTCGGTTCCCCTCGAGCCAGGCGCGGCCGATGTCGCCGTGAGCGCCGCCGGAAAGCTCGATGCCGAAGCCGGCCAGCCCATCCGTCGCTCGGGCCTCTGTCCCACGAACCACGAGGTCCGTCGCGACCAGCGACGTGCCGGCGCCGTCGGCCACGATGCCGGCGGCGTGGTTTCCCTCGAGCGACGCCCTCGAGACCTCGACCGAGCCACCGTCCGTCACCTGGAGCCCGACTCCCCCCACTTCGTCGCGTTCACGCGGCGCGGTAGATAGGACCCCGAGGTCGCCGGCTGTCAGGAGCGTCCCCACTCCGTACACGTCGATCCCGGTCGTCCGGTTCCCTTCGAACGAGGCCCGCTCCAGGACTGCGATCGCTCCGTCGCCGACCTCCATCCCGTCGCCGAAACCGCCGCTCCAGGGCCGCGTGTCGCGTACGACGAAGTCCCGGGCGACGAGGTCCCCGCCGCCACCCAGCCACAGCCCGAGCAGCGTCGCTCCGTCGATCACGACCGCCTCGATCACCGCCTGCCCATCGTTCGCGTAGACGTCGACTCCGACGCGCGCGCCCGAAATGCGCAGGTTCCGCAAGCCTCCCCCGCCGCTGCCCGTCAATGTGATCGTCGCGACTGAGTCGCTGGGGGTCGACGACGCGACGACGGTCTGCGCGACGCAGGCGCCCCATAGCGTGATCCCACGTCGCACGGTCACCGCCTCGTCGAAGGTCCCCTTCGAGAGTGCGACGATCGCCCCGTCGGGCGCGGCGGCTATCGCGTCCGCGATGTTGTAGTACGGCGAGACCACGGATCCGTCACCGCCGGCGGGCGCTCCCGCCTTCACGTGGGTCACCGTTGCGTCCGCGGGAATTCCCTCCGCGAAATCTCCCACGGGGCACGCTTCTCCGATTCGCTCGCAGACTGGCCGTCCGGGGAAGTGCGCTTCGTCGAGGCCGCAGACGCCTGGACCGGTCTTCGGAAACGGGGAGCAGGTCACGATGTCCGGATGGCCCGGGTCCTCGATCTCGCTCCAACCATCCGGGCACGGCGTCATCCGCGGCGCGGCAGGCGGCGCTGGAGGTGTCGGGGCGACGGGCTCGAACGTCGACGCGTCCTTGCTCGGCCCGGCGTCTGGAGATCCCGATCCTTGCGACGGGTCTCCACAGCCCGACACGAGCACGGCAAGTAGACTCGTGAGGTTCGAGATCACAGCTCCGGCCAGTCGATCGACGCGCCGAGGACGAGATAGAAGCCTCCGGCGGCGGGCCCGCCCTCCTCGTCGCCCGTGGCAGCCACCAGGAGGTCCGGCAGGCCGTCCCCGTCCACATCGCCCGCGATCGCCACGGGCGCTCCCGCACTCGCGTCATACCCGCGAAGAGCAGTCTCCTCGAGGAGGACCGTGGTGTGGTCCGCGTCCCCGAAGAACGTCGTCGCCGGACCACCGGGAGCCCCGCAAACGAGGTAGACCGCCCCATTCCTCGGCTCGCCGTCCTCCGGAGGCGACGGAGCGCCGACGAGGATGTCGGCGTAGCGGTCGCCCGTAGCCTCTCCGAGATCGAGGCCGGACCCCAGTAGGTGGAAGTCGCCCGTCGACCAGGAACCGGAAGCGGCATCCCGGATCTGGGCCGTTCCTGCGAGAGCGGCTGGGCCCGTCAGCAAGTAAGCGGCTCCGATGTCACCGAACGCGACCCCCGGCGCGCCGACGACGAAGTCTGCGATGCCGTCGCCGTCTGCATCGCCGCCCCCCGCGACGGTCGCGCCGACGCCATCGCCGCGATCGTCGAAGCCATTGCCCCCATCCGCACCTTCGAGCGTCGCGAAAGCATCGTCGACGCCGAGCACGCCCACCAGCGGGGAGCCTCCTTGGAACAGACGCACGCGCCCGACGCCGAGGGGGTCGCCCACCGCGATGTCGCCCACCCCGTCGGCGTCGACGTCTCCGACGGCCGCGATCCCGCCCGTCCCGACCCCCTCGATCCTCGCGTCCGTGATCGCGTCGAGCGAGACTGTTCCGGACAGGCCTTCTCGACCTCGCACCACGTGGACGGCCTCGAAATCGGCCAGGAGCAAGTCGTCACGACCATCGTCATCGACGTCACCGAGCGCGGCAGAGTAGGCGGGGCCCGTCATCACGACGTCGGCATCGACGAGCTGGACCACGCTCGGCAGGCGCCGGCCTCCGAGGAACAGGTACGTCGCCGCCGCAGCGGAATCGCTGACGGCGAGGTCGGGCGCACCATCGCCGTCGAAGTCGCCTCCTCCGATGACCTGACCTCGCCCATTCGGGCCCTCCGCAAAGAAGGTGACGTCAGCATCCGCGGCGCTCTGGACCCCCGACCAGTCGGGACGCCCGTAGAAAAGGTACGCGACGCCGGACTCGGTCCCTTCGCAGGTTCGTGCACCGACCAGGATGTCGTCATATCCGTCTCGATCGAGATCCCCGGCACCCGACAGCCACGAGCCCAGCAGCCCCCCGCCGCAGCCGGCCGGGACCCACGTCGCCACCTGCCAAAGCCTGTGAACCCCTGGCGGCGGGCAACGCACGGTGTCCGGCGGAGACCCTCCGTCCTCGGGGCTCGAATCGATCGCTCCCGAGTCCACGGGACCCGAGTCGGAGTCGGAGCGAGTGGGCGGGTCGTCCTCGGTCCCGCAGCCAGCCAGTAGCAGCATGACGACGATGGCCGGGCGCGCCCTGTGGAAGCGGCAGGTCAGCGGTAAGGCGGCGGCAGCGATGCTCATTGCCCCCCGCTTCCAACGACCTCGTACGAGTATCGGTAGCCGACTTCGAAGTGCCTGGCCTGCTGGGCGGGGTTGTCGTTCGGATCGTTCGAGTCCGCGCTCGTGACCCGGTGCTCTCCGACTGGAACGTCGAACGTGGCAGTCGCGCCGGTTGCGACCGTTCCGATGAAGGCGTCGTCGACGAAGACGTACTGCGTGACCGGGTACAGGTTGGAGATGGAGAGCGTGGGCCGCGGCTGGCCTGTGTAGGTCGACTGGATCCCCGCCGGTTGCCCCTGCGGCGGGTTCGTGGCGGCAGGCGCAGGCCCGGCCGGCGCCGGTTCCGGCGCGCTCGGCGCGGCAGGCGGCATTGCCCCCGAGGCACATCCGCTCGCGGCACAGATGACGAAGGACGAGGCCAACACGAGCGCTGCGGTTCCGATATGGGCACCGCGCAGGTCGACGGCCGGGATGGCTGCGCTGGATCTCACGACGTGGGCTCCCGATCCTCGATCACGATCAGCAGTCCTCCACGTCGTACGTGCAGGCGCCTGCGCATTCGTACGGGTCGCAGTCGCAGAAGCCGTCGCCTGCGAACCCGCACGGATCCGAGGCGTCGCAGCAGTCGAAGCAGTAGGAGAGGAAGTTCGCGCAATCGACCACGAGACCCTCGATCATGATGCCCTCCGTCGCGACGCAGGAGTCGGTCAGAGACCGCGGGTCGGCACAGGCGGATCCGGGCGCCGGTGGCGTCTCGCCGCAGCAGGCGCATATCTCTTCCGTCACTGCGTCGCACCGCTCCGCCAGCGTCGGCTCGGCGGGGCCGTCGTCCGCACCGCTTCCCCCACTCCCGGAGCACGCCAGCAGCACCGCGAGGAGCGAAGGCGCGGATCGTCGGGGTCCGAGCGCATGGGACCGTTGCACGGGACGAGAATACCAGCACCCGGCGCGTCCCCACTCGGCGCAGCCGCTCGTGTCTACCTCCGTCTTCATCTGGGCCCACAGTCGAGGCAGTCCGAGCCGAAGTCGCAAAGGCTCGTCAGCGAACCCGGTCCGCCGTCGTCGCACTCGCCGTCTCCCGGCCACGCACAGGAATCGCCGCAGACGCCGCCCCGATTGCAGGTGATGCCGAGGAGCATGTAGGGCGCGCAATCCGCGTCGTCGTAGTAAGTGTCGCACCACTCCTCGAGGAAGTCGGGTGTGCACTCGGCGCCGGCCGCCGCGCCGTTCGAGTCGAGTAGCTTCTCCATGCAGGACGCGACATCGCCACCCGTCCCCTGACAGGTCGGCGCCTCGCACCTGCCGTCGAGGGCATCCTCGCACATCGTCACGCAGTCCTCCCGCTGGGCAGCCGGCAAGCCGCAATCGAGGTGGATCGCGCAGTGGGCGTCGCATTCGGCGACGCTCCCACCGCCCCCTCCTCCTGCGCCTCCGCTCTCGCATGCAAGCACGCCGAACCCGCACACGGTGAGGGCCATCCCTCTCCATCCGATCGTCCGCTCGTTCATGGCCCGTCGGTAGAGCAATCGCCGTGCCGGCCGTTCCCGCGGAAAAGGCGCGTCCGCGGGATGCCGAGTGGGACCCACGAGGACGACTCGCCGGCGGTCTGGGACGCCGCGGGCCGCAAGCGCAGGTGGGCTGGAGCACCCGCCAAATGGCACCTTTCTTGCTCACGCCTGATGTCGTGGCCTGGCGAGGTTGTCTCGCGCGGCGCACGGCGATACCCTTCGCGGGGATCCGAAGCGATTGGACCGCAACGGTCAGCTCATAGACGGAAGGTACCGACTCAGCCGGATGCTCGGCGAGGGGGGAATGGGATCGGTGTGGGTCGCGGAGCACATCTTGATCGGCAAGGAGGTCGCGATCAAGATCCTCCACCCCCAGCTCGCCTCCGATTCGCAGGTAGTCCGTCGGTTTCTCCAGGAGGCTCGCGCGGCGGCCGCGATCAAGCACCCGAACCTCGTCGAGGTGCACGACGTCGGGAAGGCGCCCGATGGCTCGCCCTACTTCGTCATGGACTTCCTGGAAGGAGAGACGCTGGGCACCCGCCTCGAGCGCGAGGGGCGTCTTCCCGTCGAGCACGCGGTGTCGGTCCTCCTTCCGATCCTGTCGGCGCTGGACGCCGCGCACCGCAAGGGGTTCATCCACCGCGACATCAAGCCGGACAACGTCTTCATCGATCGGACTGCCAGCGTTCGGCTGCTCGATTTCGGGATCTCGAAGATGAAAGGGGATGTCGCCGGGAGGGTCACCCGCACCGGCGGCGCCCTCGGCACACCGCAATACATGGCGCCCGAGCAGGCACGCGGCGAGAAGCACATCGACGGACGGGTGGACATCTACGCGATCGGCGTCGTGCTCTACGAGGCCCTGACGGGAGCGGTCCCGCACGAGGCGGAGAACTACAACGCACTCATGGTGCGTATCATGACGGAAGCGCCTCCGCTTCCGCGCTCCCTGCGTCCCGACTTGCCCGCCGCCCTGGAATCGATCGTCCTGCGTGCGATCGCGAAGGCTCCCGACGCTCGGTTCGCGACCGCCGAGGAGCTGCGGCGTGCGCTCGTTCCGTTCGCCGGAACGGAGATTGCTCACGCGGCGGCACCGGCCCCCAGCCCACAGGAAGCCGCCGCTCCACCGACGACGAGAATCCAGCCGCCGCAAACGGTCCACTGGGACAGAAAGACGCTCGCGGGCGCATGGAGGAGGGGACTCGTCGTCGGTGCGGCGGCGGGACTGCTCGGCCTCGGGGCGTTCGCCTTCTGGGCGCTCTCGCCTCGGGCGGATCCCGTGGCATCGCAGCCCGCAGCCGGCCCCCCGCCGGTCTTCGCGGCCGCGCCGTTCTCCGCGCTCCCCGACGCCACCGCCCGGCCGGCAGTTGTCGCCGCCCCTACCCTGCCGCTGGGAGCGGAGCCCCCAGACGTGCTGCTGCGGATCGTCGGGGCACCCGACGGCTCTCGGGTCGCCATCGGCGGACGCACGATCGACGGAGAATCGGTGCGCGTCCTGCGCAGCGCGACCGCCCTCGAGATCCGCGTGGTCGCACCGGGCATGAGGCCCTGGTCGCATCGGCTCGTGCCCGACGAGGACCGGACGGTCGAGGTCCGGATGCGCCCGCTCCGCGCGATCCCGAAGCGCGCCGTCAAGCGCCCTGCCCGGCCCGCGCACCCCGCCGCCCAAGTTCCTGACTGGGCCACTCCACGAACGGCGGCGGCGCCGACCGGCACGGCGCGCAATCCGTTCGGGACGAGCTCGCCGTCGACGTCGGCCCCGGCACAGAACAACATCATCAGGGACACGAGCGAGTTTCGGCCTCGATGACGAGTCGATCGCTGAGGGCAGCGTGCCTCGCGGCCGCGGTTGCGAGCCTCCCGCCGGCGATGTCGAACGCGCAGACCCGGTCGGAGCGCGCGCTCGCCTACTTCGAGGAAGGCGTGGCGCTGATGGACCAGGAGCGCTTCCAGGAGGCACTCGTCCCGCTGCAGCGCTCCCTGGAGCTCCAGCGGACCCAGGCGGCGCTCTTCAACTTCGCGATGTGCTTCCGGAAGGAAGAGCGCTACCGCGAGGCCCTGATCCACTTCGAGACGCTCGTCTCCGAGTTTGGATCGCAGATGAGCGAAGAACGGTTCGGGATCGTCCGCCGCCAGATAGAGGAGCTGCGCGGACTCGTGCAGGCGATGCCCGCGCAGGCTCCTCCCCCCCCCGGACCGGTGCAGGCCACGCTCCGAGTCGAGGCGGATGTCGAGCGGGCGCAGGTCTCGATCGACGGCGAGACGGTCGGCGAGACGCCGATCGTGGGGCCCGTGGCGCCCGGCCGACACTCCATCGAGGTGCGGGCCGACGGGTACGAGCCGTACCAGGCGGAGGTCATGATCGCCGCGGGCGAAAGGCGCAGGCTCGTGGCGTCCATGGAGGAAGGAAAGGGCCTACAACCAGGATGGTTCTGGCTCGCCGCCGGACTCGCGGGGGCTGCCACGGTCACGACCGCCGTCCTCGGGACGATGGCGCTCCAGGGGGACGCGGATTTCAACGTGGCGGAGACCCGGACGGCCGAGGACCGCGACGCCGGAAAGCGTCTCGTCCTCCTGACAGACGTTTTCCTCGTCGTCGCGATCGCCTCGAGCCTCGGGGCACTGCTGCTCTACGGGAAGACGGACTTCGCAAGCGGCGAAGACCTCGCCCCATGACCCATCCCGCGGTGGTCGTGGCTCTAGTCGTCCTTCCCGGGTGCTCGTGCATGGGCCTCTACGACGCGCCGCTGCGCGAGGAAGGGACGGACGGGGAGGTCGATCCCGATTCGGACCTGTGCGGGGACGATCCATGGTTCGAGATGGAGTGGCGGGACGAAAGCCAGGTGGGAGGCGATGTCGACCTGCTCTTCCTCGTAGACAACTCGAACTCGATGCGCGAGGAGCAGGCAAACCTGACGGCCAATTTCGCGGACCTGATCGGTGCGCTCGTGATCCCGCCGGACCAGGACGCCGACGGCGCCACGGACTGGAACGCCGTGCGCACGCTGCACATCGGAGTGATCTCGACGGACATGGGGACGAGCGGGCTCACGATCACTACCTGCGACGAAGCCGAGCGCGGGGACGATGGCGTGCTGCAGAACCTTCCCGCGGCGGAGATGGCCGGGTGCGATGCTACCTACCCGAAGTTCCTGACGTTCGACGCCGACCTCGGCGACGCTCCGGATGCGGTCGCGCCAGACTTCGCATGCATCGCGACACTGGGCACTGGCGGGTGCGGGTTCGAGCAGCAGCTCTTCGCGGTCGAGAAGGCCCTGACCGTGCACGCTGCGGAGGGTGCGGCCAACGAAGGGTTCCTCCGTGCCGACGCCGTCCTCGCGATCCTCATGGTCACGGACGAAGAGGACTGCTCCATCTCGGATCCGAGCATCTTCTCCGACGACGACACCCTCGGACCGCTGAACCTGCGCTGCTTCAACAACTTCGAGATGGTGCGTCCGGTCGACGAGTTCGTGGACAGCATCCTCTCCGTCAAGCCCGGGCACCCCGAGCGGATCGTGGTATCGGCGATCACGGGCGTTCCGCCCGACCTGGTCCAGCTGACGAGCGATCAGCTTCGTTCGTCCGATATCATGACCACCGAAGATTTCGACGCCATCCTGGACGACCCGCGGATGATCGAGACGGTCGACTTTTCGGCGGCCGGCGGAGGCAACCGGCTCGTGCCGTCCTGCGACGTCCCTGGCCTTGGCGTCGCCTTCCCGCCGCGGCGGATCGTCGAGCTCATCCGCGACATCGACTCGGTGGGGAACAACGGTCTCGTCCAGTCGATCTGCCAGGCGGACTGGTCGGACTCGACGCGCGCGATCTCGAACCTGATCGGCCGCGCGATCCCGGGAACCTGCACACCCTTGCCGCTCCTCGGAGAGGCGGAGCCGCTGGCGAACGGTGAGCACGCGGACTGCGTCGTTCTCGAGATTCTCCCGGACCCCGGGTGTGCGGCCGGACGGATCCCTCGTGGGGAGGACGACGGCCAGACGATCTGTCAGGTCTGTCAGCAGGGCGATGGCTCGCCGCCATACGAGACGGACTTCCGAGGCGAGAGCGTGGCCGGCTGCGACGGTGAGTGGTTCTGGTTCTACACGACCGAGGGCGACGGCTGCGGCCTGCGCGGAAAGATCGACTTCACGCTCGGCGGCGAGCCCCCGGAAGGTGCGCTCCTGCGCGTCGAGTGCGCTCGAAGGGCGCTCCCGGAACCGGAAAGCTGCTGATGCGAGGCACGACCGCCGGGCCGGATGGGACGACCTCGGCCGGTCAGGACGCTCCTGCTCGCCCTCTCGGCGACTCCGCTACGCTCGGGCACCCACGGCCGCCAGGACGCAGTCGCGGCCGGGGCACGGGTCTCGGCATACGAATCTCAGCCCGCGCGGTCCTCGCCGCCCTGTTCACCCTTCCCGGGTGCTCGTGCATGGGCCTCTACGACGCGCCGCTGCGCGCGGAAGGGACGGACGCGGACGTCGACCCGGATGCCGACTCGGACACCGACTCGGACGCCGGCACGGACGCCGACGGCGACTCGGACGCGGACACCGACTGCGACACCGGCAGCGACACGGGCACCGGCGCGTGCAACCCCCTCGCGGAGGACGGCGGCGGCTGCGACGGGGGCGCCTGCTGCTACTTCGACGCGCTCGGGGAGTCGACCTGTTTGCCCGGCGGGGCAGGCACGCAGGACGTGGCCTGTGACTATTCGGACGACTGCGCTTGCGGTTACACCTGCATCGGGGACGAGGCTTTCGCGATCTGTAGCCGCTGGTGCGATGTGACGGAGCCTCTGCAGACAGCGACAAACGACTGCGTCTGTCCGGCACCCGCGATCTGCGCGGCGTCCATCCCGGATCATGGTCTCGCCTGCGATACCCCTTCCCCGTGCAACGAGATTGCGCAGACGGGGTGCGCGGAGGGCGAGGGGTGCTACCTCGTGCGCGAGAACGGCACGACGGACTGTGCCGTCACATACGAGTACGGCGGGATCCGCGGCGATCCCTGCACCTACATCAATGACTGCGCCGCCGGGTTCAGTTGCTACGGCGGCGTCGAGAGCATCTGCTCGAAGTTCTGCGACTTCGAGATCGGGGACTCCGATTGCACGGACGGTGACACGTGCGTGGACCTGGGGATACGGACACCCGACGGGGCCAACCAGGTCGGCATCTGCACTCCCTGACCGCCTTCGCCTCCTCCCGCGCTCACTCCGTGGGCGCTGCTGCCGAGATGGACGAGGCTCGATGTGAACGTCACCCTCTGGACTTTCACTGGGCCTCCAGAAGGAACGGGTAGGTCACGACCACGATGCCGCCGCCCTCGGGCGACGGGAACGTCCATCGTCTGACCGCCCGGACCATGCACGACTCGACCTGCTCGTTGCCGAGCGTGGACGCCGCGACGTTCGACTGGGCGACCCCGCCCATGGGGGAGATGACGAAGCGAACCGATACCCGGCCGGCGAGGTCGGGATTCGAGTTCAGGGCCATCTCGTAGCAGAAGCGGATCTCGTTGAGGTGCTGGCGGACAACCCGCCGGACGATCTCGCTCGACAACGATCCCTGGACCTCGGCGGAGCCCTGGCGGATCCGGGTCACGCCGGCGGGACGACCGACCGAAGTTCCGAACCCCTGGCCGATCGAGCCGATGTTTCCGAGGCCGATGGTTCCCTCCCCGGTGCCACTGCCCCAGCCGATTCCTCCCGTGGCGAGTTGCTCGGGCGCCGGCGCAGGTGGGCGCTCCGGATGCCCGGGCGTCTCGGGTGACAGTACGGCGAGCGGCCATAGCCCGAGGTCGGAAACGCGGTCGGCGGCGTCGAGGAAGGACGCGGCCGTCGCCGCCGGTCCCAGCGCGAGGTAGGCGATGCGAGGGCCGGACTCGAGCGGACCGAGGTCGGCTCTTTCTGCCGGCGAGGGACCGCGGGGCGGAACCGGAATCGATTCCCCGGCTCCCGCGCGCCGCGTGAGCACGAGCGGCCCGGGGCCCGTGACCGTCGCGTGCAGGAGTCGCGGGTCGTCGTCTGCGAAGGCATCCGGCAGCCAGGCCTCGAGCAGCACGAGCCGGCTCCGTGCTTGGAAGGCGAACGGCGCAAGAAGGGGCAGGCTGGGGCTCTCGTCTTCGCCGGACGGGCGATCGCCGACGGCGGCCGGCACGCCGACGATCCGGACGGACCGTGCGCCGGCGTTCTGGACCGCGAAGAGCACGGAGCGCAGCAACGTAGCGGGCAGGCGCCCATCGATCGCCAGCGTGAGGGTGGGAGTCTCCGGTCGGCCCACGAGCGCTCCGGCGTCGGGACCGAGCCCACCGAGAAGGCCGAGGATGCCCGAGCTGGCTGCCTCTTCCCGAGCGAGAAAGGGACCCGGGTTGTCGGTCGGGCCACGGATGGAATACCGCCCGCTCGACTGCTTCTGCATGCCCCCCATCGTCCCTTCTTCCCCAAGCGAGCGCGTCCCCGTCCCACCCTCCGCCTCCGCGATCTCCGGAGGAAGCTCGAGCTCCGGTGCCGCGAGCCCCTCGCCCCGAGGCGAGCGAAGGATCTGGGCGAAGAGCGCGGTCAACCTGGCGGGGCCGTCGGGCGAGGCGAGCGGCACGGGTTCGCCGCTTCGCGAACGCACGGCCTCGAGCGTCACGACGGCGTCGCAGTCGCCCCCGCCGGAGTCTCCGCGGATCGAGACGGGCTCGAATCCGGGATCGTCGCGCCAGGGAAGCGCGGCTGCGCGCTCCAGGTCTTCCCGGGCAGAGTCGATCCCCATGGCGTCCAGACCGAGGGTGGCGATCGCCACGAGGACCACGGCGACGGCTCCCAAGATCCGCCCGCCGCTCGGCCTCGCGCGAAGGGCCGTCCACGCCGCGAGGATCGCGACCGGCACCAGCCCAACGACCCCACCCCAGCGTTCCAGCGCTGCCACGGGCGCCACCTCCCGCGCCGCCACGGCGACGATCCGCGCGCGATCCTGCGGATCTACGCCCGCAAGCGCGGAGAAGATCGCGATGGACGCCCCGGTCGATGCGGCGACGGCGCCTGCCACGAATCCGAGGCCCGCGGCGACCGGCGCGGCCGCGGCGAGGGCGGCGCTTCGACCGTACGGCACGTCAGGACCTGCGGCGGCGCCCGCAAGGCCGAGTGCCGCCAGCGCCGCGAGCGCGGGGAGGACGACGAGCATCGCGCCAACCCCCACCTCTGCCAGCGCGGATGTGACGACCGCCGCCGCTACCAGGATCAATCCTCCGCAAAGCCCCAGGGCGGCGCCGAGACCGACATTGCGCGGCGCGCGCTGGCCGAGGGCTGCCGTGCCGAGGCCGATGCCAACGGCCGCGAGGAGAGCGCCGCCGAAGACGGCGCCGAGCAGGCGCGCGTTCGCGGATTCTGCGACGCCGGCCGCCATGAGGGCCGCGCGCGACGAGGGATCGGCGAGTGCGATCGCTTCGTTCACGTTCGCCATCGCCAGGGCCATGCCCAGGATGCCCGCCGCCCAGGGCAGCGCCGGGACTCCGACCACGAGAGCGGCAGGCACACGCAGCCCGAGACCAGAGAGGAGGAGAAGGACCGCGCTGCCGATGGTCGCGAGCCCCGAGACGAAGAGCACGATCCACGCCGAGCCGCCCGCTTCGTCAATCATCCGCGCGACACCCGCCGGCCCACCCGCGACGACCAGCAGGACGAAGACGGCGCCGACGGCGAACGCGATCGGGAGCGCAGCGGCGATGCCCGCGGCGATGCGACTCGCTCCCTGCACAGGCTGCATCATGCCGGAGGCGCGACGCTGCAGGTCGGTTCTCGTCACGGCACCTCGACGACCATCCCGGCCTGGATCCACGCGCCCGCCTCCGAGTAGAAACCGATCTCGGTCCCGAAGCCGAGCGGCCCCCACGCCAAGCTCGCGTACAGGGCGCCTCCTCCGCCGAAGGGTCCGAGCGCGCCGACGCGAAGCCCGAACCGCCCGTGTCGGTCCCAGGCCGAAGGAGCCTCGCGGCCGACTCCGAAGGTGTCCGTGAAATCGTCGATCTCGTAGACGAAGTTGAAAGAGCCCCCGTGCTTCGCGCCGAGCCGGACGTAGCCGGGGGCGATCGCGAGGACGTGACTACGCGAATTGTGACCGACGTAGTCGTCGCACCCCATGGCGGTCTCCGTCGTGAAGCTAGTGAAGTGCACGCCGACCGCGCCCTCCGCAAGGCCCTCGACACCGGTCGTCACCTCGGGCGGTCGAAGGAAGCCCCAAAGTCCCAGCGCTCGCGCGCCAACGAGGAGGTACCAGGGTGTGAGGTGGCGTGCTTCGAGATCGGCGGCTCCCCAGACCCCCCACTCGGGTCCGCCGAGCGCCGCCGCGGCCCCCGGCGAGAGTCGCACGTGAGTGCGCGCGTGCGGCGACTCCTCCACGTGGCCGTAGGTCTGCAAGCAGGTCTCGTACGTGTAGATGACGGCGCCGACATGCGACGGCTGGAGAAAACAGGACAGAGCACAAGCGGTGCCGGCCATGGCAGTGAGGGGTCGACGCATCAATCTCGGCTCGCTCTGTTCACTGCTCGATGCCTTCGATCGGCTCGGGCACCGGGAGGAGCGAGGAGTCCAGCTCCACCTCGTTGTCGAGATAGAGCACCCGGTCCTGCAGCCGGGCGAGGTCGAAGCCGACAGTCTGGACATTGGCGCCGATGCGGTTCCGCGACACTTCGCCCAGGTGCAAGTCCACCGTGCCTCCAGCCGCCATCTGGATGCCGCACAGGGCGCCCTCGGACGTTCGGAAGCGGGTCGCTTCGATGGCGGCGCTCCCCATCGCGGCGATGCCCGTCCCGCGTCCCTCGGTCGGACAGGTGTCGACGACGCACGCCTGCTCACGCGTCTCGGCGACCAGCAGATCTTCGAGGAGGGCAGCGGTCCCGGGATCGAACGCTACGACGCCGTAGCCCAGGTTCCCCTGGACCGCCATCCGGAGGACCTGGACGCCCCCTCCCCCCTGGATCGCGATCCCGTAGCCGAAGCGTCGTTCGACGTCGTCCGACTGCGTGTCGTGGATGGACAGGTCTTCACCGTCGACGCGGGATCCTTCCCCCGAGACGAGGACTCCGGTCGATCGGTTCCAGCCGACGGCGCCCCGCGTGACCTGCATGCTCCCGCCGCGGTTCGCGCTGAGTCCGAAGCCCGCCCCTCCCGAAACCTCGTTGGCCAGCGTTGCCTCGACCGAGACGTCGGTCGCCAGGACAAGCCCGCCGTCCATGGCACGGACCCCGATGGTCCGGTTGCGGACGAAAGCCCCCCGCGTGATCTCCGCGGTCCCGTCCTCGAGCACGTCGAGACCGAGGCCGAGCTCCGCTTCGCCCTTGCTCGAGAGGGTCTCGCGCACGACCAGATCCTCCGCGACCAGGCTGCCGCCGTGAGCACGGATCCCCGTGCTGCGGTTTCGGTCGCAGGTCGTCTGGCGCAGGTCCGCCTGGGCGCCTGCCAGAACCTCCAGCCCGTACCCGAGCGTGCCGTCCGACGGGCGCGCGGCCGTCTCGCGCACGACGAGGCCCGTGGCGTTCAGCGTCGAGCCGGGCTCAGCCGCGAGAATGCCGTCGCCCACGGATCGCAGGATGATGCCCCGTTCCACGTTCGCGCTCGCGCCGTAGATGACCTGAAGCCCGGTGCCGAAGGTGCCGTCCGGCAGTCCCCTCGTGTCACTCACAGCCAGATCCGTCGCGGCGAAGAGAGTCCCCTTTCCGTCGACGGAGATCCCGCCCTCCGAGGTGCGCTGGACGACGGCCCGGGACAGGTCGAGCTGCGCGCCTTCGAGGATCGCGATTCCCCACCCGAAGGAACCGCCAGTCCCGGCCGCAACGTCCCGGATGACGAGGTCGTGGGCCGAGACCACGCCGCCGCCCTCGACGTATGCCCCCGCTACGCGCACGTCGCGCACGACCAGCGAGTCGATGACGAGCGGCTCCCCGGGGCTCATGTCCCAGATGCCGACTCGAGGTCCCGTCAACGTCAGCCGTCGCAACACAGCTGCTCCGTCCAGGACCGCGACGACCGCTCCGGTCTCGTTGGGCCGGGATGGCGACAGGACCGTCTCCTCCACGCAGGCTCCCCAGAGCGTCACCGTCCGCGTCAGCTCGACGGCCTCGTCGAACGTCCCCTTCGAGATCGAGACGACCGCATCCGGCGGCGCCGCCTCGATGGCGGCCGCGATTGTCGCGAAGGGATCGTCGCGGCTACCGGTGCCTCCCGCAGGCGCCCCAGCCATGACGTAGAGAACGGTCGCGTCCCCGGGGATGTCCTCCGCGAAGTCTCCTGCCGGACACGGGGCGCCCACTCGCTCGCACCCTGGGCCGCCGGGGAAGTGTGCCTCGTGGCTCGCGCAATCCTCGGGACCATCCTCGGGAAACGGGTCGCAGGTGACCAGCCCAGAGATCTCTGCATCGGGGACCTCGCGCCAGCCCGGAGGACAGGGCGTAAGCGAAGGCGCAGCCGGCGGCTCTGGAGCGGCCGGCTCGAAACCCGCATCGGCATCGTCGACTCCGCCGTCTGCCCCGCCTGTGGGAAAGCGCTCGCCGCACGCGGCGAGGAAGAGAGCAACGACGACGAAGGGCCGCCGTCCACCCGTTACTGGGGTCCCGACCATGAGCCGGTCTGAGCAAGCCAAAGTGAAGTCCCTCCTCACCCGACGCTTCACGGTCCTTCGAGCGATGCGGGCATCCCTGGGCTCGCGGCGGGGGCCTCGGAGCCGTCGAGAGTGTACCCGAAGAGGAGCAGGGTGACGCCGGTCGAGAGCATGAGGCCGCCCGCGATGACGAGGGGGATTCCGTTCTCCTCGTGACCGCTCGCGAATGCGGACACCCCGAGCGCCACTGGAAGCAAGCTGATGCCCGTGACGATCCAGCCGGGTATCCGGAGGCCCGTCCGGGGATCGCGCGCAACGACCTCCTGCAATCCGGTCCCGGGCTCGGTTCCCTCGAGTCTCTTGATCGACGCGTAGCGCAGGAACGTCGGCTCGCGGTCCCGGGTCAGCGCCGGCAGCGCAACCTCCGTGTCGCCGGCGCGCTGCTGCTCCTCTGCGCGGGCAAGGTGGTCCGGCCGAACGTGATACCTCCTCGCACAGGCGCCGGACCCGAAGGCGACCCCGATTGCGAGCGCCGCCATCTTCGTCCAGCTGCGATTCGCCATCTCTCCTCCTTCGTGTCTCGGCGGGCGTTCGTCTTCTCGATTCTCATGGTGAGTCCAGTCGGCCGACTCCTTCGTTGCCCCCCCACTCGTAACCGACGACGATCTCGAACCGGTCGATCATGCCAATCCGCCGGTACTCGACTCCCATTCGAAGAAAGAGTGCGAAAAACAGAAGATCTCCGCCGTACGCGACACCCTCGGTACCGTAGGTGCCCACCGCGCCGACACGCACGAGGCTGAGCATCGTCTGATCGAGCAGGTCCTGGTTTCCGCGCCGCCAGTCGAACCAGTAGCGCAGGGCCGCTGCGCCATGCTCGATGGCTAGGAGGTCGTACTTCCAGTAGACCCCGCCGAGGAGGAGAGAGTTGTACAGGACCCGCCGGTGCGAAGATCGAAACGTCGGCGACCAGCCCTCGCAGTTGGCGATGCAGCGCTGGCCGCTGTCATTCTCGTCCGCGGTCCCGTACCAGCTCGCGAGCGCCCACCCGACGCCTCCCTCCAGCGAGAGTGCCTCACCCGTGACCCGGACCTTCTCGATCGGCTGCGGCTCTCCGGGCGGCGCCTCCGGAGGATCACGCCGAGCCTGCTCTCCGCCGTAAGCGGCGTGCGCGGAGAGCGCGAGCCCCGAGCTCGCGATGTAGCGCTGATCGGTCAGGATGGAGATGGCGAGGACGTCTCGTGCGAACGCGACGCTGGTGCCCAGCACGCCCGCGTAGTCGTCCGCGGGCTCGTGCGGCTGGGCCTGCGCAGGACGAGGCAGAGCCGGAAGAGACGCAGCCAGCGCGACCGCGACGACCGGGCGGATCACGGCTCTCCTCCCTGCATCGCGCGGGCCCGCGCGCGGTACTGGGCCGCGGTCGTAGGATCGCGGCGAGCGCCGTACGCGCCGCGCTCGAGGGCATCTGCCATCTCGAGGCACGCGTCCGGGATCGCGCGGCTGCATGCGTTCTCGAGCTGCCGGAGCAGCTCCTCGCAGCCGAGGCTTTCTCGGAGCTGGCAGGCCCTTCGGAAGTAGGGAATCGCCCTCGCCTGATCGTCGTACTTGTACTGCTCGCCGAGCCACCAGCAAGACGTGCCGTGCCCGGCTTCGCATGCGCGCGTCCACAAGGCCAAGGCGCGCGCCACGGTGTCGCCGCTGTTGAGTCGAGAGGCGAGCTCACTGCAGGCATCCAGGTCGCCGCCGTCGCAGCGGGCCTCCTCGTCACGCGCCGCTCGCTCGGCCTCCGACAGCCGGTCCTCCTCTTCTTCGCGCTCGAGCTCGGCACGCTCTTCGGGCGACAGGGCTTCGACGCTCATTCCCGGTCCCCCCATTCCGCCCACCGCCAGCTCGATGCGCGCGACCAAGCCATCGAACCCACCGGAGAACCCCGCCCGCGTCCCGGCGAATCCGCCGACCCCGAGGCCGATGAGGCCGTCCGGTACGTTCAGTCGCGCGAAGACTCCTGCCTCACCCCAGGGATCGTACGCTTCGTCGGTCTCGCGGCCGCCCGACCGCGACGAGACGGCCAGGGGCGCGACGGTCACCTGTGCGCCGAGCGTTCCGACCTGGTAGAGCACGTCCTCGACGTCCACCGAGCGCGTCGAGTACATCATGCCGCCTTCCTGGATGAAGCCGGAGGTCTTGCCGGCGACGTACCAGCTCCCGAGGTAGAGGCGCGCCGTCAGCGGCAGGAAGGACGAGCGCTCCAGGTCGCCCTCCGCACGCCTGGAAGCACGCCAACGGTCGATGCCGACGATCGCTCCCCCGAGCGACCATCCGGGCGCCCATCCGCGGGGGACACGCCCCTGGTGGATCGGCAGAGCCTGGCCCGACAGCACGGGTTGCTCGATCCCGCGCGTGGACGCGACCTCCACGGGATGCGCTTCCAGCGCGTGAACGGACCGGTATGTCCCCCAGCAGCCCGTGCAGACCGCGGATCCCAGGACCGCCAAGATCAGTCGCCTGCCCATGCTCACGTGGGATCGATCACGGGCTCCGGCACCGGCAGGACCGCAGTGTCCAGATCGACCTCGTTGTCGAGGAAGAGGACACCGTCCTGCAGGCGCTCGACATCGAATCCGGCCGACTGCACGTTCGCGCCGATCGGGTTGTGCGAGACCTCGCCGCCGTGCAGGTCGATCGCGCCGTCGCTCGCGACCTGGACGCCGCACAGAGCGCTCTCCGACACGCGGAACGAGGTCGCCTCGACGGCGCCGCCCTCGATGGCCGCGATGCCGATGCCGTCGGCTGAACAGCCGTCGACGGCGCAGGCCTCCTCCAGAGTGCGATCCACGACGGTGTGCTCGAGGGTGATGTGCGCGCCGATTCCGAAGGCTTCGACGCCGACGCCGCGATTCCCCGAGAACGCGGCGCGGAGAATCGATACTCGCCCGGCGTCGCCGACGAAGATTCCGTTCCCGAACGCGCCGTCCAGTCCCGGCTCGGTATCGCGAACCGCGAGGTCCGTCGCGTCGAGCTCGCACGGGCCCAGCGGGAGGAAGATCCCGGCGGCAGCGTTGCGCTCGAGCAGGACACGAAGGAGGGTCGTGCGTGCACCGTCGATCACCGTCACGCCCACACCGAGGCCCGACGCGTCCGGCAACGTATCGGCGACGCACAGGTCGGTGCCCGCGAATACCGTGCCCTCCCCCGCCACGAGGACCCCCGAGGATTCGTTCGACTCGAAAGACCCTCGTGTCACGTACACCCGCGCACCGTCGTACACGCTGACCCCCTCCCCGCCTGCGCCCGGCGTGGGCCGTGTGTCGCGAACGATCAGATCCGTCGCAACGACGTCCGTACCGGTTGCATCCGCCTCCAGTCCGACCGTCGAGCTGGACAGCAGCGCGACGCGGTCGAGATCGACGCTGGCGGACTCGGTGGCGAGGACGCCGAACCCGGCGCTCGCGCTGGCCTCGTCCGGACGGGTGTCTCGAACCACGAGATCCGTCGCGACGAGCGTCGCCCGCGAGCCCTCGTCGCCCCTGGAGGCCGCCAGGATCCCCGCCGCGCGGCTGCGCTCGACGAGGCATCGGTCGAGATCCAGCTCCGCCCCGAACGCGACGTCCGCACCGTGACCGAGCGAACCGGTCCCGTCCGCAAGCGTGTCGCGGACGACCAGGTCGTGCGCGGAAACGAAGGTTCCCGGGTCCCAGGCTTCGATCGCGCGGCTCCGGCTCCCGGAGATCGCGCCTCGAACGATCTCTACGGTCGCCCCGGCGTAGGCGGCGATTCCGTAACCGAAGCCCCCGTCGCTCTGCTGAGGCAAGGTGTCCACGACACCGAGGTCGGTCGCCTCGACGGAGGTCCCCGGGTCCCACGCGACGAGCGCATTCGTTCGGTTTCGCTCGAGCACGCCACGGGCGAGCGACAATCGCCCGCCGGCCGCGACGTCGACTCCGACGCCGAAACCCCCGGCCGCCGTGGGCTGCGTGTCCCGGACGACGACGTCCGTCGCTTCGGCGTCGCCGCCCTCGTAGATCCCGATACCGACTCCACTGGACGAGACCACCACGACCGACTCGATCCCGACCGCGGCGTGCACGAGGAGCCCGCGCCGCGCCCCCGAAACTCGCAGGTTTCGCACCGTCGCACCCCCGCGGCCGGAGAACGTGAGCGTTGCGTCATCGAAGCTCGGAACCGACGAAGCGAGGATCGTCTCCTCGACGCACGCCCCAAGGAGCGTCACCGGAACGCGTACGGTCACCACTTCGTCGAACGTCCCTTTCGAGAGCGCCAGCACGGCGTCGTCCGGCGCCACCGCCAGCGCCTCTCCGATCGCCGCGAAGGGCGACGCGGCGGAGCCATCTCCGCCAGCCGGCGCCCCGGCGCGCACGTACAGGACCGTCGCGCCGGCGGGGATGTCCTCCGCGAAATCGCCGGCCGGGCACGCCGTCCCGACGGACTCGCATCCCGGCCGCCCGGGGAAGTGCGCCTCGCCGGCCGCGCAGACGTGTGGGCCTCCCTCGGGCCAGGGATCGCAGGTGACGATGTCCGGGTGCGCCTCGTCGACGATCTCCCGCCAGCCGCTCGGACAGGGTGTGAGAGCGGGCGGTGCCGGCGCTGCGGGCGCTGCGGGCGGATCGGGTTCGAAACCGCCGCCGTCGAGATCGGGACCTGCGTCCTGCGACGGGGTCTCGTTTTCAGATCCGCCACACCCCTCAGCGACTGCGGCCACTAGGGAGAGCACGAGGAAGCTGGCGCGATTCTGAGTCGTGCCGCCGTTCCCGGAAACGAAGGGCAAGGTCTCCTCCTCTCGCTCGACGTTGCTTGCAATCGGCGCGCCAGAGCATGCGCGTAACAGCGCGTAACCTATCACACGAAAATGGGCGCCCTACGCTCGCCGCCATGACTGCAGGTTGGCTATCTGCGTCCCACCTGGCTGTCCACGCGCGCTCGGGGGTCCCACGCGGCGCCCGTGGCGTGTCGTCTCGGCGATCATCTGGAGACCAGCTCCAGGCGTGCCCGGATCACGATGTCTGCGTACGACGAATCCCAGTCGTCCGGCGGAGAGGGGACGAGGATCGTCCGGTAGCCGAAAAAGATTCCCGCCGCCCAGGCCCGCGCGAAGAAGAAATGGAGCCCGGCCAATGGCTCGAGCTCGAAGAGCGCGTAGTTGTCATGCGCGGCGCTGCAGGCCCCACCGCTGCACGACTCCGTTCCCGCTTTCCCCCCGCCGACGAGGAAGCCGAACCCGGCGTCGGCACCCAGGGTCGCGGAAACCCATTCGGGTACGAGTGTGATCCATCGCGCCACGCCCATCGGGACCCCGAAGCTGCCGTACCGGCCGTAGACCACGGTTCGTGTCTGTCCCGGGACCGCGGTCGGTACCTGGCCCGTGTCGGCGGGATACCCGGAGTACTGCGTACCCGCGATGCCCCCGTGAAACTCCCAGGTCGGCATCTCGTCGGCTCCCCGGTCGGTGCTTCCGGCGAGCAGATCGAACGTCGGCCCTCCTCGCAGGTCCGCGCCGCCGCCGCCCGCCACCGTGAGCACGGGACCCATGCAACCGCAGAGCATCGCCGCGCCGAGGGCTGTTCGGGTCGGTCTCACGCGCGTCACGATAGTGTAGTCTGCGCCGACTAGATGGCGGAGCGCTCGCGCGACGGTTCGGAGACGAAGCTGATCGAGGAGCCGGGAGGCGGGATCTCGCTCCGCCTGAGGGGGATCCGCATCGTCGTGCTCGACGGACCCGACCGTGGGCGCGAGGTCACGCCGCAGCGGCATCTCGTGAGGGTCGGGACCCATCCGGGCGCGGACCTCACGCTCTCCGATGCGACGGTCAGCCGCGAGCATTGCCTGCTCACCGTGCGGGACGAAGGGATCCGGGTCGTCGATCGAGGATCGACGAACGGGACCTTCGTCGACGGGACGCGCATCCATGACGCCGAGATCGCGCCGGGAGCCCACCTGCGCGTCGGGCAGACCACTCTGCGCGTCACGACGAGCGACGAGACGCTGAGGATCGAGCTTTCGACACGGGACGAATTCGGAGCGCTCAAGGGGCGAAGCCCTCGGATGCGCGAGCTGTTCGCGATCCTCGAGCGCGTCGCGCCCACCGATGCCACCGTCCTGCTCGAGGGCGAGAGCGGCACGGGCAAGGAGCTCGCTGCCGAAGGCCTGCACGATGCGAGCACACGCTCCGAGGAAGCGTTCGTCGTCTTCGACTGCGGGGCCGTGCCGCACGAGCTCGCCGAGGGCGCGCTCTTCGGTCACGTCCGGGGCGCGTTCACCGGCGCCGTCGCGGATCATCGCGGCGTGTTCGAGGAGGCGGACGGAGGAACGATCTTTCTCGACGAGATCGGGGACCTGCCGACGGACCTGCAGCCGAAGCTGCTGCGCGTCCTCGAGAAGCGGGAGATCCGGCGCGTCGGCTCTGATACGACGCATCCGGTGGACGTCCGAGTCGTCGCGGCGACGAACCGGTCCCTCGAGGCGGAGGTGAACGCCGGAAGGTTCCGCGAGGACCTCTACTACCGGCTTGCGGTGGTGAAGATCGCCATGCCCCCGCTTCGGGCGCGCACCGAGGACCTCCCGATGCTCGTGGAGCACTTCCTGCGCAAGCTAACGCCGCCCGGATCGGGTCCGCCCGAGATCTCACCCCAGATCCTGATGGCCCTGTCGGCGCGGTCCTGGCCAGGGAACGTGCGGGAGCTGCGCAACGTGGTCGAGCGCGCCGTGTCGCTGAGCGGGTTCGACGCACTGATGCCCGGCCGAGCGGGCCCGAAGCGTGCGGAGTCGATGCCGGAAGAGCTGCTCGCCCCGCCCTACTCGGAGGCGCGCGAGCGTTTCGAGCGGCAGTACTTCGAGGCCGCGCTCCGAAGGAGCGGTGGCAACGTCTCGGGGGCGGCGCGCGAGGTCGGAGTGAACCGCAAGTACATCCACCGGTTGCTCAGGCGACAGTCGACCAGCAGCGACGAGGAGTAGCCGTCCGCGGGCACGCATGGGCTTCTTCGCAAGGGACCACTTCTACTGCACCGCCTGCGACCGCGAGTCCGCGTTTGGTGGCTCGGCGGTTGCGGGAGCTTGCCTCCATTGCGGCTCGCTCGCGATGATCCCATGGCAGTATCGTGACCGCTTCGTCGCGCTGCGGGAAACCCGATCGGCCGAGCTGGCAATCGCCGAGGTTCGCGACGCGGAGCGCCGCGACTCCGCGAGCGACCTGCGCGAAGGACTCGCCATCGTCGCGATCGGTGCGGCCGGAGCGCTCGGCGCCTACTTGCTCGCGGGGAAGGGCTGGGCAGCAGGGATCGGCTTCCTCATCGCGGCGGGCGCGCTGATCTGGCGTCGGAGCGGGCAGGGCCTCGCCGGCCTGAAGAAGATGTCGGCGACGCAACCGCTTCGGCCCGCCGACCTCGAGGGGTTGAGGCAGAGCGACCTCGGAGTAATGGCCCGTCTGACGGCTCTGGGCCTGGCCCGAGACTCCGCGCCGCGGCACTACGTCGACATCGTGTTGCTCCTCGAGGCACTCGGCGAGGCCGGCGCGAAGGCCGAGCTGGGACAGCTCGCGCAGGAGCGTCTGGATCCGACGGGCCCCGGACCATCGTTGCTTGCCGAGGTGCACCGCCGACTCGCCGAAGGAATGCCCGACGGCGCGGCGACCGACCTTTCCCCCCTGCCCCCACCGTGGAACGGCGCCGCACACGTCGTGGCGCGCGGCCGCGAATGGGCCGCCATCATCGCCGAACTGCAGCACTGAACGGTACGCCCGGGAGCTGAGCCATGGCCGTCTGCGCCGAGTGCGGGAAGAAAATGGGTTTCTTCGCGAAGGCCGTCGACGGCGCGTACTGCAGTAGCTCGTGCGCGAGCAAGGCGGTGGCTCCCCCGCCCTCAGGAGATCCGGCTCTCTTCGAGGCGCTGCGCGCCTTCCAGAAGCGCTGGCTGTTGTCGCCGAGTGAGACATTGGATCCGGGTTCAACGGGCGAGGGATACTGGGTTCTGCCCTTCACGGCCGGCGGTCAAGCACCGGCCATCTGCCCGGCCTGCGGCGCGCCCCCCGCCCGGTGGATCGAGCTGACCGAACGACAAACGTGGACTTCCTCGTCGGTCCACGAGCGCAAGCGACACGAACTGCTCCAGGGTATTCGCGTCGGATTCTGTGCGGCGCACTCGCCGAGCCTCCTCATCTCCCGTTTCGTCGAACCCTCAATCGGAGCGGCGCTGTCGGCCAGACCAAAGGCGTCCGAGCGCGCCGTCGCGCTGGACGCAGCCGGGACTCTGTGCTTCCTCGATGGGGAGATCGATGCGGCGCACGCGGCGGTGGAGTCCACCGCGAGCACGGCTTCCCCCCGGATGTTCCCAGCCAACCTGTACGTCTACGACGGGCCCGAACGGAGCGTCCTCCTCTTCGGGATTCTCACGTCACTGCACCTTCAAGACGGCGCCCATTTCGTCCCCGTTTCCGAGCCGGCGAGCGAGCCGCCCACTTCCCAGTGGATCCTCGTCGCGCCCAGCTACGAATGGGGACGAGCCCTCTTGGCAACCGCCCCGGATCCCTCCGCGTTCTTCTTCCGAGCGCATGGCGCTGTCGAGCGAGGCGAGATGCGCAGCACGCTCACGGCGCTACGAGCGCGGCTTGGCACTTCGCTCGACCCGGACCCACCGACGTGCCCGTTCTGCGGTGGACCCTTCGTCCAGCGGCTCTCGCGGTACGAATTCCGATGTGACGGCTGCGGCGCGCTGGTCCTGAACCGGTGGTTCGAAGGCTCTGCCCCACCACGCTTCGTAGTCCTGCCCTGACGATTGGAACTGGGACAGCCGATGTCGGACCGAGGGAGCCGAAGGTTGCATCGACGCACTTGGTTAGTTAGAGAGCCCGAGCGGCGATGGCCGTCAGCTCCGACAATCCACTCTTGCGCGCGCGCTCGGCAATCAGCTCGCTGGTAGTCTCGGCCGCCCGCCCCTCGATCCGGTCGCCCAGCGCCGGCAGCAGGTCCTGCGCAATCGCGGAGGGCACGGTCAGTGTGCGGTCCGTACTGGCAGCATGCGCTGCCCCGATTGAGGGTGGTTCCGTACATCGCAGCCCTGAAGACTCGCAGGTCACCCACGTCCAGACCGGCCCTGAATCTCACGCGGAACGGACAGTCGGGCAGCGCGCTGAACGCCCGCGCGTGACCCAGAAGGTCGAGCCACGCCGAGACGGCGTGCGACGCCGCGTCGAATGTCGTGATGTACTCGTCGGCGATCACCATGCGGACGACTCCTGCGTGCGCCGCGACGACTTCGTGGTGAGCCGCTTCCCAGAAGTCGAGCACACGCTCGACCAATGGCAGCTCCGCCGTTTCGGCGAACGAAACGAACCCCGAGATGTCGGTGAACAGCACCGCGACGTCTTGAATGATCCGCGTCTGATGGCGAAACGTCGTCTTGTAGATCCGCACCGGCTCGGCAATCCCCTTGAGCGGGAAGGTCCCGAGGTACTCGCACGCGACCTCGTTCCGGTTCAGGTTCTGGTACACGGCCTCGGTGAAGTAGATCTCGCCCGGCGGAGCCAACCCCTCGACACGGGCCACCATGTTCACGGGCGTCCCGAAGATGTCGCCCCCCTGGATCAGCACGTCCCCAGCGGTCACGGCGATCCGCACCTCGACCAGCTGCTCACGGTCTCCGCGACCGGAGAGTGCCAGCTCGCGCTGGAGCGCGATGCTCGCGACCAACGCGTTCGTGCTGCTCTCGAAAGTGACGAGGTATGAATCGCCGATCTCCTTGACGATGTTCCCGGCATGGCGCCTGAGCACGCTCGCTATCAGGCTCCGGTGCTCGCGCAGGAAGGCATCCAGCTCGGCCGCCGTCATCTGGGCAACGCGGTTCGTGAAACGTCGGATGTCGGTCTTGACGACGGTGAGGGTACGCAGGTTGTCCATCCCAAGGATCGGAGGCGCGCGACGAGGGCCTGTCAACCAGGAAGGTCTCCAGTGCACAGATCTCGGAGTCGCGTTCCGGGTGAACGAGGCGGGAACGATCGTGGGTGATGCCGGGCGCGTCGTCGTGGTCGGTCCGGGTCGGCCGTGCCTCGCCTGCTGGGGGCACCTCGATCCCGCCGCCCTCCGGATGGAGGCGCTCGACGAGGAGACCCGCGCGCGCGGGGTCGCCGAGGGCTACATCGACGGCGCCGTCGCGCCCCAGCCAGCGTCGTCGCCTTCAACACGATGATCGCCGGCGCGGGCGTGATCGAGCTCCTGCGCCTGGTGACCGGGTTCGCGGGTGCGGACGCGCCGCCGGACCGTCTCGCGTTCTCCTTCACCGATGGGACCGTCCGCCGGAACGCGCTCGCGGGCAATACCTCCGCCTGTCGCGTCTGCGGAGTGTCCCGGGCGCGCAAGGCCAAGGAGTCCGCTAGTTGAACCGTGCCGGCTCGGACGGGTCAGGGTCGGGAACGATGAGGAACCTCCCGTCGCAGTTCGGATCGATGACGCGGGGACGCCTGTAGCACAGACGAAGGTGCATGTAGCCTGGATGCGCCTCGGAGGGGGCACGCGTCATCTCGAATCCCATCCGCTCCCAGAATCGGGCCTCTTCCGTCGACTCGCACCTGACGACAGCAATCGAGCAGCCGCCGGCGAGCGCGTCGCAGAGCCTGCGGACGACGGCGCACTCGATGTTCCGGTGGGCCCACGCGGGCGAAATCTCGACGTTGTCGACGTACATCAGATTGCATCCCACCTCCGCGAACCGTTCCTCGAGCCAGTCGCCGTCGAAGTAGATCTCGTGGAGGGCCCCGAGCTCGGGACTGTCCGCGTCCAGCACGGCGAGCATCGACTCCTCCGAGTCGCCGACGTGTACGATTGCGACGCGCGCCGTGCCGATGTGCGGTGCGTCGCTCTGGTCTTCACCCTGCTCGATCGTCGCATCGAGCCAGGTGACGGAGCCCATGTCGACCGTCGGCTCGCCCAACGGCACCTCGGTCTTGATCACGATGCGCATCTTTTGTTCCTCCGTCGGGTTGCGGGTCGCTTTCCACCGGTGGGGATGGCGTTCCGTCTGCCTGCCCTCCCCTTGTTTCTGCGCCGGCGATGGGGTGCCCCTGAAAGGACAAAACCGTGCGAGCGCGCGCGGACTTGTCCTCGGTGTCGGGCGGGCCCGCCCCGGCCCGAACGCCCGATCCCCCGCTTCCCGACTTCGATCCCCCACCTGATCCCCCACCTGACCGTGACGGGGCGAGACGGCTGGCGACGCTCCGAGTCGCTAACCTCCCGTCACGGTTCAGTTCTGCCATTTGCTCCACGGCCATACTTCGTCTTGCCAAGGTGGACGTCGCGGGTTCGAACCCCGTCTCCCGCTCCGACGACTGGCAGGCCTCGTTACTCTGACTCTTCTGCGATTTCGAGGACAGCTTGGAGGGTCCCGTCGTCGAGCCAGAAGCCGGTCGCGCGGAGCTTGTCGAGGATCGGTCTCACCGAGACGATGTGACCGAGAGTTTTCGCCGCGAGCAGGACACCGAGAGTTCCGCGCACGGCGATCCCGAGCTCGCGACACACCTCGCGCGCCGCCCGCTCGTCGATGAGGGCAACAGCAGGCGATCGCTCGATCGCGAGTGCGATGGTCTCGGCTTCGCCGCGCCCACCGAGACGTTGCTCGAGGCCGTCCGTGCGCCTGAGGTCAGCCGGTGCCGCCTCGATCAACCACGCCGCGCGGAGCGCTTCCTCGACGGTGACTCCGCCGCGAGGACGGACCTCCGCGAGAACAGCCGCCGGCACCAGGACCTCGCCGAAGACCAGCCGGAGGAGGTCGAGTCGGCCGATCCGCGCGAGGTGAATCAGCGGCGTGGAGTTCGAAACGTGGTTCAAGTGTGCGGTGTCAGGAGCTCGTTGCGGAGTTCATCGGGCGTCAGCTGAATCGTCGGTACGCCGTGCGCGGCCGCCAGATCGAGGAAGTCTGCTCGGTCGATCCGCAGCAACTTCGCGCCGAACCCGGATGTGATCCGCCCGAGTCGGTAGAGCTCGAGTACGGCGGCCCGGCGCGCGCTCTCGGTCGCGGCCGCGAGCGCCTCCTCGTCGATCTCGCCGTCCAGCTCCAGACGGACGATCAGGCCCCGAGCTTCCATGCGATTCCATGCTACCGCGCATCCGGCCGATGGGCCACGCGGAGTCGCGCCAGAACCCGTTCGCGGCGGCTCGGCCCCCGCCGGTCCTTCATCGCCCGGATCCGCCTCCCACGATCCGGTCCAAACGACGTCATGTCCTGCGTCTCGAGCGCCTTGGCGGCACCACCCCAGACGCAAGAGGCGAGGAGGACCCTCACGACGCAGGTTCGGCGAGGGGCGGTTCGAAGCGTTCGTGTCGTCCGACCAGCCGCCGGGCGTAGACGAGGCACGCCAATACGTCCTGCCGTTCGAGCCAGGGATGGCCTTCGAGGACGGTCTCGATCGTGTCGCCAGCGGCAAGCATCCCGAGGACGTGCTCCGCAGCGAGCCGCCGGCCACGGATGATCGGCTTTCCGCCCAAGATCTTCGGGTTCGCGGTGATGCGTTCGAGGAGCTTCTCTTCGTCCATGGCTGTCGCCTCGAACGTGAGGATATCGCCAAGCGCGGCGGAGCGCCCCCTGCCGACGGTCCCACTTCTGGCCCCACCGAGAGGGCGACGCAGCGGGACGGTGTGCAACGCTGGGACGCGTTCAAGTCCGCGCGCGGCCTCGCAGGTGTAGCGTCGCGCGCGGCGTCAGGCTTGCCAAGGTGGACGTCGCGGGTTCGAACCCCGTCTCCCGCTCCGACGTTGTGCAGGGCGACATCTTTGGCGTGACACGCGACCACGGGTAGCCCTTTGCGCGGGGGCGCGCTCCTGGTAGCGTCCACGACCGATGAAGGTGCTCGCCATCGTGGCGCTCGTGCTCGGCGCTGCAGCCGTAGGATCGAACGTCTACGCCGTCGTGGAGACACTGCCGAACTACGAGAGCTTCACGCAGATGGCTCTGCAGCAGGGCGACCCGTTGATGAACCTGCTCGTCGAGGACTACCGCAACACACTGCGCCTGGAGGCGTACTCCGCGTTCGGGCTCGGCGTCCTCGCCACGATCCTCGGGGGCGTCGCGGGCTTGAAGGGGAAGAAGCCACTCGCATGGGGCGGCGCCCTGCTGGGCATCGCCGGCCTGATCTGGCAGTTCGTCTGGGCCGTCTGATGTACGGCGTCACGAAAATCGCCGCGGCGCTGGTCTGACCGGGATGGAACCGGACGTTCATCCGTGACGTACTGACGGCATCGGACGCCTTCCGAAAGAGCCTCCCTCCTCGGAGATCACTCCGGAGGCGCTCCACGCCGGGCGGCGGCGGTTCCTTCGCGACGCCGGGCTCTTCGCCCTGACGGCAGGCGGGCTCGGCGGGGGGCTCGTGATGTTGACCGGCAGCCGTCGGGCCGATCCGGACACCCGGCCGACCGGACGACGACTCGAGATCGCGCGGCGTGGCGAACACACCGTGGACGAGCCTCTCACCCCGTACGGTGACGTCGTCTCCTACAACAACTTCTACGAGCTCGGGACCTCGAAGGAAGACCCGGCCCTCGAGGCGAGCTCGCTGCGCGCCCGACCCTGGACGATCCGGATCGCCGGGGAGGTCTCTCGGCCGCGCACCATCGACATCGACACCCTCCTGGGCTGGTTCCCTCTCGAGGAGCGGATCTACCGGATGCGCTGCGTCGAGGCCTGGTCGATGGTGATTCCCTGGCTCGGGTTCCCACTCGCGGACCTCCTGCGGCGCCTGGAGCCGACCTCGCACGCTCGCTACGTCGCCTTCACGACGCTGCTCGATCCGGAGCAATTGCCCGGGCAGAACACGGACGCCCTTCCCTGGCCCTACGTCGAGGGCCTGCGCCTCGACGAGGCGACGCACCCGCTCGCGCTCCTCGCCGCCGGCCTCTACGGCCGGGTCCTTCCCGGCCAGAACGGCGCGCCGCTGCGGCTCGTCGTCCCCTGGAAGTACGGCTTCAAGGGGATCAAGTCGATCGTGAAGATCGAATTGACGCGCAACATGCCGCCGACCACCTGGGCGCTCGCCGCGCCGGCCGAGTACGGCTTCTACGCGAACGTGAACCCGCGCGTGGACCATCCGCGCTGGAGCCAGGCCACGGAACGCCGCATCGGCGAGTTCGGGCGCCGCCCCACCCTTCCCTTCAACGGCTACCCCGAGGTCGCGCCCCTGTACGCAGGCATGGACCTGACGAGACGGTTCTGAGCACGCGCGGGCCCCATCCCTGGCTCAAGCCCGCGATCCTCGTGGGAGGGACCGTCCCGATCGCGGTCATCGCTCTGCGCGCCGCCCGCGGCACGCTCGGCGCGAACCCGGTCGCCGAGGCGCTCAACGAGCTGGGGCTCGTCGCGCTGATCTTCCTCCTCGGCTCGCTCGCCATGACGCCGCTGCAGGCGCTGTTTCGGTGGAACTGGGCACTGCGCGTGCGCCGGATGGTCGGCGTGCTCGCCTTTTCCTACGCGACGCTGCACCTCTCGACCTACGCCGTCGTCGATCAGGAGGTCGACCTCGGCGCAATCCTCGGCGACATCGCGCAGCGTCCGTTCATCTTCGTCGGGTTCGCCGCGTGGCTCCTGATCCTCCCGCTCGCGGTGACCTCGACCGACGCCATCGTCCGACGGCTCGGATTCGCTCGCTGGAAGCGGCTCCACCGCCTCGCCTACCTGGCCGGAGCGCTGGGCGTCGTGCACTTCTTCCTGCGCGTGAAGCGGGACGTCTCCGAACCGGTCGTCTACGGGATCCTGCTCGCGATCGCCTTTGCGATCCGCCTCGGCGCCTACGTCCGCAAGCGTTCCGTGCGCCGGCTCCGGGACGCGGCGCGGCAAACCTAGCTCAGCCAACGGACGCACGTTGACGTGCAGGCCCGCGAGGTGTCATGCCTGCGTGGTGAACAGCGACAAGAGCTACCCCGTGACGGTGCCCGTCACGCGGGCCGATGGATCGGTCGAGCACGTCCGGGTGGGCACCGCGGTCCGGGCCGGCGACGGTTTCACGCTGAGCCTCGGCGACCTCGCGATCGGCGGCGACGCGGATGCCGCGCCCCAACGACGGACGTCGCCCGCGCCGCCGAAGGACGCCGGGGGCATGGTCTTTCCGCCCTACGGCCGCAGCAAGGGCGCGCCGATCGTCGGAGCGTCGGAGCAGGACCTCGAGTTCTACGCGAGCGGGTGCCGGCGGACTCTCGCCGACCCCGCGAAGTCGCGCTGGCACGAGAAGGAGCGCGTACTGCTCGCGACCATCGAGGCGGAGCTGGCGCGGCAGCGGGGCGGCGGCGGTGGAAAGCCGTCGCGAGACGACGACGTGCCCTCGCGGATGGACGACGACATTCCGTTCTAGGGACGAGGGATTCTCCGGAAACCAAGCCCGGATTATTCATGAACTCGCGTCGCGAAACACGCGAGACGTCGAGCGAAGACCGATTTCGCGCAGCGAAATCGGTCCATCGCGGCAAGATCCGCGCGGCCCGGAGTTCCCCCACCGCAGGCGTACTGGACGTACGTCGAGGATGGGGGAACGAGGAAACGCGCGGAGATTGCGGCGTATCGCGGGTTGCAGCAGCGAGGTTCATGAATAATCCGGGCTAAGGCAATATCCCCTCCCCCATGGGCGTCAACGATCCGACCATCCGCATGTCCCTCGGCGAACCTTGCCCGAGCTGCGGGATGCGAAACCCGGAGGCACGCGAGCGGTGCGCCGCCTGTGGCGCCTCCCTCTCGGCCGAAGAGGCCCGCGATTCGGTGCTGCCCTCGCCCGGACCCGGCGACGAGGTCCTCGCCGCCGTCGCGCCGCTCGCCGGACGCGCCGACGAGCTTCGCCGGCTCGCGGCGTCCCTCGAGCGCTCCTTCGCGCACAAGCAGGTGACCATCGCCGTCGTCACCGGACCCGGCGGGATCGGCAAGACCCGCCTGGTCGACGAGCTGCGCGGCCGCGTCTCGATGCGGCCCGGCGGCGTGCGGATCCTCGACGCGTCCGTCCGTCAGGGCGGCGACGGACCGTTCGCGCCGTTCTCGCGGATCCTCCTGCAGCGCTTCGAGATCGCGCCCGCCTCCTCTCCGGCCGGCGTGCGGGCGCTGATGGGCAACGAGGTGAGCCGCGTCCTCGGTCCGCAGAACGCGGCCCTCGCTGCGGAGGCCGCGCACCTGCTCGGACACGTGGCCGGCGTTCCCTTTCCGGACAGCCCGATCCTGCGTTCCTTCGAGGCAGACGCGGCGGGAATGCGCGCTCGCGTCGGCAACGCCGTCCGCGTGTTCCTCGAGCGGGATGCCGGCGTTCGCGGACCGCTCCTCTTGATCCTCGACCGCTTCCACCTCGCCCAGGACCCCGCTTCCGAGCTCGTGGCGGAGATCGCGGCGAAGGCGCGCGGCGTTCCACTCGCCCTGCTCCTGGTCGGGCGTCCTCCGCTCGACGAGCGGTGCGAGAAGCTCGCGCCCGAGGCGCCTCGGGTCGACGTGCGGCTTTCCCCCCTCACCGCCCTCGAGGCGACGGACTTCCTGCGGGGTCTCATGCCGCAGGTCGGCGAGCTCCCGGACGAGCTCGTCCGCGCCGCCTGGCACCGCGCCGAGGGGAGTCCCTCGGCCCTTCGCGAGATCGCCCGGCTCTTCGTCGAGTCCGGGGTCGTCTCGACGCGCAGCATTCCCTGGCGTGTGGACCTCTCGCGCCTCGCGGACGCGAACATCCCCGTTTCCCTCGACGACGCGCTTCGCGCACGCCTCGAGAGGCTCGCCCCAGAGGAGCGCTCGGCGCTCGAGCGCGCGGCGGTCGTCGGCGAGGTCTTCTGGCTCGAGACCGTCCTGGCGCTCGAGCGCGGAGACGCGGACGCGGGGCCCGCGCCGTGGAGCGACGACGCCGACGCCATCGACGTCGGCAACGCCCTTCGCCGGCTCGTCAGCAAGGAGTTCGTGTCGGCGGTCGAGCACTCGGAGTTCACGGGGTGCTCCGAGTACGCGTTCCGCCACACGCGGATGCGCCAGCTCCTCTACGACGCCGCCGCGCCCGAGCAGCGGGCACGGCACCACCGGCTCGTCGCCCAGTGGCTGGAGATCGCCGCGGGCGCGCGACGCGGCGAGTACGCGGTCACGATCGGCGAGCACCACGAGAAGGGCCACGACCGCACGCGCGCGGCGTTCCAGTACCTCTACGCGGCGGGCCTGGCGAAGGCAGTGTTCCAGAACGAGCGGGCCGTCGAGCTGTTCGAGCGAGGACTCGCGTGCCTCGCGGAGGACGACCGCCTCACGCGCGTGGACGCGCTGCACGATCTCGGGTCCGTCCAGTTCCTCGTGGGCGACCTTCCCGGCGCGGAGGCGTCCTTCACGGCGATGCTGCGCCACGCCTGGACGCTCGGCCACCGCGGCAAGGGCGGCGCCGCGTGGAACCGGATCGGCCGCATCCACCGCGGAAACGGCGACTTCGAGTCCGCCCGCGCCTGCTTCGAGCGCGGCCTGTCCCTGTTCCGGGCGGCGAACGACGTCCCGGGCGTGGCCTCGTCGCTCGACGATCTCGGCCGCGTCGCGTGGCTCGAAGGCGAGTACGACAAGGCGATCTCCGCCTGCGCCGAGTCCCTCGAGATCAGACGGACACTGGGCGATCGGCGCGGGACGGCGCTCTCCTTGCACAACATCGGCAGCATCCAGCTCGCCAAGGGGCTGCTGCGCCAGGCGGAGGCCTGCTACGAGGAAGCCCTGGCGCTGCGGCAGGGACTCGCCGACGCCATGGGATCCGCGGAGACGCTCAACTCCCTCGGCGTCGTCCAATTCGAACGCGGTGAGCTTCCCGGTGCACAGGCGCGCTGGGAGCAGGCGCTCGCGATGGCGGAACAGACGGGGGACCGCCGCATGCAAACCATGCTCCTCAACAACCTCGGGGAGATCTGCGGCCAGCTCGAGCAGGAGGCGCGCGCGGTCGGCCTGCTGTCGAACGCTGCGATCCTCGCGGAGGAGCTCGGCGACCGGCGCCTTCAGAGCGAGGTCCACAGAAACCTCGGCGTCGTGCATCTTCGCCGCAACGACCTGTCCCTGGCGCGCGAGCACCTCGAGCTGTCGCTTTCGATCGCGGAGGACTACGGCAGCCGCGAGGCGATCGGGATGGCGCTGCGCAACCTGGGCGAGCTGCACGCGCTCACGATCGGCGACGACGACGCGGACGCGAGCCGCAAGCCCGAGGGCCTCTTCCAGAAGTCGATCGCGGTGCTCGAGGAGATCGGCAGCAACAAGGAAGTCGCCAAGAGCCTGTCGAGCTACGGCTACTTCCTGCTCGAGCACGGCGAGACGGACAAGGGCAAAGCGACCCTGCAGCGCGCGGCCGACATCTTCCAGAAGATCGGCAGCAAGGCCGGAGAGCGCATCAGGAGGTCCATCGAGCAGCTGTAGCGGGCGGTGCTATATCTCTTTCGTCGTTCGGCCTCGTAGCTCAGTTGGATGAGAGCGGCGGTTTCCTAAACCGCAGGTCGCCTGTTCGAATCAGGCCGAGGTCACAACTCAGTAGACGAGCACGCTGGTCATGGCGAGCGGCGCGATCTTCTCCCGACCCCGAAGGAACCCCAGCTCGATCACGACCGCCGCGCCCAGGATCTGTGCGCCCTGGCGGCGGACGAGGTCCGCGGTCGCCACGAGGGTTCCCCCGGTCGCGATCACGTCGTCCACGATCAAGACGCGGCCGCCGTGCGCGAATGCGTCCTGATGCATCTGGAGGGTGTCGGTGCCGTACTCGAGGGCATAGGTGACCTCGTCCGTCCGCCAGGGGAGCTTGCCCTTCTTGCGGACGGGGACGAAGCCGGCGCCGAGCGCTTGCGCGGCGGCGGCGCCGAAGATGAAGCCGCGGCTCTCCACCGCGACGACGTGCGTCACCCCCGCTGCGCGGTACGGCTCGACCAGGAGGTCGACCGCCGTCCGCAGGCCCTCGGGGTCCGCGAGCAGCGGCGTGATGTCCTTGAATACGATGCCGGGCTTCGGGAAATCCGGGACCTCGCGAATCAGGGACGCGAGGCGCCGGCGAATCCCCTTCGAGGAGGATCCGTCGTCCACGTCAATCTCCTCCGAGCAGGTCCCGCAGCGCGGCGAGGGCGGCGTGATCCGTCTGGTCGAGCCCGAGCGGCGTCACCGAGACCCAGCCGTCGTGGACCTCCTGGGCGTCCGATCCTCCGATGTTCTCGATCCGCGTGCCCGGGCCGCCGATCCAGTAGTAGGGGCGACCGCGCGGGTCGAGTCGCTTCTCGACCTCGTCGTCGTAGTGGCGCTTGCCGAGCGTCGTGACGCGCCGGCCCTTCGGGGTCCCCGGCGGTACGTTGACGTTGAGGAGCAAGGCCGGAGCGGCGGGGGCGCGGAGGAGCGCCTCGACGACGGCGCGCACCTCGCGGGCCGCCGCGGCGTAGTCGGGCCCGTGCAGCAGGGACCCCGCGACGGCGTGGATGCCGCGCAGGACGGCCTCGCGGGCCGCGCCGACCGTGCCGGAGTAGATGACGTCCGTCCCGAGATTCGCGCCCCGGTTGATGCCCGAGATCACGCAGGCGGGGGCGCGCGGGAGCAGATGGTGCAGCGCGACGTAGACGCAGTCGACCGGAGTCCCGTCGAGGGCGAAGCGGCGCTCGGAGACCGGGTGCAGCCGCAGGGGCCGGTGGATCGAGATCGCCTGCGACACGGCGCTGCGCTCGCGCTCGGGCGCGACGACCCAGACCTCGCCGACCTTCGCGAGGGCCTGCTCGAGGGCCAGAAGGCCCGACGACGAGATCCCGTCGTCGTTCGTCACGAGGAGGAGGGGATTCATCGCCGAAATCGTCGTCGGGGCGAGTGGATTCGAACCACCGACTCCCAGACCCCCAGTCTGGTGCGCTAACCAGGCTGCGCTACGCCCCGTCCCGAAGGGCTGATTTCCTCTGGGCGGACGGGAGGATATCGGCATGCGGGCCGCCGTCAAGGGCATCCTCCCGATCCAGGTTGACAATTGCCCCCGACGATTCGACTTTCAGCCCCTCCGGGGAGGTTTACCCATGCAGAGCAGGCTCGCAGCAATCGGTTTCTTCGCGTCCACCGCGCTCGTCCTCGCATTTGCGATCTCGTGCGGGGGGGACCCCAACGACCCGTTGACCTGGGTCGCGAAGCTCGACCGCGGCGCAGAGCGCAGCGACGCGATCGAGAAGGTCCGGGAGATCTTCCGCAACGAGCTCAACAAGAACGACGGCAACTACGACGCGCCCTCGGTCAAGGCGCTCGCGGCCAAGCTGGCCCCCGGCATCATCGCCGCGGCGACCAAGTACAAGGACGACCGCGAAAACACCCGCAAGATGCTCCAGGTGCTCGCCGAGCTTCGCGACCGACGGGCGATCCCGGTCTTCATCGCGGCCCTCGACTTCATCCCCGACGTTTCGGAGGACGAGGCGTGCGCCGGGGCCGAGGGGCTCGGACTCCTGAAGGCGCGCGAGGGGATTCAACCGATGATCAAGGCCCTCGAGCGGATCACGGGGAACCGTGCGGGCGACAACCGGATGAAGCGGGCGATCGTGGAGGCCTTCGGCCGGATCGGCGATCCCGCCGCCGTCCCCGCGATGATCACCCTCATCGACAAGCCGGCCGAGGAGCAGGACTTCTTCATCAACAAGCTCGCGACGGTCGCGCTCGGTAAGCTCGGCGATGCCAGCGCGGTCCCGGCGTTGATCCGCGCGCTGTACATGCAGGGCCGCGGCGCGACCATCTTCCAGCAAGCGCGGGTGTCGCTCGCTCAGGTCGGTCCCGCCGCGGTGCCCGACATCATCAAGGCGATGCGCCGCCAGGACACGGACCTCAACAAGATGGCGAAGGCGCTCGACTTCGACGGGATGAATCCCGGGATCCTCGAGGACAAGTGCGAGCGCATCCTCGCGGACCTCGGCGACCCCTCCGCGATCGACGCCCTGATCGAGATGCTCGGGGGCGGAAACCGCCAGGCGGTCGGGGACGAGGAGAAGGTCTGGCTTCCGCCGGTGCGCGGGTTCGCGGCCATCGCGCTCGCGCGACTCGCACGGGACGAGGCCCAGATCAACCGCGTGATCGAGGCGATCTTGCCACTCGCCAGCGAGCTGCCGCAGTCGGCTCACTCGGACCTGTACAGGGCCCTCGCGTCCACGGGGCAGGCCCGCACGCACGAGTTCCTCGCCAAGAGGATGATGGACCGCCGCGTCTACGGAGAGGTCGTGCGCTTCTGGGCATCCGACTGGCTGGCCCACTGGGGCAACAAAGGGGTCAAGGCGCAGATTGCGAACTTCTTCGCGGGCGAGCCGGCCGGCGTGCTCACGGAGCTCGAGGCCGACGTGACCCGGATCCGCGCGAAGTCCGAGGTCAGCGAGGAGTGCGACCAGAACGTCGCCTGCTGGGTCGGCAAGCTCGAACAGGCGAACCTCGGCGGCCAGGCGGCGGATCGCCTCGGCCTGCTCGCCATGCAGGGTAACGAGGAAGCCCGCACCGCGCTGATGGCGAAGGTCGACCACCAGGACCTCGAGGTGCGCCGCGCGATCCTCGAGAACGTCGCGCGGGCGCACCCGCAGGGCTGCGATCCGTGCATCGCCCGGCTCGAAGCCGTCGTCGTGGCCGAGGAAGGCCGCACGCGCCTCGCGGTGTCACACAACGACATACACGTCATCGCCTCGCGCTTCCGCCACGCCAAGAACCGATAGAGGGCTGCGGACGACGATACGAGGGCTCGCTCCCCGTCTCGTCGCCCCCGCCTTGCTCTGATCAAGATCTGAACCGGGCGATGCGCCATTCGAAATCAGTCGCCCGGCTCCCAGGCCGGCGCATTGCTTCCCGTCTCGTAGCTCACAGACGTCTCGACGTGGAACTCGTCAGGCTCGCCACCCGTGCTTCGCGCCCAGGCATCCGCCGCCGCGGACAGCAGGGGCTCGCACCACTCCTCGAGGGCCCTGGGCATCCGCCCCGGATCTGCGAGGACGGCCTCGTAATGCCGCCTACCATGCGCGACGACCCAGCAGCGCGCGTAGAGGAACGCGTCGTCTGATCGGCCCGATTCCCCCGCGTTCTCGGCATACGCCCGACCATCCAGGGCGAACAGAGCGCGGGCGAGGCGCTCCTCGAAGTCCTCGTGGTCGCTCACTTGGAGTCGCGAGAGCGCGTCGACGAGCGATTCGACCGCACCCCCGTCGTCGCCTTGGTCGAGAAGGCTCTGGTCGATCGAGTCAATGAGGCCCCAGAATCCCGAGTCGTCCACGCTTGCCTCTGGCCGAGGATACGCCTTTGCTTGCAGACAGACCCGGAGTCATCGGGTCATGCGCCACAGCATGGCGAGAACGCGATCCGCCAGCTCGAGCGGCCGTTTCAGGCTGGCCTGGTCGACGTAGCCGAAGGCCTCGGCCACGAGCAGGGCGGCCTGCACCTCGTCCGCGCTGCCGGCAGCAACTCGCCAAAGGTGCGTACGGTCCTTGCCGACCCGCCGCCGGCCCTCTCGCAGGTTGAGCGCGATGCTCGCGGCGGCCTTCTTCATCTGAACGGCGAGCGGCGGATCCCGTCGTTCCAGGTTTGCAAGCGCATCTCGCAAGGATCGAATGAGATCCAGGGTGATCTCGAAGGCGTCGAATCGCATCTGAGCGGCTCCTTTCGGGGGTGGGGTTCACGCGAGCCCACCGGCGCAGGCGCCGTGAACGAGGCCCCGGGATCGACGCGCAACGCGTAGGTCGAGGAGAGGGGCCTCGGCGCGGCGGTTGCGCCATCGAGAGCGGGAACCCCCCCGAAAGGAGCCGCGGATGTGCGGTTCGAGGGTTCGACTACGGAACCGGAACCGGAACCGGAACCGGAACCGGAACCGGAACCGGAACCGGAACCGGAACCGGAACCGGAACCGGAACCGGAACCG
>Ga0247727_10001284_pt1 | contig 60331 bp, 54 predicted proteins | sample WisWelCaveWW1625_FD_202498 | JGI IMG/M metagenome (GOLD analysis project Ga0247727, IMG submission 202498) | Biofilm microbial communities from Wishing Well Cave, Virginia, United States - WW16-25 | ecosystem: Environmental > Aquatic > Deep subsurface > Groundwater > Cave microbial mat | place...
AGGTGGCGGTGGCGGCGGTCAGTGGCGCCCGTTTCACGATGAGTGGATCAATCCGGCGTGGTCTTGCCATGCGCCACCGTACCACATTTAGTCTCATCTTGAAAGCGCATTAGAATTAGCCGCCGCCGGTAAGCTGGGCGAGTCGTTTGAGCGACTCGACAAAATGGGAGCGGTCGTGCCGTGTGGTTTGGGCGATCAAGCTGACAAGCTCGCCGATGAATACCTGCGGGTGGCAGAACAGGACGCCTCGGCCGTTGTCGTCTCCCAGACCTGGGCGGAAGTCCACCGGGTCAATTCGCGGGTGCGCGACGCGCTGAAGTCAAAGGGACGCCTCGGCGCTCAAGACACCGTTGTTCAGGCGCTCGACAAACTCGATCTGACGAACGCGCAGAAGCGCGATGAGCGATTCTACCCGCCAGACGCTGTTGTCGTGTTCAACCAGAAAGTGCGCCAGGCCGAACCCGGTGCGAAGGGCAAACTGGCCGGCATCCTGAAATCTTACGTGTTGGTCGAGGTCAATGGGCGGTTTGTCACGGTCTCGAACAAGTGGCTGGATCGTTTCACAGTCTGCCAGCCGCGCGAATTACCGGTGGCGCCAGGCGACCGGTTGCACCTCAAATCGAACCGCCGGTTGGCGACAGGCGGCCGCGTCATAAATGGTGAACTGGTGACTGTGAAGTCCGTCCGCGCAGACGGCAGAATTGAACTGGCGGATGGCCGGGTGTTGGACAAGGAGTTCCGCGAGTTCCTGCCCGGCTACGCCGTCACGTCCTACGGCTCACAGGGGAAGACCGTGGATTACGTTCTGTTCTCCGATTCTACCATCAAGGCCGCGACCAACGCACAGCAATGGTACGTGACGATCTCGCGCGGCCGGCGCGGTGTCCGCATCTTCACCCCGGACAAGGAGCAATTGCGCGAAAATGTCGCCCGCTCCGGCCACCGTCCACTGGCAATTGAGTTGGCCGGTCACAACGCACCTCGTCGGGATTGGATGTTCCAGTGCATGCTTCGTTTCGGTCGGCGCGCGGCTGAAATGTTCTGCCGGCTCCAGCGCGCTCGTCGTCACCGTCGTCTGATCATGGAGAACAATGAGCACAAAACAGCCCGAATGTTGGGCGTCTGACCCGCAAGCCCGCGCATTGCGCGTAGAGGTTTCCGCCGACCGGTCGCTGCTGCTGTCGTTCGATCAATTCAGCTTTTCTGAGTTGACTACCGGGGCCAAAGAACAGCATCTGCGATTGGTCTTCACAACTCACGAAGTCATGGTTCGTGGCCATTCCTTGCGCCGCCTCGAAGCCGTTATGCAGCGGATGGAATTAGCGTTCATCGCCAGAGTAGCGGAAAGCGCACGATCGCTGGTTACTGAGGGTCAGCCGGTGATTCTTGATATTCAAGTGAATGAGATCGAGGACAAACGTGCGCCAAATCCAGCGTTGTTGGCTTTGACCAGTGCAGCGGACGCGTGACGCTCATCTCCGCTTGGTCTGCCTGTCCGACCGTCCGACCGCAGGCACACTCGGCCTTTTGCGTTCGCGGAACATCCACAAACCCAAACTGAGAAGCGCCTATGTCATACTGGAAATGCGAATGCGGCATGTCCGCCGTACCAACCAGCCAATTGATCACGTACCCGGCCGCAAGACTTCCCGCGTGAGTAGTCAGGTAGCCAACTGTTGGCAACTGAGGGGCGTCACCGCCCCAATACAAGTCCGGGTTATCGCCGCGCCGCCCCGCTTCCTGGGCAGCGGCCCGCCGCGGTTCGCGTTCGTCGGTGTCCATCAGTTCCCAAGCGAGCCACCAATTATCAATGCAGCCCGAACAGAACGGACATGGCTCGTGGGGAGTGTAGCGGGTCAGTTCCACCATTTGCATGGTAACTTCTTGATTTTCTCCTTTCATCAACACGCCCACGTCAATCGACGGAACAAGGTAGTGAATGGCCAGGTCTCCCAACGCAGCCCGGCCGTGATGAGTGTCCGTGCAACCCATCAAAACGTCACAGCGCAGGAGTTCATCCTTCACTTCTGGATCAAGAACATTACCAGTGATGGCTGTGATCACAGCCGTTGGGTTCACTTCCCAAATCAGGCGCGCCATGAGCTCAACCTTGGACGGCTTGGGGATGGTCAGAACGTCGGCATATCTGCTGCCGTGCATCCTTTCCAAATTCGATGGTGCAAACGGTTGGTAGTCCACGACCACAAATTCGCCGATTTGGGCACGAGCGAGGGCCTCGATTGCCGGCGAGCCTGTACCACTGCACCCGATGACGCCAATGCAAGCGGACGACAATCGCCGGCGTCCTTCTGTCGTCACCAATTGATCGAGCCGGTCTGTGATGGACTCGGAAGAGGAGTTTTCACCGGTGGCGGCGTGGCGTTCGCTGTCGAAAAACGCGCTGCTCGTTCGCACCAAGGGAAATCCAGGACACAGAATGGTGCGGACCGGCATCCACTTACCGTCGTCGAACACCCGCCCTGTAAAGGTCGACGCGCCGGTATTGTCGCGATTAACGATCAAACTGCAATACGGGCACCCGCCACTGAAAGTTTGGAATAGTTCGGAAAAATATAGGTCCATGTCGTCGTCGGCCGGACTTGGCGATGTGCCGAACGTGAATGACGTTTGCGGGTGTGAGTGAATGACGCCCATGCCAAACAGTCCGGATTCAAGCTCGCGCAGGGCACGATTGACATACCCCGGACGAAACTCGACGACCGGACTCGAACGATTCAGATCACCCGGTTCAGGCGGTAACGCATCAACGTAACTGATCGCCAATCCCCAACGCGTTCGCCGAAAGCCGAAGCGGAAGAATGTTCCCCATTCCCGACGTGGATGACGTCGGAAAACGAGTTTTTCTATGTTCTTCCGCTCCGGCTCGGCGATTCGAAACAGCGAGTGCCGGTCAGTGCTGAACTGAGGCATTCGTGGCTTCATGGCCGTTTATTGAGCCACGACAGGATTTCGTCGTAGTAGGTGTGCAGACCGTGGCGATCCTTGTTCCACGCCGTTCCGTTCGGATGGTGGGGATGGATGCTGATGAGCCTCCACGATTGGTCGCCGATGTTCTCCCCGCCCTGAACTGCGCCCGGCACTTTGCCCAGCAGTGGTGAGCCAGCCGGCAGGTAGGCATTGTCGAGAAACGTCCCCGGGTAGCCGCCAGGAAGTTTCACGAGGACATCGGTCTTTGTCACCGGGAGTCCTTCGCGAGCGGGCACATCGTGGTAGATCACGGCTGCGATCGGACCGCTCAACAACGTCACGGCAGCACCCCCGGCCCGCAAGACCGCGAGTTCCCGCTCCACACGGGTCGCTTGAAATCCCGCGACCACGTCATGGCGGATGACTTTGAACTCATCGCAATTGACGATCTTGATCTTGTCGTCCAGTCCGATGGGCTTGTCGGTGTTGCCTTCGACCTTGAAGACTGCCGTGCGATTCGGGTCGGGGAACACGAGTGTGGCAATCTCCCGTCCGGTCATCTCCGGCTTCACTCCGTCAGCCGTGGTGAACGGCTTCTTGTTCACGATGATCGTGAGTAAGTCATGGCGTTTGCGCGTGCGGAACACCGGGCCGTCGCCAAAATTCGCCGCGTCGTCTCCAACGATTTGGTCTGAAGGCGACTCATAGTCCCGCAGCAATTCCACATCGGCCGGCAAGCCGAACAGGTCGCGAACCGTATGGCCTGTCTGCGCGGGCCGAATGACGATCTCCCAGCGGTCATCCACGGCGTATGCAAGTTTCGGCGGCTCGGCGCATTTCGGGCGAGATTTCACATCGCAAGCCGGCTCGCTGTAAAAGACGTTGCCATCGGCAAGGTCCACCATTGCGTTTTCCGGAATGACGGTATCGTTCGGTGAGTTGTGATCTCGCACGAGTACGTGATCATGCGACACGCCTCCCTGCTCCCGAATAACGCTGGCCTTCACATGCCTTTGCGGCATCGGGATGAGTTGATCGTTAACCACTGCCACCCACTTTGGCGCGGGGCGGCAACCTGGCGCTTGGTCCGCCGAGGCATCAACTCGGGCGGTTTGCACTTTGTCTGATTGCATCTGCTTAACTCCTTTGCTCAATCGGTGAATCACCATGAGCACTTGTTCTTGAACCATCTGCCAGCCGTCACCATGACGGCGGCCTGTGTTCGCTATACACGTAGCACACGCAATAGCAAACGTCAAGCGTCGGTTTGGCGAGAATTTGTACTTGTGCGAACAACGAACTGTTGGCATATTCTAACGCCAATATGGAGATGACCCATGAGCAGCGTAGGTGAACGCATCCGTAGCCGGCGGTTGGAGCTGGGTTGGACTCAGGAGCACCTGGCCGAGTCAGCGCACCTCAGCAAAGGGTTTCTATCCGATTTGGAGACCGGGAAGCGCAACGTGAGCGCGGATTATCTCTTGGAGATTGCGCAAGCCCTCGGCGTGTCTTTGGATTTCCTAATGAAAGGTGATTCTTCACAACCGAAAAGTGTCGAGGTCCAGATACCGGCGGCACTTTCTGATTTCGCTAAGCAGGAAGGATTGACGTTCGCGCAGACTTTAATGCTTTTGGACATGCGTGGGCAAATTGTCGCCCACCGGAGCAATACGAAATCGGACGACCTGGAGAAGTTTGACTGGAAGCGGTTCTACGAGGCCGTGAAGGGGTTTCTAAAATGACGGTGCTGAGTGTCGATCCCAAAATCATCTCGATGGCCAATTCACTCCGTCTGGACGGGGCGGATGCGGTACGTAGCATTATGGATTACTGCAAGAAGCGAATCGCAAGGACTCTTCGTCACGCCGTTTCAGTTCGCACCATCGATGATCTGGAGCGACTGATCTGCACGGAACTAAACCTCGTTATCCACGAAGTGCGGACTGACGAGGACGTAGCGGAACTCAGCAAGAGGTACATTGCGGAAGGCGAGGCGGTTTTTGCAGCGTTGGACATGGAATTGGATGCTGACAGTTACGGCGTTCTCTACCAGCGACGACAAGCGCACGGTCGAGGACCGACACGCTACATCGCGGTTGTTGATTGTCGCGGGGAAAAAGCAGCCCGTCGATTCTTCACGCGATGGCATGAGATTGCTTATCGCCTCACCACCTTTCAGCAATTTGAGCTGCCTTTTCATCGAACCACCATTTCTGGTATTGAGAAAGATCCGATCGAGAAGCTGATGGATATGATCGCAGGCGAAGTTGGTTTCTTCGATCCGTTGTTCCGTCCCGTGCTTGAGACTGAGATTCAGGCGTCTGGTCGCTTGAGTTTCGAGGTCGTTGAGAATGTTCGTATTCGGTATTGTCCCGACGCAAGTTTCCAATCAACTGTGAACGCCTGTGCAGCCCGGTTGGACGCCCCGGTGATCCTGCTGGAGGCAGGGATGGGGTTGAAGAAGCGCGAGTTTAGAGAATTGCATGACCTTCAGATGGCATTGATTCCGCTTCCGAAACCGAAGGCCTGCTTGCGGGTGTTGAGTTCCATCCCAAATGAAGCGGCGCGCGATGTTTCGCTCCGCATTCACAAAAACATGCGGGTGCCGGAGACTTCGATTGTGTACAAGGTGTTCAACGCAGACAGCGAGACCACGGCAGCGGCAAGCGAAGCGTTAGAGACGTTGGCCACATGGACTTCTTCAGATGGTGGTCACTTGCCCGAAGTCATGGTGCATATCCAAGCGCAAAAGCGAAATGACCGCGTATTGGCAATCGTTGCACCGGTCGATAATCGCGCTAACTGAAGCCGCGAATAAGAAGTTCATATCGCAGTCTGGTGAACACTCATTGGCACGACGTTTGCCGCCTCTTCGGGGAAAATGCTCCACCATGCGGCCGCGTCTTGCGGCATGACCAGGTCGCGGTAGTGCCGGAAGATCATGGCGGGAGAGTTGTCCATTTCCAAGGCGACCTTGGTGGTTCGTCTTTCGTTTGCGTGGCGTACCGTTAGAATGGTTCATTGTGCAAACGAAATATGGAGCCGAACCGGACTGAATTTCTGCCCTCTCAGATGGCAAAGCGGTCGGTGCGGCTGGACGGAGCGGCGGACGGAACGAGCGTATAGTCGTCTCCGCACGCGCGACGGGAAGCGGCACGGACCGCCCATGAATCGAGACCGTCGCGGCGCGTGCGGTGGGTTGGCGGAGCGAACTGAGCGAGGCCAGCCGCCCGCACGGGCCAGCGCGGTTCTTCGCGGAAAATAACGCGACAGAATCCCGTGACTACTTCACCAAATGCCAACTGGTTACTTCCCGCCCTGATGGGCACTCATGGGCATCACGTTCGCTGCCTGTTCCGGGAAGATGTTCCACCACGCTGTTGCGTCTTGCGGCATGACCAACTCGCGGTAGTGCCGGAAGATCATGGTGGGCGTGTTCCCCATTTCCAATGCGACCTTGGCCGCGTCCTGGCATTGCGCCAGCCGGTAGCTCGCGTAGGAGTGGCGCAAGCCATTGTTCGGCCACTCGATTCCGTGCTCCTTGGCCAACGCCGATGCGGTTCGCCCGATGCGAATCCACGAACAGACCTTGCCTTCACGCCCCCGATACGGTGCGAGCCAAACCGCCAAGTTTGGCTGGATTGGCACGAGCCGGCGTTGGGCTGTCTTGGCTTTCCTTGCCGCCACTTCAACGAACCCTTGTGCAAAACGAACATCTTCCCATTCAAGTCGGAGAAGTTCAGCGTGGCGAAGGCCGGTGAAGGCACCGATGGCAAGAAAGGGAATCAACTCCGCGTCGGCTTTGGAAATCAGTTTGATGAAGTCTGCGGGCCGGAAAATCTCGATCTTGTCGCCGATCGCCTTCGCGCGGGGGAGTCCATCAGCTTCCGTGGCACGATCGCGGGGCAAATATCCGGCTTGTTTGGCAAAACGCCACAAGGTCACGGTGACGTTGCGGAAATTGTTGCGCGACCGGGGCGACACAGGGAGCGAACGCAGCCACTCCTCGATTTTCGGCCGGGTGATCTGCATGATGGGGCCGGACAGCGCAGCCGTGATATGCGGTAGCCGTTTGCCCAAGTCTTCGAGGTATGCCTCGCTGGCGCCGTCACGGCGCTTGGCCTCGACCATTTCCGCGGCGATGTTAGCGACCGTCTTCTGTGGTACATCAGGCAGATTGTGACGGGAAAAGAACTCAGCAGCCTCGTTGAGGGAGGCTTGACCGATCTTCTCCCTGGCTGCGATGTACTCGTGAATTGCCGAACTGAGCGGCATGCCGAAACGTTCCAGAGCCGCCACCGCGTACTGATATGCCTCAAGGTCTTTACCAGTGAGAGTCTTTGCGGTCGCCTTTTGATTATGGACAGCGCCCGCGATCTCTGCGGCTCGGTCGCGAGCCGCCTCCTTGGTGCGAAAGGCTTCCGTGCGGCGCTTGCCCGCAATCGCGTAGGTGACGAACCACCGTCCGTCTCGACCAGCGTAGCACTTGACCGTGACGCCTCCGACAGTGACCTGAAACGACTTCGTTTCAGCGTTGGGCTTCTGGGCTTTGATTTTGGCCATCATGATGGCCCAATTTGCTACAATCTGCTACAGATTTCAATAACTTTCTATTTTCACCAACACAAAGTGGTGGAGGCGGTGGGAGTTGAACCCACGTCCTTTGCAAGGTCAACGCGAGCGACTACATGCTTATCCGGTGTTTGGGTCTCGCCCGGCGGACTGCCAACCGGCAGGCCATCCGCCGCGCCAGCCTGCATGTGAAGTTTCGCCCACCGGCCCGCAGACCCAACCGGCAGACTAACCGCTGATGTCGTCCGTTCCGGCTAGCGGTGTCACCGGGCGGACGTCGCGGTCAATTAAGCCGCGAGAGCGAGCTCTTCGTTCGCTGTTATGTGTTTGCCGGGTGTTTAACGAGGCCTCCCGACAACCTCGGCATGCCGCTCACGCCCACTTCACAAAGTCGAAACCATTTCGCCCCCATGAACGATTGGCGTGACGTGTCCTACTATAACGGTTGGCGGGCGGGAAGCAAGCCGCCGCGCACCCGGGCCGAAAGCACTCTATTCTGGTCGGAGGAGGTACCGACCTGATGGCGTTGGGGGGATTGAACAGAGCGCTTCCGAGCCCGAGATGCGCGGACACTGGGTGATGGGGAAAGTGGTGGACGCTGGCCCGCCCTGGCAGGCTGTTCGGCGCGCCCGTGCACCGTCCGTGCCACGGCCAACCCTAAGCGCAGCGTCCCCAAGATGTCTCTTCATGCGTTACGATTTCGTGTAGCTGTCGGCGATTTGGAGCAGCTCGCCGAAGTTCAACGGCTTTTCAAAAATCCGGTCCACGTGCAGTTGTTGCGCTTGTTCACACACGTCCTGCGCGTAGTAGCCGGTGCAAATGATGATGTGGGTGGCGGGACTTTTTTCCTTGATGCGCTGGGCCAGTTCCAGCCCCGACATGCCGGGCATCCGCACGTCCAAAAACGCCAGATCGACCGGGTTGCGCTCCAACAACTCCAAGGCCGCGGGCCCGTTGTCGCGGGTTTCAATGCTTCGATGCGGTGCCCGCAACACCTCGGCGAGCAGCTCGCAGATGATCGGCTCGTCATCGACCACCAGGATGCGATAAATATTGTGTTGATCTGCCATGACTGACTCCTGAACGCCCACGGGCCGTATTTAGCACTGGCTATGCCAGCCCATTCCACCGCCACCCGGCGGGACGTGGGAATCACAAGACTGGCGCGCGGTGAACAAACCTGTGCCTCAAATCTGGCAGCGCAGAGTGGAGACCTATTGACTTTTTGCCGGCTCGCCCTGCAATATCCGCCGCCATGAGAAAACCGGCCGTCAGCGTCCGCGTCCCCGCCACCACCGCCAATCTCGGGCCGGGATTCGACACACTGGGGGTCGCCCTGAAACTCCACAACCACGTCTCCCTGCGCGAGACCGACGACGGCCAGATCGTGCGGGTGGACGCCTCCAAAGACTCGCCACCGGCCCACGCCATGGCGCGCGAAGCTGCGGCGGCATTTTTCAAACGCGGCAAAGTCAAACCGCACGGCGCCCAGGTCGAGGTCAAAGGCGACGTGCCCATCTCCTGCGGACTCGGCTCGAGCGTCACCGTCCGGCTGGGCATCGTGTACGCGCTGAACGAAATCAATGGCCGCCCGCTTGCCGACACGGCGATGCTCGACCTGGTCACGAACTTGGAGGGCCACCCCGACAACTGTGCGCCCGCGCTGTTCGGCGGGTTCGTCGTTTCCGGGCGGATCAATGGCGCCGTGCGCTACCGCCGGTTCAGCGTTCCCGCGCAACTGAAGTTCGTCGTCTGCGTCCCTGATTTCGAAGTGCTCACGGAGAAAGCCCGCGCGATTCTCCCCCGGCAGATCTCACTGCGCGACGCGGTGGACAATCTCAATCGCGTCGCCCTCATCACCGCCGTCTTTGCCACTGGCGACTACGCCATGCTGCGCGGACTGTTTGATGACCGGCTGCACCAGCCCTACCGGAAGCGATTGATCCCGCAACTGGATGATGTGATCGCGGCCGGGGTGGAAGCCGGCGCGTTGGCGGGCTGGCTGAGCGGTTCCGGCTCCGGCATCATGTGCTTGACCCAGCAGAACGAGAAAGCCGTCGCCGAAGCCATGGCCGCGGTGTACGCGCGCGACCGGGTTCGCTGCACGACGCACATCCTGGTGGCCGACAACGACGGCACGCGCGTGAAACGAAGCTGATTAGACAAGTCTTGCCGGCGGCGGCGTCTGTGTCAGGGACATGCCAGCCCCACTCGATCTGCAACGCGTCTATGATGAGCATGCACAAGCTCTCTTCGCGTTCCTGCTGAATCTCACCCGGCATGAAGCCGACGCGCGGGACGTACTCCAGGAAATCTTCCACAAACTGGCGAGTCGCCCGCGGCTGTTGGACGGTGTCACCCAACCGCGCGCGTTTCTGATCCGTCTCGCCCATAATCAGGCTGTCGATCTGATTCGCCGCCGCGCCACGCGCCAGAAGAACTGCGAGCAGATCGCTGCGGAAGCTGAACCGGTCTTTGCTCCCAGCGACGATCCCGACGACACAGCGTTCCGGCAGGCTTTAGCCGACGCGCTCGGCGAATTGCCGGCCGAGCAGTCCGCCGCCGTGCACCTGAAACTGTGGGAGGAGATGACCTTCGAAGCCATCGCCGACACGCTGGACATCCCGCCCAACACGGCGGCCAGCCGCTACCGGTATGGGATAGACAAATTGCGCGAGCGCCTGCGTCCCCTTTACGAAGAGATCAAGAATCATGGACGAGTTTGAACGATTTCTCAGTCGGCAACCATTCCGCGACGCACCGTCCTCTTTGCGGCGCGAGGTTCTGTCGGCAACACCGGTAACCGTCCGACCGTGGTGGCAGGAGTGGTTGTGGCCGTCGCCGGTAGCGTGGGGTGTGTTGGCGGCTGGCTGGGTTGTCATCGCGGGTCTCCAGTGGGCTGCGCGACCGCCAGCAACAGATGTGGCAAAGCGCTCACAGCCGGTATCGTCGGAAATTGCCGTCGCGCTGGCTGAGCAGCGACGGTTGTTGACCGAACTCGTTGAACCACCGGTGCCCGAAGCGATGCCGCGGCGAATCACCCCGGGTCCGCGCAGCGAACGTGGCGTTACGATTACAGCGGTGTGAGTGGAAGGCGACGATGACGAATCCATCCGCAAATGAACCCAACATGTGGCAACGCTCCACGACGCGGCGTGTTTGCAGATGGCTGTTCAGTTGGAGGGGAGTTCGCGGTTGTGTCTTTGCTATTTCGTGTTTGGTCACGTTGATTGGGCTGTTCTACGCCGAGGAGAACTGGCGCGGGAAACGGGCATGGGAGACGTACCGTCGCGAGCGGGAAGCGCAGGGAGACAGTTTTGAATGGTCGTCGCTCGTCCCGCCACCGGTACGGGATGACCAGAATTTGGCTGCCACGCCGTTATTCGCAGAGTTATTTCCCAAACCACCCGCCCATCCACGTTTGGAATCAATCAAACTGCCGAATTGCCAAAAGGCATTCGGGTCTTGGCGCGAAGGTCGTGTCGAGGATTTGGCGGCTTGGCAGAGATGTTTCACGAACAGCGACCTGCTGGCTGCTTTATCCGAGTACGAACTCGTTTTGGAGCAAGTTCGTGAGGCGAGCCGGCGACCTCGTTGTCGTTTCCCAGTTCGGTACGAAGATGGTTTCAAGACGCTGCTTCCGCATCTCGTACATCTCCGCAACTTGGCGCGAGCTTACCGGTTGCGGGCACTGGCGGAATTGGCGACCGGCCAAACCGACGCAGCGTTCGAAGATGTGAATGCATCCCTGCGGTTGGCCGGATCCTTCAAGGACGAACCGTTGCTGATCTCGTTTCTCGTGCGGGTGGCGATGGTGGACATGGCCATCCAGCCGGTGTGGGAAGGGCTGGCTGCGCACCGGTGGAATGAGAGCGAACTGGTCGCGCTGCAGACCGCATTTGAGAGTATCAACCAGGTTCGCGGGTTTGCTCAGGCATTGGAAGGAGAACGGATTGGCGCATACCGGGCGCTCCGCGAGTTGATTGACCGGCCGGCGGAAGGTGCGCGCGTGATCGGGGCGGTGTCCGAGGAGTCATCCGCATATGGCGGATTTCGCATGCTGCCAAGCGGATGGCTTTACCAAAACCAATTCGCGGTTGATCGATTCTACACCGAGAAGTTGTTACCAGCCATGGACGTGGAACGGCGTCGTGTTGATGTGCGACGCCTGATGCAAGCGGATCAGTTGCTCGAAAGCACGCCTGCCACGCCGCGCAATTTATTGTGCAAACTGCTGTTGCCGGCAGTGATGCGAACTGCACAGAAAGCAGCCCTCTCACAGACCGGCGTCGATCAAGTCGTCATCGCCTGCGCGTTAAAGCGCTACCGGCTGGCGCACGGGCAAATGCCGGAAAAACTCGACGCGCTTGTGCCGCCGTACATCGCGAAATTACCGCATGACGTGATTGATGGGCAGCCGTTGCGTTACCGGCGAGTTTCAGACAACGAGTTTGTACTCTACTCGATTGGCTGGAATGAACGCGACGATGGCGGGCAAATCGTCTGGGCGACCGGGCCGACGCCCCGGCAGGACTTGGACAAGGGCGATTGGGTCTGGTTCTCCCAGCCTCAACCCTTTGGCAATGAGCGGAAGTAGCTGAGGTTTTCCAGTTCGATGGCGAGGTTGACGTTGCTGACGACGACGTTGTTGGGGACGTGGAGGACGACGGGGGCGAAATTGAGAATGGCGTTGGCGCCGGCGCCGATCAGGCGGCTCGCGATGTCTTGCGCGGCGGACGGCGGGACAGTGATAATGCCGATCTTGATCTGGTTGTGGCGGACGTACTGTTCGAGTTTGTCGAGGTGGAGCACGGGCTGGCGGAAAGTCTTGCGGCGTTTGCGGCGCACATCCACGTCGAAGCCGGTGATGATCTCAAACCCCTCCTTCTCGAATCCTTTATAGGCCAGCAACGCCGCGCCCAAATTGCCAACCCCGACCAGCACGACGGGCTGGGAATGTTTGCGGCCGAGAACGCCATAGATTTTTGCGTGAAGGGTCAACACGTCATAGCCCAGCCCGCGCGTTCCGAAGTGACCGAAGAAGGTCAAGTCTTTACGGAGCTGGGTCGGCTTGACGCCGGCCGCCTGCGCCAGCGCCTGGCTGGAGACGGTTTGCACGCCGTTGTCTGACAACTGCTCGAGGCAGCGCAGATAGACGCTGAGCCGGTAGATGGTTCGTTTGGGGATGATGTTTTTCACGCTCGTCGTCGCGGCCAGATTAGCGGTGTTCGGGCGGGGAGGCAAGTTCGTCCAGCAATCGTCGGGCATCCTGATCGCCCGGATTCATCTCGACGGCCCGGCGCAGATGCGGAATGGCTTCCGCGGTCCGGCCTTGGCGGAGATAAAGCAGGCCGAGGTTGTAGCGGGTGTTGGCATAGTCCGGCGCCAGTTCCTGGAGGCGCTCCAACTCCGCAATCGCCGCATCCGGGGAAGCATCCGCCAGCAGCCGCGCCAGGAAAAACCGGGTATGCGGTCGAAAGGGTTGCGCTTGCAACGCGCGACGCGCGGCGGCGATGGCGGCGGTCTGATCATTGCCGCGCTCGGCGACGTGCGCCCGCTGCTCCCACCAATCGGCACGGACAGGATTGAGGACGCCGGCCACAAACATCCAAGCCGCGACCGCGACACAAACCACGGCCAAAGAAAAACGCGCGAATCTTGACCCCAGCCGCAGCGCGGCGAACTCAACCGGTGGGCCGTGAGCCGCCACCACACCCAGCACCAGCCAGAATAGAGACTGAGCCGGCGGGAATCGCAAACCCACGTCCAACAAACCGTGCACGGCCAGGATGAGCGCGCTACCGGCCAGGCCACCTGCGACCGGCATTTGGCCGCGTCGTCGCAGAGCACATCCCCACAGCCACAAGGTTGCGGCCAGGCCGATCACGCCTTGCTCAGCGGTCACCTCCAACAGTTCGTTGTGGGCGTGGTCGGTGACCGGTGCCGCCTTGGGTCGAGCGAAATACTCAGGCGGCCGAAACGGCGGGTAGTTCACCAGGAACGTTCCCAGCCCATGCCCGGCCAGCGGATGCGCGGCGATCATCTTGAGCGTTCCGCGCCAGATGATCGGGCGCACGTCCTGATTCCACTGCGTGACACCGAGCCAGACGATCAACGCCACCGCCGGCGCGGCAGCGAGCCAACGTCGTCGGCTCCCGGCGACGATGAACGCCGCCAATGCCAGGATGGCCAGCGCCAGCCACGCGCCGCGGGACCGGCAGAAAAGCAGTGTCACCAATAATCCTCCACCCAGGAGGTAACTCCAGCGGTTGCGGAGCGCGACGGCGAGGGGAACGGACGAGGCCAGGTAAGCGGCGGTGACGTTTTGGTTGCCGATGGTGGAGAGCATGGCCCCGTCGCTGCCGAGACGGATCAGTCCGTTGACGGCGACGATCGTGGCCGTGCCGAGCCAGCACCAAGCAAGCCCCGGCAGTTGGGCCGGTGGGAGACACGTGCCCAGCCACAAGAGGCACAGGTTGCTGAGGAATAGCGGCAGCACCAAGACCGAGAGATGCGGGTGCTGGCTGAACCGAACGGAGATTAGCAAACTGATTGCCCAGATCAGCATCGGTGCAATCAACGGGCGAGGGATACTGACCGGCATTGTTGCCAGGTAGGAGCGGCGTCCCCGCCGCGATTCCTGCGGCTCCTCAGTCGGCCCGGTCGCGGCGGGGACGCCGCTCCTACCGGAAACCAACCGGATCGCCAGCCCCAGCAGGATGGCGATGCCGGCCACTACGGCCAGCGGCAGCGTGAGCGCACGGGACGCCGTGGATGCCGGCAGCCAACTCAAGGGGTAACTGAAGAGCGGCAGCGCGACCACCAGCAGGAGGCAGGCGCGGGCAGTCCACGAGGTTCTCTCAGCCGTCATCCATGAGCATTAAAGAAGAGGTGGCGCGGAAAGAAAAGCCTTTACCGTGGGCGGCTCGCTGTGACCAAATGCCGGCTGTGACCTGGCTTCCGCGCACATTCCGGGGGCGGCTGTGGCTGATCGTGGGGATCGCCTGTGTGATTCGCGTGGCGTTCGTGTGGCAGGTGCGGGACACGTTGAGCGAGCCGTGGGGGTACGCGCTCGCGCCGGGGACGGACATGCCCAAGTACGTGCGGTACGCGCGTATGGTGTTGCAGGGTGATCTACTGGCTGAGGACGTGACGATCAGTCCGCTGGCGCCGCTGGTGGTGTTGCCGGTGCTGCTCGTGCTTGCGGGTGGCAATCTCGTGGGGGCGATGATGTGGCAGGGCGTGCTTGGGGCGGCACAGGTGGGGCTGATTGGATTGATCGGTCGCCGCTATCTCAGCGAGACCGGTTCGCTGGTCGCGGCCGGCTTGGCCGCGCTTTACGCGCCGTTCATCGTGCATGATGCGGTGCCGTTGACCGAGACGACGATCAATGTGTGTTTCCTGCTGGCATGGTGGAGTTACCTGCGGGTGCGAGAGACGTCCACGTGGGGACGGGCGGCGGGGTTGGGTTTGAGTTGGGGGTTAGCGGTGGCGGCCAAGCCGACGATGGCCGTGTTGTTGCCGGCCTTGGTTTTGGGCGACGCGGTTGAGCGGGGTTGGCCGTCCGTTTGGCAGTTACGAGGCAAGTTGCTCGTGGCGGTGGGAGTCATGGGGCTGGCGATTGCGCCGTTCATCTGGCGCGCCTATCGGCTCAGTGGAGAGTGGTTGTTCGTGCGGGCACAGACGGGCTACATCGTGCTGCAAGGGAATCACCCGGAGGCGAACGGCATGGACCGGGACGTGCCTCGGGAAATGCGCGCCCGATTCGAGGAGGCCGTCGGCGGCGGGCCGGGCTACTATCGTCGCCGGGATGCGTTGGCGGTGCGCTGGGCGGTCGAGTATTGGCGGAACGAACCGCGGGCGACCCTGCGGTTGATGGCGCGGAAAATCGGGCTGCTATTGTCTGGTTGGGAAATTCCGAACAATATCTCCCAAGCGTACTTCAATCAGAGGTCCTTCCTGAAGTGGCCGATCTTTTTGGGGGCGGGGTTTCTCCTGCCGTTGGCGGGTTTGGGATTGGTGGTCGAATGGCCGCGCTTGCGGAAATGGGCATCGGTGATCGCCCCGGTCGTGATGTACGCCGGACTGCTGGTGGCGACATTTGTGACCGCCCGGTTGCGGCTGCCGCTGCTGCCGGGCGCGATGTTGCTGGCTACCGCCGGGCTGGTGTGGCTCTTCCACGAAGGTCGCCGGCTGGATTGGCTCCGGATGGTGGCGACGGGCGCAGTCGCGCTGGCGATGCTGGCGTTGAATCAGCGCGCGGTCGCACGCTGGGTGCAGCCGACCATCGCGGCGACCGGACAGCGGGAGCGGGTGGCGGAGGGTTGGGCCTATCGTGATGGTCCGTGGGATACGGAAGCGGCTTACAGCGCCTGGATCGGTACGGCAACGGGAGAAATTCGCAAGCGGCTGATCGTGACCGGCAGGGATCTCGCTGGCATCGCCACCGTGGAGGTCAACGTTCGCTGCGTGGTCAGCGGCGGGGGGACGATTCTGGTGAAACTCAACGAGTGCGAGCGGGAGATGGAGTTTGCCGCGGACCTGCGCGGGCAGAACCTGATCGCCACGCTACCATTTCCCGGTCACTGCGTCCGCATTGACAACCAGATCGTTCTTCGGGTGCGACCGGGAACACGGTTGCGGGTTTTTTTGGATGATGCGTGGTCGTATGGCCGGTCAACCGTCCACGAGGCGGGCGAAGATTTCCTGCACGATACTCTCGGCTTCCGTCCGCCGCGTCCGCCTCATCGGATTGCAGGCGAATTTCAGGTGGGACTGATCGTGCGCGACTAGGGCGAGTTGGTGCTTGCCCGGCTATGGATCGAACTGGGCGGCGGTCAGGAGGCCGCCGCTGCCGTTCTTGAGGTTGAATGGCAGCTTTGGCTTAAACTCGACATGTCCGTCCAAGAAAACCAGGGTGCCACCCTTGTCCTTGTGGGGTGAGGCCGCGTCCCAAATGCTGTCAACGGTGAGGGCGGTGGGCTTGCGATCGAAGGCCACAATGGAGTCCGGCGAGTCTTGCCATTTGTGACCCGGTGCGTATCCGTAGCTGATATTGTTAACGCCGAGCGCGATCGTGTAGCTGAATCCGATCAGTTTGGTCCTCGCGGCGTCGCTGGGACACCAAAACACCTGGCCGGTGGAGGTGACATTGGTGAGGAGGTTGAAGCTTCCGTCCACGGTGGCGCCGGTATCCATCGGGCAGAAGTCGCGATAGAGATCGGCATACAGTCCGATGTACAGCCCTATTTGACGAAGATTGCTCTGGCAGTTGGCTCGTCGCGCTTTCTCGCGCGCGGCGGTCAGCGCCGGCAGGAGCATCGCCGCGAGAATGCCGATGATCGCCACGACGACGAGCAACTCAATGAGTGTGAAGGCCCGCCGGATGTAATTGATTTTTTCTCTCATCGTCCACTTCCCGGACAGCACTCGGTTCTTCAACACAACTGAAATTGGCCTGGGGCTGGCTCACCCTGCCGACTCCAAAGTCAGCCCCAAGCATTTCGACTACGATTCAATCAGACGCTCCATGACTTCCCCGCGTCATTCTAGCACTGCAAGTGCCACAACCAAAGGCAGCCGATCAACTTATAAGAAAAGCCTTTCCTGCCGTAGCAGGAAAGGCTTTTCTGTGAACTACTGCCTCACGCTACTACGGAGAGAGGTCTACCTCAGGAGCCTTCAAATCCTGAATGACTGTGGGCTTGAACTCCACGTGTCCATCCAGGAAGAGTTGATTGCCACCCTTTTCTTTGTGTGGTGAGGCCGCGTCCCAGCCGCTCCCCTTGGAGCTGGTGAGCGGTGTCCGATCAAATGCCAAGATCGAATCAGGCGCTTCCTGCCACTTCAGACCTCGGGCATAACCGTAGCTGAGATTGCCCGACGCCAGCGCGTCGCCGTTCTTGAAGGCGGCTTTCGCCGTCTTGCTGCTATCACTCGGGCACGCAAAAACCTTGCCGGAACTGGTGACGTTGGTCAGCAGGTTGTAGTTATCCGAGGGAACGGATGCCGCTCCCTCACTCGGACAATTCTCGCTGTACAGATCCGAGTACATCGCGATGGACAAGCCAACCTGGCGGACGTTGCTCTGACAGTTGGCGATACGGGCCTTTTCACGGGCCGCGTTCAGCGCGGGCAACAGCATCGCTGCGAGAATGCCGATGATCGCAATGACCACCAGCAACTCAATCAGCGTAAACCCGCTGAACTTCTTGGTGAACAGTTTCTTCATGATCGATCCTCTCTCCTGACTAGTTCAGGAACTGTTTTGTTGCGTTTCTCCGAGCCACTGCGGCAACGCACGCGTTCGCTGCCAGGCTCGATTGTCGGCAAACTTCCCCTGATCCTATAACCACCGACAGCTTTCACACCGGCCAAGTTTAGCACGGCATATGCCACAGCGATTTACCGCCTGTTTTCAACGAAAACCGGCTGGTATCCATAACGCGGTGCGTGAACCTGGCGCGCATGGCGTGGGCCGCGCGCAGGAATCCGTCAAAGGTTTTCCAACAATCGGTTGACCTCGCCATCGGTGTTGTAGAAGTGTGGTGACGCTCGGAGATACGTCTGCCCATCGCGGTTCTGTCTCAGAGACGTCACGACGCCGGCTTGCGATACACGTGCCTGCCATGCCACGACATCGTGGTCGGGTGACCACACGGAGATGATTCCGGAAAGATCCCCATCCTCGACTGGGCCGGCGAGCCGCCAGCCTGCTTCCTGGCACTGCGTCACCAGCCGGCGAGCCAGCGTCCACACCCGCCGCTCAATGGTTTCGATCCCGATGTCCGTCAACATTCGCAATGCCTCATGCAGCCCAACGATGCCCGCCAGGTTCAGACTGCCCGGCTCATAGCGGCGCGCGGACGGCCAGAGTTGGAGGTGGTCTTGCGCGACGAAGCCGGGACAGGGACCGCTGCTCCACCCGATCAGCGACGGGTGCAAGCGATCGAAGCACTCGCGTCGCACGTACAGAATGGCGGCTCCCAGCGGTCCGAGCAACCACTTGTGCGCATCCGCTGCGGCGAAATCCACCTGGCGCACGGACGTTGGCAGCGCGCCGATGCTCTGGATCGCGTCCAAACAGAAAAGGACGCCCCCCTCACGCAGCATCTTCCCGATTGCGTCCACGTCCAATCGCCAACCCGTCACGAAGTGGACGCTGGCCAACGACACCAGCCGGGTTCGCTTGTCCACGACCTGCGCCACATCCTTCAACGTGACCCGGCCATACTGAGCCGGCTGCACGAACTGCACCTCCACGCCCCATCGTGCCAGGTCCATCCAGGGATAGACGTTGGCAGGATAGTCATCGCGATAACACACCACGTTGTCGCCCGGCTGCCACGCCAACCCGGCGGCCACCATCGCCAGCCCCATCGAGGTCGAGCCGGTGAACGCGATCTCGTCGGGATGCGCCCCGATCAGGTTCGCCGCCAACTGACGCGTTTCCGACACGGTCCGCTCCGGCAACACATCCTCTTGATTGGCCCGCGTCGCCGCCTCGAGATAACGCTCCATCGCCTCCGCCACACACCGGGGCAGGGGACTGACACCGGCATGGGCCAGAAACGCGGTGCGCTCACAGACCGGAAACTCCTGTTGCCGGTAGGACTCGTCGGCGAGAAGTCGTTCAAGATTCACGGTTCAACCCCGGCCGACTTGCCCGTCAGATGGGCCAACGCCCGTTGCGCGACGGTGTTGTTGGGATGGGAGCGGAGCACGCCGTCCAACTGCGCAATGGCCTGATTGGTCTGGCCGATGGCGGCGAGGCTGATCGCCAGATTCACGCGCGCCGGGACGAAATCCGGTTCCAACTCCAACGCTCGGTGATAATAGCCGATGGCGTCCGCGATCTGCCCGCGCTCAGCCAGCGTCACGCCGAGGTTGTGATAGGTCACGGCGCGGGACTGCGCCGGCCGGGTCAGCCGCCAGTTCACAACCAGCGCGGCGACGGCGACGACCAGTGCCGCCACGCCAAGATTTCGCCAATCGCGAGCGCGCCGCCAGGCATTGAGTTGGACCAGACCGGCGGCGGCAAACAGCATCAGGACCGGCACCAGCGGATACCGGTAGCGTCCCGAAACAAAAAACAGGGCGGTGGTCGCCGTGATGACGAGCAGAAAGAAATAGAGCAGCCAGAGCGCGCGCCGGTTTGGCCAGGTCGCTGCCATGCCGGCCACCGCCAATGGCGCGATGAGGCCGAAGCCAGACAGCGGTTGCAGCCAGCGCAGCCACCGGGAATGATCCGCATACACCGCCGGGTCTTCCGAGTCCACGATCTCCGGGGCGTTCCAGCAAAGCCAAAGCTTGCGTCCCATCAGCCGCAGCCAGCGTCCGGGTTGCTCGCGAATGAACGCGAGGGACCGCTCCATCCAGAACGCGTTCTCCTCGGCCGGCGAGAGCTTCCGGCCCGTCGCCCGCTCGGCCAGCGCGGTCCAATCATGGCGCGACTCCGTTCCCCCCAGTCGTTCCATCGCGATGTACGTGCCGTCGGCGTTGGGATTGTTGCCGATGAAAAAGTGCGGTCCGGCCTGTTCGGCCGTCAGAAAAAAGTCGCCCGCCACGAGCTGATTGCGCAATCCCACCGCCGCCAGGACGACCCCTAGCCCGACGCCGAACAACCCCAGCCGCGCCCACCGCGGCCGCGGGAAGGTCACCGGTATCCACACGGCGACGACCGCGGCCAGCACGATCGCGTTGGACCGGTTCAGCGCCAGCAGCCCCAGCGCCGCGCCGGCGGCCGGCAACCATCCCGCGCGACCATCGCGCCAACTTCGTCCCAGCAACATCAGCAGCAAGGACAACAGAAACAGATCGAGCACGGCCTTCTGCACGAGGCCGTCGAAGAAAATCGCCGGCGCGTACAACGCGAGGAGCGTGCCGGCCGTCAGGCCCACGTTCCGGGACAAGAAATCGCGCCCGGCCAGCGCGACGAAGACACACGCGGCGGCGCCGAGCGCGAACTGCACGACCCGCAACGCCAGCAGATCGTGACCAAACACCGCGTACACGGCGGCCAGAAAATACGGGTACAACGGCGCTTGATAGAACGCATCCCCGCCGAGCCAGTTGCCCCGCGCGATCTCCTGCGCCATCTGATCATAATAGTAGCCGTCGGAAACGAGCACGGAGAAAACAGGAGCATCTTTGATCTCGAACAGATACATGGCGCGCACCAGGAGCGCCCCGGCAAAGACCGCGGCGAAGAGCCACCGCGAGGAATGGATCCGGAACTTCTCCTCGGCGATGGGCGCAGTCACAGATGTTGAAGCTGAAGGATTTTCCATGCAGGCGCCAGCCGGTTGAGTTCCGGGCACGGAACTTCCGGCAGACTCGCCTCGTGGACGAGTTGCCATTCGGCGGCGCCGCGCGCGGCCCGCGAGAGTGTGCGCGCAGCCGGTGTTCCGGAAGCATGGCTGGCCATTTGTATTTCGCGTTCGGTCTTCAAAACCATTCCATCGCGCAGGCGCGCAGTATAGCGCCCTCCAACAGCCAAATCAAAATTCCTGGCCGACCAGTTGCCCGAAGCGCGGGTCCGCGCGCAAGGCGGCCAGGTCGGGGTCGGTGGCTGCGGAGGTGGCGTAGGATGGTTCGCGGTCCAGCGCCCCACGCAGGTTCTCCAATGCCGATTCCGGTTGGCCCAATTGCGCATATGCGCAGGCCAGATGATAGCGCACCCTGGCCGTGGCCTCGCTGCGGGCGGCTGCGTCCTCCAGCGCCTGCGCGGCCTCCCGGCTCCGGCCGTTGCGCAGATACACCCAGCCGAGCGTGCCCAGGATGCGCGGTTCGCCGCCGCTCAAGTGCCCGGCCCGCTCGGCCCATTCCAGCGCCGCGGCGTATTTCTCCTGTCCCGCCAACGCGAGCGCAAGCTTCCAGTTGATCAGCACCGAATTGGGAAAATACCGGTGCGCCGATCGCCACAACGTTTCATCGTCGCGCCAGACCGGGATTTGCGCCCGGGTTTGGAACCCGAGAAAGGCCGCATAGCAGCCGAGCAACACCACCAGCGCCAGCCGGCCAAGGTTCCCGAGCCGGCGCGCGAGTGCCAGCCCGCCAACCGCCAGCGCGATCAGCACGGGGACCATCGGCAGATACGCAAACCGGTCCGCCGCGCCCTGCGCGCCCGCCTGCATCAACCCCGACACCGGCAACACCAGCAGTGCATACGTCCACCACCCGGACGAGGGCAGCCGCGTCCAGCGTCGCGCCCACCAGACACCGGCGATCAACAACGGCACCACCACCGCCGGCAACAGAAACTCCGCATCGGCAATTGGAATCGCGCCCTCCAGCGGGTAATACGGTGAGAGCCAGGCCGGCCAGATCATCTTCCACAAGTAGAACAGAAGATTGCGCGTCGCCACCACGTACCGCTCCACGAGGTCGAAGCGCAGCAGGGGCGTCACCGCGCCGCCTTCGCGTTGGGAGACGATCGTGAGGAGGCCCGTCACCAGCGAGAGTCCGAGCAGCGGAAGCTTTTCGGCAACGAGCTTCGACCATGGCGCGGTCCGGGCGCGTTGCAGCGGAAAATCATCCAGCACCAGCAACACGACCGGCAAGGGCACCGCCATCGGTTTGCTCAACAGCGCGGCAACCGCCAGCGCCTGACACGTCCACCACGCGCGGCGGAGATAGGCGGCCACACTCGCGAGGCAAAACGTCGCGCACAACAACGTCTTGCGTTCGGCCAGCCACGCCACTGATTCCACCGTCAGCGGATGCGCGCCGAACACCCCGGCCACCAGCGCGGTCACGACGGCGCGCTCGTTGGGCGAGCCGTTGCCGAAGCCCAACATCCTCCAGGTCAGCATCGCCACCAACCCGGTGTTGACCGCGTGCAGCACCACGCTCGCCGCGTGATGGCCCGCCGGCCAGAAACCCCACAAACTGAAGTCCAGCGCATGCGAGAGCCACGTCAGCGGATGGTAGTAGAACGGGCGGATCGCGGTGAAGGCCCACCGCACCAGGGCGGGGGACAGTCCCCCGTGATCCTTCACCGGTCGCAGATACTCAAGATCGTCCCAAGTGACGAACCCGTTGTGGAGGCTCGGCCAGTGCAGCCAGCCGGCCAGAAGCGCCGCGAACACGATCAGACTGATGCGCCGAATCATCGTTGCCGGAGAATACCAAAATTATCTGGAGGAAGAGAATGTTTGCGCGCACGATGCCGGGCCGTTGCGCACGTGACCTGGATTCCTCGCGGCGGCTCACTGAGTCATCGTGGTTTCACCGCGAACTCCGCCACCTGCGGCTGGGCCAGCCGGGCAAAGTCGGCGTAGCTCATCTTGATCGCGTCCGTGTGCGTGCCGGCTTCGAACACGATGTCCGCGTCCTCCGTCAGGCTCTGGTCCACCAGTGTCGGGATGTTGTAGAGACAGCCGAACGGCGGCATCGTGCCCACGGCGCAATCGGGAAATTGCGTTTTGAACTCCGCCTCGGTTGCCAGCGTGGCGCGCGGGCCAAGCTTGTCGAGATCCACCCGGCGGTCGGCCGGCAACACCGTCATCAGCAGCGCCCCGTCCCGTTTCACGATGACGACCTTGGCGTGGCGCCGGCCCTTGACGCCCTCAATGGCGGCCAGTTCCTGCGCCGTGAATGCCTCCGGGTGATGCAGCACGCCGTAACGGACATGGTGTTGGTTGAGGAAGTCGATCAACCGTGCCGGTATCTTCATGGAGTGCCTTGCGCGCCACTGTAGTCTGCCGCCACGGACAAATCAAAGCGGAGTTGCACCACGGCTACCACCACGGCCGCTCGACCCAGTACACGTGAATCGAGTGCCCGATTACGGCCTCGGGTTCGGATTCCAGCAACGGCTTGAAAAAGTCGGTGCGGTTTCCGTTGATGACGCCGGTCTGCAGCATGGTTGCGCTGACGGCGACGTAGCCGGGCAATCGAGGTTGGAGCGCGGGAGGATCGTCATAGAAGTTCACACTGGGCAGTCGCGTGGAGTGAATCGCGTAGTACGCTGGATCGGCGGTGCCGAAGTAGGCGAGGTTGATGTGGGGAATTTGCTGCTGCGTCATCCAGGCTTTGAGTGGTTTGAGGTCCTGTCCCCAGTCGAGGTTTGAATCGATGAGCCATTGGTACCCGTGGCGCGGGCCGCCGCACGCCGCGTTGAAGAAGGTGAGGTAGTGTGGATAAACAGGCCCGGTCTCAATCAACGGGAGCAGTGCCAGCCCGGCCAGCAGCGGTCTCCGCAACCGGGGGCGCAACTCGACAAACGCTTTCGCCGCGAGCAGAATGACGAAGGGATAAATGGGAAGAATGTGGCGCAGACCGATGTTGAGCCGCGACGTCATGGCGGCCGCCATGAACAACCCAATCGGGCAGAGCAGGAACAGATCGTCGGCGGGTTGCCGGCTGGATCGACGGGCACAGAAGAACAGTCCCGCGCCGGCGAGCAGCAAGACCGTGATCGGCGTCTTCAGCAGGAATGCCACCGGGAAGTAGTACCACCACCCCTGATCACTGAAGTGGCCCGCCAAGAACGCGGTGCGTTCCAGCCCGGCCTCCCGGCCGAGCAGGAAACCATAGGAGTAGGCGTTCGGAAGGAGACGATGCGCATCCACCCACTGGACGACCGCTGTCAACCGGGGCAGGTGTTCGGCCACCGACGCATTCGGGCCGAAGCGGTTTTGCTCGATGGGGGCGGGGGTGGGGGAATGGCGAAACCCATAGACGGCCCAAATCGCAAACCAGGTCGTCAGCGCCAACAGAACGAGCAGGGCCGCGGTGGTGATGGCCCGGCGTCCGCGCGACATCGGCGGAGACTCTCCCGGCAGGAGCCACCAGACCAGGAGCAGGACGATCACGGTCGGCACCAGGACGACAGCGGAAAATTTCGCCGCATGCGCCAGGGCAACGAACACGGCCAACCCGGTGACGTTGCCGACGTTGAGGCGGCGGGTGGTGCGCCAGAGGAAATACACCGCGCCAAAGAAAAAAAGGGTCAGGCCGAAATCCGTGGTCACCAACTGTCCGTGGGCGAGTAGATTCGGCTCCAGCAGGTACAACCACAGCGCCAACACTGCCGGCCAGAACCCAAACAGCTCACGACTCCAACAGAAGACCAACACACCCAACAGCAGACCCAGCACCACGATCATCAGCCGCGCCCGATACAGCAGCGCATCCGCGTCGTTCTGCCGGTAGAGAAAGTCGTGGGCAAACTTGAACTCGTCCGCCGTCGCCCACCGGTCATTCTCGGTATCCAGCTTCACGTCGCTCATGGCCAACAGTGGCAACGCCGCCCATTCGTGCAGCAAGGGCGGATGCTCGATGGTCAGGCGGTAGTCGAACCGCTTGAGGACGGTGTACCCGGCGGTCAGATGTTGCGGCTCGTCCACCGTCGCCGATTTCTGGACGTAACTGCTGACCGACAGGGTGGTGTACACGACGACGAACACGCTGATCACAGTCGCCACGCGCAAGCGGTCGCCGCTGTTCATGAGCCTGAAAGTCTAGCGCCCGGCCACGGTTTCGACGATGCAAAACTTCCGCAACGGGATGAGGCTTGCGACGGTCGGGAGGAATCCGTACAGTGCCCGCGTTTCCGCCGATGAGCTTACCTGTCCGAAACTCCGTGGTCAGCGAACGATGCAGCGGGATGGTCAAGGCCGACCTGCTCATCGCGAGTTTTCTGGCGTTGTTCATGGAGGTGATGTTCATCCGGTGGGTGCCGTCGTACGAGCGGGTGCTGGCGTACTTCACCAATTTCGTTTTGATTGCGGCGTTCCTGGGTTTGGGGCTGGGCGCGATGTTGGCGCGGTGGCGGCGCGATCTGATGCGCTATCAGCCGGTGCTCGTGTTGGGGTTGGTGGCGGTGGCGCTCTATTTCAACCAGTTTGTGAAGACCGAAGCGGTGGCGGGAGACGTTTTCTACAGCGAGTTTGGCCGGGAGGCACGGTTCACCCTGAAGCTGTGGCAGTGTTTGGTTTTCTTTTTTTTGCTGATGGCGGTGGAGTTCGTTCCGCTCGGTCAACGGATCGGCAAGGATCTGCTGGCGTTTCGTCCGCCGCTGCCGGGGTACATCCTCAACATCGTCGGCAGTTTGCTCGGAGTGGGGGCGTTCGCGCTCGTGTCGCTGCTGCAGTTGCCTCCCGTCTGGTGGTTCGGTGGTGCATTGGGCTTGCTGGTGTGGTTCAGTCGCGCGGACAAGCGAATGTTTTGGGCCAACACCGTCATCGCTGGGTTGACAACATTCGTGGTGTGGCTGGCGGGCGCGAACTTTATCTGGTCGCCCTATCACAAGCTGGTGACGACCCCGCTCGTCGTGGAGCGTGCCAGTGGGATGCTCGAGCCATACAAGCAGGGCATGGATTCGACCGCCTTGGAACGATTGGCGCCTGACCTTGGTTTCCACATCGCGGTGGATGACGATTTCCTCCAGATGGCGCTGAACTTGTCACCCTCAGCCGCCACGCGCTACGGGTTTCTCCGCAACTACAAACGACAATACGATTTGCCGTACGAGATTCCCGGCTTTCCGTACCACGACGTGCTGATCGTCGGCGCGGGGACTGGTAACGATACCGCCGCCGCATTGCGCGCGGGGGTGCAGCGTGTGGATGCGGTCGAAATCGATCCTGCGTTGGCGCGCTTGGGCCGCCGCCGACATCCCGAACAACCGTACTCCGACCCGCGGGTCAACCTGGTGGTGGATGATGCGCGGTCATACTTCAATAAGACGGACCAGAAGTACGACGTGGTGGTGTTTGGGCTGTTGGATTCGCATCGGTTGTTTTCCAGCATGTCATCCGTGCGGCTGGATTCGTTTGTGTTCACGGTGGAGAGTTTCCAGGAAGTGCGCCGGCTGCTCAAGCCGCACGGCCTCGCCGTGGTGCAACATGGCTTGGGAGCGCCGTTCATGGGTGCGCGGATGTACCGGATGCTGGCGGAAGCCTTCCAAGCGCCGCCGGCGGTGATCGCGGTGCCGGAGTTTCCCGGCCTGACGTTCATCGTCGGCCCCGGCGTGCCACAATTTTTTGCATCCATCCCGCGCGTGCAGGCCGCCGGCGGTGAAAACGCCACGGATGACTGGCCGTTCTTCTATCTGGAGGGACGCCAATTGCCTGCGGAGTATCGGCTGGCCTTGCTGACGATGCTGCTGGTGACACTGGTGAGCATCTTCGGATGCGCCGGCGGCCGCCTCCATTCAGTGAACCTGCATTTCTTCTTTTTGGGCAGCGCGTTCTTGCTGATTGAAACCCTGAGTGTCACGCGTTTTGCCCTGCTGTTTGGGTCAACGTGGATGGTCAATTCGATCGTCTTCGCGGCCATTCTCGTGGTTGTCTTGCTGGCCAACCTGTGGATGGCGAAAGTGGAAAACGTCAACCCGCACTGGCTGTATGCGCTCCTGGGCCTGTCCGTGCTGGTGAATTTCTGGTTTCCCGTTCGTGCGTTGTTGCAGACGCATCTGGCCATCAAGCTCGCGGCGGCCGTGTTCCTGATGGGTGCGCCGATCTTTTTCGCCGCACTGATCTTTGCCGGGTCCTTCAAACGAACCGAGAATCCCGAGCTGGCGTTCGCCTCCAATCTGCTGGGTGCGGTCATCGGCGGACTGATCGAATACTGCTCCATGCTCATCGGGTTCCGCCGGCTGCTGCTGCTGGCGGTCGCCCTGTATGCGCTGTCCTATCTGCCGGTGCTCCGCCGAGGCCGTGGTCGCGCGCCTACACCGAGCGGCTCACTTCCCTGACGCCTCCGCCAGCCGCGGGCCGTAGTCCGGGTGTTCGCGTAGGGCTTTCAGTTCGGGGTCGCGTCCGGCCAGGGCGATTCGGTGTGGTTGCCGGTCCAGCAGATCGCGCAGGGTGTCGTACGCTTCGGCGAACTGCCCCAGCCGCGTATGCGCGCAGGCCAGATTGTACTGCGCGGACCAATCTTCGGGCTGGCGACGCAGCGCTTCCTGCAGTTCGGGTACGGCTTCCTGAAAATGGCCGGTCTTGAGGTAGATGACCCCCAGCGTTGCGTGCGCCAGCGGATTGTCATCGATGATCGTCACCGCGTACCGGGCGTGCGGCAGCGCTTCCGCAAAGCGCCACTGATCAACGAGCGCCATCGCCAAATGAAAATTTCCGGCGCCCGAGTCCGGAAAATAGCGCAGCACCTCTCGCCACAGCGTCTCTTCATCGTGCCAGACACGAATCATCTCGCGCGTCTTGACGATCTGGCAGAGCGTCAACCCGCTCAACAACACGACCAGGGCGCAGCGTCCCACCATCCGCAATCGTTGCCACAGCCACAGGCAACCTTGGCCGGCGACGGCGACCGGACCCAGCAACGCCAGATACATGAATCGATCCGCCGCGGCTTGTGGGCCGACCTGCATGACGCCCGAGACGGGCAACAGCCAGGCCACATAGACCACCCAGGCGGTCACGAGCGACGGCACCCGCCGGCGCTGCCACCAGGCCAGCCCGGTCAGCGCCAGAAACAGGCTGAGCGGCACCAGGAACTCGGCTTGCGTGACCGACGGTTGTCCACCGAGCGGGTAATACGGCGACAGCCAGCTCGGCCAAATCAGCTTCTTGAGATAGAACGCCATCCCCCGCGCCGCCACCAGCAACCGCTCCAGCATCCCGAGATCATCCAGCGGTTTGACGGCGCCCCATTGCACCTGTCCGATCACCGTCAGCGCCGACAAACCGGCCGCGAAGATGACATAGGGCAACTTCTCCAACAGCAGCGTTCGCCAGGTGACCGACTTCTGTCGTTCCAGCGGGTAATAGTCCAGGGCCAACATCACGACCGGCAACGACACGGCCATGGGCTTGCTCAGGAGCGCCGCCACAAACAGTCCCCCGGTCGCCGCGCGCCACCCCTTGGAAGCGCGCTCACGGACCGCCACAACATAGCTGACCAGACAGCCCAATGAGAAAAGGCCGCACAACAGATTCTTGCGTTCGGCCAGCCAGGCCACGGACTCGACTTGAAGCGGGTGAATGGCGAACACCACGCCCACGCCCGTCGCCAGACTCAACCGTGCACCGTCGCTCAAGCCTGCGACCGACCTCAACAGCATCCCCAGGAGCAACACGACCAGCGCGGCATTGGCTCCGTGTAACACGACGTTCACGGCGTGCGGTCCCTTCCAGTTGGACCCGAACACCTGATCGTCCGCGACATGGGACAACCACGTCAGGGGGTGGTAGTAGAACGGCACCAGCGAGGTGAACGCCCAGCGCACGGTCTCTCCCGAAAGCCGCGGATGACGCTGGACGGTTTCCAGATAGATATCGTCGTCCCAGTTGACCAGCCCGTTGCGAACGGCCGGCCAGTGCGCCCAAGCCGTCAGCACCGCCACGCTCGCGGCCACGATCGCCAAGTTGCGACGCATCGCGCGCACTATATTCCAGCGTGCGGCGGCCAGACAAACAGAATACAATCGGGTCCGTGACGATCCGCAAACTTGGCCCGCTGCTGTTGGCGGTCGCCGCGTTGGCGGCCTACCACGACAGTTTTCAAGGCGTGTTCGTCTATGACGACCGGCTGGCGATCCTGAAGAATCCCACCATCCGGCAGCTCTGGCCGCCGTGGGACGCGTTCACGCCACCGGCCGCCACACCTGTGGCGGCGCGGCCGGTGGTGAATGTCACCCTGGCGATCAACTACGCCGTCAGCGGATTCAATCCGTGGAGCTATCACGCGTTCAACCTCCTCGTCCACACCCTGAACGGACTCCTGTTGTTCGGCCTCCTCCGGCGGACCAGTGGCGACGATTGGCTCGCGCTGCTCGCGTCGGCCCTGTGGCTGGCGCACCCGTTGCAGACGGAAAGTGTGATGTATGTCACCCAACGCAGCGAGTTGCTGTTTGGGTTCTTTTTACTGCTGACACTGTACGGCGCCATTCGCGACTGGCCGGGACTGGCCGTTGCCGCGTGCGCGCTGGGCATGGGCAGCAAGGAGGTCATGGTTGTTGCACCGCTGCTGGTGATGTTGTACGACCGGATTTTCCTGAAACGATCCCGGCCGCGGTTGTACCTCGCGCTGGCAGCCACCTGGCTGATCCTCGCGGCCTGGCAACTCGGGCGACCGCGTGCCGCGTCAGTCGGATTCGAGCATCTCTCTCCGGTGCGCTATGCCCTCACGCAATGCGAAGTGATCGCCCATTACCTCCGGCTCACCGTTTGGCCGCACCCGCTCGTAATTGATTACCAGGACTGGCCGATCGCGCATTCGCTCGCCGAAGTCTGGCCGCAGGCCGGATTGCTGATCATCCTGCTGGCGGTGACACTCTGGGCGCTGCGCCGTCAGCCGGCCGCCGGCTTTCTCGGCGCGTGGTTCTTCCTCATCCTCGCGCCGACCTCCAGCGTGCTGCCGATTGCGACGGAGATCGCGGCGGAACGGCGGATGTATCTGCCGCTGGCGGCCATCGTGGTCGGCGTGGTCTTGCTTGGCAAACGGCTGCGACCGCTGTGGTTGGTTGTGGCCGTGCTGTTGACCGGGCTGACCATCCACCGCAACCGGCAATACCACAGTGAAATTGCCATTTTGGAAAGCACCGTTGCCGCTCGTCCCGGCAACGCGCGCGCGCAGACCAACCTCGGCAACGCCTATCTCCGGCAGAACGAGACGGCGCGCGCGCTGACGCATTACGCCACAGCGGTCCAACTCAAACCGCAGTGGGCGCAAGCGCACAACAATCTCGGCGTGGCACTGGCCGCGTCGGGCGACCCCGATCACGCGCGAGCGCACTACCGGGAGGCGATCCGACTTGATCCCGGACTGCTGGATGCCCGCGTCAATCTCGGTCTCGCACTGGTGGAGCAGGGGAAATTCGCGGAGGCGATTCCGCACTTGGAGGCCGCGTTGCGGCTCCAGCCGGATTTGCCGGCCGTTGAAGCCGCTCTGACCACGGCGGTCACTCACCCAGCAGCGCCGTGAACCGCGGGCCGTAAACAGAATCCTTCCGGAGATCGGCGAGTTCCACGTCGCGGGCGGCCACTTCGGCCAGGTCCGGTCGGCGAGGCAGGATGCGTTCCAGAATTTCCCAAGCGCGGGAAAGCTGGCCGTGCCGGCTGTACGCGCACGCCAGATTATAGGCGACCATCAGGTCACGCGGATTGAGTTGTGCCGCGGTCTCCAGTTCTTTGACGGCATCGTCATAGTGTCCCAAGAGCAGGTGGATGACGCCCAGACTCTCGCGGGCCTGACCAGCCTGGGGTGCGAGCTCCACCGCGCGTTGAGCGAACGGCAGGGCGTCGGTGAGCTGCCCTTGCCGGCGCAACGCGTTCGCCAACGCGGTGTTGACGTAACCCGATTCAGGAAACCGCTGGTAGGCGGCGTGCCAGAGGTTCAAATCGTTGCGCCAGACCGGAATCTGGGCGCGAGTCGTCCACGCGAGAAACAGGAGGTAGCAACCGACGAACACCACCAGCACGCTGCGCAGGAAAACGCTGCACTTCCGGCAAGCCCCGGCGACGGCTGCCGCCGCGACCAATGACAACGGCAGCAGGGCCAGGTACATGTACCGATCCGCCGCCGCTTGGTTGCCGGTCTGCACCAGGCCGATCACCGGCAGCAACAACGCCAAGAACGCCACCCAAGCACTCGTCCACGCCGGCAGCCGCTTCACGCTCCTCAGAGCGAAACCGCAGACCGCCAGGAACAAGACGGTGGTCACCGCAAACTCCGGCACGCGGATGGAGATTTCACCTTCCAAGGGATAAAAGGGTGACAACCACGCCGGCCAGGCCAGTTTCCAGATGTAAAATATGACTCCGCGCATGGCCACCAAGCAGCGTTGTTGGATGCCGGCCAGCGTGGTCGGGTCGGGCGTTTCGACTTGGAACACCGCGTACACGGTGAGCAGTCCACAGGCGAAGCTCAGGAGCCAAAACCCCGTCTTCTCACTGATCAGCCGACGCCAGCCGGTCGCCGGCCAGCGGCGCAATGGATACAGGTCCAGCGCCAGCATCACCAGCGGCAACGTCATCACTTGTGGTTTGGCCAGCAGCGCCAGTGCGAACAGCAGCAGCGCCATACTCCGCCACAACTTCGGCCGGGCGGTCCGCTCGGCTTGCAGGTAGGCGCACAAACTCCATAAAGCGAAATGGGAGGACAGGACATTCTTTCGTTCCGCCACCCAGGCCACGGATTCCACCTGCAACGGATGCAAACCGAACACCAGGGCCACGCCGGCAACGAGGCCGTGGCGCGCGACCGGTCCCGCGCCGCTGCGGGCAGCGATCATCCAAACCAACAGGCCGACCACGCCGGTGTTGAGCGCGTGGATCACGACATTCGTCGCATGAAATCGGTGCGGGTCCAGCCCGGCGGTTTGATGGTCAATCAGGTAGGATAGCCATGTCAGCGGCGAGTAGTAGTCGTGCCCCGTGGTGCTGAAAGCCCACCGGACGCTCGACCACGAAACCTTCTGCCAGTGCGCCACGTTCTTGAGGTAAAGCGGATCATCCCAATGCAGGAATTTGCCCTGCACCGCCGGCCAGTGCAGCCACAGCGTCACCACCACGATTGCCACAACGAATCCGGCCACGCGCTTGGAGTTCATGGGTTGTAAAGCTTCACCAGATCAGCTTCCTGGCGGAGCGACGCTTCCAACTCGGGATCAAGTTCGATCAGCCGCCGGACGGCGGCCCGCGCGGCTTCTGTCTGCCCCGACCGGACGTAGCAGCGCGCCAGAAAGTACAGCGCGGGCTGGCAGTTCGGGTCGAGCCGTAATGCGCGCTCGAGTGCGGCGATTGCTTCTTCGTCGCGGCCCAATTCCCAGTAGAGCGTCCCCAGCGTCGCCTGCGCATCGGCGACGTGTGGCGCGACTTCGACCGTCCGCCGCGCCGACACCAGCGCCTCAGCATAGCGGCCCTCGCGCTGGAGGGCCGCCGCAAGTTGGCGACTGGCCATGGCGGAAGCCGGGTCGTACGCCAGCGCGGCCTGCCACAGGGTCACGTCGTTGCGCCAGACCGCGATCTGGCCGCGGGTCCGGTAAGCGAAGAACAGCAGATAACAAACAAGCCACGTGGCCAACGCTCCGCGCCCGGTCATTCCGAGCCGGCGCCAGACCAGTCCGAAACCAGCCGCAACCAACAACGACACCGGCACAACCGGCAAGTAGAGATACCGGTCCGCCGCCGCTTGCGCCCCTGTCTGAACGATGCCCGAGACCGGCAACAGGAACGCCCCAAATCCCAGCCAGGCCGCCGCGCCCGCCGGCGATCGCCGGTAGAACACCACGCTCAGGACAGTGAAGACCCCGATCGCGGCCAGCCCCGCCAGGACGTCCGGTCGACCGAGGTGCAGGATCCCGTCAAACGAGTAGAACGGCGAGAGTTCAGCGGGCCACACCAGTTTCCACACGTAGAATCCAAACGCGCGGGCGCCGATACTGACCCGCTCCAAAACACTGACCACGCCGGACGCCTCGACCGCGCCGACCTGCCTGGCCGAGACGAAGGTGAGCCAACCCGCCGCGATAGCCAGAGCCAACAACGGGAGCTTCTCCACCACGCACCGTTTCCATCCCACGCGGTTGAATCGCCGCAGCGGATACATGTCCAACGCCAACAGCGCGCCCGGCAACGACACGGCCATCGGCTTGGACAGCAGCGCCGCGATGTAACAGCCCACCGTTGCCAGCCACCAACCCCGCCGGCCGGTCGCGCCCGCCGCCGCCCGCAGATAGGCCAGCGCGCTCAACAAACAAAAAAATCCGCACAGCACCGTCTTGCGCTCGGCCACCCAGGCGACCGACTCCACCTGCACCGGGTGCAGCGCGAAACACAACCCCACCGCGCCGGCCGCCAGCGGCCCCGCCCTTCGCAAAATCATCCCGCTCAGCAACACCACTAGCCCGGCATTCAACCCGTGCAGCACCACGCTCGTCCGATGAAACGCCGCCGCCGCACACGCGCCATCGCGGACCTGCGCCACATACGACAGCCACGTCAACGGTGAATAGTAGTCGTGCCCGGTCGTCCCGAACGCCCAGCGGATCGTCGCCCCATTCAACCGCGGATGGCGGGCCACCGTTTCGAGGTAGGCATAGTCGTCCCAGTGCACAAACTCGTTGCGGCCGGCCGGCCAGTGCACCCAAATGGTCAGCAGGGCGACCGCCACCGCCACCGCCGTCAGCCAGCCGCGCGGTGTCGCGCTTGAGTGCTGACAAGGCGGCGGAGCATCCGGTATCCTCATTGTTCGGGCGGCGAGTATAGGTGACGCTCGGGCCCAGTTCCAAGAGACAAATCCGATGCGCTTGACCACGCGGACGACCGCGCTGCTCCTCGTGCTGGGGACGATATTCGTTTACCGGCCCGCATTCGAGGCCGGGTTCATCTGGGACGACGATGATCATCTCACCGAGAACCAGGCGGTCGTGGCGCCGGATGGGCTGCGGCAGATCTGGAGTTCCGTCGCCGTCTCCCGGTACTACCCGCTGACGCTCACCAGCTTCTGGGCGCAACAGAAACTCTGGGGACTCACGCCCGCCCCATATCACGTCGTCACCGTCGCCATTCACGCTCTCAACGCCGCGCTCCTTTTTCTCATCCTGCGCCGGCTGGAAGTGGCCGGGGCGTGGGTGGCCGCCGCGCTCTGGGCCGTGCACCCGGTCAACGTGGAATCGGTGGCGTGGATCACTGAACTGAAAAACACCCAATCCCTCTTCTTCTTCCTGCTGGCGATTCGGTGTTGGTTGCGTCAGGAACAGAGGCTCAGTTTTCTTGCCGGGACCGCCGCGCTTTTGAGCAAGCCGTCCACCGTCGTCCTGCCGGCAGTGCTGCTGTTGATGGTCTGGTGGCAACACGGACGGTGGCGCGCGCGCGACTTCCTGCGGGTGACACCGGTGGCGGTGCTGGCCGCGGGCATGTCACTGCTGGCCATCGTCGAACAACGGGGGCACGTCGCCCGCACCGGCGCCGCGGAATGGACGCTGACACTGGCGCAACGGGTGGTGCTCGCGGGTGAAGCCGTCTGGTTTTACGCGGCCAGACTGTTCTGGCCGGTGCCGACGATGTTTGTCTATCCCCGTTGGGATTTGGACGCGGACCGCTGGCAGGCTTGGGTCTTGCCGGCAGCGCTGGTGGCGGGCGGCATTTGCCTGTGGCGGTGGCGGCGGAACGCGTGGGCACGGCCGGCGGTGTTCGGCGCCGGATACTTCGCCATCGGCTTGCTGCCAGTGTTGGGCTTCTTCGATGTGTACTACTTCCGGTATTCGTATGTGGCCGACCACTTTCAATATCTGGCCAGCATCGGTTTCTTGACCTTGATCGTCGCCGGGATTGCCCGCCTCCTGCGTCATCCGGCAGCGCGAGCGGTAGTGGCCGGGCTGATGCTGGTCGTGCTCGGCTTCATGAGTTGGCAGCGCGCCGGCCTCTTTCATAATGAGGAACAGCTCTGGCGCGACACGCTCGACAAGAATCCGGCCGCGTGGATCGCCCACAACAATCTCGGACTGATTCTCGTGGACCAGGGCCGGGTCGAGGAGGCCGTCACGCATTACCGGACCGCGCTCGGCTTGCGACCGCACAGTGCCGAGACCCATCTCAACCTGGCGAGTGCTCTGGAAAAACTGGAGCGCCGTGCCGAAGCCGAGCCACACTACCGAGAGGCGATTCGCCTCCAACCCTCCGACGCCGTGTCACATTACAATCTCGCCCGGCTCCTCGCCGATCAGGGACGGCCCGACGAAGCCCTGGCGCATTACCGTCAGGCGATTGAACATCAACCCGACGACGCGCCGGCCCATTTCAATCTCGCCAATCTGCTGGCAGAGCAGGGAGCGACCGCTCAGGCCGTGCCGCATTTTGAATCGGCGTTGCGGATCGATCCGGGCCACGCCAAGGCGCACACAAATCTGGCAAACCTGCTCGCGGCCCAAGGACGCGTGCAACCGGCTCTCGCGCACTACCGGGAGGCCGTGCGGTTGCAGCCGGACCTGTTCGAGGCCCACAACAATCTGGCCGTGCTGTTGGCCGGCTTGGGAAAGTTCGATGAGGCGATCCCGCATTTTCGGAAAGCTGTCCAGCTTCGCCCCGACCTAGCGGAAGTTCAGGCCGCGCTCGCCGAAGCCGAGGCCAAAACCAGGTGACTCACCAAAATTTCCAATCCTGCCGGACCAGCACCCAGGCTGCGAGCGCGGCGTTGCTGACGGCGTGGGCGACGACGCAGGCGAACAGGTCTTTGGTCCGGTAGTACAGCCAGTTGTACAGCGCCCCGCAGATCAGCCCGGCCAGCCATTGGTCGTGCTCCGCCCCGAAGAGCAGCACCGTGATCCAAAACGACGACCACGCAAACGCGCCCATCGGCACGCTCTTGAAATCTTCCTTGATCAGCCACCGAATCAGAAACCCGCGCCAGAAAATCTCCTCCATGAACGCCACCACCACCACCGCCCCGAACACGCGGAACGTGATGAACGCGTAGCGGACGCTCGGGTCGGCAATCGTCGTGGGGTCGAACGGCGGGGTCGTGTCCACGGCCGGCGGCGGTTTGCCGAACAGCGCATTCAACCCGCCCTCCATCATCCGCCACAGTTCGCTGAACTTCGGGTAGTAAGGGTCGATCCCAATCCAGATGACGATCACAATGAGGCCGATGAGGACGGCGAGTGTGAGCGTCGAAACGCGTTGTGCGCCGGTCAAACTCTGTTGTGCGTGGGTCTCCTGACCCCGCACTTTCTTCTGACCGAAGGTCTCCTGTGCCGGCGTTGAGACCTCGCGGTCGGCCGGCGCGGCGGGGTCAGGAGACCCGCGCCGAACGAAGGGAAACCAAGCCGCTAATTCCGCATACTCTTTCCGGAAATACCACAGCGTCCCGGCCACCGCGATGATCTTGAGCGGATACATCCAGAGCAGGTTGTCGTTGGACTGCAACGTCAGAAACGCCATGTACACGGCAAACGGCAGGACGTAGGGCAGCCAGAGCTTGTCGGTCTTCATGTGGAAGCGAATTGTATTCGCGACGCGCACGCCTCGCCATTGAAAACTGCTGAGTGAGGGCTGTGAGAATATTGGCTGATCACGAGGGTTGTTTGACCGCCCGGATGCAGTTTGGTAATCTTCCAGCGAAACGAGCCACAAGATGCCTGATCAATTTCCGATCCTGCTGAGGAAGAGGATGCCGAGTTCAGCGGCTCCCATCGCGGTCCTGTTAGGCTCGCCGGGCTTTGTTTGGTGTGGTGTTCAGCACATTTGTATGGCTGGTCACATGCAACACCCGCCATATCCGCTTTGGCATTTGGCTTCTGATGTTGTTTGGGCGGTCGCGTTCATGTTTGCCCTCTTGTTTGCATTGAGATCTGAATTACCTCGTAGGACTCAGACTGTACTTGGAATCGTTCCACTCCTCTTGATAGTGCTGCGGCTCAGCGCCGGTAGTTTTGGCGACATCGGATTCTTGATTGAGTTACCCGCGTGGATCACGCTCGTCGTAGTGTCAATACTGGCGCTTGTGCGCAAACCAAGTCGCCCGCCGTCTGTAGCCTAGATTGGGCAACTCCAGCGTAGGTCACGCGCGCAATGCACGTCAGCGAAGAGGAACACCGACCTCTGTGGCGGTCGCTGCTCCGAAAACCGCCGCGGATGGCGGTGTTCCCTGGTGGTTATGCCTAAAGAGGCTATCGGTTACGGCGTTAGTGTTTGCCCTTGCGCGCTGGATCAGGTAGATTCGCTTCACGATGAGCATTGCGGAGATTCGGCAACTCCCCCTCGGTGAAAAGCTTCAGATCATGGAGGCGCTCTGGGAGGAGTTGTCGCGTGAACCCGATCAGATTCCTTCGCCGGACTGGCACGGGGACGTTTTGCTGGAACGCGAGCGGCGCGTTCAGGAGGGGACGGAATCGTTCATCGACTGGGAGACCGCCAAGAAGCAGCTTCGTGATCGGCTTGCATGAGGATCTCAATCCTCCCGTCGGCGGTCGAGGATTTGGCTGCCGGCCATCAGTTTTACGAACAACGAGAGACGGGGCTGGGGGCGTATTTCCTCGACAGCTTGAACGCGGATATCGACTCCCTGCAAATCTTCGGTGGAATTCATGCGATTCACTTCGGTCGCTACCACCGACTGCTGGCGAAGCGGTTTCCGTTTGCCGTGTACTACACGGTGCAGCATGAGATGGTCTTCGTGCGCGCGGTTTTGGATTGCCGGCGCGATCCCAAATGGATTCGTCGTCATCTTGGAGAGAGCGGCGACGCAGGCGTAAAGCCTACGACTACTTCCTGACGGGAGAGAAGTTCGTGGCGGGGGCGTTGGTCTTGACGTTGGTCGTGGTGTTCGTCTTGCCGGGTGTTTCTTTGAAGACGCCGCGCAGCAGCCAATGCTTCTTCAGGCCTTGGACGAGGTTGTCGGTGTCCACGACCAAGCGGGAAATTTCGGCGAGGATTTGGTCGTTGGCCAGGACCTGGGCGTTGAGGTTGCTGGTGATGTCGGCCACGTTCATCAGGGTGGCGGTGAGTTGGATGTTCAGATTCGTGAGCAGGGCGTGGGTCTCGGCGTTGATGTTGGTCGGCAACAGCCATTCGCCGAGCGAGCCGCTGGGGTCGGTGAGGTGGCCGGTGATGACGGTCAGGTTGCTCACGGCCGGCTGGACGCCGGTGATGGTGCGGTCGAGATTGGCGACCAGCGTGGTGCTGTTGGTGAGCAGGGCGCTGGTGTTGTCGAGCGCGGTGTTCAGCCGGTTGGTGATGGCGAGGATGTTGGGGAGCGCGGCTTCGACCGTATTGAGGAGTTTCTCGGCGCGTTCGGTGACCGACGGGTCTTCGAGGGCGGCGACGTGCGGGCCGCGTTTGACCTGGGCAATGGGGACCCGTTTGCCGTCCACCAGCACTTCGGCCAGCCGGTCATTTTTGTCGTAGGCGGTCGGTTTGCCGTTGAAGCCGGTGGTGACTTCCAGCCGGCGCGCGCCGAGGAAACCGGCCGGCATGATCTTCACCTTTGAGTCGGACCAGACGTAACCGTAGTACGGCTGCCGGATTTGAAACCCGACATAGACCTTGTACCACGAGCCGGGAGGCTGGGCGGTGATCTCGGTGATCTCGCCGACTTCGAACCCCATCAGGTACACGGGATCGCCGACGAGCAAGCCTTCGCCGCTCATCGCGTAGGTGTGGTACGGGCAGTGGGGGATGAACCAACCTTTGCGCGCGGCGGTGTGATACAGGTAGTACGCAAACCCGATCAACAAGATCAAGGCCGCCAGCGTGACGAACAAACCAACGATTTTCTCCACCCGGCGCAAACGGGTGCGCAGTTGCGGTGTCAGGTCTTGCAGTGCCATGGTTCAGTTCCACTCCCGCGCCGCGGCTTCCGTGATGACGCGAAATTGTTCGCCCTCGATCAGTCCGAAATGATCGGCCAGTCCGAGCCACGGTCGGTATTCATCATCGCCGACCACGATGGTCAGCCCCTGGGTTTTCAGTTCGCGCAGATAGTCGGTCCACCACCGCGCGTCGCGCGCGCCGAGGCCGCTGAGCGGACTGTCGAGAAACAACGCTTCGGTCGTCACGATCAACGCCCGCATCAGACTGGCCCGCCGTTGTTGGCGGACGCTCACCCGGCTGGGTTTGAGCAGCGCACAGCCGGTCAGTTCCGCGCGGTGCAGGGCTTGCTCGACCCGGGGCAGACACTCCGCCTCGTCGGCCTCCGTGTGATAGAGCAGGGGGAGCGCGAGATTCTCGTACACCGACAAATGGCTGAACAACCGGCCGCCGTGCTCATAGACAAACCCGATCCGCCGTCGCCAATCCACTTGCTCCTCCTCGGTCGCCTGGGCGAGGTCGCGCCCGAAAACCCGCAACGTTCCCGCGCCGGGACGGTTCAACCCGGCCGCGGTTAGCAGCAGCGACGACTTGCCGCTGCCGGGCAGACCGCTCACCGCCCAGAACTCACCGCGCCCGATCCGCCAGTTCACCGCGCCCAGCAACCGTTCGCTGCCTTCCTCGCGATGCACGTCCACGCCATCTAATTCAATAAGCGCCTCGTTATCCATGTCCGATCACACAAACGCATACCCCACGATGAACACCGCATCCAGCAACACGCAGCCGGTCACGCTCTCCACCACCGCGCGGGTGGTCACCTGCGAAACCTCCTCGACCTTCAACGGCCGCGCCAGACCATGATAGCAAGTCACCACCGCAATGATGATCCCAAACAGCGCCGTCTTCAGCGCCAGCAACAGAAAATCCTCCCACCGAAGCGCGCTACCCAGTTGCACGAAGTACGCCCCCACCGTCAACGGCACGTCGCGCAGGAACACAAACAGATAGCCCGACACCACCGCCGTCACCACCAAATACGTCGTCAGCGCGAACACCGACACCGCCAACCCGATCAACCGTGGCACCACCAGATAGCGGACGGGATCAATCCCCAGCGACTCCAGCGCTTCGACCTCCCCCAGCGCCCGCACCGTGCCCAACTCGACCACCGTCGAACTGCCCGCCCGCGCCAGCACCACCAGCGCCGTCAGCAACGGCCCCAGTTCCCGGATCACCACGGCCACCATCACCGTCCCGAAATACTCCTGCGCGCCCACCTGCGTCAACAACGTCACCGTCTGGCCCACGATCACCAGCCCCAGCGCCAGTCCGAGAAAACTGATCATCGGCAACAACCGCACCCCCGCCTGCCAAATCTGCTGGTAGATCAGCGGACGGATCACCCGCTTGGACACGCCGGACTTCGTCACCGCCACCCCCAGCGCAATCACCGCAAACGCCGCCAGTTCCCGCAGCACATCCACAAACCGCACCACTCCGCGCCCCACGCGGTCAAAAGTGGTAACCGTGCTCATACCCCGCATTGTAGGCCGACTCTGCGAGTCGGCGAGATTTTTCTATCACACAGTCCGCGGCCAACTTGCTTTTCCTGTCCGTAACCTTCTATAATGCGCGGTGTTCGAGTTGTTGGGCATGAAACCGAGGCTGGGGAGAAGCATCGCGCTGTTGTGGTGTCTGACTGCCGTTGCGGCGGCGGCCGTTGACCTCAACGGCAACGGCGCCAGCGATGTCTGGGAACTGCTCTACAACGTCTCCACCGTCAATCCCGCCGCTGATACCGATGGCGACGGCCAGACCGATCTCGACGAAAGCACTGCCGGCACCAATCCCTTCGATGCCAGTGCGCTACTGCGCGTCACCAGCGCCGTCAGCACTGGCAGCAATGTGGCCGTCACCTGGCCCAGCCTGACCGGCAAGCGTTACCAACTCCAGAACTGCACCAACCTCGCCGCCGCCGCGTGGACCAACGAAGGCAGTCTGCAGAGCGGCACGGGCGGGCCGTTGACCCTCGACAGCCCGGCCAATTCGTCGGCGAAATTCTGGCAGGTGCAGGTGTTGGACACCGACACCGATCTGGATGGCGTCAGCGATTGGGAAGAGCTGCAAATCGGCTACGACCCGAACGACCCGGACAGCGACGGTAACGGTACGAACGATCTGGCGCAATTGACCGCCGCGCTCGGCGCGGTCAACGTCGTGACAATCTTGCCGGTAGATGCCACGGGCTCCGAGGCAGGACCCGCCGCGCTCACGTTCCAGGTTACGCGCGTCGGCAACATCAACCCGATCACCGTCAGCTACAGCGTCACCGGCACCGCTACGCCCGGCGCGGACTTCGCGGCATTGACCGGCACGGTCACGCTGCCGCTCGGCGTCAACTCCGCCCTCATCACCGTCACTCCATTCGCGGACGGAGTAGTCGAGGCGGGGGAACTGGTGACGTTGACGCTGTTGGCGAATGCCGCCTACAGTATCGGCACACCCGGCAGCGCAAGCGGGGTGATTGCCGAGCCGCTCACGCCGACGGGCACGGGGTTGCTCGGCCAGTACTACGACAACGCCAGCGCCACCTACGCCAACGCCGCCAATTTCAACGGGCTGATGCTGACGCGGGTTGACCCGGTTGTGAGCTTCAACTGGGTCGAAGCCGCGCCCGACCCCGCGATGGGCACGAACACGTTTTCCATCCGTTGGACCGGCCAGGTCCAACCCGAACACACCGAGACGTACACATTCTCCACCCGCAGCAGCGACGGCGCGAAACTCTGGGTCAACAACCAACTCATCATCGATCACTGGCAGACCCAGAGCAACACCAACACCCAATGGACCGGCGCGATCGCGCTCACCGCCGGCGCCCGTTACGACATCCGGCTGGAGTACTTCGAAAACACCGGCACCGCCGCCGCGAAACTGACTTGGTGGAGTCCGAGCCAGATTGAACAGATCGTCCCCCAATCGCGCCTCTACCCGACCAACGCGGCTCCGGCCGGCATCGCGGGCCCCGCCGAGGCCGTCGGCCTGATCGGCGGCCCGTTCAACCTCGCCGTGCAGGGCGTCAACGCGCCCACCAGCTTCCAAGCCCTCGGCCTGCCGGCAGGACTGACGTTGAACGCGGCCACGGGCGTCATCACCGGCACGCCGACCACAGCCGGCAATTTCAAAGTCACGCTCGGCGCCACGAATGCCGGCGGCAGCGGTTACGCGGTGCTCGACCTGACCATCATTGACGCGGGCGGCTACGTCGAGCGGGAGTACTGGACCGGCATCGCTGGCACGAGCGTCACCAACATCCCTCTCGCCACCGCCGCCAACGGGACGAACGTCCTGACCAACCTCCAAGCGCCGACGAATTGGGGCGACGACTACGGCGCGCGCATCCACGGCTACATCACGCCGCAAGTGACCGGCAACTACCGGTTCTGGATTTCCAGCGCGCACGCGAGCGAATTGTGGATTTCCAACAACCACGAACCCGCCGCCGCGTTCAAGCGGGCCACCGTCACCAACGCGACCGCCGCGCTGCAATGGGACGCCGAACCCGGCCAGCAATCCCCACTGCTCAAACTCAAGGCCGGCCAGGCCTACTATTTCGAGATTCTCCACAAAGCGGGCATGGGCAGCGATCATCTCGCCGTCGGCTGGCTCAAGCCCGGCGAAGCCGGCAGCGCACCCTCGGAAATCGTCCCCGCCTACGTGCTCACGCCCTACAGCGCGCCCACGCCGTCGTCGGGTGATGAAACGTTGTACGTGGCGATCCTGACCCCGCAAACGGGTGCGCAGACGCTCGGCACCGGTTCGTCCGTGTTGAAAATGAGCGCCGACGAAACGTCGGCGACGCTCGCGGTGAGTTACTCCAACCTGACCGGCCCGACCAGCGCCGCGCACGTGCATGACGCCAGCCACGGCGGCGCGATCATCTTCGATCTCGACGACGCGCCGCTGGTCAATGGGCAGTATCAGTGGACGTTCGCCCCGACGGGCGGATTGACCGTGGAGGACATCGTCAACGCCATCAAGACCGGCAACGCCTACGTCAACATCCACTCGGCGCAATACCCGGCGGGCGAGATCAAAGGATTCTATCAGCTCGCGGCTGGCTCGCAGACGTTCACGCCACCCGCGCCGCCGCCGCCGTTGCCGGGCGGCGCGCCCACGGCGGAGGACGCCGCGCGGTTTCTCGCGCAGGCAACGTTTGGTCCGACCACGGGCGAGATCGCGAACGTGCAGAGCCTCGGCTTCGACACGTGGTTGACCAACCAGTTCGCGCTGCCAGCCACGTCGCACCTGCAGTACGTGAACGATTACTACACCGCCAATCCCACCGCCGCCACCAACGCCGCCCCGCAATGGCAGGCGTGGTGGAAACACGCCGTCACCGCGCCCGATCAGTTGCGGCAGCGCGTGACGTTTGCGTTGAGCGAGATCCTGGTGGTTTCGTCCGAGGACGCCGACTTGCAGGACGAACCGTGGGGTTTGGCGCATTACTATGATGTGATCGCCGCCAACGCCTTCGGCAATTTCCGGCAATTGCTGGAAGCCGTCACGCTCAGCCCCGCGATGGGCGATTACCTCGATATGCGCCGCAACGACAAACCCAACCCCGCCCTCGGCCTCAGCCCGAACGAAAACTACGCCCGCGAAATCCTCCAACTGTTCTCGCTGGGCGTGAACCTGCGGCATCCCGACGGCACGCTCCGGCTCGATTCGCAGGGCCTGCCGGTGCCCACCTACTTGCAGGAAACGGTGGTCGGCTACGCGCACGTCTTTACCGGCTGGACGTATGCCTCGACCAACCAAAGCTGGTTCGCGACGAAAGACTATCTCAACCCGATGATGCTCGCCGTCCCGAGCCACCACGATACCGGCGAGAAACTGCTCCTCAACAACGTCGTGCTGCCCGCCAGCCAAACCGGCGATGTTGATCTCGCGCAGGCGCTCGATCTCATCTTCCAGCATCCCAACTGCGGCCCGTTCATCTGCCGGCAACTCATTCAGCGGCTTGTCACCAGCAACCCCAGCCCCGCTTACCTCTACCGGGTCGCGCGCGTGTTCGAGAACAACGGCAGCGGCGTGCGTGGCGACCTGCAAGCCGTCGTGCGCGCCATCCTCCTCGATTACGAAGCGCGCACCACCACCGTGCTCGCCAATCAGGGATTCGGGCATCAGCGCGAGCCGGTCGTGCGCGTCGCCAACATCCTGCGCGCCTTCAACGCGTTCTCGAACACGAACGCGTGGACGATGAACAACACCGACTCCGATCTCGCCCAGACGCCGCTGGACGCGCCGACGGTTTTCAACTTCTTCGAGCCGGACTACGTCGCGCCCGGCGAGATTGCCAGCGAGGGCCTGTTCTCGCCTGAGTTCCAGATCACGTCAGAAACGACCGTCATCCGCGCGGCGAATTTCATCTGGGACGGCATTCGTCGCTCCAACGGCATTGCCGGCGACGGGTCGAAGGGCTTCAAGAACGACGTCGAGCTGATCCTCGACTACGAAAAGTCACTGGCCACGAACCCGGCCGGTCTCGTCGATCATCTCGACCTGTTGTTGATGGCCGGCCAAATGCCCGACGCCCTGCGCACCATCGTCATCGATCATCTCAACACCCTGCCCAGCGCCACCGACGCCAACAAACTCGACCGCGTCCGCCAAGCCATCCACCTCATCGTCACATCGCCGGATTTCACCATCGAGAAATAGCTCCATCACCTATGAACCATCAACCATCTCCCATCACCCGCCGCCAATTCATCCGGCAGGCGGCCTGCGCGGCGGTCGGGACGTCGGCGATTGCCTCGACGATCTTCGATCTGCGCCTCGTCAACGCCATCATGGCCAACGGCACGCCCACCGACTACAAGGCGCTGGTCTGCGTGTTTCTCTACGGCGGCAACGACGCCAACAACCTCATCGTCCCGCGGACCGGTACCGACTACGACAACTATGCCGCCGCCCGGCAGAACCTCGCTTTGGCGCAAGGTTCATTGCTCACCATCAACCCGCTGACGAGCGATGGCCACGACTACGGGTTTCATCCGAGTTGTCCCGAATTGCAAAGCTTGTTCAACACCGGCAAGCTCGCTTTGCTGGCCAACGTCGGCACGCTCGTGTATCCGATGTCGAAAGCCCAGTACCAGTCCGGCAGCGTGCCTAAACCGCCGCAGCTTTTCTCCCACAACGATCAGCAGGTCCAGTGGCAGACCTCCATTCCCGACCAGCCCGCCAAGACGGGGTGGGGTGGTCGTTGCGCCGATCTGCTCTACACGCTCAACGCCGGCGCGCAGGTCTCAATGTCGATTTCGCTCTCGGGTTTCAACACCTGGGAAGTTGGCAATCTCATCCAGCAATACCAGGTCAGCACCACCGGCAGCGTCGGCCTGTCGAATCTCTCCTCCAACCAACTCAACGCCGTCAAAGGCATCCTCGCCCTCCCGCACACCAACGTGTTCGAAGAAGCGTATGCCGACACCACCGACCGCGCCATTGCCAATCACGAACTGCTCAGCGGCGCGCTGACCGGCATCGCCGAGCCGCCCGGCTTCCCCACGACCTCGCTCGGCAACCAACTCAAAATGATCGGCAAACTCATCGCCGCCCGTGACGCGCTCCTGATGAAACGCCAGATCTTCTTCTGCTCCATCGGCGGCTATGACACGCACGGCGAACAACTCATCAGCCAGGCCGGCCTTCTCGCCGAACTCAGCCAATCGCTCAACGCCTTCTACAACTACATCAACGTCACCCTCGGCATCCCCGACAAAGTCACCGCGTTCACCGCCTCCGATTTCGGGCGCACCTATCCCAGCAACGGCATCGGCAGCGACCACGGCTGGGGCGCGCACCAGCTCATCGTCGGCGACGCCGTGCAGGGACAAAAACTTTACGGCACGTTCCCCACACCCGTCGTCAACGGTCCCGACGACACCGGGCTCGGTCGCTGGATTCCCACCACCGCCGTGGATCAATACAGCGCCACGCTCGCCAAATGGTTCGGCGTCAGCCAGACCGACCTCGCCACCGTGTTCCCGAATCTCAGCCGATTCAACAGTCCCGACCTTGGGTTCATGCTGTGAAACGCAACATCGTCGTCGCCGTCCTGATCGTCGCCACCGCGCTGGTCGTCCTGTTGCTCCCCGAAGAGAAGCCGAAGACGCTTCCAGAGCAAAGTAGGACAGGCGTCGCGCCTGTCCAATCCGGCGCATCAGAAGGACAGGCGGGACGCCCATCCCACTCGGACCGCTCGGCCAGTCCTGACTCCACCACGTCACCACTCCCTCCCGCCTCCGCTCCGGTCCGCCCCGCCGACATCGAACTCGCCCCGTTCGTCACCGTCATCCGCGATTACCGGGCGAAGTTCGGCGAGAACCCGGTCGGCAGCAACGCCGAGATCACCCGCGCCCTGTCGAAATTCGTCCAAGCCGAACGCCTGCCGGTCAACGCGCAGGGGGAATTGGTCGATCGCTGGGGCACGCCGTTGTTCTTTCACCAGCTCAGCGGCGAGGTCATGGAAATCCGCTCCGCCGGCCCCGACCAGAAGATGTGGACATCGGACGATTTGGTGACGCGGTAACGGCTACACCAACGCCCCGTACCGCAAACTCCGCGTGCTCACCGTCAACTTACTTGCGCCGAGCAATTCCATCGCCACCACGAACACCGCGCCGCCGGCCACGATGATGTCGGCGCGTTCAGGCGGGAGACCCGGCACCCGTTTCCGTTCCGCCAACGACATCGCGCTGAGCCGTTCGGCCCACGCGCGGACTTCGTCGAGCGTCAGCGTCATCTTCGCCGCGATTTTCCCCAAAGTCACAATCCCGCCACCCGTCCCCACCATCTGCCGACCCGCCGCCGAAAATCCGGCGAACCTTCCCGGCAACTCCCGACGCAAATACTCGCTCACCCGAGCAAAATCATCCCCAACCGATTCCGTCAGCCGCACCGCCCCAACCGGCAGGCTCACCCATTTTTCCATCCTTCCATCCTTCCCCTGCACCAGCTCCCCACTGCCCCCGCCCACGTCCAGCACCAGCAACGGCTTGCCGGCAAAGGCCGGATCGCTGCACACCCCGCGAAAGATGAGTGCGGCTTCGCGTTCGCCGGTGACGATCTCGACCGCCAGCCCGCACCGATCGCGCACGGCGGCGAGAAACTCGTCGCGGTTGACGGCTTCCCGCGCCGCCGCGGTGGTGAGCGCCAGCACCTCCGCCGTGCCCCGCCGCCTGGCCTCCGCGAGCAACTCGGCGACGGCGTGGACGGTGCGGGTGATGGCCGCCGGTGAAAGTCGGTGCGACGTGGCGAGCCCTTCGCCGAGCCGGGTGGTCGTATCCGTCGCGAAGACCGGCCGCACCTGTCCGTCCTGCACGTCCGCCACGAGCAGCTTCACGGTGTTGGTGCCGATATCAATGACCGCGCGGCGCATGACCGCCTTTTTAGCAGATGGGGCGCACCACCTCCAAGCCCGCTTCTCTTCACACCACTGCGGCTCTGACTATGATAAAACTGTTACAGGTGTAACACTTTTATTCAAGTCGGCTGGCAGCCGGCTTGGCGAGAGTGAGCGCCGGATTGATCCTGGACCCGCCGGTAACTTACGGAGAACGGCTGAGCGCAGGGCGCAGCAGACGCTGACGCCACCGAATTGAACAATTCTTTGTCAACGCGGGCGCGAGCGTTTGTCGTCAGGCGCGGAGCGCCAGCGGAGTGCCGCCCCCCCCGCCGCGCACGCCCAACGCCACTCCGCCTCGCTCCGTGGCTCACTACGAACGGCGGCAGGGCGCGCGGCGCTTTTTTGAAACTTTGTGCTTGCCGGGGTTGGACTTTGTGATAATTTTCACGCGCTTTTTCCCGGTCCGGGAAATCAAGCAGGCGATTCCAAATGAAGTTTGGTCCTGAGTTTCGCGGTGTCGGACGGTACATGGCCCTCGGGATTCAGATGATTGTGACCACCGTGGTGATCGCGGGCGTTGGATATTGGTTGGACAAGCGGACGGGGAAGGAGCCGTGGTTTTTGGTCGTGTTTTTTTTGCTGGGCGCGCTGGGCGGCATCGCGGTGGTCTGGCGCGCGTTGCGGGAGAAGGGGTGAGCCGATGGATCAGCCGGCGTGGCTCGGACTGGGTTTGGGAGTGGTCATCGGCCTGGCGTACGGCTGGGCGCAGCGCTGGGGAATGGGGCGCGGACCGAAGCCGGACGCGGTGGGCGGCGCGTTTGCGGGGGCGATCATCCGGCTGGCGCTGTTGTTGGTGGTGATTTATCTGGCGTTGCGATTCACGGCGGCGAGCCGGTTGTGGTTGATTGGGGCGGTGATGGCGTCGTACGGCGTGGTGTTCCTGGCCATGATGTTGAAAGTGTTGTGGAAGAAAAACTGAGCGAGGTATGAGCGAGCTATTTCATATTGATCAATGGGTGTACATGGTCTGGATTGCCGGGGCGTTGACGGTGATCGTGTTGGCGGCCGGGGCGCGCTTGGTGGCCGGCCGCGTGGTGGCGGAGGGACGGTTTGCCAATTTCGTGGAAGCGATGGTGGACTTCGCGCGCGAGAACATCGCGGAATCGTTCCTCGGCGAACACGCGAAGAAGTGGTTTGGGTTTGTGGCGACGCTGTTTTTCTTCATCCTGTTCGCCAATCTGCTCGGCAAGCTGCCGGGGCCGGTTGCCGGCTCACTGGAGCACCAACACTTCTGGCTGGAGTCTCCGACTGGCAACATCAACGTAACAGCCGCCCTGGCGGCGCTGGTGTTTGTCGTCGCGCAGGTGGTCGGCTTGTGGAAGCTTGGGCTAGTCGGCTATTGCAAGAAGAAGTTCATCATGCCCGGAGCGCCGCTGGCGCTGAAAATCCCCGGTGTGCTGATCATGATCTTGGTGTTGCTCGCCGAGCCATTTTCGCTGTGCGTCCGTCTTTTTGCCAACATGACTGCCGGCCACAGGGTCATCGTCACCTTCATGGTCGCGGACATGGTGGGCGGGATGTGGTTGTTGCAGACCGCGCCGGGCTGGATCAAGCCGCTTTCAGTCCTACCGTTCGTGCTGTCAGTGGCACTGATGGCGTTTGAACTGGTCATCGCATTCATTCAGGCGTTCATTTTCGCGTTGTTGTCGGCGCTTTATTTGAGTGAGTCACTCGAAGAACATCACTAAACCCGACCCATTCATGCACTGCACAATTGACCGACGAACTCTTGTAGGGCGCGATGCCTGTCGTTTAGGTATCGCGCCGAACCGCTGGACAGCGCAAACAACGGCGCGATACCCCGAAACGACACGAGGCATCGCGCCCTACAAAAACTTTAACCAAACCAAAAGGTAAACAGGAGAGATCAACATGCCAGAAGCAGAAGTCGCACACCAACTCATCAGCGTCGCCGCATTGGCAAAGCTGGGCGCGGGCCTGGCCATCGGCACGGCCGCGCTGGGCGGCGGGGCCGGTATCGGCATCGTGTTCGGCAAAGCCATCGAATCCGCCGCGCGCCAACCCGAAGCCCTCCCCCTGATCCAACGCTTGATGTTCATCGGATTCGCGCTGGTGGAAGCTCAGGTGTTGTACGCGCTATTGATTGCGTTCATTCTACTAGGATCCAAGTGAAGCAGGAGAGGTCAGGGATGATCAGAATCATTCTCACAGGTTTTGTCCTCGGGTTTTTCCCATTGGTTGCGGAGGCTGCGGAGGAAGTAGACGTCACCCCCAACGAGTGGCACCTCTGGGTCTGGACGCTGCTCACGTTCGCGGTGATGTTCGTCCTGCTCGCCAAGCTGGCGTTCAAGCCGATGGCCGAGGCGCTCGACCGTCGCTCGCAAACGATCAAACAGGCCATGGACGACGCCGAGAAATCGCGCGCCGAGGCGAGGAAGTCGTTGGAAGAATACCAGCGCCAACTGGCCGAAGCGCGCAACGAAGCCAAGAAGATCATGGAAGAAGGCCGGGCGCTCGGCGAAAACGTCCGCAAGGAAGTCGTCGAGAAAGCCAACGCGGAAGCCTCCGCCGCGATCCAGCGCGCGCAGGAGGAAATTCAGCGGGCCAAAGACAAGAGCTTGCAGGAGTTGCGCGACACGGTGGCGCAGCTCTCGGTGCAGATTGCCGGCAAGGTGATCGAAAAGGAAGTCAACGAGACGGCGCACCGGCAGTTGATCGAGAACCTGATTCGCGATCTCGGCAAAACCCGCAAGGCGTAGTCGGCTATGGCGCAAGACCACATTATTACCGGCTACGCGCGCGCTCTCTTCGAGATGGCGCAGGCCGAGGGCGTGGTCAGTCGCGTCGAAGAGGAACTCTTCCGTCTCCGGGAACTCCTCAAGCGCAACCCGGAACTGCTCCAGTTCCTCAAAGACCCCAATATCAAACCCGAAGGCAAACGGCAGGCGCTCGGCGAGCTTTTCCAGGGCCGCGTCCATCCGCTCGTGTTGACGACGCTCATCACCCTCAGCGACCAGGATCGCGCGGGCCGGGTGCTCCCCATCATCGAAGAGTTCAGCGCCATCGCCACGGCGTCCCGGCAACAGGTCAGCGGTGAAGTCACGACCGCTATCGCGCTGGACGACGCCATGCTGAGCCGGTTGGCCGCCGAACTATCGCGCGTGACCGGCAAGAACGTACAGCTTTTCCAACGGGTTGACCCCGGCATTCTCGGCGGCGCGATCATCAAGGTCGGCGAGCAAATCATCGACGGCAGTCTCCGCCGCAAACTGGATCAGATTCAAGAGAGGTTAGCGCAGTAAGAGGCTCATCATGCCCGACACACTCACACTCGACTCCAAACAAATCTCCGAAGTCCTCAAACGCAGCATCAGCGAATTCAAGGCCGAGGTCAGCGTTCAGGAAGTTGGTGAAGTCCTCGAAGCCGGCGACGGCATCGCCCGCGTCAAAGGTCTGCCCAACTGCATGGCGGAGGAAATGTTGGAATTTCCCAACGGCATCTACGGCATGGCGCTAAACCTCGAACAGGAACAGGTCGGCGCGATCATCTTCGGCGACGTCGCGCTCGTGTCTGAAGGCGACCTCGTCAAACGCACGGGCCGACTGCTTTCCGTGCCCGTCGGCGAGGAAATGCTTGGCCGCGTCGTCAATGCCATCGGCCAGCCCATTGACGGCAAAGGTCCGGTCAACACCAAACAACTTCGCCCCGTCGAAACGCCCGCGCCCAACGTCGTCGAGCGCGAACCCGTCAAACAACCGCTCCAGACGGGCCTCAAGTCCATTGACGCGATGATTCCGATTGGCCGCGGCCAGCGCGAACTCATCATCGGCGACCGCCAGACCGGCAAGACCGCCATCTGCGTGGACACCATCATCAATCAAAAAGGCGGCGACGTCGTCTGCATCTACGTCGCAGTCGGCCAGAAGAAGTCCACTGTCGTCAGCGTCGTCGAGACCCTAGCAAAATACGGCGCGATGGATTACACCATTGTGGTCTGCGCCACCGCCAGCGATCCCGCGCCGATGCAATACATCGCCCCGTTTGCCGGCTGCGCGATGGGCGAATACTTCCGCGACAACGGCAAACACGCGCTCATCATCTACGACGATTTGTCGAAGCACGCCCAAGCCTACCGACAGGTATCACTGCTGTTGCGCCGTCCGCCGGGTCGCGAAGCTTTTCCGGGTGATGTGTTCAATCTGCACTCTCGGCTGCTCGAACGCGCCGCGAAGCTGAACGTGGACGCGCCGAAGCTCAACCCGGCCTACGCCAAAGGCGGCGGCTCGCTCACCGCGTTGCCGATCATCGAAACGCAGGAAGGCGATTACTCCGCGTACATCCCGACCAACGTCATCAGCATCACCGACGGCCAGATCTATCTGGAAGCCGACTTGTTTTACGCGGGCGTGCGCCCCGCCGTTTCGGTCGGTCTATCCGTGAGCCGCGTTGGCGGCAACGCGCAAACCAAAGCGATGAAGAAGATCGCCGGCCGTTTGCGGCTCGACCTCGCCCAATACCGGGAACTCGCCGCGTTTGCCCAATTGTCGAGCGACCTCGACAAAGCGACCAAAGCCCAGCTCGACCGCGGCCAGCGCATGGTCGAGTTGCTCAAGCAACCGCAATACGTCCCGATGCCCACCGAAGAGCAAACAATGATCATCTGGGCGGCGACCAACGGTTTTCTCGACGAAGTCCCCGTGCCGGCGATTCGCCGCTACGAAAGCGAGTTCATCACCTTCATGCGCAACAAGTACGCCCCCGTCGTCAAACTGCTGCGTGAGAAAAAGGAACTCACCGAAGAAGTGGTGGCGGGCTTGAAGAAGGCCGGTGAGGAATTCAAGGCGATGTTCTCCGCGAAGTAAGGTTCGATGCCCAGCACCCGCGACATTCGCCGCCGCATTCGCGGCGTGAAGAACATCAAGCAGGTCACCCGCGCGATGAACATGATCGCCGCCGCCCGGCTGCGTCGCGCCCAGGTCAAGGCCGAATCGGCGCGGCCCTACGCCGAGCGGCTGCGCGAGATTTTTCAGGACGTGCTGGCCAGCGTGTCGGGCGGGAAGCATCCGTTGCTGGCGCGGCGCGAGCCGAAACGCATCGCCATCGTGCTGATCAGTTCGGATCGCGGCCTGTGCGGCGCGTTCAATGCCGGCATTCTACGCGAGGTCGAACAGTTCGTCGCGAAGCAGACCGCCGAGGTCACGTTGATCACCATCGGCAAGAAAGGCCGCGATCATTTTCAACGCCGCGGCCTCGGCATTACCCAGCATTTTGCGCAGCCCTCCCGCGACGTGCGGCTCGATGAGGTCAATCCGGTCATCCGGCAGGTCACGAGCGACTATATCAGCGGGAAGTACGACCAGGTGTGGCTTGCGTTTTCGCAATTTATCAGCGTGATGAAGGCGGTGCCGGCGGTCATCCAATTGATTCCGCTGGAAAAACCGGCGGGTGGTCAAGGCCAGACGCCGCGCACGACCGCGTACCAGTTTGAGCCGGACGTGGAGGATCTTCTCAATACGCTCTTGCCGCAATACGTCGAGGTGCTGCTGTATCGGGCGCTGGTGGAATCGCTCGCCAGCGAACAGGCCGCGCGCATGATCGCCATGAAAGCCGCGACCGACAGTGCGTCTGACATGATTCACGACCTGACGCGCAAGTACAACCGCATCCGGCAGACCTCGATCACCACCCAGATTTTGGAAGTCGTCTCCGGCGCGGAAGCGTTGGAACAGAAAGATTAGGAGAACCATTATGAGCGGAAACGGACATCGCAAAGGGAAAGTCGCGCAGGTCATTGGGCCGGTCGTGGACGTGGAATTTTTCACCGACGAACTGCCGCCGATCAACACCGCCATCACCATCACTGACAAAGCGCGCGGCATTGACGTGACGTGCGAAGCCGCGTCGCATCTCGGCGAACACCTGGTCCGCACCGTCGCGATGAGCGCCACGCGCGGACTGGTGCGCGGCATGGAAGCTGTGGATACCGGCGCGCCCATCACGGTGCCGGTCGGGCCAGCATGCCTCGGACGCGTGTTCGATCTGCTCGGTAAACCGGTGGATGGCAAAGGCCCGGTGGTTTCGCCCCACATGCTGCCGATTCACCGGCCGCCGCCGCCGTTCGACGAACAGGTGCCGGCCACGAAACAGTTTGAGACAGGTTTGAAATCCATCGACCTGCTCGCGCCGTTTGCCAAAGGCGGCAAGATCGGGTTCTTCGGCGGCGCGGGCGTGGGCAAGACGGTGTTGATTCAGGAACTCATCCGTAACATCGCCAAGGAACACAGCGGCTACTCCGCGTTCGGCGGCGTCGGCGAACGCACGCGCGAGGGGAACGATCTGTTTCTGGAAATGTCGGAGTCGGGCGTGCTCGCCAACACCGTGTTGGTGTTCGGTCAGATGAACGAGCCGCCCGGCGCGCGCCTGCGCGTGGCGTTGACGGCGCTGGTCGAAGCCGAATACTTCCGCGACGTGGAAGGCAAGGACGTGCTGCTGTTCATTGATAACATTTTCCGTTTCACGCAGGCCGGCTCGGAAGTCTCCGCGTTACTGGGCCGCATGCCGAGCGCCGTCGGTTATCAGCCGACGCTCGCGACGGAGATGGGCGACCTGCAAGAGCGCATCACCTCGACGAAGCGCGGTTCGATCACGTCGGTGCAGGCCGTGTACGTGCCGGCTGACGACATCACCGATCCCGCGCCCGCGACGACGTTCACACACTTGGACGGTTCGATTGTGTTGTCACGTCAGATCGCCGAGTTGGGTATCTATCCGGCTGTTGATCCGCTCGCGTCCACATCGCGGCTGCTCGATCCGCTGGTGCTGGGAGAAGAACATTACAAGGTCGCGCGCGGCACGCAACAGGTGTTGCAGCGGTACAAGGATTTGCAGGACATCATCGCGATTCTCGGCATGGAGGAGTTAAGCGAGGATGACCGGCTCACGGTTTCCCGCGCCCGCAAGATTCAGCGGTTTCTCTCGCAGCCGAACTTCGTCGCCGAACAGTTTACCGGCATCCCCGGCAAGTATGTCCGCATCGCCGACACGGTGCGCAGCTTCAAGGAAGTGCTCGACGGCCAGGCCGACGACCTGCCCGAGCAGGCGTTTTACATGGTCGGCGCGATCGAGGAAGCCCGTGAGAAAGCCGCGAAGATGAAGCAGGCGTAATGGCCGACGAGAAGACATTTCAATTCGAGATCCTGACCTTGCAGAAGTTGTTTCTGCGCGAGGAGGTGCGCTTCGTCATTGCGCCCGGGCAGGAGGGCGTCTTTCAAATCCTGGCGAACCACGCGCCGTTTGTGTTTGCGCTGAAGCCGGGCGTGCTGCGGCTGCAATTGCCGGATGGCGGCGACCAGTATCTGGCAGTGGCCAGCGGGTTTCTCGTCGTGCAGAAGGCGCGCACCACCGTGCTGACCCGCAGCGCGGAACGGCCCGAGGAGATTGACATGGAACGCGCCCAACGCGCGAAGGAGCGCGCCGAGGAGCGGCTGCGGACCCGCGCGCCGGACATCGATCTGGTGCGGGCCCAGGCCGCGTTGCAGCGGTCGCTTGCGCGGTTGAAGGTTGCGGACTATCGTGCAGCGGTGACATGAGCCGCATCTCCCAGTCGTGGGCCAAGCCGAGCTTGGAGGCACGGATCGGGGCGCACGTGCATGCTTGGGAGAAAAGTCGGGAGACGGGGCTGCGCCTGCCCGAAACTTTCCCATTCGTGTCCGTCTCCCGTGAGTTCGGCTGCGAGGGCCTGCCGGTCGCCCTGCGACTCGTGGAAATTCTGAACGAACGCTGCCGGCCGTCGATCCCGTGGGTGGCGTACGACCAAGAGTTGCTCGACAAAGTCGCCGCGGAACTCCACTTGCATCGCAGCGTCGTGGAGGCCATTGATGGCCGGCGCCGGGATCAGATGAGCCAGATTTTCGACTCGATCCTGAATCGGCGCGTGGATGACACGTTGATGTTCCGCAAACTCGCCGAGATTGCCCGCTCCCTCGCGATCCACGGCCACGCCGTGCTGGTCGGACGCGGCAGCCACCTGATCACGCAGGATCTGAAGACAGCGTTGCACATCCGGCTGGTGGCGCCACGCGGCTGGCGCGTGTACAAGATCGCCAGCACCCGCGGCCTGACCCAGCGGGAAGCCGAGGAGTTGGTCAACCGCGCCGAGCGCGAGCGCGAGCAATTCCTGCACACTTTCTTCGTCCAGGATCCCGAGTACCCGTTCTATCACGACCTGGTGATTGACAACGCGCGGTTCAACCTCGAGCAAATCGTCGAGATCGTCTTCGGCGCGTTATCGGCGCGGTTCGGCGAGCGGCTGGTCAGCGCGTAGCCCGCCGCGCCGTTCAGCACTTCTGAAACTTCGCCGGGATGAGACACATGAACTTGAACGGCTGGCCGCCGGCATTCTTGAACTGATGGCGCTCGTCAGCCGGAATGTAAAGCACATCGCCCGGTTTGATCGGAACTTCCTGACCCTCGCGCCAGACGGTGCCGGCGCCTTCCATCACGTAGATTTCGTGCTCGTACGGATGGCTGTGGTGCGGCGTGTGCCCGCCGGGCGCGACCTCGAAGATGCGCATGGCGAAGTTCGGCGCGCCGTCCTTCGGGCCGACGGCCACCCGGTATTGGCAGTGTTTAACGCCGTCCATCTCGACTTTCTCGGCGGGAATCTGGCTGACGCTGGTGATTTTCACGGCGAAAACTTATAGGATGACCCCCATGAAAAGCTATCGAAAAGAGCTTTGGTTCAACATCCCCGGCCGACGCGGTTTTGTGAACATCACCCCCGACGTGGAAACCTGTCTGCGCGACAGCGGCATCCGGGAAGGCTTGGTGCTCTGCAACGCCATGCACATCATCGCCAAGGTAACCATCAACGAAAACGTCGGCCTGCGTCGTGGCCAACTTGATCACGAGATCGACAAGGCCGTACCATGGCGCGACCCGAACTATTTCCATGGGGTGGGGCAATGCCAACACGCCAATGAGCCGCCAAACCGCAACTGTGCGTTAGCTCCTCCGACCCGTTGCAGGCATTAATTCCATGTCTTCACACCTGCCCCCAGGCTTCATCAAGGCGCTGCCAATTGTCGGCGACCGTTTCTTCTTCCGTCTTGCCCGGCCACGGAGTCACTTCCAGAATCAGGTCGCCGCGTCGCTCTTTATTGAGGAAACCAATCTCCCGCAGCAATCGCAGGATCTCGACCAACTCCGGTACATCGATCTCGCCGGCCTCGTAGCCGATGGGCGGGTGTGTGTCGCCGTAACGCGGATGTTGTTTGTCGCGCAGGACACAATTTCCCAGATGCACGCGCCGCAAATATGGCGCTGTTGTATGAATGGCTTGGGCAAAGGTCTCACCCATCAGCGGCACGTGGGCGACATCCAGTTCGATGCCGAAGTTGTCCACGTCAGGACGCAATGATTCGAGGAGTCGGACGCATTCGTGAGTCGGGCCGTAGAGAAATCTCTTGTCGATCGTCGTGTCAAACGGTTCGAGCATCGCGGTGATGCCATGTGGCTGAAGCTGGCGGCATAACCAGCGGCAAAAATCAGCAAATGCGGCCTGGTGTGCGGCGGTCGCTTCCGGTGGTGGCGGCCCACCGGATGCGAAGATGAAGCCGGTAGCGCCGATTGCCGCCGCCTGACGCACCATATCGGCCACAATCGCGCGCGCTTGGGCTTGTCTTTGAGGAAACGGCGTGGTGAACGGTATTTTTCGCAGCGGAAAAAGATGGGTGGCGTACGCAATCGCAGTCTTGCCTGAGTTGCGAATTCGCGGAATCAATCTCGCCTGTTGGGTCTCCCCGTACGGCAGGCAACAGTCGAACGTTTCAATATCCTCCCGCTGGATCAAAGCCTCCAGCGTTAGCACGTGATCGTCGGGATCTTCCAGGGATCGCGGGTACAACATATGATGGACTAAGCCCAGTCGGGCGTAGTCACGAAGATTATCTCTCATTATGAACTTTTCCTGCATGATGACGATGGAGGACTGGTCGGATCGTTTCGGGACTTGGGGAGAGGGCGGCGTGGCGGTGATGACCGCGCGCCTGGTGGACGCCGGCATCCGCAAAGCGTTGTGGCGAACGGGGCCGGCCGGATTGGCCTACTACCCGAGCCGTGTCCGTGACTCCCAGCCGCAGCCCCGTGAGCTTTATGAGAAATATCCCTGTGTTTGGGTCCGGGAAGACCCCAAAGAAAAGCGTCGAGAGGCCGATCGCCAATTGTTCGATTACAAGTCCTTCGATCTGATTCAGGCGGCGCAGCGACAAGGGGAGCGTTTCGGTGTCACAGTGAGCCTCTGGTCAGAGATCACCAGCGAGGCGACGGGCGCCTATCCCTACAGCCACTTTGTCCGCCAGCACCCGGAGTTTCTCTCGGTCAATCGCGAGGGTCAGCGGTTCGCCAGCCACCTTTCATGGGCCTATCCAGAGGTGCGTGCTTATAAACTCGCCGTTGTTCGAGAGCTCTTGGAGTATGGGGTGGGCGAGATTGTACTGGATTTCTGGAAGGGAAGCTGTGATGCGCGTGACCGGCGTCTCGATGACCAAGGCTTTTGGTACGGCGGCTACGAGGAGGTCAGTAAGGAAGCATTCCGGACTAAAACAGGACGCGACCCGTTCAAGATCCCAAATGCCGACCCGGAGTGGGTGCAATTCAGAGCCGATTATGTGACTGAGTTCCTGCGTGCCGTCAGAAAACTGCAATCCACACTTTATCCGCAGACAAAGATTGCCACCTTCGACCAGGTGCGCGGCAAGAACTTTGTCTGGTTGGATCATAGCCGGACTTCCTGCGACGAAGACGGCCGCAAACTGCCGTATTGTCAGGTAGATACGAAGAGCGCCGGCCATTTGGAAGGTAATTTGGAAGACGTGACCACCTGGACGAGGGACGGGTCATGCGACGCCGTCTATGCGTGCGCTAATTTCGAGACGGCGGAAGACAAAGAGACCTATCCCCAGCGAATCAACTCCGTGCTTTCGCAAGTCACGCCACCGGTCAAAAAACGCGCGTACTTGTGGTGCCATCGCATTGCCCCCCAAGACATATTCCGCCACGTCCGAGAGGCTTACGAGCTTGGCCTGGACGAACTGCTCTTTTGCGAGTCAACCTGGCTGGAGGATGGCGACCTGTGGACCGCCTGCGCACAGGCCGTCAAACATTTCAGCGGTTAAGTCATGCGAAATACAAAGAAAGAGATTCGTGCGATGGAGATGGGGAAAATCTGTTTGTGGTTTGGTACTGGCATCTTTCTGTTTCTAAGCGATATATCACCGGCTTGGGGAGACCGTGGCGAAGTACTCTTTTATGCCTCATTTGATCAGACGACTGCTGCTGTGTATGCCCGAGGGGAGCCGACGGCTTACCCTTCTGGAGATCCCAAACTTGAAAGTGGCAAGCGAGGCCAAGCACTGCTTTCTGGTGACGGAATCGGATACGTCACGTATGCGATAAAGGATAATCTCCTGGCACAGGAAGGCACCATAGAGTTTTGGTTGTGCTCAGTGGATTGGGAGGGCAGCGATGATCAGTTCCATACGTTCTTTGATGCCTCGGGGACAGGCAAACTTCGCATTTGGAAACCGGCTGACTATCCAGAGGCGCGCCATAACTACATCGGCTTTTTTGTAAACCTAATGGGCTACGGTGGCCCACACCTCACCGCGTATCAGACTCACCCGCACTTCAAACCCGGAGAGTGGCATCACATTATCGCGATTTGGCATCCACTCGATTTTCGATTCTACATCGATGGAAAACTGTGCGGGATTGCTCCCAAATTGGGTGTTCCAGCGGGATTGTCCGGGCGATTCACGGTTGGAGACTGTGCCGTTTCGCCAACTCCCTGGCATGAGGGCAAGCTGGAGAAGAAGCGTAACGCACGCAGCTTGGTGGACGAATTTTACATCTATGGCCGGGCTTTAAGTGAGGCTGAGGTACTCTGGGCATATCAGCATGCCAATGACCGCACGCCAGGCGAGGATATACCTGCCGGGGTTGGTTCGCCTGTGTTGGGGGTACTGGCCACTCCGTTGGGGGACAAAAACATGATCGGCGTGCAAGTGTTTATGAACCCGCGCCGGCTGGAGAAAGAATTCAAAGGAAGAGTGCGATTGCAGCCTCCGGTGGGAAGCGGAACCGTCGCCTTCGGTCGCGGCGACCTCGGCCAGACGGGAGGGATCGCCCGATCGGAGCCTGTTGCGGAAAGCGTACCGGTATCTCTCTCGCATGTTGGTCCCGATCGAGGCGAAGCGTTGATTCCATTTACAGAGCCGCAAAAAGGTGAATATCAGGTTCTTGTATCAGTGGATGATTCTCAGGGCAAATCCATCGGAACAGCCACAGACAGCTTTCTCTGTCCCGGTCCGCCAGTGTGGCGAGGCAACAAGCTCGGTGTTTCCAACGAACCGCCGCCGCCTTGGCCGCCAATCAAGGGAACAAAGCGGGTCATTCAATGTTGGGGTCGGCAATACCAGCTGGGTTCACTCGGCCTGCCTTCACAGATTGAATCAAAAGGTGAAAACCTGCTGGCGAGGCCGATTGAACTTCTTATCACCGACAACGGAAAGGCTCTCCAGTGGAAGGAGGTCAGCCGAGCATTTGTCGGCGGTGATAAGGTGAAAGTTCAGATAAAGGGAAGGGCGCGCAGTGAGATCGGAACACTGGATTGGCAGTGTGCCGGCGAATACGACGGGATGATCCGCTACGATCTCGTTCTAACGCCTGTTGCCGACGCAACGCTGGATCAATTGGAGCTCAGGTTTCCGATCCGAAAGGAGTTGTCGACACTTTACTTTGTAAGCTCAGCCAAGCGAGGAGCAACACCATCTGCGCTGAAGTTACCTTTCCAAAACATGTGCTGGATTGGAAACGAGGAAGTTGGGGTGACTGTTTTTTGTGAATCTGACGAGGCGGTCGATCGAGTGAATCGTGATGACGTTTTCCAAATCGAGCAGAATAATGATTCTACCGAAGTAATCTGGTCTTTTGTAGAAGGAAGAAAACAGCTTGGACCATGGAAGTTCACCTTTGGGATTCAAGCAACTCCGATTAAGGAAATGTAGTGGACGGGGTTTTCTGGGCGCCTTTTTGCCATCGGCTAAGATGGTAAAAGGCAGCTCCAGAAAGCGAGGTCCATGACATCGAGAATCCGCAAACAACATCCGGCCAGCTTCAAGGCGAAGG
>Ga0247727_10001285_pt1 | contig 60317 bp, 41 predicted proteins | sample WisWelCaveWW1625_FD_202498 | JGI IMG/M metagenome (GOLD analysis project Ga0247727, IMG submission 202498) | Biofilm microbial communities from Wishing Well Cave, Virginia, United States - WW16-25 | ecosystem: Environmental > Aquatic > Deep subsurface > Groundwater > Cave microbial mat | place...
CGAAGCTGATCCGCAGTGCAGTAGCTGAGACGGGGTAGGACTCCATTCCAACGAAGCCTGGGCCGTCACTCCGGATCCCGGCAGACCGTGCGCCATGACCGTGACCGTGACCGTGACCGTGACCGTGACCGTGACCGTGGTGAAGACACTGTCGCCAACGTGGCGTGATTCCCGAGAATTACGACACAGGACTTCCGGGGCAGCGTACTGAGTCTCGCACAATAGAGTGGCAAGATTGCGCCCAGATTTGGGCCAGATTCGTTCTCGACGACCGAGCGAGATTCGGCAGCGAGCGCAGCGAGCGGTGTATTCGTGGATACGTTGAGGATCTCGCGACCGAGGAGAGGACGAAGGTTGCCTGAAGATGGGATGCAAGGTTGTCACTCTGTTGGGCGAGACTCAGTAGTTCCCGAGTGGACCGGGCCGACGGTCGTGACAAGAGCGCCGTGAGCACGCTCGTCTGACGGGAAGGTCCGTGCGGGCAGAGCCCCCGGGAGCTTCCAGGCCCGCTGGCGCGCAGGTACCCACGATTTCGCGGCTCAAGAAGAGGAGGAAATCAGGTGATCTTCATCACCGCATCCCCGGCATCGGCGTCGGCTTCATCCCGGAGATCTTGAACCGGTCCGTCCTGGATGAGGTGATCGTCGTTTCAGACGACGAAGCCTTGAGCGCCGCTCGACGCGTGGCGCGAGAGGAAGGCGTCCTGGCCGGCATTTCATCGGGCGCCGCGCTCCATGCAGCGCTCGCCGTCGCCTCGCGGAAGGAATCCGCCGGCAGGCTGATCGTGGTGCTCCTGCCCGATACGGGCGAACGCTACGTGACGACGGCTCTGTTCGCGAAGTCCTGATCCGGAGTGCCCGCGAAGCCCTTCGCGTGACGACCTCTACTTTTCGGCATTCGCCGCGGCCGAAGCGGTTCTCAGCGTCACGTGGTCCTCGCCCGACCCCAGAGCCGCGTTCAGCTTCCGCAGACACTTGAGCTCCATCTCGCGGGTCGCCGCGATCCAATCGAGCACGAACAGATTGTCGACGCTGTCCTGGAGCGCGGACTCACGATCGGTCGCGGCACCGCCCGACGAGAGATTCGACTCCACGAACAACGAGGTCAACCGCAGTCGCTTGAAGAAGAGCTGCAGCCACGGGATCAACATCTTGGCGTCGTGGAGGAGCGGAAACCCCCACTTGAGGTGTCCCAGGCCCAGGAGGGCGACGCGCGTCACTTCCTTTCCAGACTCCCGCAGCCGCTGCAGGTCGTCGAACACGTCCTTCAGGAACTTGCCCGCCGAGATGTACTCGGGATCGAGCCCGATCCCGTGGATCCGCCGTTCCAGCTCGCCGACCGGCAGGCCGGGGTCGAGCTCGTCGATCGACTCGAGGATCTCCGCCGCGCTCTGCTGGAACGAGATCAACACTCCCGTTCCCGGCTCTTCCAGCAGGAACCGCAACGCGGTCGCGTGCGCCGTGGACAGCAGCGTTCGCGGAGAGATCAGGCCGTTCGAGGAGTAGCGGCGCACGTTCACACCATCGATGCCGAAAGGCACCATCGTCAGGTCGAGCGCCGGATTCCGCGAGCGGTACTGCAGGTAGGAGAGCAGAGTCGAGGTCGACGGATACACGTGAATGCCCGGCCTGCGCTGCCCGCGGGCGCCGCGCAGCTCGGTCCCGCTGCGCCCGACGATCGAGAAGTGATGAGTTCCGCGGTAGTAGAACTGATGGCGCGCCTTGGCGATCTCGATCGATCGTTCCTTGAACTGTTCCCCGAGGGCATGGTAGTCGAGGAAGATGATCACGTCGGCCGCGTACTCGGCGGCCGCGAACGCCGCCCGGTGAGCCTCGTCCGGCGGTGCCTCGACCACGAACACGCCGTGCATCGCCCGCTCGCCCAGCCGGTCGCGCAAGGTTCGCAGCGACGAACGAACTCCCGATCCGTCGTCGAACACCGACAGGGAGATGTTGTCAACCGTAACCAGCCGCGGCCGAAGGGCCGATCCCAGGTCGCAGCTCTTGGCGAGATTGTGCACGTCCCGGTCGATCTTCTCGAACAGCGCTCCCGCTCCGGTGATCGGGTTGTGCCGGGTATCCAGGAGAGACGCCAGTACCAGGTGGCGCTCGAACGCTTCCTTCGACGGTCGAAGCGCGCTCACCACCGCGGAGAAATGCTCGGTCTTGAACGAGCCGGCCAGCCGATGCGCGTCCGCGGGCAACCCGAAGTACTCGAAGTCCTCGAGGAGCTTGTTGTGCACCTCGAGGGGCGGCTGATCCAGACTGTAGTAGAGGTGGGCGACCCCACGTTCGCGGCAGGCGATCAGGGTGCGCACCGTCAGCTCGAGCGCGAGGTTGGTCTTGCCCGTCCCCGGCCCCCCGAGGATGACGACGAACAGCGAGCCCTGCGCCGGGTGGCGCAATCCGCCGTCGAGAATGAGGTCGAGCCCGTCGATGTTGGTCTGGATCTGCGCGTGAGCGGCCATGGAAGAATGTTAGCCGCCACGGCGGACTCCCCTCAAAGAGGACGCGCCGAGGACGCGTCCGAAAGTTCTCGGAGGTCGGCCTCCGATGGAGAATGAAGGAATCGAGCCTGGCCTCGTCGGCGATCTCCCACTCCCCCGTCCCCTGGGTAGGCTCTGAACGGCGGAGCCCGGAGCCCCGGGCCCCAACCTTTGCGGAAACTCTCACGTGCGAGACCTGTTCGTTCTCGGGGTCGTGTTCGGCCTGTTGCCGTTGGTGCTCACGCGGCCGTACATCGGCATCCTGCTGTTCTCCTGGCTCGCCTACATGCGACCCCAGGACCTGTGCTGGGGCTACTCGCGCGGCCTGCCGTTCTCCCAATGGGTTGCGATCACGATGCTCACGGGCTGGCTGATCTTCGAGAAACGGCCGTTCCTGCGCTACGCGCCTCCGGTCAAGTGGGTCTTCTTCCTGTTTGCATGGGTCTCGCTGTCGATGTTCCTCAATCCGATGCTCAACCCCCCCCGGCAGATGTCGCGCTGGATGGATTTTCTCAAGGTCCTGGTCATCGCACTGTTCACGATCGGCATGATCGACAGCAAGAATCGCCTGCACCTGTTCCTGTGGGTGGTCGCGCTCAGCCTGGGCTTCTTCGGGATCAAGGGCGGTGCGTGGGGACTTCTGACCGGCGGACGCATCAATCAGGGTCCCGGCGGCATGCTGAAGGACAACAACGACCTCTGCCTCGCTCTCAACATGAACATCCCGATCCTGTTCTACCTGGGAATGGCGAACAAGAAGGCGATGGTGCGCCGCCTGTGCTGGATCGCCATGCTGCTGTGCGGGGTCGCCGTGCTGATCACCGGATCCCGGGGCGGCTTCCTGACGCTGGCGGCGGTGACGGGGATCCTCGTTCTGAAATCAAGGTACCGCGTGGTCGGGGCCGCGATGGGCATGACGCTCGTCTTCCTGTTCATCATCTTCCTGCCCAAGGACATCCGCGAGCGGCTCGAGACCCTGAAGGACCCGACGAAGGAGAGCTCGGCGGCCAGCCGGCTCTACGCCTGGGGAGTGGCGATGAACATGATCGCCGAGAATCCCGTCCTGGGCATCGGCTACAGCAATTTCCTGGGAAACTTCCGACGCTACGAATCCAATCGCGTCGGCCGCCCGGGCGGCGGCCTGGAAGGCGACCAGCATGTGGCGCACAACTCCTATCTCCAGGTCTGGGCGGAGAGCGGCACACCTGCGTTTCTGGGCTTCCTGACGATGATCATCTCGACGATCCTCCTGATGCGCCGCCTGCGGAGGAGGATGCGGGCAAGGGCCGGACCGCGCTGGTTCCTGTGCTACACGCACATGATCGAGGTGAGTCTGTGCGCCTTCCTCATCGGCGGAACCTTTCTCAATCGGGCGCACTTCGACCTCCTCTATCACATGGTCGCCGTCGGATGCATCCTCTACCGGCTGGCTCCGCAGGTCGTGAAGGACAGCGAGGAGGAGAAACAGCGGCGCGCCGCAGGAAAGCTCGACGGGCCAGTGCGCATCGAAGTCGTTCCGAACCCGTCCTTCGTCAGCTGAGATCGAGATGAAGGGGACGACCCTGGAGCGAGAAGAACCGGCCGCGGCCTCGACTCTCACGCCCTCGCGAGTGGACCTCGAGCGGATCTTCGCGCTCAAGCACGGCAGGCGCGAGGAGTCGGGATGGGGTCCCAGGCTCAGGCTTCGTTACGACTACTTCACCCCCGACGAATGGTACGAGGCGCTGGTCGATCGCCTGGTCCGCGAGGACACGACCTGGCTCGACGTCGGCTGCGGCCGCAGCCTGTTCCCCTCGAATCGCGAGCTGTCCCGGGAGCTCGCGGGCAGGTGCCGGCGGCTGGTCGGACTGGACCCTGACGACACTCTCGATGAGAACCCGTACGTGCACGAGAGGGTCAAGGCGGACGTCTGCCGGCTGCAGACGGAGAGAAAGTTCGATCTCGTCACTCTGAGGATGGTGGCCGAGCACATCGCCGAACCCGATCAGCTCGTGCAACAGCTCTCCCAAGTGGTGCCCGCCGGTGGCCGGGTGGTGATCTACACGGTGTATCGATGGTCGCCGGTCCCGATCATCACGGCCCTGACCCCGTTCTCCTGGCATCATCGGATCAAGAAGATTCTCTGGCGGACCGAGGCCAGGGACACCTTTCCCACCGTGTTCCGGATGAACACACGCCGTGCCCTGCGATCGTTGTTCGCAAGACAGAACTTCGAAGAGGAGTGGTTCCGGCTTCTCGACGATTGTCGGTCGTTCCAGAGGTTCCGCCTGCTCAATCATCTCGAGCTCCTGGGCCTGAAGGCATGCAGGACCCTTGGACTTGGGTACCCGGAGCGCTGCATCCTGGGGGTCTTTCGAAGACGATGAACCGTCCGCGACTGACCGACGCGCTGGCCCTGAGCATCCTGCTGGCCGTCGCGCTGCTGCTTCGCTGGCAGGCGCGCGACGTCTGGACCTATGACCTTCAGCCGTGGCCGGATGCCCTCGAATACGCCCACGTGGGCTGGCGACTGAAAAGCTGCGGCGAATGGACCCTGCACATCCAGCAGAGCACCCTGCCTTCCCGGTATCCGCCGGGAATGAGCCTCCTGATCGCCCCCTGGCTTCTCCTTCCGGGTTTCGAGCTGTGGCACAGCTATCTGCCGGTTCTGTTGTGCTCGCTTGCCACGGTGGTGATCACGTTTTCATGGCTGCGTGGTCGCGTGGGTCTCCTGGCGGCGCTGATCGGCGTCTCGATCCTCGTCTTCTCGCCGACTCACGTGCACTTCAGCGTCCTCACGATGAGCGAGATCCCGTCGTGCCTGTTGCTGCTCGTCGCCGGGACCCAAGGTCTTCGACTCCTGGAGATGCCGGCCGCGGAGGGCCGAAGGCTCGCATTCGGAGCGGGCCTTCTGTGCGGGCTCTCCGCGCTCCTGCGCTATCCCAACGCGTTGATCGGAGCACTTGTTCCCGGTCTGCTGGCCCTCGACCGGAAGGGCCGTGGAAAGGTCCTGCCGTTCGTCGCGGGCCTTGCCATCGGACTGTGCGTCCTCCTTGCGTACAACCAGGTCGTGTCCGGCGCGTTCTGGAGGAGCGGGTACCGATTCTGGGAGCCGGACGACTATGCGAACCTGAACGATCACTTGTCGGGACGCTTCTTCCTCGAGCCCGACGACTCCGAGTGGAGCGGAGGAAACCTTCGTTATTACACGGGGGTTCTGCTGGGGATCGATCGATCCCTTCTCAATCCATTCGTGGTCGTGGTGGCGATGGCGGGCGCGATCTCGATGCTGAGGCATCGTCGAAAGCCCGAGCTGAAGATCGCGCTGGGCATGATCGCGGTGACGTTCCTGTTCTACTGCGCATACTTCTTCCGAGCCGCACGACTGCTGGTGGTTCTCCTGCCGTTCGTCGCAATGCTCTGTGCTCGGGGTGCGGAATGGCTGTTCTCGCACCTGCCGCGAGCGCCGCAACGGATCTCCCTGGCTGCGGCAATTCTCGTCGTGAACGCGGGACTTGCGTACGGCATCGACGGTCTGCGCCGGGGCAAGGGCGAGACTCTCGAGGAGCTGTACGCGCATCGATTCGGGGGTCCAGAAGACGCCGTACTGCCGCATCTCGACCAGGCCCTCAGTGATCTGCCGTCCGGAAGCGTGTTGATCGTCGACCTTCCCCGACTCCTCGTCGAGCCCGCGCTCAAATCCTCGATCGACGTGGTCAACCTCAGTGAATTCAGCTCGGACAAGCACACCGACTGGGCGTGGAAACACTCCCTCCGTGACCTTCAGGGGAGGCCCTTCCGGCCGCCCGTTGTCTTGAGGCGGGACGGCTCGATGGATGTTCCGACGGTCGAAGGATTGAAGCGACACCTGGAACACGGAGGCCGCGTGTTTCTGCTGTATTCCCGGCGCCTGACGGTGTTTTCCAAGGAGTCCGTCAAACGGTCCTTCGGAGCGGTGTTTCGAATCGAATCGCTCCTGATGCAGGACGCATTGAGTCTCCTGGAAGTGCACCTCAGGAGCTGACGGCGGAAGAGATCAATGCTAGTGCACTAGCCCGGATCATGCATGATCCGGGCTCGGCCGAAGGGCGAGCCCGGCCGCGCAGCGGCCGAAGGTGCCGCGAAGCGGCACCTCCAGAAAACCTAGCCCGCTTCTGGGACAAGGCGCAATGCCGTTCACTTTGCGCGCGCCCGCCGTCCATGAACCTGGATTCCCGCTTTCGCGGGAATGACGGTTAGGCTGTCGACTGCGTGGAGTCTCCGAAATCGATTGCTCGCGGCCTTGAGGCAACGAGTTGCGTCGGACCGTTCGTCTGATTCAGGAATCCTTCGGGCCGGCGAGCCGGCGAACAAGCCGTCGAGAATTCTCTGCGCGAACCGCGGGAGGTGGGGTGCTGCGGGTGGTTCCTTCCGGCCAAAGATTCCTGATCGACCCCGCAAAAAACTTTTTCCGGGCTCTGGCTCGAATTCAGCTCCGAAGAACTCCACGCGGATGAATTCTTGTTCACCAGGGAGATCCCACCGTGATTGGCAGAGGCGGCGAGAAGAGCCGGATGGTCCTGCCCGGTCTGGGGCTGGCGGCGGCCCTCTCGATCGCGGCCGTGCTGATCCTCAACTCGGGGAACAAGACCATCGACGCGGCCACCGCGAACATCCATGCGCCCGCGGCATTGACGGAAAAACAGAAGGTGGAGGTCGGACGGAGCTACCGACTGTCCGAGACCTCATGGGGAGACGCCTCCGACGGCCAGGAGCAGCATCCCCCTCAGCGATGGGGACTCTCCGGGCGGAAACCGTTCGAGGGGCTGGAGATCGGAGTCGTCCGATCATGAGAACCCGGCTGACCGGCACGCGCAGGCGAAGGTGGCGGGGATTCACTCTCGTGGAAGTGATGCTCGTCACTTCCATGATGATGACGATCCTCGCGACGTTCGCCGTCGGCATCCGCGCGGGACACGCGGCGACGGAGGAGATGCAGCGCCGCTCGGTCCTGACCGTGATGAGCGGCGATCTGATGGATCGCCTGTACCAGATCAACTTCGGAACCGTCGCGGACCCGGACGCGAGCGAAGAGCAGCTCACCGAGCTGTTCGACGACGACGACGTCCTTGGGTCGATCTCGTTGAGCTCGATGCGCGTGGCCCCGGGAGTGCCGGGCCATTCGTTCCAGCTCGCAAACTTCGAGTATGGCGGAAACTGGGAAGTCCGAGTCACCGGCGATCTCAACAACGACGGCGACGAGGACGACTCCCTGGAGGGCCGCGAGGATCTCATGAGAATCGACATCCTGTACAACGGATCGTTGGTTCTCGAGACGATCCGCACGGCCCCGTTGAGTTGAGGAGGCTCAAGATGACAACCCATCATCTCACCTCCGTGAACAAGCAACGCGGCTCGGTCCTGCCGATCTGCCTGGTCATGGCAGCCGGCGTCGGCGCCATGGTCAGCACCTACCTCGGTCGCGCCCTTGTCGAGCAGAACCGGGTGATCAAGAAGGCCTCCATCGAGCGCGCGCAATGGCGGTCGATCGGACAGCTCGAGGTCTCGAAGAACCAGATCAACAACTCGACCTACACCGACGGCAAGAACGACATCATCCAGCAGGCGCTGCTGTCCGATCCGCCGTTCATTCCGGGCACGCCCGTGATCGTCGAGGAAGTCGGGCCGGAGCGCTGGTACCGTCTGGTGTCCGTGGCGGTCGTGAACGGCCACGTCGGCAGCACGATGACGTACGTCCGCGACGGGACCTCGTACGTCGCCTACAACTACTACGTCGAGAGACACAATCTCGGCATTTCGGGATCTCCTCGCGGAAAGGTCCACAGCAACCGGACTCTCGAGTTCTTCTTCTCCGACGGTCTGTACCAGGATCCGGTCTCCGCGAGCGAAGGCTTCCTGTACCTGAACGGCGCGACGCCTGACAACACCTTGTTCCTGGGCGGCGCGGACCCGGTTTGCGGGACGAAGGACCTCCTGACCACGATCGACTTCGACAAGCTCAAGACCGACGCCATCTATCAGGCGGCACCCGGGCTCGAGGCCGAGGTCACGTTCACGGCCGACAAGCAGGCGAGGATCGATTTGTACGAGCCGCCTTCGACGATCAGCTACTCGGTCCAGACCACCAAGTCGGTGTACGACCACTCCGAGTTCCAGCTGGTCACCAAGACCAAGTACACCTATCAGTGGCGCTGGGTCGACGTCCAGAAGAGCCGGCTCGTCTGGGTCGAGGGCAGCCAGGAAGTCAGCGCCCAGAGCACCGATGGCTACTGGCAGACGGAGACCTACGTCGAGAAGGAATTCAAGCTCGTCGCCGTACCCAGCGGCACGTACGTCCAGTGGGAATGGGTCGACATCTACACCACCGTCGTCGAGGAGGAGTGGTTCACCACGACGATTCCCGAATCCCTGGTGAGCACCGAGATCCGCGACTCCAACGGCATCTTCTACTTCGAGGGCAGGATCCGCAGTCTCAAGGGCGAGCTCAACGGCAAGGTGACGCTGGTGAGCGACTCCTCCGTGAAGGTCACCGACAATCTCGTGTACGTCGATGACGATGGCGACTCGGCGTTTCTCAACGGTGCCGATCCGTCGCAGGATTACCTGCCCAACCCGGACTTCCAGCGCCTGGGCCACGGCCTGGGGATCGTCGCGAAGGGCGACATTCTGTACTCGGCGAGCGGTCCAGGGAGCTTCGAGGTCAACGCCTCCATGATCTCCACGGACGGCGTGGTCGGCCTCGAAGGAATCAGCGTCGACGACGACGGGAACTTCGCCCTCGATGGGACCGTGACGGCGACTCCGCTGGAGAGCCTGCGGCGATTCGGCAGTCTCATGAGCGCGAAGCGGCCGATCTCGTCGCTGGTCGATGCCGCCGGCAACCTGCTGCATGGCTTTCAGGAGGGCGACAGCGAGTACGACGGCGGGATGATGAGCACTCCACCCCCGGGATTCCCGAGCGAGCCGATGCCCTACTACCTGGCGAGCTTCATCTCGAAGGCCGGCCTGGGCGGCGGTGACGGCGGCCTCACGTACGCCGGCACTGGCGTGTGGGATCCGCAGATGAACCCCCTCGTGGAGGAGACCGCGCTGGTCGAAGTGATTGAATTCATGGATGACTCCGATACAGACTTCGACTGGGGCTCCGAGAACACTCTCGACTCCCTCAAGGAGTGTCGGATCGCAAAAGTCGTGGGCCTCGCGGCGGAATGATGCTCGGGGATTGAGAGACAGCCTAGAAAAAATGCACTGCGCTGCGGCCTTGAAGGGATCCGGCACGCTGGGCTGTGCCCGGCGGGATGGCGCACCGGGCGCAGCCTTCCGTGGCACACGCGGCTTCTCGCTGGTCGAGGTGACGATCTCGGTCGCGATCGTCCTGGTCGCCCTGCAAATCGTGTCGTCGACGATGTTCGTCATGGCACGCAGCAACAACTTCGGAGCCCGGGAGATGGACCTCTCCGCCCGGAGCCAGCTCATGCTGGGGCAGATCGGCCGCGAGCTGATGCTGACCTCCTCGGACCTGGACCCCGCGACTCTTCAGAGCTTCGCCGTCGCAAGCGGAGACCCGGGGAACATGCAGCTCAACTTCCGGCGGGTTGTCGACTTCGCCGACCTCCTGGGTGAGCTCGTGCCGGTCTGGTCCACGGAGATCGTCTATCGACTCGACCCGGAGCAGAGAGCCTTCGTACGGGAGCAGGACGGCAACAGCGCGGTTCTTCTTCGCAACATGGAATCGCTCGATTTCGAGGTGGACGTGCTGGGTCGAGTCAGGGTCAAGATCGGGGTCCGGGTCAAGGACAAGGAGGGCGAGCACGTGATCCTCGAGGAAACCTGCGTCAATACGACGATGTAATTGGGGCCCGGCCGCGTAGCGGCCGTAGGTGACGCGAAGCGGCACCTCATCGCAAGCAGACTTGAAACAACGAGTTGCGACTGTCGGCATCCGGGCTGGAACTGTGGAATTCGTTGCCTCCCTGGATTTGCGCCTTGAGTCGCGTGGGGCAGGGGTCGAAGGAGCGGTCCGGTGGATTCGCTTGCGGGGGGCCCCGAGATGGTGCGCAGGTCTTGGTCTTTCGGACTTTTGTGGGTCGGCTTGCTCGCTTCCTCTCTGTCCGCACAGACCTCCTCGCCGCAGACCAACCGCTCTCGCGACGAGAGAAAAGTGCCTGGCTCCTCTCCATCGGGTCCGATCGAGACCTCGAAGGCGACGCGAGGCGACGCGAGAGAGGCGCCGGATTACAGTCCGGAACAACTCGAGGCGCGAACCGCCTACAGCCAGGCGGTGCAGCAGTACCAGAAGAAGCAGTACCAGAAGGCCAGCGAGCTGTGCGATGAGGCCCATCAGCTCGATCGACGATACGACAAGCCGCTGATCCTCTGGAGCGCCTGCGCCTGCGAGCTGGGCGACGAATCGAAGGCCGAGCAGATCCTGCTCCGGGTGCTTGCCCTGCGTCCGAACGACACGGACCTGATGCTGCACCTTGCCTATCTTGAACGCAGACTCAAGCGTCCCGATGCCGCTCTCGACGTCTTGCGGATCGCCGAGAAGAAGGTCGGCCGCACCAGTGCGGTCCTGACCAGCCTCGCCGAAACGCTGATGGCCAAGGAAAGCTGGGAGGACGCCGAGGTCGCCCTGGTGGAGCTCAAGAAGCTCGACCCCAAGGACCTGGAGGCCCGCCGTCTTCTGGTCGAGGTCCTGTGCAAAAGGGAGCTGGCGGATCGCGCGTTGATCGAGCTGCGCGAGATCGCCTGCCTGGACAAGGGGAACTCCTCTCACGGACTTCGCATCGCCCGCCTTCTCCTTCAGGAGGGCGAGGGAGAGGCGGCCGCCAGGGAGACGGAGGCCCTTTGCAGGAGATTCCCGGCGGACAAAGAAGTCCGGCGGCTGCTGGTCCAGATCTACTCCTCCCAGGTGCCGGACACCCAGCGCCTCGGGCTTCATGAGACGAGGCTGAAGGATCTCGAGGGGTCTGGTCGATGAGGAAGAAAGTGCTGGAGGGCACCCCACCCGGGGGCTGTTTCAAGGGAGCTTTATCATGACAACCCGCGACCATCGTGAGCGCCGTGGCACCGTTCTGGTCGATCGTGAGTTCCAGTTGCGCTTCATCTCGCGTCTGGCCGGGATCCTGTGCTTCTATCTTCTGCTGTTCCTGGTGGTCTCGGTCGTGGCGCCGGTGGCGTTCACGTTGATGGGAGAGCCGCCGGAATGGGCGATGATGGAAACCGCCTTCCGGATCGAAGTGCTCCTGCGCATCATCCTCGCGCCCTTGATCTGCACGTTTCTCTGTCTGTTCGCCCACGGCATCCTCGAGACCTTCCGGGTGGCCGGTCCGAACTATCGGTTCAAGGCGGTCTTCAAGGATTTGCAGCAGCTTCGCGTTCCGCGCGGTGTCCGGATCCGTCAGAACGACTACCTTGCGGACACCGCGGAGCAGCTCGACAAGGGGCTGATCAGCCTCCACGACCACGTTCAGCAGATGAAGGTCATGAGCCGCGATGCGGTTCAGGCGGTGCGTTCCGGCCAGGGATCGATCGAGGCCGTCGAACGGCTGGACTCGATGCTGAGCGCGATGACTCTTCTGACCTGCGCCCCTGCCTGTCAGCCGATCGACGAGCAGGAAGCGGTCGAGCCGATGGAACCCACCTCCGACAGCGAGACCAGGGAGCCACAGGCAGCCGAGGTCTGATTCGGGAGTCTCGGATACAGGTGGCGATGACCGCTGCGACGGACCGGAAACGAATCAGCTTCGTTGCGCTCCGTGGTTCGCCCTGCGGCGGTCGCTCAGCTTTCTTCCGTCGTTTCTCCGGCACTTTCTTCGGGTTCCGCGGTCGGTTCCTCGGAAGCCCCTTCCCCAGACGACTTCTCTGCGGCGACCGTTGTCCCGGGGCGGAGGGAGATCGATCTCATCCGCACGGGTCCTTTCTCCCCGAAGAACACGAACAGCCCTTCCTCAAGCTCGTGGTGACCCAGGGAAACCGACTCCCCGTAGGCCTCGAACCGACGCACGTCGCCGCGCGGCGTGATGTAGCCGACATCCACGAAGCCTGGATCGAGGATTCGAATCGTGCCGGTCGGAAGCGACCGGTCAAGATCAGCGTGCGTGGGGAGCGGCTCGTAGCGGATGAGGTATCCGACCGGAACACCCGAACGCTCGAGAGCGAATGCCTGGGTGAACGCCTCCCGGATGGGCTCTCGCGCCGCGGGGGAGGCGGCGCAGGCCGCCAAGAGCAACGTCACGGACGCAAGTACCCACTGGCGAATCATTGCAGAATCCTCAAGATCCCGGAACCTGCCCGGCCCCGGAAGGGCGGGCAGTATAGGCGCGTGTTTGGTGAGGAGCAACGCGTTTGCAACGAAGATGCAACCGGGCAGCGACGATGATCTCCCTGGTCCAGGCAGCCCGGAGCCGCGGCGTTTCCGTCGATGCTCCGTATCCAGGACAGCGAGGAGCCTGCGTGACGGGAACTCCATGGGATCGGAACGACGACATCGAGGCGTGATCATGCTGGCTCTCGCGTGCGCGCATTGTTCCTTGAGCGCGGCGCAGGACAGCAAGAAAGAGGCTGCTCCCTCCCCGTGGAGCAGCTACCCGGTGTTCGTCTGGTGGGAGACTCAGGTCGCCGATCGCGCACAGGCCTGGAGGATTCTCAAGGAAGCGGGTTTCAACGGGGTGAACGTGGAAGCGTCGCAATCGAGCGATCCCGCCGTTCTTGCGCAGATGCACTTCTACGTCGATCACCTCGCCGGCAAGGGAAACCTCTTCCTTCGACCGGAGCTGATCGAGGAGGAACGAAAGAAGATTGCCGCGGGACGGAAGGACACGATCCGACCCGAGCGTCCCCACCACTTTCTCGATCCGGAGGTGAAGAAAAAGCTCGAGACGCTCGTGCTCGACGGGTTCGAAGTCCATCGACGGAATCGTCCTCTCGCGTGGAGCCTCGACGATGAGATCTCGGTGACGACGGGCATCGCGCCGATGGACTACTCCTTCGACCAGCGTACGCTCAACCAGATGCGCACGTGGTTGAAGGGCGTCTATGCAGACCTGGAAGAGCTCAACCAGAGGTGGGAGACGAGCTTCCAGAAGATCGAGGAGATCCTCCCCTCGACCACGGACGAGATCCGCGCACGGAACGCAGGCCGGTCGCTCGAAGCGCTCAACTTCTGCTCCTGGGCGGACCACCGGGAGATGATGGATGTCCTGTTCGCGAGGAGCCTGTCCTCGCTCGCTGCGGCCGTTCTAGCGAAGGAAAAGGATCTGGTCGTCGGATTCACGGGCGGGCAGGCACCCTCCGCGTTCGGCGGATTCGACTGGTGGTTGCTGACCCGGTCGCTGACCTTCTTCGAGGCCTACGAGCACGGACTCGCGCCTGAGATCGTGCGATTCCTCGGCAAGAAAGGGGCGCGCGTGGTCCGGACGCTCTTCGTAAACAAGGAGGGCCGCTGGACGGTCGAGCTGGGAGTGCAACTCTGGCGGTCGATCGCGACCGAGGAGGACGGCGCGGTGATCTGGAGCAACGCGCGGATCCTCGCCGACGAAGGTCGCTCGCTGTCGAATGCCGGCGAGTCCCTGGCCGGGGTGCTGAAAACGGCGCGCGAGATTCGCGCCAGCCTTTCCCCGGCCCTGAGACGAGCACCCGAGATCGCTCTCTACCTCAGTCAGGCTTCGGTTCGAGCCTGGTGGATGGTGGATTCCTGGGGGGATGGCCAGACCTGGCCGAAACGGCTGACGTCCTACGAGGTGGAGCACTCCACCAGCATCCAGACCCGCGAGGCCTGGGGACAGATCCTGGGAGCGATGGGCCTCGATTTCGGATTCATCGACTCGCGCGAACTGATCTCGAGAGGCGGCGCGGAAACCAGGACCAAGGTGCTGGTGCTCAACGAGACGGTCGCCCTCTCCGACAGGGAGATCCACGAGCTGGTGCGATTCGCCGCCGCCGGAGGGACCTTGCTCGTCGATGGGAACTTCGCCCGGTTCGACGAGCATCTGCGCGCCAGGGACAGCCGTGGAGTCGAGGCTCTTTGCGGACTCACGCGCGACTTGTCCTCGACGATCGACGGGTGGTCGGCGTGGCGAAAAGAAGGTGCCGAGCTTGGCAGCCACGGTCTGAGGCGCGATGACCACATGTGCGCGCTCCTGCCTGACGGGCCGGCGCACCGGCATCGACTGGGGGTGCTCAGGCCCGTGGGCGAAGGCCGCGTGCTGTTCCTGGACGTTGACTTGCGTGATTACGGGACGATCGAGCAGGAGCGCGGCGACCTTGCGCGCAGATTCCGGGAGGAGCTGTTCCGGTTCCTGGTCTCGGAAGCGGGCATGTCCGACGACGTGCAGATCGACGCGGGCGATGCCGCGCCGTTCTACCGCCTGTTTCGATATCGACAGGGAAGTGACCAGCTCCTGCTCCTTGTCCCGTGGAGACGGGAGGCCAGACAGACCACGGCGGTGCTCAAGCTCGCGACCAAGAGATTCGTGATCGATGAGCTGACCGGCGGGGAGCTCGGTGACGAGAAGAAACTGCTGATCGACCTCCATCCCTCGCGCCCGCGTCTGCTGCGCGTGACGACGCGGCGCCTTGCGCGCCCGGGCGAAGAAAAGTAATCGCCCGCTCCGGTGCTGCCTGCGGAAAAAGGCTCGAGAGAGTCGAGGGACCACGGGACGCCGGGAAGAAACCATTGCGGGGAAGTACGGCTTCGGCAATCGATCGGGCCCGGAGATTCCGTCCGAACAATGATTTCCGATCCGGGAGAGGCCAGTCATCTTCACCGGTCTCTTCGCCGCGCCGATACCAGCAGGGAAGTCGTCCGATGGGATGCAGTTCCTCTGCTGGGAGAACAGGAATGTCGCGGCGCGCCCGGTCACGGTGGACAGCGGTCGTTTCGTTGCTCGCACTTTCATGCTGTGGCGGCGATTCGGAGCAGGCGACGGCGGCCAATCCGCGACGGAAGAATGCAGCCGCGGTCGTGCCGGCGAATGGCAGGCCGCGCTCGCGAGCCGAGAACGAGAACGAAAAACGGTCGCCCGCGACGGCGAATGTCTCCGCGTCGCCGCGAGGACGATTCCTCGGCGAGCTTCCCAGGAACAGCGTTCTTGCGGTGCGCTTTCCGGATGTGAGAAGGCTTCGAGAAGGATTCCGGAAGAGCGCGCTGAGCAAGCTCGTGGCCTCCGCCGAGATCGACGGCGTGCGCCAGCTTTGCGCGGAGGGATGGTCGAGAGCCGTGGCGACTCTCGAGAAGGAGCTGCCCGCGGGCGTTGGCTTGCAGTCGCTGCTCTGCGCCCTGGAAGGAGAGTGTCTCCTGGGACTCGCGGAGGTTCATCCCTGGATGATGCAGGCGGGAGACGAATCCGTTTTCGTCACGATCGCGTTCTATTCGGAGGTCGGAGCCGGTTACGAGGCGGTGAAGTCGGTGCTCCGGGAGGCGTTCAAGAACGACGGTGGTCTGAGCGAGAATCCGGATGGCTCTCTGACCGGCCGTCATGACGACCGGCGGGGGAGCTGCAATGTGCACCTGTCGAAAGACGCGCTGCACGCCTGGGTCGGGCCCAAGGGGCTTGATCTGCTCAAGTTCGAACCATGGCTGAAGATGCCTGCGCAGGATTCGATGCTCGCCGTCGACGTCGTGGCAAGCGCACCGCCGGTTCCGGACGGCGGAGATCCCATTTTCGAGGTGTTCCTGAACCTCGCCCCGATGTGGGAAATGATCCGACCGATGATGCCGCCGCCCGCTGCTTCGCTGGTCGCCCAGTCCAGCCTGGAGAGACTCGGCGGTATCCGGCTTCTCACCTGGTTCGAAAGGGAAGCGGTGCGCGAGATCTTCGAGCTGTACTCGCCGGGGACCAGGGACGTGCTGACCGCCTTGCTGAGCACCGCCACCATCGACCCTGCCTGGCAGCGCTGGCTCGACCCGGAGGCCGAAAGCTCGTCACTCCTGGCCTTTGACCTGTCCAAGGCGTTCCAGACGATTCGCTCGGCGCTGCCGGGAGAGATCCGAGGCCAGCTCGACCAGCAGGTGCGCGGCATCGAGATGATGACGGGGATCAATCTGAAAGAGCTCGTCATCGACAACTTCGGGCCGAACTTCGCGGTTTGCGGTTCGGTCGACTGGGCGAACTTGAATAGCCGGGAAGACGTCGACCTGCTCGTCGCAGCGCAGGTCAAGGACGAGAAGAAGGCGGATGTCCTGATCAACACGTTGCTCAAGATGAACGGTTTCCTCGCCGCGCGACAGCTCTGCCGCGTCGGCGAGAGCTCGTTCTTCACCCTCGACGTACCCGGCCCGGACGGCGACAGCCGCAAGATCGCCTACACTCTGCAGCAGGGATGCGTTCTGTTCGCGACCAGCGTCTCGCGAATGGAGAAGACCTTGTCGGCGACCGGGAGCGCCGGTCTGCCGAAGGAGGCCACGGATTGCCTGGAGGCGACGGAGAGACCACTGTTGGGCATCTCCTTCACGTCGATCGAATCCCAGATTCGATCCATCAACACGGTTCTGGAATCAGTGTCCGCGATTCCAGCTCTCTCCGGCGTTTCTTTGCCGGCTCTCGATCAATGGACGAAGATGTGCTCGGTTCTTCCGGATTCGATCTCGTGGTCCTACGCGGCAGAGTCCGGTCTGCGCGTCGAGAGTCGTTCCGCGATGGGAGCGGCGTCGACGGGCCTCCTGGTCGGGCTGGGGAGCATCGCCGCAGCGGTCATGATCCCGACCCTGCTGAGCCAGAAGGCGAACGAATGCGAGGGCGACGTGATCGAGACCCTGCGGACGATTCACTCGGCCCAGGCGACCTTCAAGGAGTCCGGTGCAGTCGACACGGATCACGATGGAGAGGGCGAATACGGGTATTTCGCGGAGATGAGCGGAGGCGGTGCTCTTCGTGGATCGGGCAAGGCTCTGGAGCTGCCGGTCCTTCCGGCGGAATTCAAGGCGGTGCGGTTGGGGTGCGTTCTCTACAAGGGCTATCTCTACACCATCGATCTGCCGGGGCCGCAAGGCTACCCGTACCGGGAAAGCGCGAACGGAGGATGTCAGCGGATGATCCCGGCGGACGAGGCGGAACGGGGCTGGGTGGCGTATGCCTGGCCGGAGACGATCGGGTCCGCCGGAGTCAAGGTCTTCGTCATCGACGAGTCCGGAGAGATCTTCTCCGCGGAGAACCAGCCGCCCGAGCAGGGCTATGCGGGCCTTCACCGGATACCGGAAGGAGACGCAGCCTTCCTTCGAGCCGGCAACAACCGAGACAAGGGAATCCGCTCGGTTCGACGAGGGCGGGATGGCGCTCTCTGGCTCGAAGAAGGTCGCTGACGACCCGCTCGGGCCATCCTTGAGGCTGCTGCGTCCGGCCCGGTTGCTTCCGGGCAGAGGGCGCAGCGACCGGTGTCGCTACGATTTGGATTCCACGCGTTTCAGCTTCATCTCCTCCTAGGGTAGGGTTCGGGAGAGAGGGCGGAGAGAGGGCATTGTCGAACCTGCTCGTCATCAGCGCGGACTTGTTGCTCAGAACCCAGATCTCGGACCTGCTCCGGAACAACGGCTACGAGGTGACCGCTTTTGCCGATCTGCCGGATGCGTTGCAATCCGGGGCGACGCCCGACGCGGTTCTGCTCCATCCCATCCTCCCCGGAACGAGCGCCGAGGATTCGTTGAAGATCGTCAGAGAGCGCTGGCCGGCAAGCCGCCTGCTGATCCTCTTCGGAGCCGGCTGTGTGCCCTCTCTCATCGAGCGGTGCGATGATTTCGTCGAGATAAGCCTTCCACGGGAGCTCTTCCTTCAGCGGATCGAAAAGAGTCTGCTCCTCGCCGACTTTCTCGGCCGCGAGGCCGGGGCCCCGGAGAGCCCGCGGACCCAGCTCCAGACCCGGAACCAGTTCATGAGCGGGATTCGGTGGGAGATCGCACGGAAAAAACGTTACCAGGTCGAGTCCGTCGTCGTGCGAATCGCGATCGACTTCTTCGGAAAACTGCGCGATTCGCTCGGCAGCCGGGCCGCCGAGAGAAGCCAGCGGGACCTTGCGTATCTCGTTCTCAAGAGCACTCGACCCAGCGATCGGGTCGCTTCCTTCGAGGATGATGGAGTCGCGGTCCTGCTCACGGAGACTTCGCTCGATGGCTCCCGGGGCTTCGTGGCCAACATGCGCTCCATTTCGGCGAGCTTGAGCGGCACGAGCTGGACGATCTCATTCGGTCTGGCTCCGGTCCCGGACTCTGCCGATTCCACGGCAGACTCCTGGGTTCGGCTGGCATCCGACGCATTGCGGTCGGCGCAGAGATCGGGGCGTGGTCAGGCTCGAGTGGCTCGGATCGACTCAGGCACGATACGATTCCTCGAGCTTTATCCGCGATGACGCCAAACACCTCGAAGAGTCGGAATTGAGCACGGACCCATCCAACAAGGAGATCTCCTCTCTGGGTCTGCTCGAGACCTCCCGGCAGCTCTACCGGGCCGTGGAGGTCGTCACCGTCGCGAGCGTGGTTTTGATCGTGCTCGGGCTGGTTCTTCCTCTGATGCGCAATCACCGCATCGAAAAGGACATCGTCCGGGCTCGATTGAACCTTCGCGCCATTGCCGCTGCGACGCGCCGATTCCTCGATGACACGGGCCTGGGTCCATGCAGGGACGCACAGGGGAGGGATCGCGGACTTTTCTGGTTGATCGGGCCCGGCGAGCCTCCGACCGGTGTGCGCAGCATGCTCGACGGGCAGTGGGGTCGGCTGGAGGATCATCTCCACAAAAACCTTCCGGGCCTTCGGCCCTATGAAGGCTGGCGAGGGCCGTACCTGCACACACCGACCGAGGACCCCTGGGGAAGGGCGTATCTGGTGGTTCTGTACCCGATGTTCATTGAGGACGATCGGGACTGCATCGTGATCAGCGCCGGGCCGAACGGACGGCTCGAATCCGGCTATTCATCGCCGCGCGACCTGATCGCCGCGGGTGATGACCTGATCGAGGTCATCTTCGACAAGTCCGCCGCTCGCTCCCTCCCCTATTTCTGATCCAGAGCTCCCACGAGCGCTCACGGCCTCCAAACACGGAATCCGTTGAAAAGAAAACGGCCCGAGCTCGAAGCTCGGGCCGTGAATGTCTCACCTGGCCAGGATCGGTCCTGGCCTCGATCGGATCTCGGCCGATCTCAGAACCGAAGGACGTACTGCAGATAGGCGAACCAGACCTCATCGTTGTCGCCCGTTGCCGCCTTGTACACCTCGTCCGGGAGGAACACACCGACACCCGCATCGGCGTGCGAGCTCTCGCCGCACTTGACCGAGTAGACGACGTCCGCCTCCTGGCCGACCTGGTGGCCGTTGTCAGTGCCGCCACCGACGCCGAAGTTGTAGCCACCGAAGGGTGCCATGTCGTTCTCGAGCTCGATAAACCGATAGCTCACGTCGACCGAGCTGTTCTCGTCGACGGTGAAACTGGCGCCGAGCAGATACTGGGTTACGTTCGACCACGAGGCGAAGTCCATGATTCCGAACCAGCCGTGCAGCGAGGGGAAGAGCTGGATGTACTGATCCTGCTCGTTGTCCGCATTGCCGTCGCCGGTCGCCTGGTCGTAGCCGACGTAGACCTTGTCGACGAACTCCACGTCTTCAAGGTCGAGACCGGCGCGCGCGTACAGGGCGTAGGTCTCGAATCCGTAGTCGTCGGTCCGCACCCCGAGGAACTTGCCGAACTGGGTGGCGAACTCGGCGTCCCAGTAGATCATGCCGGCATTGTGGGCCCAGCGGGCGCCATAGGTGAAGTAACGAGTGTCCAGGCGCTCGCCGTTTGGGATCGGCTGTCCCGCGCCGGTGTTCGAGAAGGCATCACCATCGACGTAGAAAACGTAGCCGTCGAGGGTTCCCAGGTCCTCGGACTTGTTGGTGTAGTACACGTAGTACATCTCGGCCTGCGTTGTGTCCGCGCCGGGAATCGCGCCACCCGGAAAAATCTCGCTGTCGACGAAAGTGTCGCCGTCTCCCAGACGGATCAGACCGACGTCCGCCATCTGGCCTCCACCCATGTCGTTCGTGAACACGAAGCCGTTGAACGATGTGCGGTTGAGCAGCCACTCGTCGTCGCCGAGCTGACGCTCCGCTCCGTACTCGAGCTTCATCCGGCCGAAGCTCAAGTCGACGCCCGAGCTCATGAAGTCCTTGGTCTCGACGTAGGCCTCGTTCAGGTAGAAGTTCTCGGTGCCGTCCTCGATCACAGCTTCGTTCAGCCCTGGAGCGGGAGTATCCCCCCAGATCCTGCCGTCGTGCAGGCTGACGTAGGCGCGGGTGTTCTCCGACACCTTGAAGTTGAAGCCGAGGTCGACGCTCTCCCCGAAGCTGAGGCTGTCGTCCTCGTTGCCGTTGAAGCTGTTGTAGCCTCCCCAGTAGTTGCCGATGACGCGAAGCTGGCCATCGATCTCGACAGCGAGGTCGCGCGGCGCCGTCATGTTGAGACGCATCGGCTCGCGTACGCCCTCGGTCCGGTTCTGGCGGATGGTCTCGTCCAGACGGGCTTCGAGACCGGCCGCTGCCTTCGGGTCGCCACTCTCCTGAGGCGGAGACTCGAGCTTGCCGAGCCTTGCCTCCAAGGCCTCGATCTTCCTCTGGAGTTCCTCGATCGTCTGATCCTTGGAACTCTCGTCCTGCGTTGCATACGCCGGTGCACTGAAGGCCAGCAGCAGCGTCGCCCAACCGAGAAATTGCATCAAGACTCCTCCCTGCAAGAGACCCAGCCATCCAGGGGGACCGAACGCGTCCCGCACCATGCGCCTGGAAGGCCCGGCGGCCCGGTGTTCCCTCTGGCCGGGTGCCGCAAGATGGTTTGTGACTCCGGACTCGACGGAACTCAAGACGGACAACGACCCCAGTTGAAAGGCTGCACTCTCCGCACCAGACTCTTCGGTGCCTGGAGAGTCTCTGTCCCCCACCCTTGTGAGAATCCCGGTTGAAAACCGCGGGCCGGAGACGTCTTCCCCTGTCTGGGCCGCCACTACCCCGCCTATCCACAGCCTGATCGGAGTCGTAGGATTCCGATTTGAATCGCCTTGTCAAAAGAATTTTGTGCGCGACGCCCCGGCCGCGGTGACCCCAAAGCACGGTCTTTTGTGCTGATTCCGAACTATTTTCTTGGTTGGTCCTGGAATCGTCTGTTTGCCGAAGGGTCTTTCCGGGGGGAGGATTGAAAGCGGCAAAGCGGCCCGAGAGCGCTTTCCCTTCTTCACCAAGGGGGGTCTATGTGGCAATGGGGAGCTGTTCTGCTGGCCGGGGCCCTCTTTGGTCGCCTGTGCCGTTGGTCGGCTCCAAGACTCGTGGACCTGGAGGACCGTACACCACCCTTTCGTGGTGGGTGGTGGGAGCTCCTCAACGGCTTGACCTTCCTCTGGTTATGGACGCAGCTCGGGCACGAAGTCAGTTCCTTGAAATGGTATGTGCTGGCCGGCCTTCTTCTGCTGCTGACGGCCACCGACTTTCACACCAAGCTCATCCCGGATCGGGTGACCTACCCGGGAGCGATCGCGGGCATTCTGCTCTCGGCGATCTGGCCGGGAGACGTGACTGCGTTCTTTCATCACGCCTCCCTCGGACGGTGGCTTGGCATTCAAGACCCGCAAGCCCTGGGCGCTGTCGTCAGCGTTTGTGGAGCCCTCGCGGGGTTCTTGTCGCTGGAGCTCTTCCGGCGCTGCTTCGGACTGCTCGCCGGACTCGAAGTCATCGGGATGGGAGACTGCAAGCTGCTGCTGATGACCGGGGCGTTCCTCGGGCCCGAGATGGTGTTGTTCTCCGTGGTTCCAGGAGTGTTTTGCGGCCTCGTTCTGGGAACGGCCTACACCTGGTGTGTCCGGACGCCGCACTTTCCGTTCGGGCCGGCGCTGGGCCTGGGGGCCCTCGTCGCTTTGGTCTATTCCACGACCCTGATCCGATGGATCACCGAGGCATCCGCTTGGTTCGTGAGCCTGGGACCCGGCCTGCACCTGGGTTTGATGATCGTGTTGACGATTCTGATGATCCTGCTTGTGCTGAGGATCCGCCGCCGTGCCGCCGAATACAGCCGCAGGATCGAAGAGGATTACGCGCGGCTGGATCGAAGGCCGCCATGAAAGCGGTCGTCATCCAAGGGTCGTCCACGTCCGCCTGGATTCGATGAGTTCGTTCCGGTGCGCTCGCTCGGCCGCGATGACCGCGGCGCCGCTGCTGTCGGTGGTTGTCATTCTCGCCTTCCGTCCCCCGACCCGTGGCGGAGCATCGAGCTCCAATCTGAACCAGCAGTCGACGTCGCAGGAGCTGTCAGGCACCCGGCGACCGGGGGAGAGGCCGGTGGAGCTCCATCAACCAACCCTGCTCCCTCTTGAGAGTGACCGGGCGCTCCTATTGGTCGTCGAGTACCGATTGGGGGAAGGGGATCGTCTTCTTGCCGCAGACATCGAGGACGGTCAGGTTCAAGGACTGCTCTCCGTGGACTCCACTCCGCGGAAGATCGTCCGGCCGACGGCATGCAGACGTGCCAGCGGGGACCCGCAGATCTTCTTTGCCGAGATCGAGGGGGGAGTGGCAAGGCTCAAGACCGCGTGGCGCAGCCAGGGCCGATGGTCCGCCATCGAGCGACTGGCGACCGGCGACGGCGCGGCATTCAATCAGGACTGCTGCCTTTGTGACGACAAGGTGTGGGTCGTCTGGCAGGACTACGCGGGGCGCGGCGCCGGCGGCTCCTACGACATCCGACTTGCCTCCGTCGAGGACAATCGGCTTGTCGATGAGAGAGTCATCGCCGACAGCGTGCGCAGCGAATGGGATCCCGCCATCGTGACCGTTTCACACGAGCGTCTCTGTATCGCCTGGGTCGCGTTTTCCGGCAAGGACTATGAGATCCAGTCCCGGTTCTTTGACGTCAGGACGCGCAGTCTGTCGGAGGTCGTCTGCGTGAGCGAAGACCCGCTCAGCGACGACTTGCATCCGAGCCTGATCGTCGACAAGGGCGGCGTGCTCTGGTTTGCATGGGATGCGCTGCGGGACCCGGCGCGCGGCAAGTCGTTTCCGGGCGACGCCGAGGACTTGGACACTTTCGTTGCTCAAGACAGCGTCCTGAGAGTGGCGCGCCTCAAGGAGTCCGGTCTCGAGGTGTTGAAAGGCTCGGATCGCGGCGCCGTGGCGACCGAAAGGCTGTCGGGGACCGGTGCGGTCCCGCGTCTGTTCGTGGACGAGCACGGCGAGGTCGGGATCGCCTATCGTTCCCTGCGCGGCGGGACGACCGGCCCGCGTCATTCCTATCCGGTCTGCGTCCAGCGGCTGGGTCAGGAAGGCTGGAGCTCTCCTCAAAGGATCGAGCAGAGCGATGGTTCCGAAGAATGCGCCGCCGTGACCCTTGTGGGCGGCCGTGCCGTGGTCGCTTATCAGCGCGACTTTCGCGAGCGACAGGGCGGTCTTTCGTTGTCGCCGACCAAGGAAGACTCGGGCGTGCTCAAGGAGCTCCGCTGGTTTCTCCAGGGCGACATCGGCCCTTCGACGATCGGCGTCTCGATTCTCGAGCCCGCTTCCCTCGTGACCGGGGAGCCCTCATGGATCGACCGGGAGGCGGCCGTCCCGGCGCCGAGCGTGCCCGACCAGAAACCGGGGCCGGACCCTGTGGCGGCAAGGATCGAGGTCATGCGCGCGGGAGAGAAGTACCTGGTGTACTTCGGCGACCTGCATCGCCACTCCTCGGTCTCCCGCTGCAGCTTTGGAATGGAGCCGGAGCCGGGGCAGCGCTACGACTTCGGACGCGACATCCACGGATGTGACTTCTTCGCGCTCACCGATCACTCCGATCACATCGCTCCGTTCCAATGGTGGCAGATGTGCAAGCTCGTCGAGCTCCTCCACACACCCTCCTTCTGCGTTCTGCAGGGCTTCGAATGGTCTTCCTCCGAGGTCGGCCATATGAACGTCATTCTCAGGGACCGTGGCGACCTGATCATGAGCCCGACCCACCCTGAGTCCTTCAGCCTGGAACGATTGTGGAAGCAGCTCCCGGCAGGTGGCGCTCTCACGATTCCGCATCACACTTCCCACGATCGGTTCCCGACGCGCTGGCCGGTGGAGAGCTCGAACTTCCTGAGCGTCGTCGAGATCTACCAGGCCAAGCGCGGCAGCTACGAGTTCGACGGCTGCTTTCGACAGGCACGCAGCGGCTCGGTGGTGGGAAGTTTCGTGCAGGATGGCCTGCGTCGCGGCCTCCGGTTCGGGTTCATCGCCAGCACCGACCACGGCGACGGTGCCTCCTACGCGGCGGTCCTTGCGAGCTCGCTCAATCGCGCGGACGTGTTCGACGCGCTGTCACGCAGGCGCACGTATGCCACGACCACGCGCGGCCTCCTGGTCGACTTAAGGGTCGACGATCACTGGATGGGGGAGGAATTCACGACGTCCGCTCCGCCGCGAATCTCCTGGGACGTCAGGAGCGACCGGGAGATCGCCGAGATCGTGCTGCTGCGCGGCGGCGACGTGATCCGCAGGGTCGGCCAGGGACCGAAGAGCTACCTCAAGAACGCCGAGTTCGTGCTGGAGCTCACGCCCGAGCCGCCGTCCGCGGACTGCGGCGAGGTGCGCTTGACCGTCGACAAGGGCAGATTCGTCTCCGCGGTGCCGGGGATGAAGGTCGATCATCTCGTCGACACGCCCTGGTGGAAGCAGACGGACCTGCGCTCGATCACCTGGCAGCCGCCATCCTCGGTCGACGAATCGATTCGGAGGAAGAACACGGGAGTTCGGTTGAGGGCGCGCGACGAGAGCATCCTGAAGATCGAAGCGGGTGACGGAGGCGGTAGGGTCGCGGTGAAGGATCTGCGCGAGAGACCGGTGCGGCGGACGGCGAACGGGTGCAGTGTGCGCGTCTCCATTCGCGAGATCGAGAAAACCCTGATCGACAGGAGCCAGGGCATCGGCTCCTCCACGCATGTTGATTCCTTCATCGACGATGCGATCCCGGCGGGCGCCTCCTGGTACTACCTCAGGGTCATCCGAACGGACGGCGAACTGGCCTGGTCGAGCCCGATCTTCGTGAGCTACCAGAAACCGTGATCCCGGCACGGCTTCGGAAAGCCGGCGGCGAGGTCAACCCTGACGCGCGAGGATGGACCTCAGGGCGGAGCGGATGGCCTTTCGCAGCGCAAGCAAGGTGGACCGGTCGTGCTTCTCGACCAGTGCGTGGATCGCCCTTGCGCTGCCCTGATCCTGAAGGGTTTGAACAGCGCGAAGCTCTACCTGAGGATCCGGCGAGTCAAGCATCGAGAGGAGCATCGACTCGGCCGATTCATGATTGCCGCAAAGCTCGCCGAGGAGCTCGGTCGCAGGTTGTTTCAGGGCCGGCGGGGCACCCTCCTCCAGCCACTTTCGGAGCTTGCCAAGTGCTTCGTCCGGTGCGATTTGCGCCAGGGCGGACAGGGCGGCCGCCCGCACTGCGATCGCTCGCGTGGTCGAGTCCGCGATGGACGAGAGCATCGGCCCGTGTTCGGGTCTGCGCGCGGCGCCGACCGCGCGCAGGATCTGCGCCTGCACCGTCAAGTCTCTCTCGAGCGCAAACCGCTGAAGCAGCTTGGCCACGGATGAATCGTCGGTCGTGACCTTGGTCAGACACGTTGCGGCGATCGCGCGGACTCGCGCATCCTCATCATTCAGCGCTGCGGACAGCGCGACCGCCCCGCCCTGCGTTGAAAGCCCGGCGATCGCCTGTGCCGCCGCGCAGCGCACCTTGAACCAGTCGTCCTCGATCAGAGCGAGCACCAGAACTGCTTCCGTGCGGTAGTGCTCCTCCGGGTCCGCCTTCGAGCGCACGGAGCCGTTGTCGCCGGCAAGCGCGCGCACAGCCTGCACCCGGCCGGTGGGATCCTCGTCGAACAGGGCCTGCGCCTGCCAGGAGATCGAAGGCTGTCGGGCTCGAATGATTCCCGGGACCGCGTTGGCTTCATTGAAGCGCACGAAAACCGGGCTCTTCTTGCAAGGCAGGGTCTTCCGCGTCACGCGCTCCGAAAGTGGGAAGTCGATCACGCGTCGCTGGTCGTCCGCGACCACCGTCACACGCAGCGGCAGGTGAAATGCTTGCGCATTCTGAACCTGGCTCGCCACGAGCACGAGCTCTTCTTTCTCCGGGTGGAAACGCCAGCTGAGCTCGACCTCGGGCGGGGCCGGTGCTAAAGACCATTCCTCGAAGCAGGTCGAGAGATCCAGCCCCGAGGACCTCTCGATCTCGGCCTGGACGTCAAGAACTCCGACGCTCCGCCCTTTCAGCGCCGCCGTCGACTCGCGCAGCGCGCGTAAAAACGTCTCGTCCCCCATGACGTGGCGCAGCAGGTGCAGAAAGGCGGCGCCGTCGTGCCCGACAACGCCCGGCGAATCCTGCACCTCGAGCAGCGCAGCCAGAAACTCGCGGGGCCCCCTGTGCCGTTCCAGGCACAAAAGGTCGAGATACGCGGCGAACCCTTCGAGGATCCAGGCGTCCTGCTGCGTCGCCGGCGAGAGGAGCCCGCCCCACCACTGCCGTGCCAGCTTCCGGGCGATCTGCCGATCGAGGGCGAGATCGTGATCGGCGCGCATCGGTGGCGCCGCCAGCTCGGTCTCGTTCCAGGCGGCGAGCGCGGCACTCACCTGGTCGACTTCCGGAAGCAGCGTCAAGAAGACCTGCCGATAGCTCGGGTACGGATAGGGGACTCCGACGAGCTGCTCGAACGTATCCATCATGATGCCCGTGGTGCGAAGCGTCGGCAGGACCAGGGGCCCGAGGTCAGGACGAGCTTCGCCGATCAACGAGACGTCGCGCAGCCGCCCCAGATCGACGGCCTCGAACTCTCCGACGTAGAGCGCGACATCCTTGGCGGAGATCTCCATCGGGCACCGCCAATGATCCGTCCTGCGTCCGTCGTCGCTCGTGGTCGACTCGACCAGGGTGCCGCTGGAAACGGTTCGCAGTCCGGGATCGACCGTGATGTGAACGTCGAACCTTGCCCGTTCGCCGGGTTCATCAAGGCAGGGAAACCAGCGGCGCGTGCCGGCCACGAACGAAGGAGCGAGCTTCCCCCCGAATCCATCCGTCCGAGAATGCGGCGAGGAGACCGGGCCCAGGTTCGTGGAATGCCGGACGACGACTTCTCTCGATGAGTCGACGCCTTGGGCCCCCGGCTCGATGACGAGGCCGCCGTTCTCGTGCACGAAAGGCGCCGCGGAGCCACTCGTGTCCTCCACTTTCTCGATCGTCAAGTCCTCTGCGTTGAGGCACAGCGACACCGAGTCCATCCCGTGAGAGGAAGCTCCGGTGACCTCCTGGGGGAGCGTCCGGAACCGGACTCGCGTTCGTCCCTGGACGAACGACGCCTTGACGTCGACCACGACTTCGTAGTGCTCGATATCAAGACCGCGCAATTTCCGCGGCGACTCGTCCGACGCGGACTCCACGATGGAACGCGCCCGGGCCAGCGCTTCCTCGAACGAGGAGCCCGCATCCTGGGCGCTGTTCCCGGTCAGCGAAATCAGACCCCACGCGAAAACGGGGGCCTTGCTTCCTCCGCACCGGGGATTCCATGCCAACCCTGCAATCTCCATCACGCCCAACCGCCGCCCCCTTCGTCCATGACACCGCCAAAAAAGGCGGGATCGTCCCGCCGATAAAGCTTACGAGCCGCAGACAGCGCGGTCCGAGCCTTCAGCCAGCGCTTCCGGGACCCGCCCGGGTGAATCGGAGAATCTTCCGCCTCCCCGGAAGTGATGGTCGGAGCTTGAGCAATCCTCTCCCAGAGGTCGATTCAGATAATGCATCCCTGCCGGCTCGAGACCAGAGGTCACGGGCGGATCCAGGAGTCAAGGAAGTGGTGCATTTCAAAGCCGTCCGACCGAGTCTCATCTCCCAGGCGGAAGCCTGGAACCGGTTGCACACTCTGTTCACCCACGTCGAGGATCCTCTGCTGCTCGTCTACGGAGCGGACCTCGAGATCCTGGAAGCGAATCCCGCGGCGCATTCTCTGCTGGCGACGCGGGGCGATCTCCTGGTCGGAAAGCGAATCGAGGAGCTTGCGGACAAAAGCTGTCCGTTGTCACCGGCGATGTTGCGCAAATCGCAGGAGCCGCGCGAGCTCGTTCTTTGCAACGGGAACGGCGAGTCGTGCCTGGTGGAAGCACTGCTGCTCCGGGTTCCTGAAAACGTGGACACCCACTATCTCAGGCTCAAGGACCTCGGCAGGGAGCAGGAGCGGCGAACGTGGCGCCGGCAGCTCCAGTTCAGCCTGGTGCAGATGACCGGAGCCCTCGAGCCCGAGTACATCCTGCACTTCCTGGCGCAGACGTTCGTGATGCAGTTCCATGGGATGGCGGCGACCGTGTTCAGCACCGAGGACGGGAACACGCGCTGCAAGGCCAGCGCTTTCGCCAACGGCCGCACGGACGTGACCATTCCGCTGAAACGCGAGGCGCTGATCCTGCTCGGGAGCGAGATGACGATTCTCTCCAGCAGGAACTTTCCGGAAGAGAGGTGGTGCGCGGACCCCGGAAAGGCTGCGGCAGAAGGCTGGCAGTGTTTCTACGGCAGCCCGCTCGTCCACGGGGAGAGGTGCCTCGGAGCGCTCACCCTGGTGTGCGCCGCGCCTCTCGATGACGAGCACCTGGAGGCGATGGAAGTCATCTGCGGGCAGGCGGCGATGGCGATGCACCATGCTCAACAATTACGGATCGCCCGGCACCGCCAGAAGCGAGTCGAAGAGGAGCTCGAGAACCTCGAATGGAACGTCCGCGTGCAGTGCGAACCCCGTACTTCGGTCGAAGAGTCGCAGCCAGCCACCTCCCCGGACGCGGTCGTGGCGATGCTTCGCGGGATCGAGAAGCGGCTGAAGGACATTCGCGAGGTGGTCAACGCAGGCTCCTAGGATTCTCTCGCGCATATACTTCCTGCAACGCGCCCGACGATCCCGGCGCGATCGTCGCCACGGCAGCGGGAGCTTCGGGCCGGAATGAATCCGGGTTCAGGATGGAATACGTGGAGCTGGCGCAGCTACGCGCGTCTTTGCTTGCTGCGCGAAGCCGAAGAGGTACTCAGCGTCGGCGTCGCCACCCTCGATGAGCTTTCCGGCGAGCTTCGCCTCGACTTCGGCGCCGCCGAGTGGATCGGCCTCGGTCCGCGGGCCGAGCAATGCGGCTCGTTCACTTTCAGTGGCGGGTTCGAGTCGCCCTTCCGTCTGGAATGGTGCGCCGAGGGCGAGGCTCTGTGGTTGCGCGTGGTGCCGGTCCGATCGACGTGGCGCCGGCCGGTGGTGTTCGTGAGCAGGCCCGCGAGCGCCCGGCACCGGCGGGACGACGGCGGCTCGAGGGTGGAGGTCGGCGAGTTCGTGGCGCGCGCGTTCGGCTTCGAGCGCGCCGAGCACATCTTCGTCGGACTGGACTCGCCGTACTGGGTCGGACGCAAGGGAGAGTCGTTGCTGGTGGTCGTGCGGGCGACGGACGAATCCGCGGAACAGGGTCACGCGCGCATCGACCGGGCGCTGCAGCACAGCTCGGTCCAGATCGGCAAGGGTGATCTCGCGGAGGCGGCCGACGTGGTGCGGCGGGTTCTGCAATGGAACTGCGTTCTTCATCCGAGAGAGGGGAAGCCCGCGGTCGTCGCGACGCGGGAATGGTGTCGAGACTGGCAAGGGGTGCTGCTGTTCGGCTGGGACTCGCTGCTCACCGCGGCGATGGCGAGCGCGTTCGATCCCAAGGTCGCCTGGACGACGCTGGAATGCTGCCTGGAGCCGGTGGATGAGCTCGGTTTCGTCCCCAACTGGTCGATGAGCAACGGCGCGCGGACGATGGATCGCTCGCATCCTCCCCTCGGGGCTCTCGCCGCTTTGCGCGTGATGCAGGCCGCCCCCGATCGCGAGCGGCTGCAGAGGCTGTACCCAAGGCTCCTGCGCTGGCACGACTGGTGGAAGGTCGCGCGCGACCGCGGGGATGGTCTGCTCGCATGGGGATCGAGCGGCACGCCTCGCTGGAAGATGCCGCAGGTTCGCCAGGCTCATCAGGGCGGGCAGATCACCGGTGCCTGGGAAAGCGGTCAGGACAACTCACCCGTTTTCGACGCCGTCGAGATCGATGAGCGCCGCGGAACTCTGGTCGACGCCGACGTGGGATTGAATGCGCTGTTCGCGCTCGACGCGGAGATCCTCGCGATCCTGGCGGGCGCGCTCGACGACTCCAGCACGCAAGCGCGCCTGAGGGAGGAGCACGAGCTTCATTCGCAGCTTCTCTCCCAGAGTTTCTGGGATCCGTCGCGGGGCATCTTCGCCAATCGCCGGAAGAGCTCGGAATTCGTGCGATCGATCACTCCGACCTCTCTCTGGCCCCTGCTGACCGGGAGGATCGGCCGCGAGCAGGTCGACTCAGTTCTCGGCCGTCTGCTCGATCACGACCGGCGACTGGGCGGCGAATGGCGGCTGCCCTCGGTGACGCGCGACGATCCAGCGTTCGCCGACAACGACTACTGGCGCGGCCGAATCTGGCCGCCGCTCAATTTCCTGAGCTACCTCGCGATGCGCCGGGCCGGAGAAACCACTCGTGCGTCCTCACTTGCGCAGAGCTCGCTCGCCCTGTTCCTGAAAGGATGGCGCGAAGAGCACGGCGTGTTCGAGAACTACAACGCGGTCACCGGCGAGGGCGGAGACGTCCACAACTCCGATCGGCTGTACACCTGGGGCGGCCTGCTGGCATTCGTGGCGATGATCGACGTCCTGGACATCGATGTGGACGGAGCGCTGCGCGTGGGGGTCGGCGCCCCGTGCGAGCTCAGGATCGAGCGGGGGTGGATCGATGGTGCCCGCTGGACACTCGAGATCACGCCGCGATCGATGGAAGTCTGGAAGGAGGGCCAGAGAGTGCTCCGTTGCCGACCTTCACGACTGCGCCTGCACAAAGGTCAGGTCGAGATTCAGGGTGGGGATCCCGGAACGATGGACATCGAGTGGCATCGCCTGCCGCGCTGTGCATGGTGAACGCTCCTCCGCTCGGCGCTCTCGAGCCGCCCCCAGGGCTTGTTGCATCTCTACTTCGAACAACGAGACCGACGGGGTGGCATTCCTGGTGGAGAATGCGGGGGGGCAGGGTCACCGATGGCGAGCTTCGCATCGTTCACGGTGACCTGCGCGGAAGGCCTCGATCGCCTGAGCATTCGAGTTGAGTTAAGATCATCGGCCAGCCGACCCGACGGTGGCAGGGGTCTCTTCCACGAGGAACGGTCGCCGCGGATGACGCGCCGTCTCGAGCAACGATGAAGTGTCGAGGGACGGTCGACACGAACAAGCGCAGTGTTGGGACGGTCGGTGCATGAAACACTTCGATGCCATCGTCGCGGGCGTGGGCGGTGTCGGCAGCTCGACGCTATACCATCTCGCCCGCCGGGGCCTCAGGGTTCTCGGTCTCGACCGCTACGCACCCGGCCATGATCGTGGCAGCTCGCACGGCAAGACGCGACTTCTTCGCCACGCCTACTTCGAGCATCCCGACTACGTGCCATTGGTGAGGCGCGCGCTGCATCTCTGGGAGGAGCTGTCGAGACTGCGCGAAAGGAAGCTCTACCACGAAACCGGATTGATCCAGATCGGGCCCGCCGCCGGCTCCGTCATCACCGGAGTGAGGCGCAGCGCGAGCGAGCACAAGCTCAAGATCTCGGATCTTCCTCCCCGGGAATTCACCAAGAGGTTCCCGGGATTCCACCTGCCGCCGAACATGGACATCGTGTTCGAGCAGAACGCCGGATACCTCGAGGTCGAGAACTGCATCGTGGCCTACGCCGACGAGGCGATCCGCCTGGGCGCGGAGCTGCGCATCGGCGGCTCGGTCAGGCACTGGCGCATCAAGGGGAATCACGTCCTCGTCGACACCGAATCCGACCGATTCACGGCCGATCGACTGATCATCACGATCGGACCCTGGGCCAATGACCTCCTCGAGGAGCTGTGCATTCCCTTCGAGGTAAGGCGCAAGCCGCAGTACTGGTACGAGGCAAGTGACAGCGTCTACAGCGCCGACAAGGGCTGTCCCGCGTTTCTCTACGAGCTCCCGGAGGGCACCTATTACGGGTTTCCCGTCGTCGACCGCCTCGGCGTGAAGGTGGCCGAGCACACCGGGGGCTCTCGCGTGGTCGACCCGCTCTCCGTGGACCGGGGGCTCGACCAGCAGGACCAGAAGCGCGTCGAGACGTTCATCGGGCAGTACCTTCCGCAGGTCAGGCGGCGATGTACCTTTCATTCCGTGTGCATGTACACGATGAGCCCCGACAAGAACTTCGTCGTCGACCTGCACCCGGGGTACACCAATGTCGCCTTCGCTGCCGGCCTCTCCGGGCACGGTTTCAAGTTCTCGTCCGTCCTCGGTGAAGTGCTCGCGGACCTCGTCACCACGGGCAAGACCGACCAGCCCATCCAGTTTCTGCGCTGCAACCGCCCGGGTCTGATGGTGACGGACTCAGAATGAAGCTCCGGACGGTTGAGATCGGCGAGAATCCGCGCGGGATCGACCGAAAGGGCCTCACCGGGTGCGATCGGCGGGCAGCGCACCCACCCGGTCCATCTGCGGCTCACCGGATCCTAGAGGTGATCCTCCGCGTTCGCAACGATCGAGAATGGCGAGGAGCGCGATGCCCGTTCCGTGCTCAGCGTCCGGGCGCACCGCGGACCGGTGCGGGCCTCTCGGCGGATGGAGCATCCGGATGTTTCTTGAGCGTCGGCGACAGGTAACCGGGAAACCTCCGGCAGCGATCCCACACCGACTCATCGATGGTTTCGTTGACTCCGGAGCCGACTCGTCGATGGCGCTCTTTCTTGAACCACCGGTAGATCCCGAACATGAATTCGCGGAACGAATTGTTGACTTCTGCAAGATGGTCCGCAGATCCGACTTCGACCTTGTGACGCAGCTTGAGCCCGGCGGCCTCCGCCTTGTCCTGGATCCAGCGCAGCGGCGGATTGGGCAGCAAGTCCTTCGGTTTCTTGTCGTAGCCGCCGCCGACGTTGGCGTGCGCCCCGACGAACCAGCGCTGCTCGACTTCCTTGTTCTCCGGCTTGGCCCTGGTCCACACCGTGACGCCGTAATCCTTGCGACGTTCGTCGACGGCGATCGCGTGGTAGGCGAAGTCGACGATCTTGCTGAGCTCGGTGTCGTGCCAGCGGTAGTAATCCCTGCTGAACAGGAAGCCGGTCGCCGGGATTCCGAGCGCGCCGACGGTGTCCCACACCCCGATGAACCGGACCCGGGTCTCCACGGAGTTCTCCGCACGGAACCTCTTCGCCTCCGAATGATCGGGCGCGACGTCACGGTTCCGGTACAGGTCGTACGCTTTGTCCACCCTGTCCTCGTCCGGTGCCTTCAGGATTCCGCACTTGCGAACCAATCCCACCAGGCTGCGCGCCGTGTAGGCGCCGCGACTGAACCCGAAAACGAAGATCGGGTCGCCCTCCTGGTGCTTCTTGGCGAGCCACGCATATCCCTGACGGATGTTCTCGGACAGCCCCTGGCCGAACGCACCGGGGAGCTTGTCGTACCAGTGCGTTCCGACTCCCTCGTCGTAGAACAGCGGCTGCTGCGGGTCGTCCTCGCCGCGCGACTCGATCGACCGCCGCATCCGCGTGACGTTGGTTTCGTCGCTGCGCTTGTTCCAGGTTCCGTCGAACAGGAGGATCAGGTTTCGTGACATGAGATCGCCGGATCATGCATGAAGGTCGTCGGGGCAGAGGCCGGCAGGTAAGACCTCTGGAATCCGGGGGCCGGTGTCGGGGACTCGCGTCGCTCCTGCCGGAGAATCATGTCATCCCCCGCAGCCATGGGAGACAGTCTCAGGGCCGCGTTTCCGCTCCGTCAAGACGGCCTCCCGGGGGAACGCCGGCAGCGGAGCGAGTCGTCCGAGCGCAGTCGATCGACAGTTCCGCGAGTCCCGACACCTGAAGTGAAAGCGGAACCGGGTCGGAAAGGGTCGGTCCTCAGGGGAGACTTCCGTCCGGCCTTTCGTCGTCTTCCCCGACCAGGTCCAGGATCTCGAGCGGATGCGAGACGAGGTGGCGCGCGCCGTGGGCGATCAGCTCCTCGCGCGGCCGGAATCCCCAGAGCACGCCGATGGAGATGAGTCCCGAGTTCACGGCGGTCTGCATGTCCGTCGAGGTGTCGCCGACATAGCCGACTTTCGACTTCGGCAGTTTGAGCTCCATCAGGAGTCTTTCGACCCCTGCGGGGTCGGGCTTGGTGGGCAGGTCTTCAGTCTGGCCGAGGACCGCCACGAAGAATCGGTCGATGCCAAGGCCCTCGAGCGTCCTCAGGGTGAGGGGATGGGGTTTGTTCGACAACACGCCCAGCCGGACTCCGCGTCCCTTGAGCGCGATGAGAAGCGCCTCCATGCCGTCGATCAGGCGCGTGTCGCGCAAGGGAAAGAGGTCGTACTGGCGGCGCACGGCCTTCTCAAGCTCCGGGAGGAGAGCCATTCGATCCACGGGCAGGACGCGCCTGCACAGCATCGTCACTCCGTCGCCGACGAAGTATCGATAGGAGTCCAGCGGATGCTGAGGAAGGCCCAGGGACTGAAGTGCCTCGTTGACCGCCTTGCCGATGGTGCAAAGCGTGTCGGCCAGCGTGCCGTCGAGGTCGAAGATCAGTCCGCGGAACAACGCTCGAGCCTTTTTCGAAAGAACGCTCTTCCGGGTTTTGTGTGGGAAACCGGAGTTTGACTGATCCTACGCAATTCCCGGTAAGGCGCTCTTCCTGGCCAAAGGCAAACCCATGCAGGGAGTAACGCACCCTTGATTGCAAATGCGACCATCGACTGTTCCTTGCCTTTTGGGGGGCTGTTTTGTTGTTTCTCGGGGGGACCGTCCACACAAAACTCGGAAGAGCCAGAACGAGGAAACTTCAATACTGGCGTGGCGCGCCCGCCGATCCGTCGGGTTCCTCGGCAGGGTCGGGCAGGACGGTGAGCCTTGCGGCGCAGGTCTTCTCTCCCACCTCGATTTCGACGCGATAGTCCCCCGGCTCGGCGAAGATGCCGCGCGCCGCTCGCAAAGCCGGCCGCACCAGATTCCATTCGACGCGGTTGAGTCCCTTGTCCTTGCCGCCGGGGAGCTGGATCAGCGTCTGTCCCAGAACGTCCTTGATCGTCACCCAGACATCCTGCCCGAGGTCTTCTCGCAGATGGTAGTAGATCTGCGCATGCGTCGGTGGCGCTTCCGGCACGAATCGACGGGTCGAGTAGCCGGAAGGCCCTTGAAGCTCCCTTAACCGGCGCACGGGCGCAACCTCGAACAGGTGTGCGGACGACCCAAGAACGCGCGCGTTCATCTGCTGCAGCGGCGCGATGTCGAGGACGTAGATGCCCCGTCCGTGGGTTGCCGCGATCAGGTCGCGCTCGGTCTCCTGGATCACGAGGTCGTGCACGGCCACCGCCGGCATCGAGAGGCGCACCAGGTACCAGTGATCGCCGCCGTCGATCGAGGCGTAGCAGCCGCGCTCGGTTCCGACGAACAACAGGTGGCGATTCCGGGGGTCCTCCACGATCGCGCGAACCGGCACTCTCGGCAGACCATCGACGATGGCCTTGAAGGTCTGCCCCCGGTCCTCGCTCCGGAACACGTACGGAGCGTCGTCGTCGCTGCGATGGCCGTCGAGCGTCACGTACACGACGTCGGCGCCGTGGCGCGAAGGCTCGATGTCGCTGACGTAACGCGTGCCGGGGACGCCAGGGAGGTTTCGGTAGATGCTCTCCCACTGGCGGCCGTCGTCGATCGACAGGAACAGCTCGCCGTCGTCGGTACCCACGTACAGAAGACCCGCCACCTTGGATGACTCCGCGAGCGCAGTCGCGCTGCCGCGGTCCGTGCGCGTGATGTCGGGGCTGATGGTCTCGTACCGATCGCCGCGGTTGATCGACTTGAACACTTGTTCCCCGGCGACGTACAGCGTTCTCGGGTTGTGCGGCGAGAGAAAGAACGGCGTGTTCCAGTTGAAACGATGGCTGCCTCGCGGACGCACCGCGACGCTGACGCCCGTGCGCCGGTCGAGACGCGAGAGAAAACCGTGCTGGCTCTCGCTGTAGACGACGTCGGCGTCGGTCGGGTCGACCGCGACGTGGAATCCGTCGCCGCCGTTGATCTGCACCCAGTCGATGTTGTGCACGCCGCTCTGGCGGCGAACGCTGCTCGGACCGCAAAAGGTTCCGTTGTCCTGGAGACCGCCGTACACGAAGTACGGCTGACGCTGATCGCAGGCCACGTTGTAGAACTGGCCGATCGGCAGGTTGTCGAGCATCTCCCAGCTCTTGCAGCCATCGAAGGTGACGTACAGGCCGCCGTCGTTGCCCAGGAGCAGGTGGTCGGAGTCCTGTGGGTCGATCCAAAGTGCATGGTGATCGGGGTGGACCATCGGCGCGGAGTTCGGCTGAAAAGACCGCCCTCCGTCGCACGAGCGGTGCAGCGAGATCCCGAGCACGTACAGGACGTCGGTCGTGTGCGGGTCGACGCGGATCTGGCTGTAGTAGAACGGTCGCGGATTGATCGAATTGAGACGAGTCCACGTCGTTCCTCGATCGTCGCTGCGAAACACCCCGCCGGTCTCGAACCCGGCCGAGCCTTGCGCCGACTGGGCGTTTGCGCCCTGCCCGCCCTGCATCGGAGCACTCGTCGCCAGACGCCGGGCAACCGGGCGAGGAAGGAGCTTGACGGATGTGGCCTTGGTGTTCTCCTCGCGCTCGTAGACGATCTCGATCACGTCTTGGGCGCCGTGACCCTGGAGCGCGGCGGTGATGTCCTTCATGCCTCGGACCGGCTGATGATCGACGCTGAGGATCACGTCATCCCTAGCGAGGCCGGCGATCTCCGCGGGGCTGCCGGTGGTCACGGTCCTTAACCGATAGCCTTCGGGCGTCTCCTCCCCGTCGGAAGAGATTCCCAGCCATGGCGCGGTGTCATCCTCGGCATCTTCGCCGGTTTGCTCGGTGGCGATGATCGCGAAGATGGTGCGCGGGTCCTTCTCGAAGATCTCCAGGCCGATGCGTCCCTGCGCACGCGTCGGCAGGCCGCTCGTGAGCCTCTCCCAGCTGCCGCCGCCGTCGAGCGAGCGCCACAGACCGCTGCCCTTCCCGGTCTGAACGGCGGGATCGGAGCCGTCGAACTCGTCGCGTTTCCGTTCCCAGGTCGCAGCGTACACGACTTCCGGCCGGGACGGGTCGATCCTGACGTCGATGCATCCGGTCTTCTCGTCGACGAACAGGACTCGTTCCCAGTCCTTGCCGGCGTTGCTGGAGCGATACAGGCCGCGAATCGGACTCTCGCCCCACGTGCGGCCCATGGCCGCGACGAACACGACTTCTGGATCCGTCGGGTGCACGGCGATGCCGCCGACGTGATGCGAGTCCTCGAGCCCGCAGTGAGTAAAGGTCTCGCCGCCATCCTCGGAGCGATACACGCCGTCGCCGAACGACACGGAGTTGCGCGGGTTGGCTTCACCGGTTCCCACCCAGACGACCTCCGGACGCGAGGGCGCCAGCGCGATCGCGCCGATCGACAGACTGCCCTGGCCGTCGAAGATCGCCCGGAAGCGAGTGCCGCCGTTGGTCGTCTTGAACACTCCTCCGGAGGCGGACGCCACGTAGAAGATTGCACGCTTGCCCGGGTCGACGGCGAGGTCGACGACCCGTCCCCCCATGGTCGCAGGTCCCAGGCACTTCCACTCGAGCGTCCGGAACGGAGGGTAGTCCGAATCCTTCCCGGCGGCCTGCGCGCCCGCGATCATTGCGGCGATTGAGAAAGACAGGGAGGTATCCATGAGAGGACCTTTCGACCTGGACCGGCGGCAATCGGCACGATCCTCCGTGCGTCGTCACGAATGCATGGCGGCAGCATAGCGGTTCGATCCCCGGCGGCGAGGTGAGCGCGTCCTGCAAGATGTCGCGTGCGGGTTTATCGTTCTCGCGGTGAAAAGCGTTCGTGGCGCGAGAGGCTCATGACGAGATTCCGGAAGCTGTCGCTCCTGCTCATGGTTCTGGTCGCGGGAGAGATTCTCTCTCGGTGGCTCGGTCCCATGGTCATCGCCCCCGAGGATGCCTGGTCGGCGGAAGGGTCGTTGCGCGAGGATCTCGACGCATGGATCGACGGCGCGAGGTTGCGGACCGATCGATCGGGAGCACGGCTTTCAGGGGAGACGAACACCGCCGATCTGCGATTCCTGGCCGTGGGCGGCGAACTGGTCGCGGGCGTCGGCGTCGATGAAAGGGACTGGTTTGGATCGCGCCTCTCACGGGTTTCTCGAGAGATCGATGGACGCGACCTGCTCGTGCGCGCCGTCGCCATGCGCAGTGACCTCGAGAACCGGTTCCTTCTGCTGCGGGCCGAGATCGTTCGTTTCAAGCCGAGCCATGTGATCATCGAGATCGCCGGCGAAGATCTTTCGTTCGACGGCCGCACCTCAAGGATGGGGGGCGATGCCCTGAAGCTCGAGCCGCTGCGACGAACACCGTCGTCTCTGTGGAATCTCTGGGAGTTCTCCCGATGGAGAGCGGCGCGCCGGGAGCTCGAGCGCCGCGCCGGACAGTACGTGGAACGCTGGAACTTCTTCGCCAACGCCGACGAGAACCATGAAAAGCGCACGGCAGGAATCCTCCGGCTCAACCCGCGCGAGCTCTCGAAACTGGGTTCCGAGGACCGGGATCTGGTGCGCTGGATCCTTATGGATCGTTTCGGGATCGAGCTCGCCGACCGGCGCAAGCGGTTGTGCGAGTCCTTCGGTCGACTGCTGGACGAGCTGCGCGATCAGAGGATCGACGTGCTGGTGATCGTCCGAGGTCCGCAGTTCGTCACCGACGAGATCTTGGCCGTCGCCGAGAGAGTCGGCTTTCCCGTGGTCCACGCCGTCCCTTACATGATGGACGCCGGCCTGAGGATCGGCGGACAAGGGGAACATCCCTGTGCGCTGGTTCATGACCAGCTTGCGTCGAGCCTCCTCGAGGCGGTCCGCCGCCGGGGATTCCCAGGCGTTGACCCGAAGATCCCCGATTCGATCGCCCGAGCTGCGCGCGCGGTGGAGAGCTTTCACAAGAGCGATCTTGGCAAGGAAAGCGTCCTGCTGAGCTGGGCGAAGTCGCTGGTGCCTGTCGGCCACGCGTTCACCGGAGTCGACGAGGTCGTTCCGTTCGTGTTCTCGGGCCTCGATGCCGGCGGACGGCTCGACGGTCGAGGAACCGCCGAGGCCGTCCTCCGGCTGCCGCCGCGCCAAGACGAGCAGGTGGAGTCCCTTCATCTTTCGGTCGTCGCGTCCGTGCCCGCATCCGCCGCGTTCGACGAATCTCTCGAGGTGTTCTGGCCGGTACTCGACGTGTTCCATCCACAGTCCCTGGGTCAAAAGCGTCCGCCCACCGCGATCGCGACGCCGGCCGGCGCCGACTCGAGCCGCAGGCATGTCGAATATCGTTTCGAGATGCCCGACTGCCCGGAAGTGCTGCTGTACCTCAGCTTTCGACTGGCGCTGCCCGACCGGGACCGCCTGCCGGACTTCAAGGTCGAGAGCGTCAGCTTCTAACCTGGATCATTTACGAATGATAAAGGTTAGGGATCGCCCGAAGGGCGAGCCCGGCCGCGTAGCGGCCGTAGGTGCCGCGAAGCGGCACCTCTCAAAAAAACCTAGCCCGGTTCCTACATGAATAGTGTGGTGGAACACACCGTTCATTCATGAACACACTGTCGACCGGTCGAATCCTCAAGAAACCATTGCAAGCAGGCTTGAGACAACGAGTTGCGACCGACTGTGCATGATCTTCACGAAATATCCGGGCTAGTCGTCGGTTCGGAGCCCAGCAGCCTCGAGAGTCTGAGCGCCATCTCCAGGGCCTGCTCGTAGTTGAGGCGCGGATCGACCTGCGAACGATACGCCCGGCTCAGGTCATCGTCCTTCAGGCCGCGCGCGCCTCCCGTGCATTCCGTGACGTTCTCGCCCGTGAGCTCGATGTGCACGCCGCCGAGGATGCTCCCCAGGCGCCGGTGGATCTCCACGCTCTGCTCAAGCTCGCCCATGATGTCGTCGAAGCTGCGCGTCTTGATTCCATTCTTGGTGACTCGGGTGTTGCCGTGCATCGGGTCACAGCACCACAGGACCGTTCGTCCCGTGCTCTTCATCGCTTCGATCAGCGGCGGCAGGACCTGGGCGACCTTCGAGACTCCCAGACGGTGGATGAGCGAGATCCGTCCGGGCTCGTCTTCCGGGTCGAGACGCTCGAGCAGCTCCTTCAGCATCGCCGGAGTCATCGACGGGCCGATCTTGACGCCGATCGGGTTCCTGATGCCGCGGAAGTACTCGACGTGGGCATGGTCGATCTGCGAGGTCCTCATGCCGATCCACGGCATGTGAGTCGAAAGGTTGTACCAGCCACTCTTGTGGGGAACCTGGCGGGTCTTCGCCTGCTCGTAATTGAGGTGCAGGCCTTCGTGGCTGGTGTAGAAGTCGACGCGGTTGATCTCGCCCAGGCTCTGGCCGGCAAGCGTCTCCATGAAACGCAGCGAGGCTCCGATCGACTGGACGGCCCCCTGGTACTCGGCGGCGCGGGGCGAATGCCGCACGAACTCGAGGTCCCAGTACTCGGGATGGTGCAGGTCCGCGAAGCCGCCGTCGATCAGCGCGCGGATGAAGTTCAACGTCAGAGCCGCGCGCTCATAGCCGCGCAGGAGGAGCTCCGGGTCGGGCGTGCGCTCGTCCTCGGCGAACGCCGTGCGATTGATCAAGTCTCCGCGGTAGGCGGGGAGAGCCACGCCGTTCTGGATTTCGGAGTCCGCGGAACGCGGCTTGGCGTACTGACCCGCCATGCGGCCGACCCGGATCACACGCTTGCGCGTGCCGTGGACGAGGACCAGGCTCACCTGCAGCAGGATCTTGAGCTTGTTGGTGATGGCCGAGGACTCGCAGTCCTCGAAGCTCTCGGCGCAATCGCCGCCCTGCAGGAGGAAACGCTTGCCCCGGGCCGCCTCGGCGAGCTGATTCTTGAGCGACTCGATCTCGGAGGAGGTGACGAGCGGCGGGAGCCGCTGGAGCTTGTCGAGGACTTGCGCGAGGCGGGCGGTGTCTGGGTACACCGGCATCTGCGTCGCCGGAAGGCTCTGCCAGGAGGTCGGGCTCCAGGGCCCCTTTAGGGGCTGAGAAGGAGGTGCTGAAGAGAGGTCGCTCATGGCGAAAAAGCGCAAGCAGCATACTCCTGCCTCACCCGTCATTCCTGTGCCTCACCCGTCATTCCCGCGAAGGCGGGAATCCAGGTTCCTGGGACGTCCGGCGAAATGCTCCTGGTTCCGTCCTTCGCGGAAAGAAGCAAGGACGGTGGTTGGGCGCGAGGCGACGGGATTCCCGCCTTCGCGGGAATCCCGAGGTCCGGTTCTCCATGTTCAGGCAAAAAAAAGCATCCCGGGCGGTGCCCGGGATGCTCGGCTTGCTTGCCTTTCGACGCGGGATTACTTGATCTCGATGATCTCGAAGTTCGTCGCCTCGTGCCCGGTGGTGAACTTGCTGTCCCAGATGACCGCCTGGACGTAAGCCTTGCCCGGAGGCAGGTCCGGCGGGAGCGCGAAGTCGAACGTGCCGACTCCCTGGGAATCGGAGATCACCTGACCCAGAGGCACGATCGACCCGACGAGCTCGAGCCTCTTCTTGTGCTTGATCTGGTTGGGATCGATCCGTCCGCCGGAGAGGCTGAGGAACAGACTCACCGCCGTCCCCGGCTTGGGTCCGATGACGCGCAGGCGGAACCGGTCTCCCGGGCGCACCAGGCCGCCGTCGCGGTCGCCCTTCATGAAGCCGGTGTCGACGATCGACACGTTGTCGACGAAGAAGTAGTCATCGTTCGCCTCGCACTCCGCCCTGAATCGCAGGCGGCCGTAGCTATGGACCATGTTGGTCTGGAGGTCGATCGAGTGGAACGTGAAATTGTCCTGAGTGATGGCGTCGGCGGTGTGCGTGATCAGGTTGACGAACGCACGGGCCGCGACATAGCCCTGGGAGAAGAGCTTCTCGGTGCCCTCGGTCTGGCGCCACTCAAGGTAGTAGGACAGGTTGACCGTACCCGCCCCGGACATGTTGATCTCGTTGGTTCGGATCTGGTCGTCGTTGTACTCGAGGCTGTCGATGGCGTTGAACCGCAGCGAGTTCGGGGCGCTCGGCTCGTTGTTCGCCTGAGTGTTGATGTTGCAACCCAGGTTGTAGGACCACTTGTTCACGTCGATCGTCGTGCTGGGGAAGTCGTCGAAGTACGGGAGAGTGATGGGGTTGACGTCGTTGGTCAGACAACCCCGGGAATTGCGGAAGTTCTCGATCTGGGTCTGCTCGCTGGCGCCGAACTTGGTGAGGTCCCCCGAGCAGCCGCCCAGGGACGAGCACATGATCGAGCAGTCCGACTTCCCGTCGCAGTGGCCGGCGTTCCAGTTGTGACCGACCTCGTGGCTGACGAGGCCAACGCGCGTGGTCAGGTTGCTGGTCCAGGTCAGCCAGGAGAGACCATAGCCCACCTGGCTGCAGCTCGTTCCTGCGCAGATCACGCCCAGGTAGGCGATTCCGACGATCCCGCCGTTGATGTTGTTGCCGGTCATCAGGTGCGCGGTGTCACGGCCGACGTAGGCGTAGTTCGCGCACCAGTAGTCATGAAACTGGTCGAGAAGCGTGCCCGCGTCGTTGCTTGTGTACGGGTCGCCGCCCGAGCTCTGGCGAACGATGATCAGGCGGATCTCCCAGGAGATGTCGACGTCGCGCTCGTAGATGATCTCGCAGTTGGCGACGATCTTCTCTGCGTCTCGCTGCGTCGCCTTGAAGTTGCTGTTGTTGTACTGGTAGAACTGGAAATCGCAGTCGAGCCCGATCTCGAACAGCTTGTCACCGCCGTCGCGATCGTCGCCGTTGTCGAACTCCTTCTCGCGCTGGTCGCGCTGGAAATCGGGCAGCATGTCCGCGCCGCACATCTCTCCGCCGCGGATGACGTCCTCATCCTTGTAGACGAGGTGCGCCGTCTTCGGTGCGTCCGGAAGCCCGTCGGTCAGAGGCTGGATCCAGAACGTCTCGCGCGTCCCGTCCTCGTGCTCGATCCAGGCGACCCCGGAGAACTGCCCTTCGTAGACCGAGCCTCCGACGCGTCCGAGTGAGTATCCCGTCGCCGGGTCGACCACGTCGCCCTTGTAGGTCGTGCAGGGCGCCATTTCACCATCGATCTCTTCCGCCGGGTGCATCCCCTGGTCGTCGACGATGAATGCCTGGTAGTCCTTGGAGCGGATCGGATCGTTCAGCATGCCGAGGAGGTAGGTCACCCCACCCAGCTCGACTTCGAATGTCACGTCAGCGTACGGCGCCGGGTCGATGTTCAGGTCTTGAAGCGACCAGCGCATGAGATCGAACTTCTCCTTGATGTCCAGGTCGCTGAAGCCGCCACCCGAAGACAGAGCCGCGGCCAGTCCTTGCAACCCGAGCGCGGCGACCAGAGCCACGCTCCCTATTCCAGAACGCCTCATTTCAACCCTCCTGAAGGATGAACTCTGATCCGGTCGTCCAGGCAGCCATGCCTCGAGCCTTCACTCCGCGGTTCAGCCCGAACTGGACGCGTCCCCGTAAGACGCCGGACTAAGGGAAAAGGGCACCGCCTTGGCGGCGGACGCCTCGAATAGCCCAGGACCGTACCCCCGCGCGTCGCGGCTCAGGAATTTCCCCGTTCGAGTCGGGAGTACACTCCTCCCGGCTCTTTTCTCGACGGGCAGGGACGAACCTCAAGCTTCGTTGTTTCAGAGACTTACAGCACTCGATGGCGCCTCAGTCCGAGGTCGGCCGCCCGGTCCCCTGGACGATCTCGTGGTAACGACCCGCCTCCATCGCGGGGAAGACCTCCTTGTCGCCGTCCGGCCAGAGCACTTCGATGGCATCGACCCTTCGAGCGGACGACAGACCAAACAGGAGACGCAGATCCTGGAACGAAGCGTACGACAGAGATCCGCGGACGGTCTGGACCTGACGTCGTCCGCCGGCTGTGATCTTTACCTCTGCACCGATCGCGTCCGGGTTCCTGCTCTTGCCTTTGAGCCACAGGCCGATCCATCGATTCAGGAACTCTCCCTGGCACTCGACCAGGATGCCTCTCTGGTTGTTGCAGTTGACGAAGAAATCGAGGTCGCCGTCGTTGTCGACGTCGGCCATGGCGAGGCCCCGCCCCGAGATCTTCTGCGCGAAGAACGGTCCCGCGCTTGCGCCCGCTTCGCGAAAGAATCCCTTGCCGTCGTTCTCGAACAGTCGCGGACTCTGCAGATAGCTCTGGGAGGCGTCGTACTCCGACACGTTGTAATGAAGGTGGCCGTTGATCACCAGGAGATCGTTGTCCCCGTCGAAGTCATGGTCGAAGAACCGCGTGCCCCAGCCGAAGTCGAGCAGCGAGATCCGGCCGATGCCGCGGGGATACGCGAGATCCTCGAAGTACGCGGCCCCGTCGTTGACGTACAGGGCATTGTGCTCCATGGACAGGTTGGTGACGATCAGGTCGAGATCGAGGTCGCCGTCGATGTCGGCGAGGTCGCAGCCCATGCAGCCCTGAGTGCGCCCGTCGCGGTCGTAGGCGACATTGGCCTCGTTGGAGATGTCGGTGAGAGAGATCCGTCCGTCCGCGCTGTCGTTGCGGTACAGATCGTTGGGAGTCGAGTCGTTGGCGACGAACAGATCCATGTCGCCGTCCCCGTCGACGTCGCCGATGGTGGCGCCGAGGGCTTTGCCCTCCGTGCGGGTGATCCCCGCCTCGTGGGTGACTTCGCTGAACGTGCCGTCGCCGTTGTTGCGGTACAGAGTGTCGGGATCGGGAGGAAACACGTCCGGGTGACAGTAGGACCGTTCGACCGGCGGGGGACTGCACACGACGTTGGTCTCGTAGGAGAACCGCACGTAATTGCCGACGAACAGGTCGAGGTCGGAGTCCCGATCGAAATCCGCGAACACCGCCGCGCCGCCGTTGCCCGGGTCGCCGACCCCGGCTTCCACGGTCACGTCTTCAAAGGTGCCGTCTCCCTGGTTGCGATACAGGACGTCGGGGCCCCAGTTGTAGACGAAGATGTCCGGCCATCCGTCGCCGTCGTAGTCGGCGAGGGCGCAGCCCATCCCGTAGCCTTCGTCGCCGACACGGGCCTGATCGGTCACGTCGGCGAACCTCATGCCTCCGTCGTTGCGGTACAGCTTGTTCCCGAGCTTTCCTTCGTGCTCAAACCCTTCGAGACGGCCGGACTGCACCACGTACAGATCCATGTCGCCGTCCCGGTCGTAGTCGAAGAACCCCGCCCCGGAGCCGTTGGTCTCGATGAAGTAGAACCGGCCGCTCGCGCCGTTCTTGTGCACGAACTCGATTCCGGAGGAGGCGGTGACGTCAACGTAGCTCGCGCGGCAGGGGTCGTCACGCTGGCAAGAGATCGGCGCGCCGATCACCGCGATGAGGAGAATGCTTCGCGCGAGACTCACGACTTGAGGAGCTCCAGAACAGCTTCCGGGAGCTTCTCCCTGGGATATTCCGGGCGGGAGCGAAGCAGGCGTTCGATCAGATCCTTGGCCTTGGTCCGATCACCCATGCGCAGCGCGATGACGGCACGCAGGACGTAGGCGTCCGCGACCTCGGGCATGTCGCTGATCAGGGAATCCAGCACCCGCGCGGCCTCCAGCGCCTGGCGCGCCTCGAGAAGGAGCTTTGCATGCTCGATGCGCACTACGTGGTTTTCCGGCTGGATCCTGATCAGCTCGCGCTGGAGCTCGAGGCGCGTGTCCAGGTCCTTCAAGAAGCGCGTCGAGATGTTGTCCGTCAGCTTGTTCAGCAGCTCGTGGATGTGCTCGGCGCGAGCCGCCTTCTCGGGCTGGCCGAGCCTTCGGTACAGGCTCGCCAGCCGGTGGTGGCACGCGGCATGGCTCGGGTGGATGACCAATGCTTCCTCGTAGGCTCGGACGGCTTCCTCTTCCTTTTGAAGAGCCTCCTCGGCGAGTCCGAGCTGATAACGCGTGTCGGCGAAGTCGGGGTAGATCTTCTTTGCCTCGAGGAAGTGCCGGACCGCTTGCTGTGCCCTGCCCTCGTTCAGGTCCATCACGCCCAGGAAGTGCAGAGCTTCTCCTCGCTGCTCGGTACGAAGCCGCGGATCCTCCCCGGACGTGACCTTCTCGAAGTGCAGGCGCGCCGTCTCGTAGTCGGACAGACCGTAGGCGGCATACCCGATTCCCCAGTGACAGGGGAGATAGTCGGGATCGAGCTGCAGCGCGCGATGAAAACTCTCGATGGCGCGTGAGTACGACATTCCGACCGAATGCACCACGTAGCAGTGTCCCAGCAGGTAGAAAGCCTCCGCGCGCCCGGGGTCGGCCTCGGCGGACGCCTGGAACGCCGCCCGCGCCTCGGTCGTCTTCCGTTCGCGAAACAACCTTTGACCCTCGAACAGTTTTTCGTCGGCGAGCGCCGGGTCGACGGCCGGTGGTCGTTCGATCCTGTGGACCTCCACGGCGCGGGCGTCGTCGTTCCCCTCGAGCCTTGCCCGCTCGTCCTCGGCGCAGGAGCTCACGCTCGCGATCCACAGGCACGCGGCGATCCCAGCCACTGTGGAGAGGAGGCGGAGGGTGATCGAGATCCCCTGGAACGGCGTGGTCATCGAGTCGAGTCCTCGACGACCATGTGGTAGCGGTTGAGCGCCATCGCCTTCAAGTCCTGACGATGGCCGTCCGGCCAGCACACGGTCACGTCCACGGGAGTCTTGAGCGAGCCAAGCCCGATCAGCACTCGCAGGTCGTGAAAGGACAAGTAGCTCTCGCTGCCGCGCACCGCTCGCAGGATCGGAAATCCCGGGAGGTCGACCCGGACGGTCGCTCCGATGGCGTCGCGATTGCTGCTCGTCCCGACTAGCTTCAGACCGAGCCAGGAATGCTGGTTGCCTCGGACATTGCGAAGCAGCCGGGCCCTGCCGTTGTTGTTGGTGAACAAGAGGTCGAGGTCGCCGTCGTTGTCGAAATCGGCGGCCGCCAGTGCCCGGCCGACGTTGAGCTCGGCGAAGTAGGGGCCGGCGACCTCGGGCGACACAAGATCGAACTTGCCGTCGCCCCTTCCAAAGACGAGGTGCGGCTCTTGAGCATGGCGGGCGCCCGCGGCAAACAGCTCGGGGTTGTCGAGAACGTGGCCGTTGGCGATCACGACGTCGAGGTGCGAGTCGTTGTCGATGTCCGCGAACACCGTCCCGAAGCCGACGAACGGCTCCGAGAATGCCGCCAGGCCCGACGGAAAGCTGCGGTCGCGAAAGGTCGCGCCTTCGTTCCGGTACAGCGTGTTCGTCTCGCCGGAGAGGTTCACGGTGAACAAGTCGAGATCGAGATCATGGTCGATGTCGCCGAAAGCGCATCCCATGCACGCCTGGGCCAGACCGTCGCCGTTGTAGTCGACGCCGACCAGGGGCGCGACGTCGACCAGGCGCAGCTCGCCGTCGTTACGCCACAGGAAGTTGGCATCCGAGTCGTTGGCGACGAACAAGTCGAGGTCGCCGTCCCCGTCGTAGTCCCCGGCGCATACGCCCAGGCCCTTGCCGCAGGCTTTGTCGTGGATGCCGCTCTCGACGGACAAATCCGAGAAGGTCCCGTCGCCGTTGTTGCGGTAAAACGCGTCGTCTTCCGCGGCGTAGGCGTGCGGATGACAGTAGGCGAGGTATCGATCGCCGCGCTCGGGTTCTCCGCAGCGGGTCGGGTCGTCGAGCTGGTAGCGCACGTAGCCACAGATGTACAGGTCGAGGTCGCGGTCGTTGTCGAGATCGGCGAACGCACAGGACGCCTGATAGAAGCTCCTACAACGCAGTCCGGCCTGTTCGGAGACCTCCTCGAACGTTCCGTCCCCTCGGTTGCGGTACAAGGTCGTCGGCCCGAAGTTGGTGATCAGGAGGTCCGGGTCGCCGTCGTTGTCGTAGTCGGCGGCGGCGGCGGCCATGCCGTGGTGGCGCTCGTCGATGCCGCAACGCTCTGTGACGTCGACGAAGCGACTGCCGTCGTTCCGGAGCAGCCGGTCGGTCAGGAGCTCGGCGCCTTCGAAGCCCGGGAGCGGCGCTCCCTGAACCAGGTACAGGTCGAGATCCGCGTCGAGGTCGTAGTCGAGCCAGGCTGCGCCCGAGCCATTCGTCTCCACGAAGTACTTCTTGCCGCTGCCGCCGTGGTAGTGGGTGAACCCGACGTTCATCGCATCGGTCACGTCCTCGAAGTACGGGCCAGTGCGCGTGCCCGACACCGGATCCGGTGGATGCGTCTTCGAGCATCCCTGGACCGCGAGCAGGCAATAGAGCAGTCCATTAGCGCGGATCACCGGTGAAGTCATGGGCGTCATCGTATCGACATCGTTCGACCGTTCCCGATTCGTCACCGCAGTCGGTCTCGCGTGTCCCTGGCGTCAACTCAGCGGGGCGGGAAGCCGTTCCTGACCAGCACTCCGAGATTCCTGCGCTGCTGCTCGGGAATCCCCGGTACGGCGGTGAGCAGATCGTCGATGGCCGCCCGCGCTTGTTGGTCGCCGCGTCCTCGTCTCAGCGCCTCGACGTAGAGCGGGTAGAGCTCCGTGTCGGAGGGCATCTCCTCGATCAGGCCGCGTGATGCCTTGGCTGCGTCCTCGTTCATCCCGCGGATCAACCGGTACCGCAGGAGCTCTACCCTGCCGGCCCGATACTGCGGGTAGATACTCTCCAGATGCTCGAGCGCTTCGAAGCGCTTGAGGTAGGCCTCCTCTTTCTCCGATCTGAGCCGCAGGAACTGCGTCAGATGCCGATGGATCTCGTGCTCGCGGCCGGCGTCCGTGTTGCGTCCGAGCTTCCGGTACACCTGCGCGAGCTGGAAATGCGCGGCCAGGAGGTCGGGCATGATCTTCAGAGCCGCTTCGATGTCGGCCGCGGCCTGCTCCGTCCTTCCCAGCTCGAATTCCATCGCGCCTCGCCGGAAGCGGGCATGCGCGTACTCCGGAGCGATCTTCAGCGCGTCGGCGAAGTGGGCGGCCGCCGGTTCGAACTCGCCCTCCTGCTCGGCGAGCGATCCCAGCAGGAAGTGTCCCTCGGCGCGCAGCTCGCGCGGAGGATCCGCCGCGAGCAGCTCGGTGACGTAATCCCTGCACAGCCGAGCCTGTCGCTGCCGCCAGGCGGCGCGCGATGCGAGGATCAGGATTTCATGTCGCCACTCCATCGGCCAGGAAGTCGACTCGAGGATCCGGAGCGCCTTGCCGGGGTCGGCGTCATCGGTGTTGAGGAGCAGGGCGCGCACGCATTCGCGACGAAGCTCCGGATCGTCTTTCGCCGCCGGCGTCGATTCGAGCAGCTCGAGCGCCGGCTCCACTTCCTCCTTCCGGAGATGAGCTCGAGCGGTCTCGAGGATCTGCTCGAGGCCCTGGTGGAGGGGCGGCGGCGGTGCATCGACGAACGTGATCCCGGACGCAGGGGACGTGGCGTCCTCGAGGGCGACGGGATTCTCGCCGGCGTCGCACGCTCCGAGCGCGCTCAGGACCGAAGCGCCCAACAAACGAAGGAGCACGTTCACCCGCCTTCCATTACTACTCGGCGGCCGCCAGGCTCTTGAGCAGCGAGCAGGCCGCGCGGTCGGCGAGCACGAAGCATTGCGGATGGTCCCGAAGCCAGGACGCGGGGAGGTCGGAGCTTGCCGGCCTCTCGAACAGGTCGCGCAGGACCTGTGCCTTGCCGCCTCCGGTCACCAGGACGATGATCCGTTGCGCGGCGAGAATCTCCGCCAGTCCCATGGTGATGCCTCGGGACGGCAGCTCCGCCGGGTCGAAATCGGACGCCGCGGTTTCAAGGGTCGAGGCATGAAGCTCGACCACGCGCGCGCGGGCGGTACGCTCCGACCCGGGCTCGTTGAATCCCACATGGCCGTTGAGGCCAAGACCCAGGATGGCCAGGTGAGCTCCGCCCTCCGCGGCGAGTCGGCGGGCGTGTGCCTCGATGTGCCGAGGCAGGTCCGTCTCGTCACCGCACAGCAGCCGCGCATTGGCCGCGACATCCGGATCGAGGCGCTCGAGCAGATGACGGCGGATGAACGAATGAAAGCTGCGCGGATCGGCCGGCTCGACTCCGGCGTACTCGTCGAGCTGGTAGAAGCGGGCCCGCGACAGGTTCAGCTCGCCTCTCATGGTCGAGCGCACCAGATCCTTGATCATCAGCACCGGCGTCTTCCCCGCGGGCAGGACGATGTTCGCGTCCGGTCGCTCCGTCACGGTTTGAGCAATCCATCCCGCCGCCGCTTTGGCGACGGCAGTCTCGTTGGTCAGGCGGCTGAGCTTCATTCAGGGTTCCTGGAGCCGGTTTCAAGACCCGTTTCTGCTGCGAGCGGCTGCAGAATCCGGCTGCTTTGCAGGGGGGCGATCCTCCCGCGGGGGAGGTGAGTTTATCGTTCCGATGAGCGTCGCACCCCGCTGCCGTCGGTGTTCGGCGAAGGGAATCTTTGCCGGGTACCCGCCCTTGGCACGTTCTCGGCAGCATCGCCTTGGCGAGCCAATGATTCCGGATCGAGAATTGGCGCTATGAAAGTCCGGAGATACTCTCCTCCTTCCTGCGGAGAGGTCGCTCTCCCACTCTGTCTCCAGGATCGTTGAGATGCTCGATCACGACCCGCCACCTGCCATCGTCATGATCACGGTCGATGACTGCGGAAACGAGTTCTTCGGCTGCTACGGCGAAGGGCCTCCGGAGAGACAGCCGCGCACCGACAACATCGACGCGCTCGCGGCCCGGGGGCTGCGATTCGACAACTTCTACGCCAACCCGATCTGCACTCCGACCCGCGCATGCATGCTCACCGGCCGGTACGCGAGCCGCTACAACCTCGGCGCCGCGATCGAAGACGGCAGGATGGAGTTCCTTCCCGGCCGGGAGGTCTGCTTCCCCGAGTTGCTCGCGGATACCTGGTGCGGGCACGTCGGCAAGTGGCATCTCGGCAGTCACTTCGAGGCGCTCGATCCGATGGTGCAGGGCTTCCGGGTGCGAGCCGGAGCGGCCCTGGGTGTCAATGATTACTTCTCCTTCGACTACGCGGTCGCGTGGAAGTGGGCACAGGTATGGACCCACCAGACGACCTATCTCACCACTCAGACCACCGACGACGCCCTGGCGGTCCTGGCGCTGGCACCGAGGCCGATGGTGCTGTGGGTCGCCTACAACGCTCCTCACGATCCGTTCCATGACCCGCCGGGCTATTCCACGGACGGCTCCGACATCGCCCAGTACATGGCGATGATCGAGTATCTGGATCAGGACATCGGCCGGCTGCTCTCGGCTCTCGACCTCGACCACGACTTCGTGATCCTCAGCGCCGACAACGGTTCTCCCAGGAGCGTGGCATCGACCAGCGGCCACAAGTCCCAGGTCCTCGAGGGTGGCATCAACGTTCCACTGATCGTGGCGGGTCCGGGAGTCTCCGTCGGCTCGACCGGCTCGCTCGCTTCGGCCGTGGACCTTCACACCACCGTGGTGGAGATCTCGGGGGGGAGCTCCAGCGCCGCGGACGGCCGCTCCCTGGTGCCGATCCTTCGGAATCCGGGCGCCGAGGTTCGCGATCACGTGTACGTGGAGCGCTTCGACGATCGCGACGGCGACGGCTTCTGCGAGCTGGACCTGCGAGCCGCCCGCGACTCGCGCTACAAGCTCATCTGGGACCTCGACGACGAGGCTTTCTACAACCTCGACCGCGCGCCACCCGGCGAGGATGGCCTGCCGCTGGACCTGGACAACCTGACCAACGAGCAGCGCGCCGCCTACGAACGACTGCACGCGATCGTCCTGGCAAGAGGCCGGTGAGATCCGTGCTCCGATCGCTGTTGCAGCTTCCAGGGATACGAACCCTCCCGTGTCCCAGGCTCCTACAGGGAGCGACGCGATGATCCATCACGAACAGCCGCCCGCGATCCTGGTGATCACGGTCGATGATTGTGGAAACGAATTCTTCGGCTGCTACGGCGAGGGGCCGCCGACGAGTCAGCCGCGCACCGATCACATCGACATGCTCGCCGCGCGCGGGCTTCGCTTCGACCACTACTATTCCAACCCGGTCTGCACGCCGACCCGCGCCTGCATCCTCACGGGACGATACGCCAGCCGCTACGGGCTCGGCATGGCGCTGACGGAGGACGACCAGGAATTCCTTCCTCGCCGGGAAAACTGCTTCCCGGAGCTGCTGCCCGAGGTCTTCTGTGCACACATCGGAAAGTGGCATCTGGGCGACCATTGGCTCGCTCTGGACCCGATCGTGCATGGTTTCGACGTGCACGCCGGCACTCCGCGGAGCCTGGGCAGCTACTTTTCCTGGGAGCGCGCCGTGTCATGGCAATGGAGGCAGGTCTGGTCGGACCTCTCGACCTATGCCACGGCGCAGGTGACCGACGACGCATTGGAGCTGCTTGAGCTTGCGCCGCAGCCGATGATCCTCTGGGTCTGCTACCACGCTCCCCACAGTCCGCTGCATGATCCGCCGGGATACACCACCGACGGGTCGGACCTCGCCCGGTATGTCGCGATGATCGAGTACCTTGACCTCGAGATCGGCCGGCTGCTCAACGCCCTGGATCTCGACCGCGACTTCGTGATCCTGAGCTCGGACAACGGCTCGCCGTACACGGTGGCATCGACGAGCGGCCACAAGCTGCAGGTTCTCGAGGGTGGAGTGAACGTGCCTCTGATCATCGCCGGGCCGGGCGTCGCCACCGGCGCGACTGCCGCCCTGGCTTCGTCGGTGGACCTGTTCTCGACGATCGTCGAGATCGCCGGAGGCGTGTCCGATGCGCAGGACGGCCGCAGCCTGCTGCCGGTCCTCACCGATCCCGCGGTCTCGGTCCGGGATCACGTGTACGTCGAACGATTCGCTGACGAAGACGGCGACGGGATCTGTGAGGAGGATCTGCGCGCGGCACGGGAGGCGCGCTACAAACTGACCTGGGATCTGGACGCGGAGGCGCTGTACGATCTGTCGATCGCACCTCCTGGGGAGGATGGACGCCCGCTGGATCTGAGCCACCTCACCGACGAGCAGCGCACGGCCTACGAGCGACTGCACGACATCGTCCTGAAAAGAGGCCGGTGATCCAGGCTGAAACGATGTCGTGCCACAAGGAGCGACGGGATGATCCACCACGACCAGCCGCCATCGATCGTCGTGATCACGATCGATGACTGTGGGAACGAGTTCCTCGGCTGCTACGGGGAAGGACCTCCCGACCGACAGCCGCGCACGGACAACATCGACGCGCTCGCGGCGCGGGGGCTTCGCTTCGACAACTACTACACCAACCCGGTCTGCACACCGACCCGGGCGTGCATGCTCACCGGCCGGTACGCCAGCCGCTACGGCCTGGGTGAGGCGATCGGCGTGGGCGACGAGGAGTTCCTGCCAGGCTCGCAGATCAGCTTCGCCGAGAAACTTCCGGACACCTGGTGCGCTCACGTGGGCAAATGGCACATGGGAGAGCACTGGCAGAACCTCGATCCGATCGTCCAAGGCTTCGAGCTCAGCGCCGGGACCAACCGGAGCCTTGACGACTACTTTCAATGGGAGCGTCGTATCGGCTGGAGGTGGGGGCAGATCACGACTCAGCAGTCAACCTACGCTACTGCGCAGACCACCGAGGACGCCTTGAGCATTCTGCAACTGGCGCCCGTCCCAAGAATCCTGTGGGTGGCTTACCACGCGGTGCACAATCCGTTCCACGACCCGCCCGGGTATTCGACGGACGGCTCCGACGTCGGTCGGTACATGGCGATGATCGAGTACCTGGATCAGGACATCGGCCGGCTGCTCTCGGCCCTCGACCTCGAGCACGACTTCGTCATCCTCAGCGCCGACAACGGCTCTCCCAAGAACGTGGCCTCGACCAGCGGCCACAAGTCCCAGGTCCTGGAAGGCGGCGTCAACGTTCCGCTGATCGTGGCGGGTCCTTCCGTCGCGGCGGGCTCGACCCGCTCGCTCGCCTCGGCGGTAGACGTTCATTCGACCCTGGTGGAGCTCGCCGGAGGCAGCTCGAGCGCCGAGGACGGCCGCTCTCTGGTGCCGATCTTTCGAGAATCCGGTGCCGAGGTGAGAGATCACGTGTACGTGGAGCGCTTCGACGACCGCGACGGCGACGGGTTCTGCGAGCTGGATCTGCGAGCCGCGCGCGACTCGCGCTACAAGCTCACCTGGGATCTCGACGAGGAGGCGTTCTACGACCTCGACCGGGCGCCGCCCGGCGAGGATGGGCTGCCGCTGGACCTGAATCATCTGACCGACGAGCAGCGCGCGGCCTACGAGCGACTGCACGACATCGTCCTTTCGCGGGGCCGCTGATCCAAGGCCGGCGAGGACCGGTCAGTCTGTCTTCCGCCACCAGATCGGGCTGGTCCAGGCGACTTGAGCGTCGCTCTGCAGGATGCGCAGGTAGTAGGGATGGAAGGCGGAATCCTGCGGGGGCTCGGGGTCGGTCCAGACGAGCTCGAGTGACTCGGAACCCTCCCGATCCTCCTGCCGGTGCACGAGAGTCCGGCCGTCGCGCAGGACGTCGACGCGAATCGTGCGAGGATGGGATGCAAGACCCACTCCCGCCGACACGATGAGCGCGCGAATCTTTGGTGACGCGGACTCGACTTCCTGTCCCGCTGGAGCCTCGCTCAACGAGAAGTCCACGTACGGTCGGTGGCCGGTGGTCGCATACGTCCGGCGGGACTTGAGACCCTCGAAGATGCGCTCGCGCAGACTGCCGATTCGAGGATCCGCAAGGACGCAGCCGAGGCCTGATCGTGGATAGAGCTGGTTGTCCATGGTACGCAATGCGGCGCCTTGATCCGGCCAGTACAGATGGGAATCGCTTCCGCCGATGAACCCGAATCGATGTCCGAGGACGAGCGCGTCCTGCGCCGAGGCAAGGTCTGCCGCCTTGCGATGCTTCGCGGAATCATGGTGCATCGGAAAGTCCGTCTCCTCGAGCGCGACGTCGTCGAGGGCGCGTTCCGACGAGCCGTGGTCGCTGTAGATCTCGAGAAGACATTCGACGGGATCCTCAAGCAACGATGACCAGTCGTAGGGTCCGGGCGATTCCTGTCCTCCGACCCGGCGGCAGGTGTGATGGGGGATCGTGATCTTCTCGCCGCCCTCGCGCACCTTGGCGAGAAAGGTCTTCACGTCGAAGGCCTCGACCGGTCCGGGATTCTCCACGCCCTCGTAGGGCAGTTCGGTGAGCGCGAGGTCCGGCCAGGCGCTCTTGAAGACGACGTGGCGATGACCCCACTCCAGGCTCCATTCGTAGCCGGGAAAAGCGATGAACGTCCGCTCCTCGGGGTCGTGCGAGCGCTGGAACTCCCGGGCGATCGCTTTGGCGTTCTCGAAGCCGGTGAAACGCTTGGGCGAGTGTTGCACCACGCATCCGAAATCCTCGCGCCTCATCCACATCTGCGTCCACAGGAGAGGGTCGGGGAGGGCCGAGTGATCGCCGTGCGCGGAATGGCGCTGCAGATCGCCGCAGTAGACCCGGAAGGCAGGATCATCCTTCGGCAGGACACGGCAGCGGTTGCCGACGGCGTGGATCGCAGGCGATTTGGAGTCGTCCTCGTTCGGAAGCGAGGCCCGGAAGGCGAAGAATCCAGCGGCGCCGAACGTGGCGGCGAAGCGTTTCATTCCCCGGTCCTCGGGCTTGAGCTCGATCCTCTCGGGAAACCGCGCGGTCGAATCCTCACAGGAGAGCTGCACGTCCCCCTGAAATGCTTCGCAGGGGAGGATGCGCGTGCGCGCGCCCTCGCCGGCCATCTGCACGGCGATCACGCTGACGGCGACCGGCTCGCCGATGGCGGCAGACATCGGGGCGTTGACCAGAAAGCTGTTGGCCTGCGACCCGGTGAACAAGAGGACGTCGCCGGCCTGCTCGAATTCGAACTGGCCCGCTCCCTCCTTGTCCAGGAACACCACGACCTGCGGGGAGCCCGGATGCCACGAGATCAGAAGCCCGCGGCTGCCGCGGGAGGTGTCGCCGTAGGTGATCGTGATCGCCGTTCCCTTCGGAAGGAAGCGGTCCGTCCTCACCTTAAGAAGTCCTTCGGACTCGTCGACCCGATGAACGATCGACCGGCTCAGGGTGGCTTTTGGATGCGAGCAGGTCGCGGTTGCGTAGTTGGGCCCGGACGGCCGGTCCGCCTGCGGCTGCGAGAACGGGAAACGCGAAAGGGTGTTCTGCGGGCCCAGGAGATAGCCGCCGTTCCTGGTGAACAGCTCGCTCGTCTCTTGCGAGAAGTAGCCGAATCCGACCTGGATGCCCCCGTCGCGTTTGACCCCTTCGTCGCCGACTTCGTAGGTCACGACGAACGTCACGGCCCCCGCCTTTGGCTCCAGTTCGTACCGCGGCCATGGACCCAGGGGCATGGCCGCCGCCGGAATCGGAAAGACCTTCGGTGAGACCGAGACTTCTCCCGCGGACGCGAGGACAAGTGAAACGAGAACAGGCCACAAGACGGGAAGACCTTGCATCGGACCGTTTCGCCACGACCACGAACGGAATCAGCGTCGAACGGCGGGATCTTACTTTGCTGCGCCGCGAGCTCCGTGGATCGTTCGCCCTTGCCACTGCTCTTGACGAACGTCGGCCCCCGGCTCTAATGAGACGCTCGTCGGGATTCGTGGAGCGAAGAGATGATCCAGCAGGACCACCCACCCGCGATCGTCGTGGTCACGATCGATGATTGCGGGAATGAGTTCATCGGCTGCTACGGCGAAGGTCCGCCGGAGAGCCAGCCCGACACCCCTTTCATCGACGCCCTGGCTGCCTCTGGCATGAGGTTCGAGAACTACTACTCCTGCCCGGTGTGCACGCCGACCCGCGCGGCGATGCTGACCGGCCGGCACCCGAACCGCTATGGCCTGGGACACGCGCTCGATCGAGGGGATCCCCGCTACCTGCCGCTGAGCGAAGTCTGCGTTCCTGAAGTCGATCCGCTGCAGCGTTTCTTCCACGTCGGCAAATGGCACCTGGGAAAGCACTGGGGCGGATTCGATCCGATCCTCCAGGGTTTCGACCTGCGTGTCGGCACTCACGGGAACGTGAATGACTACTTTGGCTGGAAGCGCCAGGTCGCGGCCTCCGGCTACCTGGTCGAGACGGACCAGTCGCAGTACGTCACCCAGCAGACGACGGACAATGCACTGATCGTCATGTCATTCGCGGTCCGACCTTATGTCCTCTGGCTCAATTTCCACGCGCCCCACATTCCCTACCACGACCCGCCCGGGTACAGCACGGATGGCTCCATCCTCGCCCAGTACATGGCGATGATCGAGTACCTGGACGGAGAGATCGGACGCATCGTCGCCGATCTCGATCTTTCGAGAGATTGGTTGATTCTGTGCGCCGACAACGGCTCAGAGGAGGAGGTGGCCTCGACCGGCGGGCACAAAGCCCAGGTCAAGGAGGGCGGGATCAACGTCCCCTTGATCGTCGCCGGACCGGGAGTTCCCGTCGGTTCGGTCACGACCGCGCTGGCATCCTCGGTCGACGTCCACGCCACGGTCCTCAACCTGCTGGGCGTCGGATCCACGGCTGAAGACTCGAGGAGCCTCGTTCCCGTGTTCCTCGATCCCTCGGCCGTCGCCCGAGATCACGTCTACGTCGAGAGGTTCACCGACGACGACATGGACGGCGTCAACGAACTCGACTTCCGGGCAGCGCGCGACCACAAGTACAAGCTCCGCTGGGAGAACGGGAGCCAGTCATTCCACAATCTCTGGGCAAGTCGCCCGGGAGAGGACGGGCCGCCGCTCGACATCGGCAACCTGGACGACGAAGAACAGGCGAGCTACGACCGGCTGCACGCAATCGTCCTGGCGCGAGGGCGGTGAGCGGGGACGGGGTAGGAAGTAAGAACTGGACTTTCGCAGATTTTTGGACTGGCAGGGATCGAGAGGGATGGTGGAATCAGGCGGAAGTCGGCCCCTTCGAAGGGCTTGTTTGCATTTCGCGGAGATCCCTGCGCGCGAGGGCTCTCGAAGTAATCTCGTAACTCATTGATCTGAAACATGTTGCGGCAGTTAAAACCCGCGAAAGTCCAGGTAAGAAGTAGGAATCAAGAAACGGGGGACGTGGCTCGAGGCGAAGGAGCGGAATCACTTCGAGGTTTGCTTCAATATCTGCGACGAATGGATCTGGTGCGCCTCTGAGTCCCCGGTCGCCATCCCCCGCCACCTGATCACTTCACGGCTTCTCGAAGGCTTGCGACGACGAGCAGGGGAGACGATCGGCGTTGGAGTGACCTTGGGATCGGTCGGATTCGTGTTTCATGAGGATTGTCTGCGGCACGACCCGGGGCCGATGCATCCGGAGCGGCCGCAGCGCCTGCGCGCGATCGTCGAGGGGTTGAAAGCGTCCGGCGTGCTGGACGAGCTCGTGCTGCACGAGCCGCACGAATGTGACCGCCGGTGGATCGAGAGCGTGCACGAGCCGGCGCACGTGCAGCGCATCGAGCAGGCGGGACGGCGGGCGCCGGTGCTGCTCGACTCCGGCGATACGGTGATGTCGCCCGGAACCTATCGCGCCGCGTGCCTCGCCGTCGGCGGCGCTCTGGAGGCGGTCGATCGCGTGGTGACGGGTGAGTGGCGCCGCGCATTCGTCGCGGCCCGTCCCCCAGGGCACCACGCCGAGCGCAACGCCGCGATGGGGTTCTGCTTCTTCAATCAGGTGGCGGTCGCGGCGCGGTACGCACAGCAGCGTCATTCGATTCAGCGGGTCGCCATCGTCGACTTCGACGTGCATCACGGCAACGGCACCCAGCACATCTTCGAGACCGACCCGACGGTGTTCTACGCCAGCATTCATCAGTGGCCGCTGTACCCGGGCACGGGCGCCGCCGGCGAGCGCGGCAGCGGCGTAGCTCTCGGCACGACGCTCAACTGCCCTCTTCCCGAAGGCAGCAGCGACCGGGAGTGGACCCTCGCGATGGAGCGCATCGTGAGCGAGCTCGACGCGTTCGCGCCGGAGCTCCTCCTGATCTCGGCGGGCTTCGACGCGCATCGCGACGACCCGATCGCGGGCACCTTGGTCACCGAGGAGGGATACCGGGCGATGACCGACCTCCTCCTCGACCTCGCGCGCCGCCACTGCAGCGGCCGCGCCGTCTCGCTCCTCGAAGGCGGCTACGACCTTCGGGCCCTCGCCCGCTCCGTCGAGACCCACGTCGCCTGCATGCTCGCCGGTTGATCTGGCCCGCTTGGAAACTGCCGGAGATTCACCGCAGAGGCGCAGAGGACGCAGAGAACGAGAAGGCGCGGGGTACGGTGCGTCGGTCAAAGACGGCGTCGCCCGCAGTTTTGGAGTGCGGTGCGAAGCACCGCTTTGGTTCGTGAGCAAACCACTGCGTCCCGGGTGAAGGTGCGGTCCGCATCCTGCCGGGCGCGCCTCGGGGCGAGCCAGCAATCACACCATGGCATTCGTTCCCACGGCCTTCGCGGATTCTCTTGAGCTCCCGCCCGCTGCTTCGTGCGCGAACCAAAGCGGCGCTGCCGCGCCGCACTCCAAAAACCGTGCGGCGGACGCGATGGAGCGGCGCTGTCGCGCCGCACTCCAAAAGCCTGCGCGGCGTCAGCGATGGGTCCGTGCGTAGCTCGAAGTTTTGGAGTGCGGTGCGAAGCACCGCTTTGGTTCGCAAGCAAACCACTGCGTCCCGGATGAAGGTGCGGTCCGCATCCTGCCGGGCGCTCCTCGGGGCGAACCAGCAATCACACCATGGCATAGGTTCACACCGCCTTCGCGGATTCTCCTGAGCATCCCGCCCGCTGCTTCGTGCGCGAACCAAAGCGGCGCTGCCGCGCCGCACTCCAAAAACCGTGCGGCGGACGCGATGGAGCGGCGCTGCCGCGCCGCACTCCAAAATCCTG
>Ga0247727_10001286_pt1 | contig 60299 bp, 79 predicted proteins | sample WisWelCaveWW1625_FD_202498 | JGI IMG/M metagenome (GOLD analysis project Ga0247727, IMG submission 202498) | Biofilm microbial communities from Wishing Well Cave, Virginia, United States - WW16-25 | ecosystem: Environmental > Aquatic > Deep subsurface > Groundwater > Cave microbial mat | place...
GGCCGACCTGGGCCTGACCGAGCTGTTCTTCGAGACCGTCGAGCCCGAGAATGTGGAGGTCTCGATCGCGGACATGCTTGCGAAGTTGCCGCAAGGGCCGTATACGATCGACGGCCCGGCGATCGAAGACGGCGAGAGCTTGGGGCAGACCTCCGGCACGGCGCGGCTGACCCACTTGATCCCCGCGGGGCCGGGCCTGCTGACGCCTACCGAGCAGCAGTCCGTGGATCACGACGAGGAGCAGGTGTTCAGTTGGGCCCCGGTGACGCAAAGCATCGACGGGCAGCCGGTCACGATCATCGCTTACCAGTTGATCATCGAAAAGATCGCAACCCCCAACGCGCACATGATCGGGAAGCTGGGACTCAGCGCGTATCTGCTCCCATCGGTCACGAGCGTGATGCTCCCCGCCGGGTTCCTCGAGCCGAACACGGACTACGAGTGGGAGGTGCTGGCGATCGAGGAGAGCGGGAACCAGACGCTGTCTTCCAGGGAGTTCACCACCGCTGCGGTCTTCGGTACCAACCCGCCCCCGGCAGCCGACAACGATCCGCCGCAACTCAAGGCGGCGAAGCTGAACATCGAGCACAACGCCACCGACCTGGACACGGGCTTCCAGGGCTTCATCGACTCTGAAGGCTGGCAACGCCTCGAGGTCACCGACCCCAACGGCGAGCTGGTCCTGTCCTTCGAGGGGCGCGGCGAACTCGCCCAACTCGGCGTGACCGAACTATTCTTCGAGACCGTGGAGCCCGCGAACGCGGATGTCTCGATCGCGGAGATGCTCGCCAAGCTGCCCGAGGGCAACTACACGATCGCCGGCCCGTCGATGATCAACGGTCAACGCGGCGGGCGGACTTCCGGCATCGCCTGGCTGACCCACACGATCCCGGCAGGCCCCGTGCTGCTCACACCGGGCGAGGGGGCGGATGTGTCAGCCGACAACTTGTTGCTCGATTGGAACCCCGTGACTCAGACCATCACGGGAGCACCGGTCAACATCATCGCCTACCAGGTGGTCGTCGAGAAGGTCCAGCCTGTACACCCGGACATGATCGGCAAGATCGGCCTGAGCATCTACCTCCCAGCGACGGTGACGAGCATCACGGTCCCCGACGGGATCCTCGAGCCGGGCACCGCGTATGCGTGGGAGGTGCTGGCGATCGAGGTGAGCGGCAACCAGACGCTCTCCTCCAGCGCGTTCCAAACCCTGTGAGTCCACCATGCCCTTGCGAGCATCATTTGATGGAGCCAGCCAAGTCGTCGTCGCGGGCGCCCCGACCGTCATCGGGACCCGTGGCGGGGCATTTTAAGAAGGCGTTTCCCAAGGGGTTCTCATGGGCCGCGTCACCGATGAACCGCCACGTACCGGCTGCAACCGAGACACTTCCGACGCAGACGAAGACCCATCCGACGACTGTGATTGAGAGCGGACGCTTGTTCACACCGAATCACCCCACTGAGCCGTCCGGGCTGATTGTTCCTTTTGAAATGAGCTGCGTCCCCTTTGTTCGCCCCGGATGCTCGACCACCTCATCGAGACCGCCCGCTCCGTCAACGCGCTTGCGGGACATTTCCAGATGAGCCGGCCGGCCGTCTCGCAGCACTTCCGAGTCTTGCTCGATGCCGGTCTCGTGACCGAGCAGCGGCATGGTCGAGAACGCCGCTATCGCCTCGTCCCTGCGCAGCTCAGGCCCGTACGGGACGATGGCGCACTATTAGCGGTTCTGGGATAAACACCTAGAGCGACTTGAGAAACATCTCACGAAAAGGTACGAATGGTTACTGAGAGCATGGCGAAGCCGAAGGCCAAGGCGGGTCGCGCGCAAGCAAGCCACGCAAGTCGGCCACCAAGTCCAAGTCCGCGCCGAAGGCAGGCGCGACCTCCGGGGGGAAACCCGCTTCCTCCGGCGATCGGGGACAGCAACAACGCGGCACCAGCAAGCATGACGTCAGAACTCGGGACGCTCGAGGTTCGAAATCGCCGACAATGGCGAGCGTGGCTGAAAAAGCACCACGCATCGAGCGCCGGGGTCTGGCTCGTGTTCCACAAGGCCCACACCGGCGTGAAGTCGATGCCCTACGAGGACACGGTACGCGAGGCGCTGTGCTTTGGTTGGATCGACAGCCTCATCAAACGCCTGGATGACAACCGATACGCGCTCAAGGTGACGCCGCGAAAGCCCACCAGCAAATGGTCGGCTCTTAATCGAGGACGGTGGAAGGAATTGAAGGCAGCCGGCTTGCTGACTCCGGCCGGCCTGACCGCCGCGCCGACTGGCAACACGTACGCACCGAAGCCGGTAATCCCCACCCTGCCGGGCTACATCGCCAAGGCGATACGAGCCAATGCCAATGCATGGGCGTTCTTTCGGACCCTGCCGCCTAGAGAGCGCCGCAACTTCGTCGTCTGGATTCATACGGCCAAGCGGACGGACACGAGGGAACGGCGAATTCGCGAATCGATCGCCCTGCTGGCGGCAGGAAAGAAGCTCGGCTTGAAATAGTTACGGCTCCTATTACTATTTCGGCGGCGCCGTCGCGGTCACGCGATCGGCGCGCCAGGACAAGCCCACAAAGGAGACCATCTGTGCTGCAAAAAGTTAGCCCCCGAACGCCCAACTCCGCCTCGCAGATGATTGACCAGCGCATTCGCGAGCCCGGCGATTCCAAGACCGCTTCTAAAATCCGTTTCAGTGCGACACTCTTCCGGCCCGCTGGGACCGCGAAGGCTGTCTCCTGGACCTTTTTGACCCTACCAAAGGAAGCCAGCGCGAAGCTCCCCTCGCGCGGACAGTCGACAGTTGAGGGCACGCTCAATGCCCGCCCCCTCCGAGCGACGCTCGAGCCGGACGGCCAGGGAGGCCACTGGCTCAAAGTGGACCGGAAGATGCGCGAAGCGGCGGGCGCGGAGGCGGGCGACGTCGTCACGCTGGAAATCGCGCCGGTGGCAGAGGAACCGGAACCCAGGGTGCCGGCCGATCTGCGCAAGGCTCTCGCGTCCGCCCCGAAGTCGCGGGAGTTGTGGTCGGAAATCACCCCCACCGCGCGCAGAGATTGGATTCACTGGATCGTCTCCGCCAAGCAAGCAGAGACTCGCGCGCGTCGGATCAGGAATGCCTGCGACATGCTCGCCGCCGGGAAGCGACGCCCCTGCTGCTTCGATCGGTCTGGGATGTATAGCAAGAGCCTCAGTTGTCCCGTAGCCGATGAACGCGGCCTCTCGTCGCATCGACGAGCGGATCCAGACCGGGTCAAGGCAGCGACGCCAGCGGCACAATGAACTGGAAATGCGGCTTCAGGTTCGCAATGAGCTTTTGGTCGTCTGTCACCCGCTCGCACCCCTCTCGCTCGGCGAGAGCCACATAGAGGCAGTCGTACAGCCCGCTGCGGGTCTGCGAGGAGATGTCCACTGCGCGGTCGAGCAGCGGCTCGTAGGGGAGCATGACGGGCGGCGTTCGCATAACCCTGCCCAGCAGCGGGCGGGCGTCACCGACCGGGATGAGCTTCTGCCGCTCCGCCTTCGTGAGCGCACTTGCGACCTCGCCGGAGAAGACGGACGGAGCGATCAGTTCGTGGACCGCGTTCTGGAAGTCGGTCCGCAGTTGCAGGGCCTTGGCCGAGTTGGGGCGCGGGAGGACCCAGCAGAGGGCGGCGGAGGCGTCGAGGATGTACCTCATGACTCGTCGTCGGCGAGGAGCGTTTGAAATGTCTCGTCGTCAATGACCCCGCGGGTCCGGCGGACTTGCTCTGTAATCCGGTCCGCCCGCTCGTCAACGCGGCGCGCGACTTCCGGGTCCAGTGGAGCCTGCTCGAAGGCGTGCCTCAACACGGCCCGGGTGTCAGTTTGCTCGGATTCGGCGAGGGGGTCGGTGGCGGCGGTTTCGGTGCTCATGCAGTTATTGTCCCCCGCAACATGCGGGACGGTCAAGCTGAATCCAGGATGAGTGAAGCAAGCCAGCCAATTGCCCGGCGAACGAATGTGAGCGACCGGTGCGATGTGCCTTCTTCTCGTGCCGCCAACAGATGCTTCAGCGTCCATCGAGGGAATTATCGTATGCCGATCCACAAGGACATCCGCGCCTACAACGCGGCCCAATCGGCCGGCGACAAGCGCATCTGCGACGCCCTCGCCAAGGCAATCGATCGACACCTGCCGAACGCTGAGAGCAAGGTCTGGCACGGGCACCCGGTGTGGTTCTTGGACGGGAATCCGATTGTCGGCTACAGCAAGCTAAAGGACTGCATCCGCCTCCTATTCTGGAGCGGCCAATCCTTCGACGAGCCTGGTCTTGAGGCCGAAGGCAGTTTCAAGGCCGCCGAAGCCCGGTATACTTCTGACGATCAAATCGCGCCCCGGAATCTCAAGAGGTGGCTCGAGAAGTCGATCGAGATCCAGTGGGATTACAAGAACATCGTGAAGCGCAAGGGCAAACTCGAGCGATTGAAGTAGGCCGCCGAGGCGCAAGGAGCGGCAACAGGTGTCACGAACCTTTTTCACATCTCGGCATCCACATCGAAATGGTTCCTGACACGTTCCTGACACCTTACCCTCGACCTGACACCTTACCCTCGACAGAATTTGATCTGCGTCCCAACTGCGTCCACTTTCTTTGGCCCCTATTTGACCAGCGTCATCACCGTGAGCAGGCCCAACAACAAGCGAAGGACGGCATAGGCGGGCATCATGAGAATCACGATCACGATCGCCCAGCCAAGAGTCCTCCTGACTTGAGCGTTCGACCAGCTTCCGACCCAAGACACAGGCTCTTGCTTACGTGCGGGCGTTGATCGTGCTGCGGGCAGCCCGGAGCCCAAGACTGCTTTCAGAAACTGTCTGCGGGTGTAACGTGGCGGCATGTCCCACTCACTTTTCTGGGCCGCCCTTGAGATTGACTTGCAGCGTAGCAACCCCAGTGGCTCTAATGAGCACACCGGCTGCAAGCCGGAGAGGCATCAGGGTGCCGGGGCGGCCCTGGAAAGTCTTCCTGGCACCCATGCCTCGTTGAAACACCAGTTGCGCCTGGGCGGCGTGGTACCAGTATTCGGGACCACGACTCGCCCAATAACAACTCGCGAAAACCAGTGATCTGGCACGGCTTCAGAGTCGGCGAGTTTGAGCATCTTGCGAACACGCCTGGCGTGTAGCCGCACTCAAAACGAAAAGACCTCACGGATTCTTGCATCCGTGAGGTCTTGTCTGCACTTCTGCTTTTTGTTACTCACGCGCGGGAGCGTCTCTTTTTCGAGCGAGATTTCCTCTCCCGTGCCTGTTCGTCCAACATGCGAAACATTTGGTCAACCAAGCCCCGCCCGCGATCTTCGACTGCCATCTGCTGCTCGGGCGGAAGGGAAGTTTCCCCAGCGTCCGGGAGTAGGCAATTGGCAGGCGGTTGCGGGACAACCAGAGGCGCCTTGTTATCCTCTGCCATTTTTCGATCTCCCGTGATTAGACGTGTCTTGTCATTGTGATCTCCCGTACACAGATTCAACTTGCGGTGAGCGTTTCGAACTCCAGTAGTAGGATGTTTCTTGGCGTTGGTAAAACCCTCCAGGATCAAGTTAGTCTCCCTCCAAGAGTTTCGACTTGAGGCATCTTGCCACTTCCGCGAGGCATTCCTTGACCTTCCTGCGTGAAAGCCTCGTCTTCGTCGCGAGCTGACGCTCGCTTGGTGTTTTCAGTTCACGTGAGTTTCCCTCCTCATGTTGGGTCAGAAAGGATGAGAACAAGTACTCCACAACATGCCACTTCAGTCCGTGAAACTCCGCATGGACCTCTTTCAGTACCGCCTCGAACTCGGCCAAATCCATTCTGGAGACTGCCGCACGGATTCCGTGCCAATCGAAGCCTTCGTCGCCGACATTGTTCGCCGATGCAGGTTTGTATGCCAAACCGGAAGAGGCAAGTTCAACGTCGACTTGTGAATGATGAGCCGTCCACGTCATTCGTTCGCGCCTTGCCCGGCGGCCCATCATTCTGGCGACCCCGAACGCGAACTGGACAATGTCCTTTGGCAGCGCGGTCCGAGGCTCCGAGTGCTCCCATCTCCAGACCTTCTTGACCAGAACCAAACTCGTCTCCGACACCCAGTCTTCCAGCTCCGTGCGATCGAGAGAACCTTTCGCGTGCTTCCCGATGGTTGCCTCAAGTTGTCCGTAAAAGCATCGAAACAATTGATCGAGTGCCTCGCGTGGTCTTTCATGGAAAATTGCGTTGATCGCCTCGGCTGATTCTCCCGTCGCACCGGCTGGCTCTCCTCCGCTCTCAACAGTCACTTCCTTTTCCTTGGGCCTCATTGGTAGTACTCCCGTGGAATGCACCGTGACTCCCTTGTTCCCCGCCACACCCTCCGCCCCCCTCGACATGGCTGATTGTCGCACCGCCTCGCGCTCCGGCACCCAAGCGACCGCCGTAGCCCTTTCCCTCCTCGACTCCGCCCCCTCCGACACACGAGTCACCGCCCTTGCCCTGGCCCTTGGGGACTCCGCCTCCCCCGAATGGCGACGTCCCACCCGTTCCGGTGGTTCCACTTGGACCAGGCAGCGTGCCAGTGCGCCCGGCCAGTCCGCCTCGACCCGTCGTTGAAGCCAGTGTCTTCGCCACAGTACTCTTGCTCATGTCTCTACCTCCAAATGTTGTCAATGGGTTTCAGATCAGATCTAGCAAAAGGAAACGTCCGTACGGAGACGATTCCCGTCGATTTCGACACGGGGCCGCGATTACGAATGCCCCAGTTCCTCCCATTCCTCCACAGTGAATTGATCGGGACCGGTTCGCCCCACTTGTGCGGAACGACCGAGAGCACAGCCGACGAACGATCCAAGGTGGTGTTCGAGGGCATGCCGGGTCTCTTTGCCAAGCCGCAGGATGCTTTCGCAACCGCGCCTCACAATGCCGAGTGGGTCGTGCAGAAGCAACCGACCAGTCAGGGTGTTGATCAAGGCTGTCATGGCGTTTTCCTCCATTTCAATCTTCAACTTTTGATTTCCGCTTCCACACATAACTGTCGCAGGATGGTCGACTGGCCCGGGCGATCTGAAAAATGTTGAGGAATCTTTTTGTGGCCCGCCAGCTTTGCCTGCCGCGATCCGCTTCAGCCCGCTGTTGGGCCTCTTTTGGCGGGAAACCCTTCGCGCAGAAATCATGCGATTCCAAGGACTTGCGACTTTTTTTGGAGCCAAGCGCACTTAGACTGTGGAAAGCGAATCGAGTTGGTCGGCAGCCGTTGCCGTCCGTTTGCGGAACTTGGCTTACACGAAAAGGAGCTTACCATGGCACAACCAATGATCATCCAGTACACCAACCTCCTGCACCAGTACCGGGATCCAAACGCAGATCCGGTAAAGGAGTTTTTGAAGAAGCAGTCGGCTGACAAAGTGTTCCTTCGACGAGCCGAAGCACTCAACAAGGTGTTCAGACTAAAGGAGGAACTTGTCACGCCCCAGCGTCAACATTGATCTACTGGTGTGGAGGTTAGGGGTCAAGCATGTCCACCGCTTCTTCGTAAATGCGTTGCGCTTGCTCTTCGGTGAGATCGAGGATACTCGCGATCATCGCCAGATCCTCCTCATCGAAGAAGAACTTGTGAAAGACCGTCTTGTGTGGTTCGGGCAATCCGTCGACCATTTCGAGAAGTTGAACGCGGTCCTCAGCACGCATCTCAGTCGAGATAATGGGTTGGTCGGCGGGCAGCGCCTCGATCGTCTCACGCCGATGGCGTTTGCGCATTGCCAAGCGTGCGGAGTTCCAAAGACATTGCCGCAAGTAGGCTCTGAAAGCACCAATCGTTGGAAATCGACGTGCGTTGATGAACCGGCGGTTCTCCGAGAGCTTGAGATCGAACCAAGCGAAGACTTGAGCCACGGCGTCCGTGAAATCCATTTTAGGATAGCGCCTGGCAAGCTGGTGCGTTAACTCCACAATCATCACACCAAACACGCTACTTCGAATGAATGTCTTTCCATTCTCTGGTGGCCAGGACGGATCGTTTTCATTTGCCATTTTCTTTTGCGCCAGCCTACCCGTTGTTTGTCTCCGACTGATCGTCGGATTTGCCGAGCGAATCGGTTGCATGCTCAAGTCGACTAGCCAGTTCGTTTTCGTCAATGTCCGCCTCTCTCGCGATTGACTTTGGCGGAGTAAAGGGAGCCAGAATCAGCAGGGCTCGTTCCTCGGGATCTGGCACCTCATCACGAAGCGCATCACTCATCTTGACCACATGCTTAAACGTCTCAAGCGAGTAACGCGCAGGCATTCTAGGAAAAAAGAACGCCGCAATCATGCCTACGCCGAGACCAAGTAAATAAAACACAGAGTCACTTGTTCCTGAAAGGACTCGGAAGATAACTGCTCCGCCGCCACCGCCGAGAAGAAATCCGATCACCGCCGTCGACCACTTGACCGCAGTGGCGGTACCCTCCCAGTGTGTGACGACCGCAGTAAGGAGACGGCCAAAGTACAGACCAAAAGCCAAACCCACGACGATTGCTGCTGCGTATCCGATGTACTCCATCTGACGCCCATTCCTCAATGCTGTGACTGCGTGTGTGTGAGAGGCCCAGCTAGTTTACCGGCCGACGACCAGTTGGGGCAAGCTGCGGATCAGGTTGTTGGCGCGGGGTCAGAATCACGTGCGACGGCGGTGGACACCCGCTTCCCTGCCGGCTATCGTCTTGGACGGCCGTTCAGTCGAGGCCGAAAAAAGGTTCCTCCGAAAAAAGGTGTCAGGAACGTGTCAGGAACCTTTTTCACATTTACTCGTGTGCCGCCTTGCTGAGTTCTTCAAGAACGCGATCAATATCCTACTCGTAGAAAGTCGCGCTTGAGAAATTCGGGGGGTAGGCGCACGTCAGCGTTCCCTTGCGGTCGATGACAAACCAGCAGGGGTCGTTCTCGACCCAGGCCTGCCCGCGGGTTACGAAGAGGTCATTCGCGTTCGAGTCCGCCGAGGCTTTGGCCGCTTGCCGTGCTTCAGGACGCGGCACAAAGCCTGTAGAACTTTAGTTTCGTTTGCGCCAGGCTTGCGCTGCTTTTCCAATTGCCGGATTCGGTTTTCCAGCCATTGGATGGGATCACCTCCCTTTTGGGCGAGAGCCGCTTTCAATTGGTTGCGAATTGTCCGAGCCTTTTTTGGCCCCATCATAGCAGTCGCTCCAAATGATTCTTGAGTCGTGCGATCAACTGCGTGGCGACCTCGCGCTGCTCGCCTCGTTCTAGCAGTTCGACGGTTGCTTTGGCGAGTAAGAGATCATGGTCGTCACCCGCTTCGCTGATAATGGCACCGATGATCGAAGCGAGGATCTCTTCGCTAACGGAAGAAATTGTACCAGCCACGCGCGGTGCGAGCCACGGATGGCGCGCGATGACCTGGTGGCCGCGTTCGTGCGCCAAAATCGCCTCCAGCGAAAAATCATCGGGATCGGCATCTCGCTCGAAAGCTTCTGCGTAAACGATCATCAGATCGCGGTCGGGCGTGGGGCCGAGGCCATACTGCGCCCCGCCCGTTCGGCTATAGACATGCCGATATTCCACTCGGCCGACAAACCCAAATCGACGAGCGATTCGTGCCACGCGCGCCTGGCGGGCTCGGCGTTCGGCGGCGGAGATGGGCCGCGGTTGGCGTTCAGGCATGGAAGCAGTTTACGTCACCGGCGGTCAACGGATCAGGTGCGGGGTGCCTGGAGTCGAGTCTGCGAAACCCAAGTGCTGGATAACGCGACTCAGCCCGCTGGGGTCTCGCGGCCTCGACCACCAGCCACCCGGCGTGCGGGACAAGCGGCGGGACAATTGGAAGCGAACGAGGAAAAACGGTAAAGTTAAGTTTGAAAGGTTTTGGAGGATAAGCGAATGGCCACAGCTCTTTTGACGCCCGGAACCGGTAACTGCACAGCGATTCACGCGATTGGCCGCTCAATGGAAGACGGGGCGCGGTCCGGTTTCGTCGCTCTCCGAAATGGTGATGCACCCGGCGTATCAGCAGATCATCGGAATGGGCCAATCGGCAATCCCGTTTCTGTTGCGCGAATTGGAACAACCACCCGACCATTGGTTTTGGGCCTTGAAGGCGATTTCCGGCATCGACCCGGTTCCGCCGGAACAGCGCGGTGATCTCGCGCTCATGAGCGACGACTGGCTGCGGTGGGGACGGGAGCAGGGATATGCCTGGTGAGTTCGAGCTGGAGGACGTAGGGTATTGGCCGAATCAGGTGCCGATGCAGGAAACGATCGAGAGCTTCTGCTCGTTGTTTCAGTTCGTGGGGTTTGAACCTTGTGATTCCGCATTGCTGGAGCCGGGTTTCGAAAAGATCGCACTTCGCCGCCTGGGTGAAGCAAGCCAGCCAATTACCCGGCGAACGAATGTGATGCCGCCGGCGTGGCTTCGCCTCGGCAGGCCAGGGAAACAAATTTGTGGGGAAGGGGGTGGCAGTTGAGTACGGGAGTGATTCTGCCGGTCGCAAAATCGCTGTACCTTTGCGACGGGCACCTGGGCTTTACCTCCAGAAAGACGGACCTGATGGAGATCTTTGATTCCATTCGCCCGCCGGGCGGCTATCCGCACATTCACCCATCCTTTGTGGTCTTCGCCCGCCTGGCGCAAGGTCTCGGCACAATCCCGTTTCGGGTGGACATCCGTCTCGCCGCCAGCGGCCAGTTTGTTGCTGGCACTCTTGTCCAACATCTGGTTTTTCCCGACCGCGACACGATCATCAACATGGTGGCGACCCTGAAGGGGGTTTCGTTTCCCCAGCCGGGAATCTTCCTGGTAGAATTACTGCTGGACAATCAATGGGTGGCAGACACCACCGTGGAACTGAAATGAGGAGACGCCCGCATGAGCGCGATGCAACAACCGACCGCGAATCATCAGAGAGAGACTTTCGGTTCGGGCCAGACGCTGTTTTTCGAATGTGAGGCTCTTTCGGTGGACCACCCGGAGATTCAGGCCCGCGAGCGCGCCCGACAACGGCGCTTGCAACCCTCCAATCCAACACAGGAGCAAGCCCGGCCCGCGCCGGACGGGGATGCGGGAGAGAGGACACAGCTCGATTGACATACCCATGTGGCGGGCGGCTCCATCAGTAGCCCATGCCCCGGCCCCGACCGCCCGGCATTTCCGGTGCTGCCGGAACGCGATTGCATGCAGCCTGGTTTGAGGAAACAATAGAACGTAATCAAACGCTCGAGGTCTTCGCATGCAAGCCTATGAAACGTCGGCGACGGTCGAACCCAACGGGCAGGTACACCTGGCCGCAGTGCCGTTCGCTCCGGGGACTCAGGTCGAAGTGATCATTAGCCCGAAGCGGAACGGCGCCGCGATGCCCGACGCTGACGGGTCCGACCGGGTCGCCCGGCTCTTTGCGGCACTCGACAAGGCCCGCAACGTCCAGTCCGTCGGCAGGCTCAATCGCGAAGAACTCTATGACCGCAACGTCCTTCATTGACACCAATGTCCTGCTCTACGCCGCGTCCAACGCACCGGCCGACCAGGCCAAGCGGCAGATCGCTCGCGGGCTTTTGGGCCAAGTGCGCGGGTGCCTGGTGGTCGAGTCTTTGAGACCCCAGCCGATTGTGTCTGACGGGACGCCTCCCCGGGGGCTTGAAGACTCGACCCCAGGCACGCGCCGCCACGGCCATTTTGCCGGCGAAGTAGACGACACAGCAAACGGAGCTAAATAAACGTACAAGCTGCGAAGGAAGGCACCTGGAATGAACAGCGTCATCCCCGTTACCAGTCTCGATCAATTCGAGCGCGAGATTCTGTCATTGCGAGCGAGCGTCCCGCACCCAACCACATTCAGAGGTCAACGAATTGGACGGGACCGTGGTTGGTCGCTCTTTCCAATGATAACGAGAGAACCCAGGCGCCGGCCTCCTTCGCTTAATATTGACCAGGTGAAAGAGGTGGAGGAGAAATTCGTTGAAGAGTTTCGCAGACGGATGCGATCAAACCCAACTGATTTGATTGATAACTGGGACGCTGCGATCACCGGTCGTCATCATCGTTTGGTGACGCGCCTGCTGGATTGGACTGAGAGTCCTCAAGTCGCACTCTACTTCGCAGTCCAAGGTGATTCCAACAATGGCGATAGCTTTGTGTATGGAACGAACTGGGAGAGACGCTTTCGTGGTGATCTTGTAGCGATCACGAAAGCGAATGCACCGTGGGAATTGGCCGTCGATGAGAAGCCATTCTTCTTCCTCCCAGATTTCATCAGTCCGAGAGTCTATGCCCAGCGATCTGTGCTCAGTGTCTGGGGAAATCCGTGGGAACCGTTTGACCAAGTAATCGACCCCAATGCTTTTTGGGAGTTCAGAGTGCCTCGCAATCTTCGGGGAGACATTCGAACCCAGTTGGACTGGATGGGAATCAACGAGGAAAGCCTATACCCGGACCCGGATGGCGCTGCCCGCTATCTTGAGTGGAAGTGCGAGAACGAGAAATGGACCGGCAGGGGTTCAAAAAAACCTTGATTGCCGGCTTGCAATGGAGGAACTCCCGATGTCTGAAAAAACCGCCGCTGATGAACGTGCGTTTGATGCTGCAATGTTGCGGATATTTAAACGCGCTAAAGACGAGGTCGGTTATTATCGTGAATCCTACTGGCACATGTTACGAACGCATCGTGGCGTAGAAACCGCACGCGCCCTCCTCAATTCCCCTCTGCCGTCGGATGGCTTCACTGAACTTTGGCTGCGGGGTCGCCTTGACTTGACGGTTGAGGCACTTGTGCTACAGCCGGAGTGGGGACCATTGTTCGCGCATGAACCAGATCTGTTGCAGGCGGCGCGTGATCGTATTGCGCAAGGCGCGGCAATTCAAATGCCCAAGGCGTCGAACCCGAAAAACCGCCGAACCCTCAATCGGTTCGAGTTGAGGAAGAGGAGCAGCAAATGAGCTGGCAAAATTTGCGTCCGCAGTCGAGTGACAGACGGGCACGGGCGCGTGGCATGCCCTCGGCTTTGCGTGGGCATGCCGAGGGTGAGTCATCCGACGGGCGTTCAAGGAAGTGACTCCGGTTGAAGCACCAAGTGGCCTTGGCGAACTGCCAGATAATCGGCGGCACTTGACCAATGCCAATCGACAGCTCGTTCGCATAGACCTCGATGGACCGGATTCATGTGCAAGTAATCGATCTCTGCCCAGATTGTATGCGGCTCGGTCAGATTTCGGTCGTAGCCTCCGCCGCGTTGCCAGAAACGATAGTGGCGTGGGCAAGCCAGTGCCGCGTGCGATCGGCATTCAAAAACGGCTGTCGCCGGAAGCACGAAAAGGTTAAAGCGTGCGCATGACCGGAGTATTGAATCGGTGACAGGTTTTGCGATGGGGTTCACGCCGCGTATCATGACGGCATGCCCACGCAAAGCCGAGGGCATGCCACTCGGTCGCTCGGTGTGGGCCGCACTCCGACTTGCGGGAAGGCGAAATGGGTGTACAATGGCTACACAATCCAAAGAGGCGGGCCCATGGCGAAGAATAATTCCACTTCCTCGAACAAGGAAAGCCGCTTAAGCATCCGCGTCAATCCGGAGCGAAAGGCGGTGATCGCTCGCGCTGCGAAACAGCACGGCCACACGATCAGCGACTTTGTCCTGGAAAACGCCTACCAGATGGCGACCGAACTGCTGGCCGATGAGGGGACGATCGTGCTCAGCAAGAAGCAGGTGGCCCACATTTTTGAAGTGCTCGATCACCCGCCCGCCAAGAGTGTCGCGGCCGTTCGCAAGCTACTTACGGAGCGGTCGATCCTGGATGGCTGAATCGGAGTTCACTGCTGTTGCACCGCTCGACGGCGGGCACGACCGGACTCCATTTGACTGCGGCGTGCCGGCGCTCAACTTGTACTTGCGCAATTACGCCCTGCAAAATCAGAAGAAGGGCATCGTGCGCAACTACGTCACGACGCGCGCGGATAGCAAGGTCGTGGTCGCCTACTATTCGCTGGTCTACGCCGCGATCGACCGGAAGCGGCTTCCCGCCAAACTCGTGAAGGGCCTGGGCAAGTACGATATTTCGGTGATGCTGCTGGCGCGCTTGGCGGTGGATCATCGTGAACAGGGCAAGGGACTCGGCAAGGCACTCCTCAAGGATGCGATCCTGCGCACGATTCAGGCTGCCGAAATCGCCGGTCTGAAACTCCTGCTCGTGCATGCCAAGGACGAAGCCGCGGCCGACTTTTGCCGTAAGTACGGGTTCGAGCCGGTGGTGGATGACGCATTGAAGCTGTTCCTGCCTGTGCCGCTGTCTTCCGGATGAATCGATGCGACGGGTGGCTGGTGGTCTAGTCTTCGAGACCCCAGCCGATCGCAGTTGATGTGACTGCTCCCTGTGGGCTCGAAGACTTGACCCCGCCGCCCGACAACCGCTCGAAACTCATGCTGGCGTTGCATTCACAGGGCTGGCGGCAGCCGGTCAGGTTAACTTGCAACAAAAAAACTCAGGTGCAACTCAGCGTGCCGCAGGTGCAACTGCATCCATTCTTCGGAGGCTAACTTTCCCAGAAAGGGATGCGACGCTCGTGGGGCTTCCTGCTGAAGCCGCTCCACGGCCGCTTTCAATTGTTGCAAGCCCGACTCCGGAGACACCGGATCGCTCGGCAGGACCGGCTTGGCGTTCGGCGGCAGCCGGAAACCTGGCGACATCGGTTTGGTGAGCATCGAGTTCTTCATCAGCGGCGCGATGAACCAGCGTGCGAACCAAGGTGCCTGGAAGTCCAGCCCATCGATCGAGCCATTCATCATCTTGGCGAGATGCTCACAGATTTGACCAAAGGACCAGTTTCCCACGGTCGCATGACGCGGCAACAACATCTCGGCGTCCCGAACGATTTCGGGTAAGGTGGAGAATCTGACAGACCGCCGCTTCGCTGAGTTTGTTTTGTCGCTCAATTTCAATTCTGCAAGACAAGTGGCTCAAATGAAGGTTAATAGTCCGCGCGTGCCATTCTGCACAGTCAGAATTCGACCCGCAAATTCACCGTTTTGAATGCATTGCCACGCTCTGGTCATAGTCCGCGACGGGGTGGCCGGTGATCGAGTCTTCGAGCCCCCAGTTTTCAGTTCTCACACCGTCCGCCCCAGCGATCGCTAGCCAGTTCGACGCACGATTTTCGTCGGCCGCTTCGCCGGTTTTTCCGGTTCAACAACGGGTAGTCCGCGCGCCCGGGCCTGTTCGTGAATCTGAATCCAGAAGGCCTTGCGCTGGGCAGGTGTCAGCCGCTTGAGCCGCTCGTGCAGCTTGAATTTCCACTGGTCCACGTGGTGTAGGAATTCATCGATGTCGGAGTTCATCGGATGCCTCAAATGGATTGCAGATTAGTGGGGTTCTCAGGTAGCCGTGCAGCCGGTTCACCGACTCATTTTGTAGCCGTTTCATCGGCCGCGTCATGTGCCGATGGTTCCAACTGACCAGATAATCGAGCCCGAGGCAGGTCGCCGCCGCGACGTGAAGGGCGTCGGCCTCGCGACTTGCCGGCAAGACGCCTGCCGCGATGTAGGCCCGCGCGCGCGATTCCATCAACTCGTTGATCGGATGAACTGCGGGTCGCACTCGGTCAATGTGACGACGGATCACTTCCGCTTCGTCCGGCGGCGCGTCATTGATCTCGGCCTCAACTACGTCTGAGATGATACATGTGCCGCGAACGCCGTCGAGAAGCCGAATCAATCGCTGAACAACCTGCGTGCGGTCTCGTGGCTGCCGCGGAGCGAGGCTGCCCCAGACGCTTGTTTCGAGGTAAACAGTCGGCACGGTCATGGCGGCATTGTACTGCGGCGAAGACTGGCGACTCGTCACGCTCGACGATCGGCGCGGCTACGTGCTCGCCGTCTGGTTCCGCGACCAGAACGGTCAGTCCGGTGCGGCGCAAGTCTAGCAGTCGCTCAGCCACCCGCCAAGCATCGCGTCGCTGATCTCAAGCTGCTGACTGCATCGACAGGTGATGATCCGGCTCATTTGCCGCTCGGGACACGCCGCTTGTACGTGATCGTGAACATCGGGCCTTCCTTGCCGTCCGGGCCCGGGCCGTACATGGTGAAGAGCATCGTGTCCTTGTGCTCGGTCGTCAGCCTGTACTTCGAGACCCCAGTTTTCAGTTCTCACACCGTCCGCTCGCACTGATCGCTAGCCGGTTCGACGCACGCGTTTCGCGGGCCGCTTCGCCGGTTTTTCCGGTTCGACGACGTTCAGCCCCATCTTGCGGGCGTCTTCGTGGATTTGATCCCAGAACGCGCGACGCTGGGCGCGGGTCATCTTCTTGAGCTTCGCGTGAAGCTTGAACTTCCACTCGTCCACCATGTCCAGCAAATTATCGATGTCGGAGTTCATCGCACGCCTCGAATGGGTTGCAGATCAACGGAGTTCGCAGGTAGCCGTGTAATCGGTTCACCGACTCATATTGTACCCGCTTCATCGGCCGGGTCATGTGCCGATGGTTTCAACTGACCAGATAATCGAGTCCGAGGCACGTGGCCGCCGCTACATGCATCGCGTCCGCTTCGCGGCCTTCGGGCAAAACGCCGGCCGAGATGTAAACAAGAGCGAGCGACTCCATCGGCTCGCTGATTGGATAAACGAGGTGCTGCGTCGCGTCGAGGTGCCGTCGGATTTCCGCCACGTCAGCCGCTCGACGTCTTCGAAGGCCAGGAAGTTCGCGTCACGGTCGCTGCCCCGTCGTTCCCGGCGTCCGACGCGACGTTGCCGATGGATTCACATGACACGGAGCCGCCGGAATGGATGGCCGTCGAGACAGACGTCTATGTCAAGATGCCGTTTCCAGGCGAGGTACTGAAGAACGCGGTCATCGTTGACGGGGAGCCGATGCGGCCCTGCTTCATCTTGCCGCAGGAGTCGCTGGATGAATGAGTCGTACCCGTAGTTCGGGTTGGTCCACAGTCCCCAACTTGAGCAAGGCGATTTCTTCGTCGGCTGCCCCATCTTTCGGCCCGGCTTCGAAACCGATTATCTGATCTGTGATTTCCGATCCCTCTTTGGCGTTCACCTGACCACCCTCAACGACTTGGCCGCCCAACATTCACCGCGCCTGCGACTTCTCCCACCATACCGCGAGCATCTCGCCCAAGCATTCGCAGGCTTCTTCATGCGTGTCGGGCTGCCAATCGATGTGCCACCGTTCTGACCTAGAGACTGGGCTTGGCGCAATCCCAGAACTTCTTGTCGCCCGACTTGGCCTGCCATCCTCTCTACCAGCCTTCCACGGCGTGATCGGGCGTGACGTGCTGCGTCGCCGGGAATACTTCCGTTACGAAGGCCGACGCCAGCGGCTCATCATTCGAGACAAGCCACACCCGCTGTTTGTCTGGCTCACCGGCTAGCCGCGACGCGACCGACTCGATTGTTGCGATTATTGGACGCATCCCCATTTCGGCATCCGAAATCAACGAAGTAGATTAAGACGTTGGTGTCAACGGCGTTCATGAAGTTCGTCCCGTGTGAACCGTCGCCCGCCGGAATGGATCGGGCGCCGTTCGCAGAGCGACCTCCATTCGTTCAAACCGGCCTGGAACTTTGATCTCCAGCTTTCCAGCGGCTCGATGGCCACACGCACGCGGCTATGATCCGGCAAGTCGATTCGCTGGTCGAGTTCGAGCGCTCCGTCCACAATGGTTCCGGTTGTTTGCGTCCTCACGTTCATGCTCCTGGAAAGTGGCTGTCTCCTGTATTGTACCACGGACGCGACGGGGACCGAACAAGCCCACCCCTCAAAACCACGCTGGGGGCTCGAAGACTTGACCTCAGCCACCGGCCGGCTCGTGACGATCGAGACGGTAGATCAAGACGTTTGTGTCAACGGCGTTCATGCAGTTGGTCTCGCGTCAGGCGACGCCCGTGGGAATCGATCGGGAACTCGTCGCAGAGACGGTCCAATTCAGTACACGCCCCTTGCCCCTGCGCGCGAACGTCGGCCCACGTCTCCAACATGAGCCGCACCTTCGTGCCGCTGGCCAGCGTGAGTTCTCCCTCCGGTTTCAACACGCCGTCCACGAACGTGGCTGTAGTGACTTGACTCATAACGTTCAACTCCTGATTGCGACTCGTCACCGGTTCGGACCAGAGAATTGTACGGCACAGAATTCAAACTCGCAATCAACAGCCTCGCCGGCGCGTCGCGCGCGGCGAGTCTCCGACGCCGTCAAGTCTGGGGGCTCGAAGACTCGACCCCAACATTCGCCGCGCAGAGCCAGCGACATCGGCACAACTTCGGCTGGGGCCGTGGAGACTCGACCCCAGCTACCCGCCGATAGCCCTCATTCCTAGCTTGTGCTAGATTTGGCGTGCTCTGGCTTCGCGAGAAATCATCTTGGAGGACCCAATGGACACAGATCGCAACCTTCTTTTTGGCGTACTCGCTCTCCAGGCGGATCTGATCGACACCAATCAATTCGTCGATGCCTGTTCACTCTGGGCCGCGCGCAAAGGTGTTCCGTTGGCAAACCTTCTCGTCGAGCATGGCTGGATTCTGCAGGCCGACAAGGATCATTTGGAGTATTTGCTGGAACGCAAATTGAGCAAACACGGCGGCGACGCCAAGGCCAGTCTCGCCGCCGTCGCCGACGACGTGAAGCGGTCACTCGCGGCCCTGGGTGACGCTGAAATCGACCGATCCCTGGCCGATTTGCCTCGCCCCAATGATCCGATGGCAGTCACGGTAGACCATGTTCCCGAGCCGCGCGAACGCTACACGCTGACTCGCTTGCACGCTACCGGTGGAATCGGACGGGTCTGGTTGGCGCACGACAACGACTTGGGACGCAGCGTTGCCCTCAAGGAACTACGTCCCGAACGGGCCGACAACGCCGCGCTCTGGAACCGATTCCTCAAGGAGGCTCGGATCACTGGCCAACTCGAACACCCCGGCATCGTACCTGTCTACGAACTGGCCCGGCGCCCGGACAACGGGCAGCCATTTTACACGATGCGATTTGTCAAAGGCCGCACGCTGAGCGAGGCAAGTCGCGCCTTCCACCAGAAGCGGGCTTCGGGCCACGCGGATTCGCTTGAGTTTCTGGCCCTGCTGAACGCCTTCGTCACGGTCTGCAACACCGTCGCCTATGCCCACGCGCGTGGCGTTCTTCATCGCGATCTCAAAGGGCAGAACGTGATCCTCGGAGATTTCGGCGAGGTCGTCGTGCTGGACTGGGGCTTGGCAAAGCTGGTCAGCCGGCCTGAGCAAGAGGCGGATACACCGTCGATCGTGCTCGACCAAGACGGATCGGGCGAAGTGGATCTCACACAGCACGGGCAGGCGATCGGCACCCCGGCGTACATGGCTCCGGAACAGGCGGCCGGTCGTTTAGACCAGATCGACGTTCGCACGGACATCTACGGCCTTGGCGCGATCCTCTACGAGATTCTCACCGGTCAGCCGCCGTTCGCCGGTTCCGACACTCGTGACGTGCTGCGGAAAGTGCAGGAAGATGAACCAACTCCACCTCGGCAACTTAACCTCGAAGTTCCCCCGGCGCTGGAGGCCGCTTGCCTGCGCGCTTTGGCCAAGCTCCCAGCGAACCGTTACGCTGGCGCAACAGGGCTGGCCCAAGAAGTACAGACTTGGCAAGAGGTGCAGCGCCGGCACGCTGAGGAGGCGCTACGGGAATCAGAGGCGCTGTACCACTCGCTCGTCGAGACCCTGCCGTTGAATGTTTGGCGCAAGGATCTCGACAGCCGGTTTACGTTTGCAAACCAGCGATTCTGCGAAGCGGCGGGCAAATCGCTGGACCAAGTCATCGGCACGACCGACTTCGACTTCTACCCGGCGGAACTGGCCGAGAAATATCGACGCGACGACCAGTGGGTCATGACAACCGGCCATCCGTTCGAAGCGACCGAACAGCATGTGCGGCCAACAGGTGAGAAACTGCACGTTCGAGTCGTGAAAACTCTAACCCGTGATTCGCGCGGAGAAATCGCCGGGACTCAGGGCATCTTCTGGGACATCACCGAACTCAAGCGCGCGGAGGTAGCGCTCGAACAAGTCACGGCTGAACTGGCGCGCGCCCAAGAGCAACTGAAGACGCTGGCGGCTCTGCCGTAGCGGCCGAGTCGCTGGTGTTGAGTCTTCGGTCCCCCGGCTCGGGGTGGAGAAACGGGGAGAGGTCCAATATTCGACTGATCATCCGACGGTCACGTCCGTGCCGTTGATCACGATCTTGATCTTGTTCCTCGCCATCCCGGCGCGCCGGGATCCCAACAGCGGAAGACGCGGTGCCGCCGGATGACCGTCGGGAAAAACTGAAACGCCTTCGGGGCAATGCGGGATCGTCCCATCGAGGTCAATGTCCGCCTCGACCAGCGGCACTCGGACGTTCCGGCGCCGCCAGGGAACGATGATACACCCGCTGAGCCGTGAAAGGGTGTGCTGGACAAGAAAGACAACGTCGTGGACAATCGTCGTTGACAGTCGCATTGCGAATCGAAAGGGAGATTGCCATGCAAACCGTGCGCGTATCGGAGAAGACCGGCAGCGACGGGGTACTCCACTTGCGAATTCCCGTGGGCGAGCCGGAGGCCGAGTATGAGGCGGTCGTCGTGCTGCAGCCGAGCCGATCGGGTGACGCACCTGGAGCCCGCGAGTCGCCGGGATGGCCGCAGGGCTACTTCAAAGAAACGTTCGGGTCGATCACGGACGAAGCCTTCGTTCGTCCGCCGCAAGGCGAACTACCCAAGGCCGTGGAACTCGAATGATCTACCTGCTCGACACAAACGTCTGCGTGCAGTATTTGCGCGGCCGGAATCCGTCCGTATTGAAACGGCTACAGAGCACAGCACCGCAGGATGTGCGGCTATGCTCGGTGGTCAAAGCAGAACTCTTTCTTGGCGTGTTGCGCAGTGCCAAGCCCAAGGAAAACCGGGCCAAAGTGGACGCTTTCGTTCGTCCTTACGTGAGTCTCGGTTTCGATGACGCGGCGGCCGATATTCATGCTCAAATTCGGCATCAGCTCGAAACGGCCGGCACACCGATCGGCCCGCATGATTTGCAGATCGCCGCCATCGCGCTGGGTAGCGGTCTGACGCTGGTGACGCACAACACGGCCGAGTTTAGCCGCGTGCCCGGTCTGACGATCGAAGACTGGGAGAAGCCGTAACTCTGCTTGATGGTCTGACGGGGACAGGGGGCAGGAAACGGGCAGAGGTCCAATATTCGACTGATCATCCGACGGTCACGTCCATGCCGTCGATCACGATCTTGATCTTGTTCCTCGCCATCCCGGCACGCCGGGATCCCAACAGCGGAAGACGCGGTGCCGCCGGATGAACCATCGGGAAAAACTGAAACGCCTTCGGGGCAAGGCAGGATCGTCCCGTCGAGGTCAATGTCCGCCTCGACCAGCGGCACTTGGACGTTGTTCGCCTTGATCCATCGGACGTGCCGCAATTGCATTCGAATGCAATCGCGAACGTGTGCAGCCAATAGCGACGGGTGGCATCGTGTCGGCTCTGCGTCGTCATGCTGAGGTTGAATTGCACGGCGCCCCCAAGAGGACGCGATGCTGCCCTCATTTGCTCTTCGTGCGGCGCCGTTTGGTGGGACCGGTTTTTCGGCGACCTGGCTTCTTGGGCTTTGGCGTTTTCTGGGGTATCTCGCTCCCGTCTTCGGACATCACGCACTCGAAGACTTGCAGACCGCCCTCGCAGTACGTCTCTGGCTGAGTCTTGAACCTAGAAATCGCCGTTCCCTCGTGTAGTCAGGACAATGAAAGGCCGTTCGGTCAGAATTTGATCTTCGCACACGAACTGGATGCGGTAAATGCCAGGCCGTCGAAACGGAGCCAGCACGATTCGAAAAAACACACGGAGCACCTGATTCGGCCGAAATAGCCTGAGTTGCTGGGGCATGGTGCCGAAGGCCGAGGAGCCGTCCGGTCCGAGGCATTACACGCGACCAGCGAAGTGTCCGGCGACGCCCGTGAGCGCGACGAAAACGCCGACGCGGGCTTGCCGGTGCGGAAATGAGCGGGGCCGAATCGAATCGAACAAGCCAAACACATGCGTCTTGCGCGATCGGGCGTCATGAATCAGTTCGTCACAGAGAAACAGTGAGACAAGACTCGGCAGTTGCGCCGCCACGGGTTTCTCCAGCAACTGAGGATGTTCGGAAGCAAATTGAATGGGATTGTACCGGACTGAGACCGCGCCGCCAGCCACCCTCCACTCGCCGCTGGCCGAGCATCGCGTCGCTGATCTCAAGCTGCGGACCGCATCGACAGGTGATGATCCGGCTCATTTGCCGCTCGGGACACGCCGCTTGTACGTGATCGTGAACATCGGGCCTTCCTTGCCGTCCGGTCCGGGGCCGTACATGGTGAAGAGCATCGAGTCCTTGTCCTTGTGCTCGGTCGTCAGCTTGTATTTCATCGGCGTGCCGTCCGGGCCGGGGCCGTCGCCGGTCATGGTGAGCATTTTGCCGTCGTTGTCGTAGTTACCCTCGGTGATCACCGGGCTGGTGGACATGGAATCGACCCACAAGCCGACGTACTTCTTCCGGATCGGGTCGTAGCCGTCGAGTCCCTTGCCGCTGAACTTCATGCCGCCGAACTCACCCTGGAAATCGCTGACCAGCCACAGGCCGCCGTGGTCCATCTTGTAGGTCGCGACCGCCTTCGACTCGTCCGGGCCCATCTTCATGATGCAGTCCCAGGTCCCTTCGAGTTCCTTCAGCTTCTTGTGCTCCGGCCCCGGCTGCGGCGGCTCCTGCGCCAGCCCGACCGCACCGACCAGCAACGCCGCCAGACACGCGATTCCGCTTCGCTTCACGTCTAATCCCGGCGCGCCGGGACTCCCTTCAAGGATGATGGGTCGTGAAAACGTAAATTTTTACCGGGGAGCAGCATGACGTGGCTTGATCGAGTCTTCAAGGGCGAGTGCTGCGGTGGATGGCAACGGATCGTTGCAGTGGGCGCCAGATCCCGGCGCGCCGGGACTTCGCCAGCACCCCAAATCGCCGGCCCATCTGGACACGGGCTTCCAGGGCGCCATCGACAGTGAAGGCTGGCAAAGGCTTGAGGTCACCGACCCCAACGGCGAGTTGGTTTTGTCCTTCGAGGGTCGCGGCGAACTCGCCGAGCCTGGCGTGACCGCGCTGTGCTTCGAGACCGTCGGCTGTCACCGGTGCCCGGGAGAGGGGAAAATTGAGAGTCGAGGGGTTGAGCGTTAAGCGCCAGAAGGCAACCTACGCGGGCGAGATGGTTCCATGGACTGCGAGATGGCTTCGGACGCTCTGGAGATGGCGATCTGGTGAATCGGGAAGGCGAACTGCGGAGTCCGGACGGCGAGCTGTGGAATCGAGCGGGCGAGTTCCGGCCGCGACATGGCATGCGACGGATTCGAAATCGCACCGAAGCGCGACCGGATGGTATTGATCGACGCCAAACTTGCGTCGGTCATGGATGAAGTTATTAAGTTGAGAATTGAGGATCGAGGCTCTGGCCGCAGAACCCTGAAAACTGACCACCAATGAACGAAAGGAAGAACCATGACGGACGATCAGAGAGCGAAGTTAGTGATGTATCATCGCGTACACGGGGTGATCACGACGTACGTGGGGGACTTTCCGGCGCCGTTTGTTCCAAACTTGCTCGCGGGACTGGCGGTCAATATCAACGACATTCATGCGGCGGGAGCGATTCAGGAGGTCGACACCGGGCCGCCGACGGCGAAGCGGGGCCAGAACGCGCGAAACTGGTGAAGTTGCTGACCAAGATCGAGAACACGGGGCAGGCGATTGGGGCGTCGCTGAATGATGCGGCGATCATCGCCCAGTTCGATTTGAATCCAGCATTCTCCCTGATGGCGGACGAACAACTTGTCTCCGCGTCCGACGCGCTCAAGAGTGCCGCAACACCGCTTTCCGCTGAGTTTCAGTCGCGTGGGTTCGCTGCCACGTTTCTCGCCGATTTGCAGACACGACGCGACGCATTCCATAACACGGTCCCGGCCGGCAGCACGGTCGGAGCGACCGAGACGCTCGTGCAAGAGTTCGCGGCCAACGACGCATTCATTGCGAAACTCGATGCCGTCGTCGAAAACGTGTGGGACGAAGATAATCCGGCCCACGCGCCGAAACTGGCCGAGTTTCGCTTCGCTCGCCACGTACTGCGCGTTCGATCGCAACCACTTACCGTCACGCTCGCCGCAACTCGCACCGGCAATGACGTGACGGGCACGATCACACTGAGCCACCCGATGGAAGCGGGCGATACGGTCTCGCTCCGTTGGCGCGAACAAGGTTCAACCGGCCCGTTTGCGACCGGTCCGATCACCACACTTGCCGCCGGCGCGACAACCGCAACCGCATCCGTGACCGTCACCACCGCCAACCCGGTCGAAGTCGTCGCCCGCGTCATCCTATCGAGCGGCAGACAATTCGATAGCGCGCCGGTCGTAGTATAGCTACGGCTCCGTTTGAGGAAATCCATGGCCTGCCGATTAGACCGCCGCGATCCATTTCTGAAATGAGTCCTCATCCACATTGCGGCCACTGAGGACGATAACTATGTCCCCTTCGCCTTCCGGCTTGACGGTGCCGGTTAGTACGGCCGCGGTCGTGATGGCGCCCGATGGCTCTGACCGTAACCCGTGGTTTTCGTAGAGCCATTTCATGGCCTGCTGAGTGGCTCGATCGGGAACGGTAGAAGTTTCGGCGACGTGCTGGCGCAAGATGGGCCAGTTGTGCTCACCGACATCGTAAGAAAGCAGGCCGTCGCAGATGCTCTGGGGGCGGTCGATTCGGACCCGCTTGCTGGCCTCAAGCGATTGGCGGAAATCGTCGGCACCGGACGGCTCGACGCCGATGATCTTTGAATTCGGGAATGCGTGTGCAATGGCAAGTGCGTGACCGGCCATGAGGCCGCCGCCGCTGACTTGGCAAATGAACTGTGAGACCGCACGACCCTGACGCTGTAATTCGTGAACGATTTCAAGGCCCCCCACCCCGTTGCCGGCAATGACGTGAGGGTCGTCGTAAGGCGAGGCCTGAATGCCCCCTTCCTTGTCAGCAATCTCGCGGGTCAACCGGTCGCGTTCTCCGGTCTCGTGATCTCGTGTGATGTCGTACGTGCGAATCTCCGCACCGAACGATCGCGTCAGGCCGAATTTCACCTTGGGCGCCGTAGTCGGCATCACGATGATTACTCGTTTTCCAAATCGCATCCCGGCAAACGCAATCCCCGACGCAAAGTTGCCCGAGGAATGGGCGGCAACTGGTCGGTTCCCGATGCGTTCCAGGTTCCGAGACATCCAGTTCAAGGCACCCAGCAGCTTGAACGACCCGACGGGGGTCCATCCGTAATCCTTGAGCCAGACTCGGCGGCCGGCCGACAAACCGAGTTCTCGCTCCAGGGCATACGATCGAATCAACGGGGCAGGCGAAACGTGCGCGTGGACGGTCAACTCTGCTTCCTGCACGTCGCGAATTGTGGTGATGGTCGGCGACATTCTTTCGTTCCCTTCTGGCTGGATAGATTAACCGGTCCTTTTGCAACCGGTCCGGGGCATTGGTGCGTCTTCGTTCGCTCGACACACCCAGCGCGAAGAATCCGGTGGGCCAGGGCTGTGCCTTTCCTGGTCACCGCTTCAGTCGTTGCCGCAATCGCTCCTTGGCAAGCTCAAAAACATCGGCTGACTCTTTTGCGGGGCTGATTTCACTAGTGGGTTTTTTGAGCCGGCGCGTCCATGATTGATGCCAATACAAATCTGCGACCTCGGCAAATCGGTAGCGGCGGTCGGCGACGTCGCAGAGAAGGAGCAATGCGGCGAACCATGCGAGCGCGGGAACGAGACTCCGGTAGATTGTCCCGGGATCATCGAAAAACGGCGCACCGTGGACCCATTCACTGCCGCCCGCGGCCTGGGCCAGTCGTTCCAGCACAGCGCGGCCGTCGGCGGCGGAGGCGGGGTTGAGGTACTCGGGCGATCGCGGCAATCCGATTGGCGGACAATGGACCACGAGTCGGCCGTCGCTCTGAACCACGGGAAGGTAACATCGAGCCCGATCCAGCTTGAATTCGGCAAGCCACTTGTCGCCCATTGGCTGGAATCGAGCTGGTTCACCGGTCGTGTTGCCTTCCCGGCCGGCAACGACGAGTTCGAATGGACCCTGCTTCGCCGAGGTAGGAAGGCCAAGTTCGCCGGCTGAAATTGTTACCCTGGCGATGCGCCCGATCCGCTCGATGGCGATGGGTATGGATGGACGTGGTTCATCCAGTCGCGCGGCCCAGCGAACCTCGGCGACAATGGCCGCGGTCAGGGAGTCCCACGTCGAGGGATCATCAGGCGGCGCGAATGGGAAAAGTACGGTCGTGATTCGGCCAAGCTTTCGATCCCAATGGGCCACGAGCGGCTGTGTCGGCGAATCCCGCGCGATCAACGGGGCCGAGGCACCTTCACGCAGGGTTGCCGCGTGAAAGCCGGGAATCACTGGAATGGACCGCGCGGATCCTGCGGGCTGGTTCTGTTGGCTGCCCGCGGGAATCGCCACGGTCGGCCGATTCACGAAGCTGCCCCCGATGGTGGTTTCCCAATCTTGTCGCAGCAGTGTGCCAAGTTGGTTGGCGTCACTGGTCGCAACGATGCGATGGGGCAGACGGCCCTGCCACATGGCTTGCGTCGCCACGTCGGTCGATCCCCACGTGACTATGGTGACCGTGCCACCGTTGATCGGTCGGTTCACGATCGGGTCGAGTTGCGGGGCAGGCCAGCGGGCCAGCTGGTCGGTGTTGATCAGCAGCATGAGGTGCTTTCCCGGTTGCGCTGACCGGGCCAGCAGGTCCCACGCCGCAGACAGGGCTCGCGGAAATTCCGTCGGGTCGCTCGACAATCCCAATCCGGCGACGGCGTCGCGAACGTCCTTGATCTTGGATGGAACGGTGAGCGGCAGCACAACCGGATCGGGCGTGCGAGGCGTGACCACCCCTATGCGATCGGCAGGGTCCAACTCCTGAGAGAGCGAAACGATGGCCTGTTGCATCGGCGAAAGCTTGTCGGGGTCGTCGAGCGCCTCCCATTGCCAAGCGGTCGGCTCAACCAGCACCACCAAGGCACACGGAGGTCGTTCGGTCGAACCCAACGACCTCAGTAGCACGGGCAGGTGCAGCGCCAGCGAACTCTCGCGGTAGCCGCCGGAGGAATAACTTTGGTTTCCTCCCGTGACAATCAGACCGCCTCCCAATTGCTCGACGTACTGCGTAAGGACCTGGGCATTCACCGACCCGGTCCCTTGAACCGGCACATTCTCGAGTACGCAAGCCTGGTGGGCCGAAAGTTTTTCAAGCAGCAATTCCGCCTTGTCGGCTGCGGCGGTTTCGACGAACACGCCGCCCGCTCGAATTGCCCGTACGAGCGGAGTCTCAAGCCCGCCGGCGTTTAGCACGAGCACGGTAGGATCACCTTGCACACGAAGCCAGTGGTCCCAACTGTTGTTGCCCGGCGCCAGGTCGCTAGACAAATCGGCGACGTGAAACGAGTACCGCACAACACCGGACGATTCGACGCGATTGCTCCACGTGATCTCATTGGTTCCCGCTGCCAGGTTCAGTTCCTTCTTGGCAATGAGAACGCCGTCGCGCGAAACTTGAAGGGAAACTTTTGCAGGCTCGTTCGCCACGATCTCAACTCGGAACGGAATGTCGGCATTTCGGGCCGCTTCGACCGGGCCAATTACCGAGTTGATCGCTACGTCCGTGGTGGGAGAAGTGGCGGCGTGCGGAAACTGCTGAAAGTCGACTCGGACGCCGCGGGCCTGGAGCCGGTCGCGAAGCGCGTCGGCAAGGGCGTCGTCGGCCAGTCCGTCGCTCACCACGATCACGCGACCCACTTCGCCGGCAGGTATCAGATCGAGAGCCGTTGCGATGGCCGTGTGCAAGTTGCTTTGATCCTGGTCCCAATTGGCGGCAGGCGTTTGTCGTGGACGATTCGGGTCGGGATACTGCTCGACGATCGCCGTTTCCGCGAATCCGACCACGCCGAACTTATCGCCGGGTCTTTGTTCGGCACTCGCGCGCAGCACCAGTTCACTGGCGAACTGTTTCGTCATTGCGGGCATCGATCGCGACCGGTCGATGACGAGGATTACCGTACTGCCCGTCGGAGTCGCTTCCTTAATTGGCCCAGCGGCCATGACGATCAACGTGCCCAGCAGAATACACCGGCCCACGCGCCGCAGTCCGCGCTCATCCCCGGGTGCCAGGCGGCGGTAAGCAAACCAAGCGGGGATTGCCAACAGGAGCAAGCTTGGGTGTGTAAATTGAACCATTGGTTCACTCGCCGCTCATTGATCTTTGCCCGCCCGCCAGTTTGCCATCAACAGTGCCATGCAAGCAACACACAGGATGAGCCGGCCGGTCGTTGAACGCCAGACACCCACGCCCTCCGATGGCTCATTCGTCGTGCCGAATATCCCGCATGCCAACAGGGCCAGAATCGCCACGATCACAATGTCACAAGTCACGGGCCAGGTGCGACCGGTCGCTTGACGCGGCTGTCCGCTCCTTGTTTGTTGCGGAGCCATCCAGAGGAACACGCCTGCCACTCGTCGCACGGGGAGTCTTCGCGGCCGCCAGTAGAATACTGCCAAGAATGGGAGGACCAATAGAACGGCCAGGCCTGTGGCATCAAAGTGCTGCATGTTCGATCTCGCCGACGCGGCAAATACACTAAAAACGCCTAACAAAATGGGGACTGGCTCCGAGTCTTCGAAGTGTCTGTCCCCATTTTGTTAGATCCTCTGATTCAATTGCGGCTACTTGTGCCGAGCAATCCGGCCGGCACCAACTGATCTGAGCAAAGGCGTTCGAGTCCGGCTGCGGCCGACGCCGTCACGAACTGGGCGGAAACAGAACGACTCGCCACAGTCCACTGATCTCGCAACTTGGCGAGCGATTCCACATAGCGCGCAATAGTCGCCTCGTCCAGCATGAGTTCGGTGGATTGCTCGGTTTCGATGTCCAACAGCGCCATAGGGCCGGAGGGCACCGGTTGCAATTCCCATTCGTCGAGCAGTTGCACGAGCCAGAGCCTGCCGGCCCCATCAGCAGCTTGCGAAACGAGCGGGGCGGGGTCGCCGGGGAATAGAAAATCGCTGATCACAACACGCATCGTATTCGGCGACGTGAGTAGCACATCGCGAGCCCAGCAATTCGCGAGCAATTCGGTTCCGTCGAACGGAATGGTTGCAACCTTCGCGTTCTCCGCGGTCTCGAACGTGCGATTTCGATCCGCGCCGCGCAGGGCATAAACGCTGCCGCGAATGCCCGCCGACTCGCTCAGTTGCAGCAGCAGGATCGTCAACTCGCGTGCGATCTGTTCTTTCGAACCGTCGCCCGAGGTCATGGAGAGACTTGCATCCAAGACAATTTGCAACCGACTGAATTGCATTGCATCTGCGGCCGTAACCACCAATTGAAATTGGTCGCGTGCGGCACGGATGGATCGGTCGCTGATCATGTCGGATTGGAAATAACTTCCGTGGCGCGGCTGGCCACGGGCGGCAGCACGTCCGCAGCGTCATCGGCTCGTTTCTCAGTTGGCTGCGCCGGGGCGAGTCGTTGCCGGCCGGCGGCGTTCAGGAAGCACACTTCGCGGGCCATCCCCGGCAGGTTGAGCAGGAGCACTAGTCCGGCCATGGCCACTGGAACCAACACCAGCGGCGATAGGATATTGGGTTTCGTGAAGATTTGATCGATTGTGGTGCCCGGGTCGGTGATCTGCCAGAATTCGTAGATCTGGTAATGAGCGGGTCGCATGGCCATGATGAAAAAGTTGGGAATCAGACTTCCGAATGCAGCCAGGATGGCGGTGATTGCGGCGCCGGCGACCGGTGGCACAGGGCGGAACCGGCGAATGAGCTTCACGAATAGGGCTCCCAGCCCGAGATAGAAAAACGTGTAAGACACCGCCGCGAACGTCACGGCAGTCGCCTGGCCGCGCGTGCCACGAATTCGCCAGTTGGGGCCGACCACCGGGGCAATCCATATTTCAACGAACTCCGCAAACGCGACGAGCGACGCAATGCAGAGCAGGTGGACAAGGACGAACGCCAGGCCCGTGCCAGGGCCGGGGAAGAAGAGGCCGGTAAACGCTCGGACCACGCTGTTTCCAGGAATCTGGCGAGCCACGCGCCTTGAAATTCCCGCGGGTTCGGCAAGCAAAAAGGAACCGGTGATCGCCCAGAAAAAACAACCCATGAATGCCGCGATGTACAGCACCTCACGGTCGCCGGGCTCGGCAATGATCCAAGTCCAGCCTGTCCAGGCGAGTCCCGTCAGGAATTGAATCGCGAGCACGATTCGCACCTTCGAGCTTCGATTGTCCGATTCGAACGTCAATTGCGAAACGCTGAGCTGATAGACCAGGGCAAAGGTGATTACATACGCCGTCACCAATGCGGCCATCGCCAGCCAGAACTCGGGATCGCGCATGATACCGCCGATTTCACCAGTCAGTTCCCAGGCCAACGGCACGGAACCGATCGTCGCGAGCCCTAGCCCGGTGATCATCACGACCGAGAGCAGCACCTGCCAACTGCGGCGCGTCGAAAACGTCGCCAGCAGTAACCCGGCCATCGAGAAGGCAACTGATCCCATGAGTGCCCACACAAGCTCGAACGCGATCGCCAGCACGTCGATGCCTTTGAGCAGATAAGTAAACGCCATGAAGGGCGCGATGGCGGAAAAATAAATGAACATCTGAATAATCGCCGAGAGCAATTTGCCGATTACGATCTGGCCGGGGCTTAGGGTCGTGATCGAAAGCAGCTCGAACGTACGTTCCTCTTGTTCCGCGGCAAGCGATCGATATGCCCCGAACGGCACAACCACGAAAATCGCGAACGCCAACACCGCAAAATAGGCCACAAAGAAGTTACCGCCCGACGCCCGGTAGGCGATTTCCGGCCCGATGAGCGCAACGCCGCCAAACGAAACGACCAAACTGGCCGCAAGCAGCAGCATGAACGTGCCGGTGAACTGCCGACTCTTCAACGCCTGGCGCGTCTCCTTGACTAGAATCGGATTGATCCTGTCCCCAAACCAAACGAGCCAGGCTGTGATGCGAGGAGGAATCACTGCACTTTCCCTTTCGTCACAGCCATGAAAACATCTTCCAGGTTTTCTTCGCGACTGCGGAACGAAACCAGCGGCAAGCGGGCCGCGCCCATGCGTTCCAAGAGCTGCGACTGCGCTTCTTCGTCGGCGGGGAAATGAAACGTGATATTGCGACCCGACGCCTCCACATCGTCCACGTCGGGTTGTTCTCGAAGCCAGCGTTCGACCAATTCCGAGTCGCGAAGCACGCGGATTTCCATGACGGCGACCGTTCGGTTCGTTGCCTGAATTGAATCGACGGGTCCCGTGGCCACGATCTGACCCAGCTCGATAATGCCCACCACTTCGCACATTTCAGCCAATTCGGTGAGGATGTGTGAGCTGATCAGGATCGCCTTGCCGTCTGCGGCGAGCAATTTGATCAGCTCGCGCAGCTCGATACGTGCCCGCGGGTCCAGGCCTGCCGCCGGTTCATCCAGGATCAGCACCTTGGGGTCGTGAATCATCGCTCGCGACAGGCACAGACGCTGCTTCATACCTTTCGACAAGCCTTCGATAGGCTTTTCGGCCAACCCGTCCAACTCGGTGAACGACATGACTCGCCGCACGGCACTCAATCGCGCCTGCCCGCGCAGGCCGTAAGCTCGCGCGTAAAAATCGACGTACTCCCAACAATTCACGTTGGGATAGGTGGCAAAGTGGTCGGGCATGAAGCCGATGATCCGGCGCACCTTGTCGGGGTCATTCACTACTGAGTAGCCGTCGATGAACGCATCGCCGCTCGTCGGCACGTCGATCGTGGCAAGGATTCGCATCGTCGTTGTCTTACCGGCACCGTTCGGGCCGATGAAACCGAATACCTGGCCGCGGCCAATCTGGAACGAGACGTCGTTCACCGCCTTGAGCGATCCGAAATACCGATGAAGATCTCTGACTTCGACCATCTCGTTGTTCACCGTGAAGCAGTTGGCTCAGTACATTCCCCAGATCACAAAAACACTTCCATTGTCTTCCATGCGCGTGACGCCCAGGTCCACGTGCGGCGGCCGCTCGGTGATTGCGACGTAGGTGCGCGGGCGGAGTAGTGCCTTAAGCCCATCCGGGTTCACGTCGGCAAGCACCTGCAAGAACCCCTCGGACACAGACGTGTTCCACTGGGCCGGCTGGACTTGCCGGTTCCAGTAGCGCCGCGAGCCCATTCCGCCAACTGCCATGTACCGATCCGTGATCTCCGGCGGAATTTCGAGCGGCTGCGTGGCCAGGATTTTCCTCAAGCCTGCGTGTAAGTCCGCGAACTCTTTTGGTTCCAGTCGCACCGATACGTCGCGTGCCAAGTCTTCCGCCCCGTAGGTGTTCCCCTCTTCATCGAGCAGCAGGAGCTTGTGAATGTGCGTGCCCAGGTTGTTGGTAACTCGCACAGCCTCGCCTGAGCCGCTTGCCACTGTGAGTTGTTCCGGCCCCTGTCGGTAAGCTACGGTTAATAATTGTGTGGGAGTTCGAGAACGCAGCCAGCCGCTGGGCATGTGTTGAAGTGTGGTCCAATCGAGCGACCGGCCACCGCTCGGATCGCCCGGCGGATCGATCGGGTAGACCGCCGTGTCGGGCGAGAAACGCAGGCCGCCCGATGGGGCCACTCCCGCGTAATAGCTCAGCCGCGACCAGCTCACCGACTCGCCATGCACCTGATCCAGCATTGTGACGCTCCGAGCCCGTCCGCGCAGGGCGAATCCGTCCGACGCCACAGCATAGCCCAACAGCAGAACGGTTGTGGCGATGGCGAAGAGCGGCACCGTCAGAATCAATAGGTACAACTGCTTTCGTCGCTGCAAGAGAAAATAATTCACGGGGCCGATCACAAGTGCAAACAGAGTGATTAAGACCTGAAATCCGCCAACTGGTGCCCGCCCAACGCCGGGAATGAGAAAATTCCAAAAGTCGTCGTTCTGTCCCCGCGCGCTGACCCCATGCCGCTCAACCCAGTTTAGCCGGTTCGTGCCAAGCGACTTGAGCACCCAACCCCAGTCATCCGGCGTGCCGGGAAACGGATCGGCGGAGGAACACGCGATAAGTTGCCCCAGGCCGAACGAGCGAATCCGAAAATGTGCGGAGATGTCTTCTGTCGCGGAACTGGCTACGGGCGGCTGGCCCGTCCCGCCCGCTGGAACCGGCAGCGCCGGCGTAACCGTGGTCGCTACTTTGTTGCCGCCCATATTTCGCACGATCACTCGGTTGGTGGGTACCTGGGTATTCCCGACCGCCATGTCCGTGTTGCGATCTTCTTTCCGCGGCGTACGCCATTCGGCTTTCTGCGGAGGCCGCCGATCCAAATCCAGAAGTCGTTTCAAGTCCAACGAATTCTCGGCGTCGTCGCCCAGGCCATAGATAAAGAAGTTGCCGCCGGCAAGTGCCCACGCTACGAGAGAATCGCGCTTGACCGGCGGCAGTTGCTCAAATTCGCGTAGCGAAATGACGACGAGGTCGAGCATCGTGAAGTCGATCCACTTTTCGGGCACACGTTCGGGCTTTACGGCCAGCGCCGTCTGCATGTTTCCCGCGGCCGGCTGACCCGTGGTGATCTTGTTCGACGCCTCGGACAACAGCCGCATATCAGGCGTCGAGCGGCCGATGAACATGATCGTCGGAACGATCTGGCCGCCCCACCACATGTTTCCACCGACGCCGTAGATGCGAGCGGTTTTCTTTTCGTTGCCACGCTCGTACAGTTTGAGAATGCCTGACCAGTAGGCCGAGGTGAGCGGCACTGATAGCGTGATCGTCGCGCTGCCTGTCGGTGCCAGTTCAACGGTCTTGCTCACGTCATTACCACTGCCTCTAACTTGCGATTCGACGGCAACTCGTACAGTGCGTTGTCGGGAAGTGGCGTTGGTGATCGTGACCTCGACCGGGGAATAGCCGCCGCCGGGAGTCGTCAAGTCCCACCATTCGGCGGTCATGGAAAGGCCATCGGCCGTCCTGACCATTCGCCCCTGAGCCAGGACAGGATTGGGCCAAGTCGCGCCCATTGCGACGGCGAGCCAGGGCAGTGAGCACCTGAGAATGGAAAGCCAGCGGCGCAAGCCGGAGCCGAATGAACTGGAGTTGAGCATGTTCCTGGCGTTGGTCCTTACACGCGTCACGGGGTCGCCACGAATGACGAGCGCGGCTGGAGCCAACGAACGGCCGGGCCGCGCTTCCGCCTGCAACTCCCGGAGCGGGAGACGTCTCACTCTTGATGGGTCGGCGCCGTACGTTTGCCGGCACGTCCTATATAAACGATCTATGACGCGGACGCCAGCGTTTCGTCGGTTAGTTTGCTTGAATCGTTCGCGGGGCGGCCATCTTGATGAGCTGGTTGATTTCAAATTCCTCAAGGAGGCCGAAGCAGAATAATTCCGGAGCTTGTTCGAACGACATGTTCTTCTCAATCACGTCCGAAAGGCTGGCGAGCTTGTTCTTAAGTGCGAGTTGCCCGATGCGTTCGGTTTCGAGGTTGGCAGCAACCAGGGCGATCACGGAGGAACGTGGGCCGATTGCCATGAGTGTCGGCGAGGTTTTGTCGAATAATCGAAACCAGCGGGCAATGGCGGCGACTTGGCTGGCCTGTAGCCCCAGTGAGCGATCCCCAACGGTCGCGACAAGTAATGCGAAGAGATAGTCGCGCTGGTTGATCTTCGATTCACCAAGATAGAACGGGTCCACGGCCAAAACGCGATTGCCAGCCTTGAGTGCCGCTTCCACTTGCGGAACGGTTGCCTTGCGGCCTTCGTCGCTCATTACAATCACCGTGCCCTTCGGCTCATTGGGGGTCAGTTGCGTCACGGGCACCGTCCAAGTGCCGTCGAGCTTCAACCGCCAGAACGTACACTCGACGCCGTCTTTTTCCTCGATGCCGACTTCTTCTGCCACGACCTGGAATTGCTTGGCATGAACGAGTTCGGCCAACCGGGCCTGGCGGTCCTTTCGCCATTTCGCGGCAGCGGATTCGCCGTCAGGGCAATCGGGCGAACGAGGGAGACTCTTGGCGAGCTTTTTGGCCAGCGTGTGAAAACTGTCGTTGTCGGCCGGTAGCTCCACGTGCAATTGTTCCTTTGTTTTGACTTCGTTCTCACATGCAATTTCCTGCGAGTCAAAATCCTTTTTGTCCGAGTAAAAGAAGTCGCCCACCATGCGGTAGAAGGCTTCTCGGTTTTCGATATCGAAGTTATGGGTGCCGGGGTGGTGATTGACGTGCGGTCGCAAACTCAGTTCCTTGCCGTAGAGTCGAAAAACGGGGCGAGCGGCGTCGAGCAATGGCGGCAGGGCGTGGGCGGCGGCGAAGCAGCAGTCGTCTTTGACGTTGTAGGTGAGCAGGGCCGGCCGCGGGGCGAGTATTGCGGTCAGGTGTTCATAGTCGGCGACCGTGCCCAGGTCGCACGGGGTCTGTTCGGAATCGCCGAGATCCGAAAAATTTCTGACTCTCGTTCGGAAACTGGAGTAGCCCGCGACCGGGTTGCAGAGTTTGACCCGCGTGTCGAGCGAGCTGATCGTGATCGTTTGCCAGCCGCCGCCGGAGAGCCCGGACACAGCGACCCGTTCGGGGTCTGCATTCTCGTGGGCCAATAGCACGTCGAGGCCGCGCTTCATGGCCAGGTAAAACGGAGCCAGCCCGCTCGTGCCGCAGAGATCGAGTTGGTTCATCCTGCTGTGCCGGTAACCGTCGCCGGAGAGTTGGCCCATGCCGAGCCACTCAGGGTTCAGCACAACCATGCCTCGCTTGGCCAAGTTGATGCAACGAATCTGTTTGTATTTTGCCGCCTTACCGTTCTGGTCGTGGCCGTTGACGTTCATGACCACCGGCACCTTGCCTTCGAGTTTCTCCGGCACGTAAAGCAGCGCGGGCACCCACAGGCCGGGCAGAGCTTCGTAGCGCAGCTTTTTGATATGGTAACCGGGGCCGCCTTCGATCGTGTCGAACCATTCCACCTTTCCAGCCGCGTCGCGCCAGGCCGCCGCCTCTCCACGAAAGACAACGCGATCCAACACGTCTTGGCGAATTCGAGCGGCGTGCTGTTCCCAATCCGAGACCTTTGTGGCCATCGGAAACGGCGGCAAGCGGCCTTCCACATAGTTCTGCGTCTCGGCGAGCGTTTGCCCTGGCGTAAGGATTTGCCGACCAAGCCACGACTTTATGGTCGAGGGCTCGTCGCCGAACGAGTTGATTGGGAGTACAGTCTGAACCACGGCACCGACGATCAGGAGGTAGGGCAACATTTATCACCTCATTTCTGATTGAAGCTGGTTTTAGGCTTGTGCGATCGGCAGGCCCGCTTCGTTCCACGCGCGGTAGCCGCCGGCCAGCGAGAACACTTTTTTGTAGCCCATCTTTTGGAGCGAGTCGGCCGCAAGGGCCGAACGGAATCCACCCCCTCAGTACAAAACAAGTTCACTCTGGAGGTCAGGGGCCGCTTGTTCGATGTCACGCTCGATGATCCCCTTGCCCAGGTGAATCGCGTCGGGCAGATGTCCGCCGGCCCACTCGCTGTCTTCCCGAACATCCACGAGCAGGAACGTGTCGCCTCGTTCCCCCTTCTTGCAAACTTCAGCGACGGTCACTTCTCGGATTCGGGATTTCGCGTCTTCGACCATCTTGAGAAAACGAACAGCATGTTTTGCCATTGGTCACCTGAACAAAAGAAGTTTTCAATTATCCGCATGGCCACCACTTCACGTTTACGCAGGCACGATTGTGGCTATGATCCTCGCTTCGGTCAAACGGTTTGAGAATTTGCTGATGACAAACGGCCCGACCACGACCCAGAGCAGTCATGATCCGTATGCGGCGTTGAGGTCGCCGGGGTTTCGGCTGTTCCTGACCGGCAATGTCTTGTCGGTCATCGGCATGCAAATGCAAACCGTGGCCGTGGGCTGGGAGATTTACAAGCGGACTGAATCCAATCTGGCCTTGGGGCTGGTAGGCCTGGTGCAATTTGTTCCCGTCATCGCGTTGGCGCTGTCCGCAGGTCGGGCGGCGGACCGGTTGCCACGCAAATGGATTGTGATGAGCGCGATGGCGGTTATCTCGCTAGCCGCGCTGGGGCTGGCGTGGGCCTCGGCCCGGCAAGGCGATTTGATCCTGACGTATGTTTGCCTCTTCGTCATTGGAGTGGCACGGGCATTTCAACAGCCTGCCAAGGCATCGCTCGTGCCGCTGATCGTTCCTGCGGAGCGATTCAGCAATGCGGTGACCTGGAACACGGGCGGTTTCCATCTCGCCTCGGTGCTCGGGCCTGCGTTTAGTGGTTTACTGATCGCGGGGACAGGGGGGGCAACCCTGGTTTACATTCTGGATGCTTTTGTGGCGTTGGGATTTGTTGCCATGCTGGCATTTGTCCGCATTCAGCCGCAGGCGAGCGCTGGCGATTCCAGTGGCATTCAAGCGCTCGCGGCCGGCATTTCATTCTTATGGCGAAACCAGATCATTCTCGGCGCGATCACGCTGGACATGTTTGCCGTGTTGCTCGGTGGCGCCACAACGCTTTTGCCGGTTTTTGCCGAGGATATTCTGGGTGTCGGGCCTAGCGGGCTGGGCTGGCTTCGTACCGCGCCGGCCGTTGGGGCACTGTCCATGTCTGTGTTGCTTGCCTACCGGCCGCCCCTGGAACGAGCGGGCAGGGCACTGCTTTGGTCGGTGGCCGGTTTTGGGGCCGCCACAATTCTGTTTGGACTCTCGCCATACTTTTGGGGGTCGTTAGCCCTGCTCTTTCTGACTGGTGCCCTCGACAATATCAGCGTGGTGATTCGCCATACTCTGGTGCAGGTGCTGACCCCGAACGAATTGCGCGGGCGCGTGTCGGCAGTCAACGGGCTGTTCATCAGCGCTTCGAACGAGCTGGGTGGTTTTGAATCTGGATTCGTGGCGTACCTGTTCGGACCATTGATCTCGGTAGTGAGCGGCGGTGTGGGTACGATCCTGGTCGTCATCGCGGTTGCGATCGGGTGGCCGCAGCTCCGCCGTTATGGCCGGTTGGGCAGCGGGCCGGAATCCGCGTAGGCCATTGCCACAGAAAGGCGGGCTTGCCATGAACCGGACGCGGCTATGTTCCTTTGCATTGATTGCAGCGACGCTCACACCGTTTGTCGCGAGCGCTGGCGGCGAGACCGGCAAGGTCGAGATTCGTGTGGTCGAGCGTGGCCAGGATTCGCCGGTTTCCTGCCGCATTCACTTGAAAGACGCGGCGGGAAAGCCGCACTGGCCGGAGGGGTTGCCCTTCTGGCGGGACCATTTCGTTTGCGGCGGTTCCGTTCAACTCGAGCTGCCTGTCGGAAAATACACGTACGAGATCGACCGTGGGCCAGAGTATCAAATCCGCGCAGGAACGATCACTGTCACAAATGAAGGAACCGCCAAGGTCGAAGTCGGCATGGAACGCCTCGTGGACATGGCGGCAGAAGGCTGGTGGTCGGGTGATCTGCACGTACATCGGCCGCTCGACGACATTGAACTTTTGATGCGGGCAGAGGACCTGTACGTGGCACCGGTCATCACCTGGTGGAACAATCGAAATCTCTGGGCGAACCGTGAGCTTCCTTCAAAGTTACTCACCTCGTTCGACAAGAACCGTTTTTATCATGCCATGTCCGGCGAGGATGAACGCGAGGGTGGGGCACTGCTGTACTTCCACCTCGACCGGCCGATGGTCATTTCCCCGGCCAGTCGCGAATTTCCGTCGCCGATGCAGTTTCTCACCGAGGCTCGTCGCCACCGAGGCGTTTGGGTGGACATCGAAAAACCGTTCTGGTGGGACGTGCCGATTTGGTTGGCGAGCGGCCAGGTCGATTCGATCGGACTGGCCAACAATCACATGTGCCGCGACCAAATGTATGAGACCGAAGCCTGGGGCAAGCCGCGAGATACAGAACGGCTGCCGGCCCCTCGGGGAAACGGCTACTGGTCGCAGAAAATTTACTACCACATTTTGAATTGCGGACTGCGCATCCCGCCATCGGCTGGCAGCGCGTCCGGCGTCTTGCCGAACCCGGTCGGATACAATCGTGTTTACACATATCCAAGCAGCGAAATGAACTATGAATCGTGGTGGGCTGCACTGCGTGACGGACGATCGTTCGTCACAAACGGTCCATTGCTGCGAGTGCGAGCGAATGATGAATTGCCGGGAACGGTGTTCAGCGGCCCGGCAGGAAAACAACTCGTGCTAAACATTCAGGCTAAACTGACCGGTCGCGACCCGATGTCGTCGGTGGAGATCATTAAGAACGGCAAAGTCGAGCGATTGGTATCGTTCGAAGATTGGACGAAGACCGGAAATCTCGGTTCATTAACCTTTGACGCGAGCGGCTGGTTTCTGGTGCGAGCGATCGCCGAGAACCCAAAGACTTTTCGATTCGCCTCCACTGCGCCATTTTATGTTGAGGTTGGCGAGACTCGCCGCCGCGTTAGTCGCTCGTCGGCTCAGTTTTTCCTCGACTGGGTCAACGAACGAGCCGGCCGCGTCAAGCTGGATGACGTGCAACAACGCGAAGAAGTGCTGCGGCATCACGACATGGCCCGACAGTACTGGCAACGAGTCGTCGATGGGGCCACCGCGAACTGACTTGTCGACCGGAGTTTCAAACTCTCACCTGCCTCACCCATTTGACATTGCCGATGTGTTTGGCCATCATGAGCGATTGACCGTGGGGTTTTGGGTGTTTGAGAACTTTCACGAAAAGGAGTGACACCATGAAGAAGCTTCTCGTAGTGGTTATGGCCGCTGCGTTGAGCAGTGTGGTTCTGGCGGCGGAAAGCCAGAAACTCACGCTCGACGTGGCGGGGGTGGCTTGAGGCGGTTGAGCTGGCAATCTTGCCAAAGCCCTCGGTGAGGGCTCATTGAAGCCGGAAAAGAAGCTCGACGTCAACAAGGCAGGCCCCTCGCGAGTCGTCGCGGAATGCGACAAAGATTGCGATCTGGGCGCGGCGGCGGACAAAGTGAACAAGACCACAACGCCGCACTCGGCCAAGGGTCACCCGACTGGACTCTCGGTTGTTCTGTTTGCCAAGCTCGACAAGGACTCGGCGAAGAAAGCCGAAGAAACGCTTGGCAAAGTGAAAGGTGTGGACGGCAAGGGTACGAAGGCCAATGCTGAGAAGGGCGAGATCAGCATAAAGATCGCCGGCGACCAAAAGATCAAAGCCGCCGATCTGATCGAGGCGCTGAAGAAGGCCGAAATCACGGCTGCAATCGCCAAAGAGGAAGAAAAGAAAAAGGACAAGGAAAAGTCGTGACGCTTGCGTTTCGAAGACAGGCAGCCCCGAACCCCACGGCCTGTTTTCATTCGGGCCCGAATAGAAAAACCCGGCCGCATCGCGCGACCGGGTTTTGTTTTTTGCATTGTTCGCGCGTCCTTCACGAGTCCTGCACCTTAGACATCACGCGCCGCGTGATGAAGCTCCCGTCACGCGAAGCGTGGCGTCTACTGTCGTGACACCCTACGGGGCGGTGGCAGCCAGATCGTTGATCAGTTTTTCCACGAGTTCGCGCGTGCAGTGCATCGGTTCCGATTTTCGAGTTCGTGCGACGGCATCGAAGCAGTAACGGTCCAGTCGCAGCGATCCCGAAGTTTTCAGCAGCAGCTCATAGTAGAAGACCGAGCCATCGGTTTTCTTTTCTGGTGGCGTGCTGCGCAAGAGCAGGTGACCGTGTGCGGGGTCCAGTTCCACCATTTCGATCGCCTCAAGCAGGTACCTCACGCGCTTCCCCAACCGCTCGCCCCATGTTTTGAGTTGCTCGGTGGCAAGCCCTAGGGCGGCTCGTGGTTCGAGTCGCAGGTGGTTGAGCGAGCAGCTCAGATTGTCCGCGCCTGCGACCTCGCAGAAAATGGAGAACCTATCGCTCTCGACCATGAGGTCGCGCCGGTCGTCCGTGAAGGCCCCCCACTTCTCCAACGATTCAATGGCCTTCTGACCGAGTTTCATTGCCTTTCTCCTAATTAACGTATTGGTTCCCATTCGCGGCAGACACGCGGGCCGCCGCGACGTAATTCCATCAAGACTTACCCAAGGACCGCTTCTGGTGCTCCTTGCCGTCAAAGCTCAGCAACATCGGCTTCTCGTCGAAAGTCGTTTCCAGGTGAACGGGCCGCGTCCACAATTTGTGGACGTTCCGCATCGTGTCTTCGGCGTAATCCAGCTTCAAATCAACGCCGCAGTGCTGGTGCATCAAGTATAGCTCGCCCCGGTTCTCGTAGTTTCCGTCCTGTACGACAATGATCGGGCGGCCGAAGTTCGTGAGGCTGAAGAGCAGCCGCTCCTTCATCTTCTTGAACTCGCGGCTTTCGATCTCGTACTGCTCGGTATCATCATTGTAGGCGAACGAGAACATTTTTTGTTGCTTGCAGAATTCCGGGGTGAGGAATTCGTCGATAAACGTCACGTCGTTGTAGACCTTGCGCACTTGGAAAATCTTTTCGCGGCCGAGGCCGAGATTCTTGTCCCATTTGGCTTTGACCTGCATGTCATCGCACTCGTCGTATTCGCGACCGAACCGGCCCGTGTTCCAGCGTTCTTCGATGTCGCGGAACAGCTCGATTCCCAGCTTGTACGGGTTGAGCCTGCCGGGGTGTGTCGCGACGGTGCCGGAGTGGTGGTCGGCGTAGTCCACAACCTCGGCCGATGTCAGGCCGTGCGTGGTCATGATCTTTGAGTGCCAGTAGCTGGCCCAGCCTTCGTTCATGATTTTGGTCTGGGCCTGCGGGGCAAAGTAGTACGCTTCATCGCGCACGATCGACAGGACGTCGCGCTGCCAGTTGTCCAGCGGGGCGAATTCGAGCAGGAACCACATGATGTCCCGCTCCGGCGACTCGGGAAATTTGTGTTTCGCCTGTTTCTGCTCTTCCTGCCGACGTTTCAAATCCTGTGCAAGGGCCAGGCGAGGATTCATGAACTCGTCCATGTAGTCTTTGCTCTTGAACTTCCCAGCCGGTTCAAGCTCTTCGTTCTCCTCCATGTTCACCTGACGCGGCTTGTCGTCGCGGCGCTTGATGCCGGGCGAGTGGATATCGATCAAATCCTCGATCGACAGGCAAGCGTCGATGAACGTCTCCACGTCATTGACACCGTACTTGTCCATGTACGCTCGCACGCGATTGCCGTGATTAGCCATCACGTCCATCATCTTGCGGTTGGTGTGGGAGAAGTAGATGTTGTTCTTGAAGAAGTCGCAGTGGCCGTAGACGTGGGCCATCACGAGCTTCTGGTCGATCATCGCGTTGCATTCGAGCAGGTACGCGTAGCATGGGTCATTGTTAATGACCATTTCGTAGATTTTCTGCAGGCCGTAGGCGTAGCCTTTGGAGAGTTCCTCGTACTCCATGCCAAACCGCCAGTGCGGATAGCGATTGGGGAAGCCGCCGTAGGCTGCAACTTCACTGATCTCTTCGTAAGACAGGACCTCAAAGATCGTCTTGAAGAAATCCAGTCCGTAGCGCCGCGCGATTTCTTCAATCTCGTCCTGCATGCGGTGCAGTTCCGCAGGAAACGGGCGACTGGTTGTCATAGTGGACATAGCTCTGTCCTTCAGTCCTTCGTAGGGTGAGCCAAGTTTTCGCGGCCCACCATCAGGGTCTTCATCTCAGATCTGCGGATTTTTTGGGCCTCGAAGAATTGGCCCACACTATTTCATTGACTTCTACTTCCCTTTGCCCAAAAACACTTTGATCGAATCGTAAATCGCCTCTTTATCGGGAATCTCGGCCACGGCCAGCGTCTCGTGTTCGCCGAGATTGTTATTCAGCTCGCGTAGGAATTGGCCGCTGCCGTATGGGCTTTCAACCTGGCCATAGCAAAACAGATTGCACTTTGGCAGCAGGCTCTCCTTCAGAGTCTCAAGCGAGATGGCGTTGTCCTCACCCCAGTTGTCGCCGTCCGAGAAGTGGAAGGCGTAGATGTTCCATTCCGTGGGCGAAAACTGTTCGGTGATAACCTTGTCGCACAATTTGTAAGCCGACGAGATGCGGGTGCCGCCGCTTTCTCGCGTGTGATAAAAGGTCTCGCGATCGACTTCGGCAGCCTCGGCGTCATGCACAATGTATCGCGTCTCGATGCCGTCGTACTGCGATCGCAGCCAAGTGTCGATCCAGAACGCCTCGATGCGCACGATTTCCTTTTGCTCGTCGGTCATCGAGCCGGACACGTCCATCATGTAGAAGATGACCGCGTTGGCCTGCGGCAGCTCGACCGTCTTCCAGGATCGGTAGAGTTTATCTTCGCGAATCGGGATGACGATGGGTGTTTCCGGGTTGTACTGATTGGACGCAATCTGGCGGCGCAGCGCCCGTTTGTAAGTCCGCTTGAAGTGCCGCAACGATTCGGGCCCCGTCTGCCGGATGCCCGTGTACTTTTCCTTCTCCTCGTTGATGTTCTTTTTGCCACGCGGTTCGATGCGGGGCAATTCCAGCTCTTCGCCGAGAATCTGGGCCAACTCTTCCAGCGAGACATCGACTTCGAGAATGTGGCCGCCTGGCTGATCGCCGGCGCCGGCGCCGGGTTGGCCTTGGCCCGGACCGAGTGGCGTGCCGATATCGCCCTCGCCCTGTCCAGCGCCGCCGTTGCCGCGCGAGCCGTATCGAAAATGAGGGATTTCGATCTGAGGCAGCGGGATCGAGACCAGCTCGCCGCCCTGCTTGCCGATCATCTCGCCGTGGGTGATGTACTTCTTCAGCTCGTCTTTGATCTTCCCACGGACGATCTGTCGGAACCGGGAATTATCACGCTGTATTTTCTGTACCACTGCCACACCCCAGTCCAAATGTCTGCGCAAGGTGCAAGGGGTGGGTCGAACTCGACCTACCTCTGGCCGCTGGCCCCTGGCGTCCTTGCCAAACTGAGTTGTCAATGAAACGGGAACGGCGGCCACGGTCCGGCGTGACCCGCCCGCGGTGGTCGGCGTGCGAATTCTACTCGCCTAGGACGACTTCTTGACGTCCCCCCGAGCAAAGATGCTGGCCACGAAGTTCAGCACATCCGTCGAGCAAACTTCGCAGTAGCCGTAATTGCGAATCAATCGCCCCTTCACCACGTCGATCTTCTCCTGCGTGCCCTGATCGATCGCGCTGGACACCAGGCTCGTCAGCTTGATGGTGTCCTTCTGGTCCTCGAACAGCTTCAACTCCAGGGCCTTGAGCAGTCGCTCATTGCTCTTGTAGTCGAAATGCTTGCCGTCGATGGCCAATGCACCGATAAAGTTCATGATCTCGCGACGGAAATCGTCTTTGCGGCTTTCCGGGATATCGATCTTCTGTTCGATCGATCGCATGAGCCTTTCGTCGGGCTCCTCTTTCTGGCCCGTATATTTGTTGCGCACTTTTTCCTTGAGCGTGTACGCCTTGACGTTGTCGAGGTAGTTCGAGGCCAGTCGCTGCAAGGCCTCTTCGTCGGCCGCGATCGCCCGCTGCACTTCGTTCTTCACGATGTCTTCGTACTCTTCCGTGACCACGCCGAGCAGTTGGATGTACTGCTTGCGCTGTTCTTCGTTTGAGATCAGCGAATGGTGCTTCAGCCCTTCTTCCAACTCGTTGAGGACCATGAACGGGTTCACGCAACACACTTCATGGTGAGCGACCAGTGCGTTCGAGATTTTGTCTTGAACGTAACGGGCCGAGATGCCGATCATGCCTTCGCGCTGCGCCTCTTCCTTCAGTTCCTTGATGTTGTCCTCGGTGAACCCCGGCAGCGTCTTGCCGTTGTAGAGCTTGAGCTTCTGTAGCCGGCTCAGGTTGGCCTTTTTGGGCTCTTCGAGCCGCGTGAGTATCGCCCACATGGCCGCGATTTCCAGCGTGTGCGGTGCGATGTGTTTGCCAAACACTCGCCGCTCGTTGTAATCTTTCTGATAGATCCTGATTTCATCCGACAACCGCGTGACGTACGGGATGTCGATCTTCACCGTCCGGTCGCGCAGGGCCTCCATGAATTCGTTCGACTGCAGCTTGCGATACTCCGGCTCGTTCGTATGGCCGAGGATCACTTCGTCGATGTCCGTTTGGGCAAACTTCTTCGGCTTTATCTTGTGCTCTTGCGACGCGCCGAGCAGGTCGTAGAGAAAAGCCACGTCGAGTTTGAGCACTTCGATGAACTCGATCAGTCCGCGGTTGGCCACGTTGAACTCGCCGTCGAAGTTAAACGCGCGCGGGTCGGAATCGGAACCGTATTCGGCGATCTTGCGATAGTTGATGTCGCCGGTGAGTTCGGTGGAGTCCTGGTTTTTTTCGTCCTTGGGTTGGAACGTACCGATGCCGACGCGATCTTGTTCGGACAAGATTAATCGTCGCACGCGCACGTCGGACACGGCCCGCACCCAGTCCCCGTTGTATTTGCGCATCCGCTCCGCGAGCATCTGCCGGCAGAACGGGCACAGCTCTCCTTCGATCGTGACGCGAAACTCGTAAGGTCCGCGACCTGCGTTCAGATGGACCATCAGGTCTTCGCGCAACTCAAGCGGCACGAGGTGCAGCGCATCCTCGTGCATTGGGCAGGGCGAGTAGGTTTTCGTTGGGCCGTCACCGTCCAGCCAACCGAAGGAATAGAGTGCCCCCTCATCCTTGCGCGAGTATCGCTCGATCCCCTTCTTGAGCAGACGGACGATCGTGCTCTTCGAGCTGCCCACCGGTCCGTGCAGGAGTAGCACGCGGCGTTCGCTGCCGTAGCGCTGCGCCGCCGACTTGAGCACATTCACCAGTGTGGAGAGCGGCTTTTCCAGTCCGAAGATCGCGTCGCGACCATCTTCGTCTGTGTCGTCGAAGAACTTGTAGCGGGTGATCTTGTCCTTGCCGGACTGAGTTTCATCCGTGCCGTAGGAGAGGATCATGTCGAAGACACGCTGGAAAGCTGTGCGCGTGATCAGCGGGTGATTGCGCACGAACTCCAGGTATTCCTCGAAACTACCTTCCCAATGCTCTTTCTGGTAGCTCGCGGTATTCTGGCGCTGTGCTAAGAACTGAACGAGTGCTTTGCCGTCCATCTTCTGGGTCCTCCGTTGGGTGCTCTTCCGTGCGATCCCTCGCGAGCAGCCTTCTTCCGGTCCCGTCAGGTGGCAGCGCGGCTGAGATGTTTGCCTAAGTTGATGGGGAGTTCATCTTCCCTTGTCGCGTGTTTCAAAAGCCCGAATAAGTCAGGAAGATGAAGTGCCAAAAGCCTTGTCCGGTCCCCTGCCCGGGCTTTTGGCTCGCCCCAACGCGTGCCCAACCCTGTGGGACCAAAAGAATTCTCACTCAACTTCGCAATTTAGTCAATCCCGTTCCCCGCACAACCGGTGCGGTCGATCTAGTCGTGACGTTTTATACCTCTCGCGGCCCGAGATGAGACATTCATAGTGACTGTAGCTCCGGCCCTTGTGGCCGTTCTTCGGGAGCTTCGTCCGGCGGATGCGGCTACGTAAATGTCTCATAAATGGCCGCGTGAGGTATAGCTGGCGGGCAATCCTCGTGGATTCGTTCTTTCATGATCGTCGGCTGCGCCTTCTCAGACTGCCCTCAACATAGTTACGATCTTGGCCCCGCAATTGTTGGTGAACCTGAACTGTCGAGGTGATCGATGCCCAAGGTATTGATTGTGCCCGCTCCGCTTTACAAGGTCCATGGCGCCCATGTGGACATGCTAACCGACTCTGGATTCACCGTGACATATCCTCCCGAGCGCAAAGCGGTGCTCAACGAATCGGAAACGATTGCCGCACTCGAAGGCGTTTCGGCCGTGATCGCCGGCTCGGAGCCGTACAATGATCGCGTGCTCGCCGCGGCGAAGATGTTGCGAGTCATTTCCCGCGCCGGTGTTGGAAGTGATGCCGTGGTGCTTGACGACGCAACGAAGCACAACGTCGCGGTCACGATCGCGCCCGGCACAAATCACGACGCGGTGGCCGAGACGGCGATGGCTCTCTTGCTGTCACTGGTCCGCTCGGTCGTTCGTCTGGACCGCGAAGTTCACAGTGGGCGCTGGCCGCGCGATCCACTGCAGCCCGTGCGAGGCAAGACGCTCGGCATCGTCGGCCTGGGGCGAATTGGCCAAAGTGTCGCTGTCCGGGCAAAGGCGTTTGGAGTGCGCATCTTGGCACATGAGTCGTTTCCCAACCGAGAATTCGTGCAACAACTTGGAATCGAACTGGTGGACCTGAATTCGCTATTATCGCAGTCCGACTTCGTGACGCTTCACGTGCCGCTGAATTCCGAAACCAGCGGACTGATCAATCATCGGACTTTGGCGCTCATGAAACCAGGCAGCATTCTCATCAACACCGCTCGCGGCGGCCTGGTAGTCGAGACGGATCTCCTGGAAGCGCTCAAGTCCGGTCATCTTGCCGGTGCCGGGCTTGATGTATTCGAACGCGAGCCGGCATTTGGCAACTTGCTTCTAGAACTTGATAACGTTGTGGCCAGTCCCCATGTCGCCGGCGTGGATACGCAGTCGCTCATCGAGATGGCCAATCTCGCCGCTCACAATATCATCGACCTCTCCCGTGGCATCTGGCCTGAAGCGTGCATTGTGAACGCTGTGGTTCGATCCACGTGGAAGTGGTAGCACACAGCGTGATTGTGCCGTGCAAGTCGTTCGGTCCCATCGCGACGTGACGTGCCAGCCTTGTCCGACGGATTGGCGTGTGATAGAAGGGCGGTGCGTCTTGAGCGACATTGAGAATAGGAACTCATCCCATGAAAGCCTAAATGCTCCGACTCTCGCTCATAATATCCGCTTGTCTGCTCGGCCCGGTTTCGGTGCAACTCGATGACCCGAAGCCGCCGCCGAAGCCAACGGGATGTGAGGTGGGTGCCGAGGTTCCGGCGTTTTATGTTCGCGAGATCACCGGCAACCGACCCAACCTGGCGATCTGCCTGGTCTGCAAAAATGGCGATCGCCCCGCCGTTCTCATTTCCGCCCGAAAGATCGATTCCCAGGTGGAGCGTTTGCTGGAAGCGGTGGACCGAACCATCGACTCGCATCGCGCTGAGGGCCTGCGCGGGTTCGCCATCTTCCTTTCCGCCGGCGCCAATGAACTCAAAGACCTTCCCGCGCGTTTGATGACGCTGGCACACGACCGAAATCTATCATTGCCACTTACGATTCCCGTCGAAAGCAGCACCGGCCCGGCCTCGCTAAAGCTCCCCGAAGATGTGCAGACGACCGTGCTCCTCTATGTGGACAAGAAAATCATTTCGCGGGCACACTTCAAGACTGGCGAACTAACCGATCCAAAGATCACCGCCCTCGTAGAGCAGGCCAAAATCATGGCAAAGACCGCAGGCCCCTCGCCGAAAAGTCCTCGGATTAGCGATTCAAAGCTCGAAGCCGAACCCCGATCTTCTCCCAGTGTGTACCCTGCCAGAATAACTTGTCGCAGCGCGAGCAGACAAAATACTCGTCGCACCAGCGATACGTCTTTGGCGGGATGCGTTCTGTGACCGACGCCTTGTCCACTGATCGCAACTCGCCGCCGCAGCTCATGCAGCGAGGATCTCTCACCTGCAATCGCAGTTCACGCAACACCAATTGCAACTGCTCAAACTTCTTCATGCTCGGCGGCACCCACAGAGCCGGAATGAACCCGTCACGCAACACGCCACGCTCCATCATCAAGCTATCGGTCGTGAGCAGCGTGGCCGGAATCCGGCGGGCCTCGCGAATGAGATCGTTGTCCTCAATATCCGGCGTCCAGTGCGCCTCGTATCCCGCGGCCCGCAGCCACCGCGCCAGCCCGCCCAACCCCGCATCGCACACAAATTCTGGCTGGCCATCCGGCGTTAGAACCGGTCGGGCGGGCGACTTCGTGATCGAACACTGACCTGAAATCTCCTTCCGTCGCTCGATCTGCTGCCAGCTTCGCTCATAAACTTGAGCCAGCGCCGCCGGCAAGTTGATTCGCAACCGCTCGCTCAGCCGTTCCGCCCGCTCCAACAGCAACTGCACCCCCAACTCCAGCCGCCGCGGACGCACACGTTGGAGCAACCTGCGGAATTTCAACTCGTAGGCATCGCGAATACGACCCATATTTTTGTCCAATCTGAGATTTCAGGTCTGAGATTTCAGATCTGAGGTTTTGTCCGGCTCCAATTCTTCCAACGCCAATTCCCACTGCATCGACCCGTGCGAAACGGTTGCAGTGCGGCGTTTGGGATCGACGCGCTGTACGGTGGCCGAGCGGCGGAATTTGCGGACCATGACGGTGTCGCCGGGCTGGAGGGCGGCCCGGAATGCTTCGAGGGTCGCTGCGTCGGTGGCGGTTTGGTCCAACTCGCGGAGGCGGGATTCGTAAGTTTCTTTGGCGCGGCGTGCCGATTGCTCGGCTTCCCATGATTTGGCCCGCGCGGCCTCGGCCTCGGCGCGGCGCTGTTCGAGAACTACGATTTCTTGGGGCCGGCCAGCGCGACTGGTCGCGAGGTACGCTTCGGCGCGGTCGACGACCGGGTCGGGCAAGTGGAGGCGTCGGGCGATAACAAGGGCGTTGGATTGGCCGGTGTCGCCGACGCGGAGACGAAAGGTCGGGCGGAGAGTGACCGCGTCGAATTCCACGGCGGCGTTTTCCGCGCGCGGGTGCGACAGGGCGTACAGCTTGAGGTCGCCCAGGTGCGTGGTCACGATCGCACGGACGCCGGCATCGTGCAGTTGGTCTAAGATCGCTCGCCCGAGTGCCGCACCCTCTGCCGGGTCGGTGCCGGCCCCCAATTCGTCCAACAAGACAAAGCTCCGGGGCGTGGCTCGCCCCAGAATCTCCACGATACGCGACACGTGCGACGAAAACGTGCTGAGCGACTGCTCGATCGACTGCTCGTCCCCGATGTCGGCCAGCACGGAATCGAACACGGGCAGCGTGCTCCCCACCGCGGCCGGGATGTGCAAGCCGGACTGGGCCATCAGCGCGACAAGGCCCACCGTCTTGAGTGCGACCGTCTTGCCGCCGGTGTTCGGGCCAGTGATGATGAGCACGTCGAAGCGGTCACCGAGGTGGACACTGATCGGGACGACGGAGCGGGGGGACGGGGCTGCGGGGAGATGGAGTGGGGGAGTAGGGGAGTGGGGGAGTGAGGGAGAGGACTTTGATGCACGGTCATTCTCCCCTACTCCTTCACTCCCACACTCATCCACTTGTTTGAGGTCGGAAGCTGACTTTGTTCGAAAGATGTGCTCCAGCAACGGATGCCGCGTGTCTTCCAAGCAAAGGCGGCCGTCGTCGTTGAACGTTGGCAGGGTCATCGCAAATTCGCAAGCGAATCGGGCCTTGGCATAGGCGCAGCACAATTCGGCCACGACCTCCAGGCTGGCCAGAATCGGCGTGCCTAGCCGGCCGACTGCGGCGCTCAGCTCCTTGAGGATGTGGTTCACTTCGCGCTGCTCGTGCGAGCGAAACAGTGCTAACTCGGCGCTCATCTCGGCGACTTCGGCCGGTTCGATGAACAGCGTGTCGCCACTGGCCGACGTGCGGTGAACGATGCCGGGAAGGTCGTGCCGGTAGTCTTTGGCGACGGGCAGGACGTAGTGCGAGCCGGTGACGGTGTAGTTTGGGTAACTCAGCACTCGCTTGATCGACTCTTTGCGGAGCATGCGGTCGATGAGCGAGCGGATGCGATGGTCGAGTTTCTCGATTTCGAGGCGCAGCCGGGCCAGTTCGCGGCTCGCGCTGTCCATTACCTTGCCGCGGTTGTCGATGCGGGCGTCGATATCGTGCGGCAGCCGGCCAGGGTCGAACAGTTGTGTACCGCGAGTGGCGAGGGCCATGAATTCCGGACTAAGTTCCAATAGAGCGGTTCTGACGAGCTTCAGGCCCTGCAGTGTGGCAGCGATCTCGCGTAAGTTCTCCGCGCCCAGCGTCGCTTCGGCCTTGGCACGTCGCACGAGCGGTCGTACGTCTCTTAATTCGCTGAGCGGTGGTGACTTTCCCGTGCGAAACGCCTGAACCATGTCCGCGACCAGATGCTGCTCGGCCTCGATTGCCGCGCGGTCCGTGCTCGGCCCGATGGCGGCGATTCGCTCTCGGCCCAAGTCGCTTGGCGCGTACCGCGACACCAGGTCGCGAATCTTGTGGAACTCTAGCACGCGTAGTGAATGCTCATCCATGCTTCAAAGACGATTGTAGTGCCCTTCGGTTCGCGGGCGAATAGCACGAAGATTTTGTGACAAGGTCTCGTTCCCATCCGATCACGTGCGTGGTTTAATAGTGCCTGCTTGCCCGCGACTCGCCACACCCTCCATGGGGTACCGCAGGTATGAAAGCCTCCCGCCTGATGATAAAACTCACGCCCATTTGGTTGGCAACGGCGGGGTTGTTGCTTGCCACCACAATGCCGGTGGTCGGCGATGACCCAAGCCGCAGGGGCCCTCATTGGTCTTTTTCCGCGCCGGTCCGGCCGGTCGAACCGAAAGTACGCAACGAAACGTGGGTGCGGAACCCCATCGACCGATTTGTACTCGCACGCCTGGAGCTGGAAGGTATCGCACCGTCACCAGAGGCGAGCCGCACGACGCTCATCCGCCGGGTCGGTCTCGACCTGTTGGGGCTGCCGCCGTCGATTCAGCAGGTGGACGAGTTTCTTGCCGACGATCGGCCGGACGCCTACGAGCGGATGGTGGACCGGTTGCTCGATTCGCCGCACTACGGCGAGCGCTGGGGCCGGCATTGGCTCGACGCCGCGCGGTACGCCGACTCGAACGGCTACACGATCGACGGCGCTCGCTCGATCTGGAAGTACCGCGACTGGGTGATCGACGCCTTGAATCGTGACATGCCTTTCGACAAGTTTACAATCGAACAGATAGCCGGCGATATGCTGCCCGATGCGACGCCCGACCAGATCGTCGCGACTGGTTTTCATCGCAACACGCAGAAGAACGAGGAAGGGGGCACGGACCCGGAGCAGTACCGGGTCGAGGCGATCGCCGACCGCGTGGCGACGACGGGCTCGGTGTTCCTCGGCCTGACGCTCGGCTGTGCCCGCTGCCATGACCACAAGTACGATCCGATCTCGCAGCGCGAGTATTACCAGGTCTTCGCGTTGCTCAACAACGCCGATGAGCCGGCGCTGCCGGTGCCGACGACGCAGCAGTCGAAAGAGGAGCCGGCACTCGTCGCGGAGATTGCCGAGGCCGAAAAACGGCTGGGCATGGTCGAGGAGAACTCGGGCACGCGCCAGGCGGAGTGGGAGAAACTGTTCGCTGACCGGCTGGCGGTGGAGTGGAAGGTGCTCGATGCGCTCGAGGCTCGATCGGAAGGCGGCGCGACGATCGCGAAGCTCGACGACCAGTCGCTGCTCGTCGGCGGCAAGCTGCCGGAACGCGATACCTACACGATCGTCGCTGAGGTCCCCGCGGCAATTGCCAATGCTGGGATCACCGGGGTGCGGCTCGAAACCTTGACGCACGAGAGCTTGCCGCACAACGGACCGGGGCTGGCAAGCAACGGCAATTTCGTGCTCGGCGAATTCCGCGTCGCGACGATGCCGGCCCCGGCTGGCTCCGCGAAACCAGGCGAAACGGACAAGCCCGCCGAACCGACGCCCGTCGCCATCGCGACTGCAACCGCCGATCACTCCCAGGACAAGTATCCGATCGCCGCCGCCATCGACGGCAAGCCGACCACCGGCTGGGCAATCAACGTCCCCGGAGCACTCGCCAGTCAGGGAATGAACGTCAATCGCACGGCCGAGTTCACGTTCAAAGATGGGAATAAGTGTGTCTCGGTGATTCGCATCGTCATCACGGTGCAACACGCCCAGGCGCATTACGCACTCGGCCGTTTCCGGCTTTCGGTCACGACCGCACCAAGTGACGTGGTTTCGCTCGCGGCTTCGGTCCGCGACGCGCTGGCGATTGCACCGGACGCCCGCAGCGACGCTCAGAAAAAGCTCGTGCGAGAGGAATTCAATAAGGTAGACAAGGAACGCATCCCCATCGCCGGGCGAGTCACCGAGTTGAAGGAGCTGCACAAGCAACTGAAGTCGGCGATCACGACCACGCTCGTGATGCAAGAGCGCAAGCAACCGCGCGAAACGCACGTTCACCTGCGAGGCGATTTTCTGCGACCAGGCGACCGCGTCGATCCGGGCGTGCCCGCTGTGCTCCCAGCGATTCACGCCGCGGGCGAGCATGCCAATCGACTCGATTTTGCCCGCTGGCTAGTGGATCCCGGCAACCCGCTGACGGCCCGCGTCACCGTGAATCGAATCTGGCAACAGTATTTCGGGGCGGGCCTCGTACCGACCGAGAACGATTTCGGCACCCAAGGCACGCTGCCATCGCACCCCGAACTTCTCGACTGGCTGGCGAGCGAGTTTGTCGTACCCTCACCCCAACCCCTCTCCCCGCGCGCGGGGAGAGGGGTTGGGGGTGAGGGGGCATGGAGCCTGAAGGCAATGCACCGCTTGGCCGTCACGTCGGCGACGTACCGCCAGTCGTCGCGGTTCCGGCCGGATTTGATCGAGAAGGATCCGACCAACAAGCTCCTGGCCCGTCAATCGCGGCTGCGGCTGGAAGCCGAATCGATCCGCGATGTGGGGTTAGCCACCAGTGGACTTCTCTCCCTGGAGATCGGCGGCCCCGGCACGTACCCGCCGCAACCGCAGGGCATCTACCGATTCACGCAGGTTGTTAAGTTCTGGAAAGAGCCTGAAGGGCCGGATCGCTATCGACGCGGACTGTACGTCTACTTCTGGCGCTCGAGTCCATACCCGTTCCTCACGACGTTCGACGCCCCGGACGCGAACGTAGCCTGCACCCGGCGAGTGCGGTCCAACACGCCGCTCCAGGCGCTGACGCTGGCCAACGACCGTGCATTCGTCGAAGTCGCTCAGGGCCTGGCCGCCCGCGTACTGCGCGACGGGCCGCCGTCAGACTCCGAGCGGATTCGATTCGTGTTTCGCACGTGTCTCTCACGTGAGCCGCAGGAAGTCGAGGGCCGAAACCTCGCCGAGTTCCTTCGGTCGCAGCGAAATCGCTTTGAGCAAGCGGCTTTTGAGGCCGAGTCGCTCGCGCCCAAGCCGCTCCCGGAAAACACGTCCGCAGCCGAGGCGGCCGCATGGACGGCCGTGGCTCGCGTGTTGATCAATCTGGACGAGTTCATCACGAGAGAGTGAAATAAGAGTGCCATGACAACGCTTCACACAACAATTGTTGGCGACCGGGCGATTCTGCCTCGCACCGAATTCGACCGCCTGGTGGAACTGGCAAGTCGGAGTGAGCCGATCACGATCCAGGCATGCGAGGACGACCTTCCAACACTGGGACTGATGCAACTGGCGGAACAGGGTCGGGCACTCGATTGGCTCGCAACTGAGCCGGACCTGTACACGATCAATGATCTGAAAGTGCGGTACCGATGAAACGGGGGACGATTGTTCTCACGCCGTTCCCATTCACCGACCTGTCCGGACAAAAAGTTCGGCCTGCGGTTGTTGTCTCGCGATCGGACCGGCCGGGCAACGATGTCCTATTCGCGTTCGTCACCACTCATCGATTACCCACTCCGCTAAACACTGACCTGATCGTTGAGGCGGCCCATGCCGACTTCTCCAAGACTGGGTTCAAGGCAAGTTCCGTAGTGAAACTGGACAAGCTCGTGACGATTGATTCTTCAATTATCTTCGGTGAGTTGGGCGAGTTGTCGCCAACTCTCATGCAACAAACCAACGAGAAACTGCGCTACGCGCTGGCATTGTGAAAAAGTGAGCACCATGAAACGAGCGATCGAACAATTCGATAATCGAAATCTGCTGGCGCTGACCCGACGACATTTTTTCGAGCAGTGCCGCGTCGGCCTCGGGTCGCTGGCGCTGGCGAGCTTGCTTTCGGATTCATGGCTCGCGGGGGCCGAATCGGGGACGCCGTCGGGTAATCCGTTGGCACCGAAGCGGACGCATTTCCCGGCTCGGGCGAAGCACGTGATTTACATGTTCATGGCGGGCGGCCCGAGTCACCTGGAGCTATTCGATCACAAGCCGAAGCTGCAGGAAATGAGCGGCCAGGTGGTACCGCCGTCGTATGTCGAGAACAAGCGGTTTGCGTTCATCAAGACCAACGCCAAGCTGCTCGGCACACGACGCACGTTCGCGAAGTATGGCCAGTCGGACACTGAACTGAGCGAGCTGCTGCCGCACTTGGCGACAATCGTGGACGATATCGCAATCGTGAAGAGCATGGCGACGGACAATTTCAATCACGGCCCGGCGAAGCTGTTCGCCAACACGGGTTCAACGCGGTTCGGGTTGCCCAGCATGGGCTCGTGGGTCACCTACGGCATCGGCAGCGACAGCTCCGAACTCCCCGGTTTCATCGTGCTCCAGTCCGGCCCGCGTGGCCCGCGCAGCGGTGCGCCACTCTGGGGAAGCGGTTTCCTGCCTACCGCCTACCAAGGCGTGCCGTTCCTCTCCGGACCAGAACCCATCCTGGACCTGGCCAATCCGAAAGGGATCAATCACCAACAACAAGGCGAGTTCATCGACGCCGTTAAAGCGTTGAACACTGCGCGGCTCGATGCTGTCGGCGACCCGGAAATCGCTACGCGCATTGCGGCGTATGAGATGGCCTACCGCATGCAGTCGAGTGCCCCCGAACTGATGGACTTGTCTGCCGAAACGCAGACGACGCTCGCGGCGTACGGCGCAGAACCGGGCAAGGTCTCGTTCGCCAACAATTGCCTATTGGCCAGGCGGCTTGTCGAACGAGGTGCCCGGTTCGTTCAGCTCTATCACACTGACTGGGATCACCACGGCAACAACGACACAAACCTGGGCAAGCCGCTGGACGCGATCTGCCGCGAGACGGACCAGCCGGCGGCGATGTTGGTGAAAGACCTGAAACAGCGTGGGCTGCTCGACGAGACGCTCGTCATTTGGGGCGGCGAGTTCGGCCGCACGCCGATGGGCGAACCGCGCGACTTGATCGGCCGCGATCATCACATCGACGGCTATTCCATCTGGCTCGCCGGCGGCGGAATCAAAGGCGGCCAGTCGATCGGCGCGACCGACGAACTCGGCTTCTACGCCGTCGAAGACCGCGTACACGTCCACGACATGCAGGCCACCATTCTGCACCTGCTTGGCCTCGATCACATGAAACTAACTTTCAAGTTCCAGGGCCGCGATTTTCGACTTACCGACGTTGCCGGCAGCGTGGTGACGAAATTGCTGGCCTGACTCGAACAAAAGGAAATCCGGTTATGGGGATGATTTGGGACCTCATTCAACAATGCCAAATCCAGGGGCAACGAAGCCAGCTCGACCAGTACTCGGCCACAATATCGGCACGCACGGCTTCTATCGACGATCGCGTCAGGGCCATCGAACAACAGCTCACGGAGACCCGCTCGGTTCTCGATCGGCTAATCATCGTGTTGGAGCAGCGGTTGGACGAAGACTTGAATCGCGACGGCCATGTCGGCCGCTGATGTCTCGCCGCACTCTTGAATTCTCAAACGTGAACTGCACGAGGGCTCATAGGCTACCCCGGTGAGCGAATCTCGAATTGGCCGCGATCGAATCGTTCAAGCAGCCGGAAACTGCGCGGGCCTGTCGCACGAATCGTGATCACGCGGCTCGATGTGCTTTCGATCACGAACTGGATATTCAGATTGTCGGGCGGCAGGTGCTCCAGCACGCGGTCGGCCCATTCCACAAGGCAAACTCCTGAGCCTTCAAAATATTCTTCGGGGCCGAGTTTCAAGAACTGGTCAGCATCCGTGAGCCGGTACGTGTCGAAATGAAAGATGGGCAGGCGGCCTTCGTACTCTTGAATGAGCACGAAGGTGGGGCTGGAAACGATTCGCGAGTCGGGCACATCGAGTCCCTCGGCGACTCCTCGAACAAACTGTGTTTTCCCGGCACCGAGCGGTCCGATTAAGGCGACGACGAGTCCCGGTTCGGCGACATGGCCCAGTGCGCGGCCGATTGCTTGAGTCAGCTCGGGACTGTTCGAGTGCAGGATCAAGTCAGTTGCGAAAGTGGCCATGTGAGGAGTCAAGGGATGGGGGTTAGTGGTTGGTGGTTAGGGGCGAAAGTGGTCGAAGCCTCTTGGTGCGATGGGGGTACGGGAGCCGTTGGATTCGAGAAACATGCCGGGGTCGCTGGTGATGGAACCGAGGTGGCTGACGGGGACATCGAGCGGCTGGTCGGCCACGAGGCCTCGGGCTTGGTCTGCTGCCAGCGTGAAGAGTAATTCAAAATCTTCGCCGTCGTAAAGTGCTCGATCCAGCGGCGGGCGGTCAGTCGGTGTGTGACGTGCCGCTTCGCTGATCGGAATTGCCGCGGCGTTCAGCACGGCCCCGCAACGACTTTCCTCCAGAATGTGGCCAAGATCGGCCGCCAGTCCGTCGCTCACGTCGATCATGGCGTTCAGAGCATACCGCTCGTGTAACCGCAAGGCCTCACGAACTCGTGGTGTGAACGTGAGATGCTTGTGATGAATACTGCCGCCGAACGATCCGCTGGCCAAGATCCAATCGCCCGGCCGTGCCCCGCTGCGGCGAACGGGTCCGCGCGCCGTAGTTTCACCCATCAATGTGATGCACACGACCAAACCGCCGATTGAACGATTTGTGTCGCCACCAACAACGGCTACGTGGAACTGGTCGGCCAATTCTCTGAGGCCCGCGTACAGCTCCTCGCCAGCGGAATCAGCCAGTTGTTCGGGCAGCCCCACGCTGACGACCGCGGCAAGCGGCACGCCGGCCATGGCCGCAATGTCGCTCAGGTTAACGGCCATTGCCTTGCGGCCAATGAGGCGGGCGGACGTCTGGGCCGAATCGAAGTGAACGCCCTCAAGGATCATGTCGGTCGTAACCAAGAGTTCGCGACCGGGCGTTAGTCGCAGGGCGGCAGCGTCGTCACCGATTCCGAGCAAGACTCGAGGGTCCGGCGGCGTTTGATTTCGAACCCATGCAATGTAGGAGAACTCTCCGGTCACACGACTTACCGTCGCTTGTTGGCAGTTTCTTTGGAGGCGGTGGTGAGGCGAAGTTGCAGCTCGTGCGACTCACCGCTCCGCAGCACGTAAACCGTAACCGGATCGTAGGGGGTCTTGTCGCATTCCGTCAAGATGTATGAGACGTTGTCGTAGTTGAGTGTTTCCCATTTGGAGAGACCGAGCAAGAAATCACCGTACTTGATGCCGGCCTGTGCGGCCGGGCTGTTGGCCTGGACCTGGGCCACGTACATGCCGCCTCGAAGATGACCCATGTTCGGGAATCGTTGAATCTGGTGCGGCTCAGCGACCGAAAGCCGCAGTCCCAGCCGCCGCCATACTGCTTCCGTCGTCGACTCGGTCCCCTTCGGCAAATCTTCGAGTGTGAGTTGCAATGATTCCTCAACGCCTTCGCGTCTCACCACGAGACTCGCCTGACCGCCAGCCCGCAGGGCCAACAGGCTTCGTTCGAAATCGAGTCCGTTCTGAATGGTGAGTTCTCCGACGCGGAGCACGCGATCGCCCGCGCGAACGCCGGCCTTTTGAGCCGGGCCATCCACTTTTTGAACCACCAACATCGGCTGCCCGCTGCTGGAACCGATGATCTCCTGATATTGCAGACCATGCCACGTCTGGTTCATCCGGCGAATACTCATCATGTCGGTCGCAACCCGCCGGACTGTGTCCGCCGGGATTGCGAAGCTGATGCCCTGAGCACCCGCGCGAATGGCGACGTTCACCCCAACCAGCTCGCCGTCGATGTTCAAGAGGGCCCCGCCCGAATTGCCGGGGTTGATGTCGGCGTTTGTCTGGATCAGGTCGTAGTAAGTCATCTCTTCGTTTAACCGCACGGTGCGACCCAGCGCGCTAACGAGGCCGCTCGTGACCGTATCAGAATAACCGTAGGCATTGCCGACGGCGATTACAGTTTCACCAATCATCAGATCGCTCGACGAGCCCATTGGGATGACGGGGAGCGGTTTCTTTGCGTCGATCTTGATAAGTGCCAGGTCCGTGGGTCGATCCATGGCGATCTTGGTCGCGTCGTGGCTTGATCCGTCAGCCAGGCGAACACGAAGAGTTCTCACGTCGTCCACCACGTGAGCGTTTGTGATGATATAACCGCGTTCGTCGAGGATCACGCCGCTGCCCATGCCGTTGACGCGCTGCGACTCGCTCAAGGCGCCGTCCCACGTCGATCGGCCCGAGATGGTCTTCTCGCTCGAGATGTTCACGACGGAAGGCCTGGCTCGCCGCACCGCCAAAACGATCGGCGTCTCGCGCTGCGAACCGGCTCGAACCGCAGTGGCAAGCGAGGAGACTCCGAGCGTCAATGCGATCAACAAAACAGATAAGGGCCGTACAAGTGTTCGGTTTGGCATAGTTGCGTTCTATTTTCTGGCAAGGAGAGTTGTTGCGGCATGGGTGCGTCCCTGTCGCCGTATCCATTGGTCAATGCAGATATTCGGCGATAAAGTGCGAGGGCCTTGAGAGGCTAAGGTGTTGAAACTAGTCAAGAAATTCCTGTTTCGCACTTATCTGAACGTTCCAACAGCTCGGCACAATCGCATTGCCAGGCGTACGCGGCGACACTGATTTGATCCGTACCTTGTCCATGCCGGTCGACGTGCGGCGGTGTCGAGTGTGCGAGCAGTAGCGTTGACAACGGTTGTGTCGATGCACTAGCTTCTCCGTCATCATGGCAAAGACTCGTCGAGAAATGTTGCAGGAGATGCTGGCCGCCGACCCCAAGGACACGTTTCTGCGGTACGGTCTCGCGATGGAATTGGCTCGCGAAGGAGAGCCAGAGCAGGCCGTCGCCCGCTTGCGGGAATTGATCGTCGATCAACCGCAGTACGTTCCGGCCTACTTCCAGGCCGCCCAGATTCTGTTGCGCGAGAGCGATTCCGCCGAATCGGCCGAGGTGCTTCGCAGTGGAATCGCCGCCGCACGTGCCGCTTCCGACCTGCACGCGGCCGAGGAAATGTCCGCGCTGCTCCAGCAGATCGAGTTGCCTTGACCAATTTCGGGGCATCGGCATAATGCCGCCCCTCTCGCGATCTCAAGCGGCCGCAGCCGCGAATCGAGAACGACGAGAGATCAGTTTTTTCACGACGTCTGCCGATTTCCCGCAACCCATCGGCCGGCGTCCAGGACCCAACAAGGAAGTGATCGGAGCCGAATGAACTCGGCATTGGTTCGGGCTCTCGAACGCTGGCGACTCACAAATCTGTCCGGTATTCACGCCGGACGCATCAGGCACCTTGCGAGTTTCTCCTTTCGATACGCCAGCTATTCGCTTCAACCGAATCGGCCGCACGCCATGCCCAGATCATCTCC
>Ga0247727_10001287_pt1 | contig 60289 bp, 59 predicted proteins | sample WisWelCaveWW1625_FD_202498 | JGI IMG/M metagenome (GOLD analysis project Ga0247727, IMG submission 202498) | Biofilm microbial communities from Wishing Well Cave, Virginia, United States - WW16-25 | ecosystem: Environmental > Aquatic > Deep subsurface > Groundwater > Cave microbial mat | place...
GACACGGACGCGGACGCCGATTCAGACGCGGACCCCGACGCGGACACGGACACGGACACGGATGCGGACGCCGATACCGATGTCGATGCCGATGCGGATGCGGACACGGACGCCGACACCGACACCGACACCGATACCGACACGGACACCGATACGGACACCGACACCGACACGGGCACCGATGGCCCGATGTGCATCGACATGGACTGCGCGCCTGGCGAATGCTGCGTGGACTCGTGCGACGGTGAAGACGTGGGTTCCTTCTGCGTGGTCCGCGGCGCGGACTGTCCCCTCGTCAACGATCCCGTCTGCGGATGCAACGGAACCACCTACGGGAACGATTGCGCGGCGCATGCCGCGTGTACGGCCATCTCGCACTTCGGAGCCTGCGAGTAGGGACGCCGAGAAGTCCTGCGTGGCCAGCTGCCCCGACCTAAGACAGCCGCGCGCGAATCTCGGACCTCGACGATCCGACCCTCCGCGGTCCCGCGGGTCCCCATCTCGATCTCCTCGTAGAAGTCGTGGATCGTCCAGGCGCCTCGCGTCTCGTAGCGCCGCACGGTGACTCGGTCGTCGCGCTCGGAGCGCTCGGAGACGGGCCCTTCCGGCAGGCGAAGGCCGGGGCAGGGATGGGCGAGAGCGGCCCGGGCTGCATCGAGCAGGCTCGGGTTCGACGAGGTCCCTCCGCTTCCAGTCGATCCGCCGGCGTTCCACGGGCGACGAGCAACCAATCAGTCTCCGCGGGAACCTTCGGAGCGCGCAGTGGTCGAAACGGCAGGAGGTGGAGGATGGGCGTCTCGTTGGTGGGCGGTGGCGGTGCAGGCGGAAAGAGGCCTCTGGACGCGGAGATCCAGCTGGTGCCGATGATCGACCTCTTCGTGGTGACGATCTCGTTTCTGCTGCTGACGGCTGTCTGGACGCAGCTCGAACGGCTCGAGGTGACGCAGCGGACGCCTGGACCCACGCCGCTCGTTGCGACCACGCCGCGCGACCAGCTCGTGCTGCGAATCGACGATGCCGGGTACGTGCTCGCGAGCACGGCGGGGGAGCGGGTCGTCATCCCCAGGGCGACGGAGGGTTACGACGTTGCGGCGCTCGAGACCGCGCTGCGCGCCGTTCACGCTTCGGATCCGAACCGGCGGGAGCTCGTCGTCTCCCCCGACGACGGAGTGCGCTACGACGAGGTCATCCGCGCGATGGACGCGGCGGTCGGCGAGAGCTTTCCGGAGATTTCCGTTTCCGATGGTGCGGGAGGGTAGACTCCCCGCCGAGTGGTAGCGACCGAGCGCTGGGCCGTCCGTCCGATCTACCCGTTCGAGGCGGACGGCCGACGTTACCTGTTCGTCGTCGAGAGCGCGGCGTTCGCGGAGCTGGGCGAGGAGAGCTGGGCCGTCGCGGACTTCCTCGCGGCGCGCAAGCGCGCGACGGGCCTCGAGGTGCTCGGCGCGCTGGGATCGCGCATCGGGGACGACGCGGTCCGTTCCGGCCTCGACGAGATGTCGCGGCTCGGGGTCCTGGTGCCCGCCGACCTGCCCTGGATGCCGCCCGACGCGCGCGTACCGGTCCGGACGGGCTTCGGGAGCCTGACGCTGCACGTCGCGCACGACTGCAACCTGCGGTGCGGGTACTGCTACGCCGAGTACGGCCGCTACGGAGGCGAGGCCGGGATGATGTCGCCCGAGACGGCCGTCCTGCTCGTGGACCGCCTCTTCGACGACGCGGCCGATCGCAGGGTCGTCCACGTCACCTTCTTCGGCGGCGAACCGCTGCTCAACATGCCCGCGGTGTACGCCGCGGCCGAGCGCGCCGAGTCGCTCGCGAAGAAATCGGGCCGCGAGCTGCGCATGGGCCTGACGACGAACGGGACGTTGCTCACGTCCGAGATCGCCGCGTGGCTTCGCGAGCACCACATCACCGTCTCGGTATCGCTGGACGGACCGGCCGACGTGAACGACCGGCTCCGCCCGTACGCCGACGGGCGCGGCTCCTACGAGGCGGTCGTGGACGCCGTTCGCCGGACGGGACTGCGCTGCGTCGCACGCGTGACGCTCACGCGGCGGTCGACGGACGTCGCGCGGATCGTCCGGCACCTCGTCGACGTGGGTTTCCACGAGGTCGGCGTCGCGCCGGTCGCGACGGGCGACGCCCGCTACGACCTCGGACCCGCGCACCTCGAGAAGGTTCTCGTCGGTTACCGCGCCCTCGCCGTCGACTTCGTCGATGCGATCGCGAACGGGAGGTCGTTCCCGTTCTCGAACCTGCGCGCGATGATCGAGCAGATCCACGCGGGAGAGGCCCGCCCGATGCCGTGCGGCGCGGGCCTCGAGCTGGCGGCCGCGTCGATGGACGGGGAGCTGTACGCGTGCCACCGCATGCTTGGAGCGCCGTCGTTCCGGACCGGGTCGCTCGCATCCGGGATCGACGAGCCCGCGCGCTGGAAGTTCCTCTCCGACCACCACCCACGCAATCGTCCGCCCTGCGAGACCTGCTGGGCGCGGTTCCTGTGCGGCGGCGGATGCCACCACATGGCGCACGTGCTCGGGCCGAAGGACGGCCCCGTCGAGATCCCGGAGTTCTTCTGCGACTTCCTGCGCGCGCAATTCCGGATCGGCCTGCTCGCCTATGCCGAGATCGCGACCCGCGCTCCGGGCTGGCTCGATCGCCTCGACCCGGCGCCGACCGCGTGCAGCCAGCCCGTCGGTTTCTGAGCCGTGAATTCGGCGCCGCCAGCACGAAATCGCTCGACTTGTGTGCCTGCAGCGGCCAAAGTCGAGGTGTGATCTTGTTGACCCCCGAAGGTACCCGAGTCGTGCTCCTGCCGTCGGCCAGTCCCGGCGTGATCGTGGAGGTGCGACGCGAGGGCTGGCTCAAGCCGTATGTCGTGCTGCGGGACGACGGTCCGAGGGTGTACGTTTCGGCCTGCGACCTCGCGCGTGAGGACGATCCCGGCCGAGCCCCTCTCGGACCGCCCGTGACCGATTGAGAGGAGAGAACCATGGCTGACCGACCGTCGTTCCTGAAGCGCAAGCGTGAGCAAGACCGTCGAGAGAAGCGCAAGGCGAAGGCCGAGCGCAAGGTACAGCGCCGCGCGGAGGCGGCGAAAGAGGCCCAGCAGGGAGGCGTCGGTCCGGACGGCCAGCCCATCGCGGCGGATCCCGCCGCGGAGCCGGAGCCGTTGCCTCAGTAGGTCGCGGTTTTCCCTGGGCAAGGCGAGGGCGTCGAGACGGGGAGCGAGCCGGAGCCCTCGGAGGCGGGGCCGACGGAGGCGTACTTTTCGTACGCCGAGTAAGGCAACGCCGAGAAGGCCCGGCGCAGCCCCCGGATCGGCGGCCGCAGCCTAGATTCCCCAGTAGTGGCTCGTGATCGCCGCGAGCGACCAGGTTTCATCTTCCTTCGCGAACGTCAGCCAGAGACTCCGCCACGGGCGGTAGCGGGCGGGTTCGCTGCCCTCGTCCTCGTCGGCGAAGAACTCGACGTAGATGCCCTCCGGGGCGTCGGGCACGATCAGGCTCGCGGCGTTGTTGTCGGCGCGCGGCACGAAACAGTTGAAGGAAGGGGACGCGTCGGCGAGACCAGGGTTGCCGAGGAAGATGCGCCGCACTGCTTGCAGACATGTGAGCCGGGGAAGCTCGTCGGCACCGGTGTCGACCGACCACGGTTCGCGGCGGTGGCTGGCGGGGCAGGCGCGGACCTGCTCACGCGACATCCAGCGGCAGTCCGCTCCCTTGGACGCGCGCAGGCACACGCCGCGTCCGGGCGGCACGAGCTGGGCGAGAGCCGCGAAGTCCTCGCGGACGAGCGCGCCCAGGATGGCGCGGGCAACGTCGCCCACGGCCCTCTCTGCCTCGTCGGACGGCAGCAGGCGCGCCGCGTGGTCGTGAGCCCACTGCGCTCGCGCATCCGGATCCACGTCCGACCACTGCGCGAACCGCGCGAATTCTTCCTCGACGTGGCAGTCGTTCGTCACCGCTCCGGCGTCGGCCGCGGTCGGGGTCGCAGCATCCTGCGCGGGCTGCGCAGCCGGGGCCGGGCGAGCCGTCGCCGTCGGGGCGACCTGCGGCGGGCGCTCGGATGCGCACGTGTAGACCATCAACGACAGGGAGATCGCGCGCACGGCCTACGGCACCGCGACGACGAACGGGCCGACGTCCGCGAGCGCGACCTTCGAGAGCGGCGCGAGCGTCCTTGCGTCGAGGCACGTCACGGCGCCGCCGTCGCCGTCGACGGGGCGCGCCAGCCAGAGGCGACGGCCGTCGCGCGAGAGTGCGGCGCCCTGGTGAGGCGCATCGAGTTCCGCCCACGTGGGCGACCCGCCGCGCAGGGGGACACGCGCGACGCGGCGCAGCGCATCGACGAGCACCGCGTCGCCGGTGGGCGAGAGCGCGAGACCGCGGATCGCAGCGGGGCGGCCGAGCGGGATGGTGCGGGCGCGCATCGTCGCCGTGTCCCACTCGACGACCGCGGCGCGCTCTCCCTCGACGGCCATGTACGCGCGGTCGCCCTGCGGCGAAAGCGCGACGAACTGCCGCAGACGTCCGCCGGGCGGCGGATCGAGCGGCTCGAATGTCCCGCCGGGCCAGGACATCGCCCGGACGGCGCCGGACTCGTGGACGAGCAGGGCCTTGCCGGCGAAGGGCGGAGCGAATGCGAGGACGCGATCGCCGACCTCGACGGATCGGACCGTGGACGACGTTGCCCGATCGATCTCGCGAAGGCGGTACGGCGACGGGACCGGCGCGCCGTCCGGACCGGGGGAGACGTCGTGCTCGAGCACCCAGAGCTTCCCGGAGGTTGCTTCGACCTGTCGGGCGGGCGATCCGGTCAAGCGACGACGTCCACGGCCGTCGCTCGAGAAGGCGTGGACGCCGTCGGAGGTCGCGGCGAACACCGAATCCCCGTCGGTCGCGAAGTCGAAGACGGTGCGGCCCAGGTCGATCCGGGAAACGACGCGGCCCGAGCGCAGTACCCGGACGTTCGACGACGCGGCCCAGACGAGGTCTGCGGGGGTCTCGGTCGCTGCGCTCGCACGCGCTCGAACGGGCGCCGAGGGCTCGGTACACGCGCCCAGCAGAATCGCGGCGGTCCATGCGACTGCGCGCAGGGCCCTGACCTCGCGAGGGGATGGATCGCGCCGGCCACCGGTTGTGCATTGCCCGTTGCCTGTTGCCTGTTGCCTGTCTCCTGTTTTGTGTTCTTCAACAGGTGTAACAGGAGACAGGAGACGGGCAACGGGCAACGGGCAACCGGCAATGGGCTCGCGCGAGGCTGGAATCTCGCGTACTAGTCGGGAATGGTGCACAGCGTCCGCCAGTCGCGCGCGATGACGGGGCAACCGTCGAGCCAGCCGGGGTAGGTCGTCGAGTCGGGGACCTGCGCGGACCAGAAGCACGGGTGGCAGGCGGGAATGTCGGCCTGCCACGGGCAGGGATCGACCGAGCCGTCGAAGCCGACCTCCCAGCCCGGCGCGAAGCCGGGACAGCAGTCGCTGAAGGCGTACGCGCGAGCGTCCGGCGCCTCGCGAGAGAGCAGGGCGCGCGCCTTGCGATTGAGGACCCGCACGCAGGGGATGATATATGTCCGGGGCGAGATGACGAAAGCCGATCTGATCGAGCGGGTGGCGGCGAAGCAGGAGGGGAAGGTGTCGAAGAGGATGCTCGAGCGGATCCTCGACGACGTCTTCGACGAGATCGGGATCGGGCTGCGCCGCGCGCCGAGGTTCGCCTACCCGGGCTTCGGGACTTTCGTCCGTCGGCGAAGGCGTGCACGGCGCGGCTGGGATCCGCACGCGCGGGAGAAGATCGTGGTCCCCGCGAGCGTGACCGTCGGCTTCCGACCGGCGAAGAGGTTGAAGGACGTCGTGTCTAGGAGACTGTGACGCGCATCCATGGTCGACGTGCCTGCTCGCAGAAAGGCCAAGGAATTCGACACGGAGGCACGGAGGCACGGAGAAAAGCGCACGGAGAGAAGGGAACGAAAATATCCGTCTCCGTGGTTGTTCTCCGCGTCTCCGTGTCTCCGTGTCGAATTCCTTGGCCTTGCGGGGAGCAGTTCGGTCTTGCTCGGCGCGGGTCAGTCGTCTTCCTGCGCGAGCAGTTCCAGGCGCGCGAGGAGGTCGTCGAGGTCGCGCTGGGCGAGACGCATCGTCAGCTCGACGCGCGTGCCCTCCGTGCGGACCCGGATCCCGCGGAAGATCGGGAGCAGGCCGAGCGTAGCGACGGCCTGTCGGGTCTCGGCGTCTTCGAGGGAAACTGCGCGGCGGGCTTCGTCCCCGGCGCTTCGCGCGTCCGCCGGCGTGGCGTAGCGGGCGTGGGCGACGACCTCCAGGCCGCGAGAGAGGCTGGCCCACAGCGACAGGCCGGCGGGCTCGGGCAGGTTCTCGACGACGGCGAAGTCGTCGAAGTCGTCGAGTTCGACGACGCCGGGCGGGACCTCGGCGACGAGCGTGACGAACGGGCGGCCGCGGACGGGCGGCCGGCGCAGCGCCTGCCGGAACGTCTTCGCGAGGGCGTCGGGCGTGCCGCGGCCGTCGACGTCGCGCAGGAAAGTCGGGAGCATGCGCTGCGCGACGAGCGCGACGAGGCCTGGGCGGACGACGATCGCCGCGGGGACGTCCTCGTCGGGGACGCGGCGGATCTCGCGGCCACCGATGACCTCGCGGCGAATCGGTCCGCCGCCGTCCGCCTGGAGCATGAGGTCGGTCACGCGGTCGGCCCGAGCCCGGTCGAGGCGGTGATCGGCCAAGGCAACGAACCACGCATCGCCATCGTGCTGCTGGTCGAAGCGTGCGGCGAGGAGCACGCGCCGGATTTCGCGGAGCGGGTCGAACTCCGCGCGACGCAGCTCCGGCATCACGTCGTCGTCGCGATCGAGCAGGCGCCCGATCGTGCGGCCCACCTTCGTCTTGCGCAGGCGGTCGACGTGGAACTCGGCCAGCAGGTGTGCCCCGCGGGGCAGCATCGACTCCGCGGTCGCCGCGCGAGGCGCCTCGTCCGGTTCCTCCGGGCCGCCCGCCGACGGACCGTAGACGCACGACGCGAGAATCGCGAAGGCGAGAGCGAGGCGAACGCTCACCGCGCCGAGAGGGAGTACTGCCGCGAGACCGGATCGACCTGCGAGGCGTCCACGACGAAGACGATCTGCTGATTGAGGAGCGTCACGTGGCCGCCGCCGTCGTCCCGACCCTCGCCGACGAGCACGCGCAGGACCTGGCCGTTCGTGGTTCCTCGGCGGCCACGGGAGAGATCCTTGACGGCCTGCAGGGCCACCGTGTTCTGTCCGGGTCGCAGAAACTCAGTCACCTCGAAGATGACCTGGCCTTCGGCGTCGTCGATCCGGCGAACGGCGTTGCCGTTGACGACGACGTCCACGTCGTACTGCACCATGCCGGGGGCGTTGGTGTCCGTCACGAGGAAGTAGCGCTGCGTGCACGCCGTGCGCCGGGGGACGTCCGGCGCGGACGTTGCTCCGGCCGCCGGGGGAGCGGCCGCGGCCTGAACGCGATAGCCCGGCGCGTCGATGTGGATGTTTCCGTCGGCGTCGATCCGGACGGACGCTGGGTTGCGCAGGGTCAGGTTCGCGGCGCCCGTGATGCGCTCGCCGTTCAGGAAGACCTCGGCCGCCCACGCGGGAAGCCCGACGAGGGTGAGGGCCAGAACGAGGGGGATGATCCGCGTGCGCATGGGCAAATCCTCCACTGGCTTAGACGCCGATGTCGAAGATTACCTTCAAACCCCGGTCGCGTCCGGCCCCCAGACGTACTTGTGGATCTGGAGGTTCACGCGGACCGGGAGGTGGTCCCGGACGATCCATCCGACGAGATCGCGTGGGTCCAGGCGGCCGTGGACGGGCGAGAAGAGGACTCCCACCCCCTCGGGGATCGGGCGCTCCGAGAGAACCCGGCGCGCATAGGCGTAGTCGGGCTCGCCGAGGAGGACGAACTTCAGGTCGTCACCTGGAAGGAGGCTCTGGAAGTTGGCCCAGCGGTTGCGCGACTCCATCGCGCTGCCGGGGCACTTCACGTCCACGATCGCGGCGGCATGATTCGGCAGGGTCGAGATGTCGTGATAGCCGCCGGTCTCGACGCTGACGCGGTAGTTGCGATCGAGGAACGCCTGAGCGAGCGCGCCGCACTCGGGGTGATCCATCGGCTCGCCGCCGGTCAGACACACGAACGGTATCGCCGGGCCGGTGGCGCGCGCGACGACGTCGTCCGGGGTCAGGGTCTCGCCGCCCGTGAAGGCGTAGGGCGTGTCGCACCACGTGCAGCGCAGGCCGCAGCCGGTCAGGCGGACGAACGTGCACGGAAACCCCGAGAGCGACGACTCGCCCTGGATGCTCGTGAAGATCTCCGTGACCCGGAAGGGCCCGCGCAGAGGCTTGAAGATCTCGCCGCGCCGGTTCATGGCCCGCACTTCGGCGTGTGCTCGCATTCACACCGGGGGCGGGTCATAGGCCCGTGACGTGGCGCGCTGACCGCGCGCGCGACTTTTTCGTTCCGCGCCTTCGGCGCGCTCGGGTTCAACGCGGGCTCACCGTCGAAGCTCTTCCTTCATCCCCAGAAGGCGGTAGAGCCCGCGGAGAGCCTCCATGTCGGAGATCGTGATCTGCTCCTCGGAGATGACGAGGTACTGCGCGTCTCTGAGCTGCGCGACGCCGCGCTTGACCGCGTCGACGTCGAGGCCCACGCGGCTCGACAGCTCGATCGGCGAGAGGGAGAAGACGGGCGACTGGCCCGTCGCGGCGCGCTCGTCGCAGAGCTTGAGGAGCGTGTTGACGATCTTCGACTGGTTGTCGCGCAGCAGCATGTTCTCGATCTGGTCCTCCGCCTCGCGCACGCGCCGGACAAGGAGCCGGACCAGCCGGAGGGCGACCGCCGAGTCGCTGGTCATGAGCGTCTCGAAGGTATGCGCGTCGAGCGCGAGGAGAACGACGTCCGTCATCGCCACGGCCGTGCTCGTGCGCGGCGCGCTCTCGAGGAGGGCGCTCTCGCCGAAGAGGTCGCCGGGCCGCAGGATGAGCAGGCTCTTCTCGACGAGCCGCACGCGCTTGACGAGCCGGACACGCCCTTCCTGCAGGATGAAGCACTCGGCGCCGGGATCGGTCTCCTGGAAGATCACCTGCCCCGCGGAGTACTTGCGTCCGAACCGCTGGATCAGGCGGGCCTGGGCCTCCGGGGGCATCGCATCGGCAGGCATGCGTGGCGGATCGGTATCACCGGATGGCCCACAGAACCAGGCCTCCGGCCAGAACGATGAAGCAGACGAGGGCGACGGGCCACAGGAGAGACACCCATCCTCTCGCGAGCGACGTCTGCTTCTCGCAGTCCTTGCAAACGGCGAACGACTTGCCCGACGCCGTCACGAGCGAGGCGCAATTCCCGCACACGATCGCACGGCACGACGCGCAGGCGCCGGCCGCGGGGGCGTGGCAGTACACGCAGTACTCGGAATCCGGTTGGAACGGCTGCTGTGCCGGCATCGGGGTACAATCTTGCCCCATGAAGGAGACGCTTGGCTTCGCTTGCATCGCGCTGTGGACGGTCGGGTGCGCGACCGCGGAGGCGCCCTGCGACACGGGGACTACGCGCTGCGACGGCTTGTGCACCGACCTGGCGTCCGACTTCGCGAACTGCGGGGAGTGCGGGGCGCGCTGCGCGCCGGGGGAGACGTGCGACGGCGGCCTGTGCGCGGCCGCCTGTCCGGCCGGGCTCGACCTGTGCGGGACGGAGTGCGTCGACGACCGATCCGATCCCGACCACTGCGGCGGCTGCGACGAGGCCTGCGCCGGCGGCGAGGTCTGCGTGGACGCCGGCTGCGACGCGACGTGCCCCGCGCCCCGGATCGCTTGCGCAGGCGCCTGCGTGGACCCGATGTCCGACGCGGGTCACTGCGGCGGGTGCGACGTCGCCTGCGAGGCCGGGCTCGTGTGCTCGGAGGGCGAGTGCGACGCGACCTGTCAATCGGAGCTCGTCGACTGCGCGGGCAGCTGCGTCGACACGACGTCGGACCTGCGGCACTGCGGCAAGTGCGGACACGAGTGCGACCCCGGCAACGTGTGCGTGGGCGGCGCCTGCGTGCGCGCGTGTCCGCCCGGACAGATGGACTGCGGTGGCCGCTGCGTCGACACACTGCGGGACCGCGCGCGCTGCGGGGGCTGCGCGATCCAGTGCGAGGACGGAGAGTACTGCGAGGCAGGCGTGTGCACGCTGACGTGCACCGCAGGGTCGGAGCCGTGCGACGGAGCCTGCGTCGACACGGACCACGATCCGGTGAACTGCGGACTGTGCGGCGTCGACTGCGGCGCGTCCAACGTCTGCGTCGACGGCGCGTGCGTGGACATCGTCGATTTCTCCCACCGCACCGGATACGGCCAGACCTGGTTCGACGCGGTCCCGACGGCCACCTACGACCTGACCCAGGCGACGCGCGCCTGCGAGGAGTACATCGCCGCCACCTTGCCCGCCGGCGACTCCTGCAACGTGGCCGGCTGTGGCTGTGGCGGCGGCGGCGACGAGTGCACGTACAACACCGCCGGCGTCGGCGGACAGATCCGCCGCGTGTGGTTCCACCGCGGCGTCTACGTCGGCAACACGACGAACAACTCCTGCGCGTTCGGGATCATCTGGGACTAGAGTCCTCTAGGGTGGCGGCGCAGGGAGTCGAACCCCGGACCCGGCGCGTATGAAACGCCTGCTCTAGCCAGCTGAGCTACGCCGCCTGATGCACGATGCGGCGCGGATTGTGAGGGCCGGACCCCTCGGGTGTCAACGCGCCGTGGCCCGTTTCCCGTTGACGCACCGCGGCGCATGCGGCTACGGTCCCCGCCGGCTTTGATCCGAGCGCTCCTTCTCTTCCTCTCGTCTGCGCCGGGCTGCTCCGGACGCACGACGGCGGAGGCGGCCGAGCGCGCGCAGAGAAAGTACGAGGTGGCCGTGGGGCTCTATCAGGCGGGAGATCAGCCGGGCGCGCTCCGGTCGCTCTACGACGCCGTGGAGCTGGATCCCGATCACTTCGACTCGGAGCTCCTGATGGGGAACATCTTCCTGCTGCGGGAGGATTTCCGGCGCGCCCAGGAGCACTTCGAGCGGGCCACGGAGCTCCGTCCGGACAGCCACGACGCGAAGAACAGCCTCGCCGTGCTGTGCGTACACCAGCGTCGCTACGACGAGGCGATCCGCCTGCTGCGCTCGCTGACCGAGGATCCGCTGACGCAGGAGGTGCACCTGGCCTGGGGGAATCTCGGCTGGGCCTATCTCGAGAAGGGCGACCTGGATCAGGCGATCTCCGCGCTGCGGCACGCGGTCCAGGAGCAGCCGCTCTTCTGCGTCGGCCATTACCGGCTCGGCGACGCCTACTACCGCAAGGAACTCTGGGCGGACGCGGAGGAGTCGCTGGCGAAGGCCGTCGCGACCGAAGCGCCAGGATGCGTCCAGCTGCAGGACGCTCACCGGCTCCTCGGTCTCGCCCGCGTGCGCCTCGAGAAGCGTGAGGAGGCCGCGGAGGCGTTCCGGGCGTGCCAGACCATCGACGCCGAGAGCGAGGATGGCATCGAGTGCGCGACCTACCTGCGGGGGTTGCAATGACGCTGCAAGGACGCAAGGACGTGGGCGCGTGGCTTCGCGCGGCGCGCGAACGGCGCGGGCTCACCGTCGAGCGCGTCGCGTCCGCCACGCGGATTCCCCGGGATGCGATCCGCAAGATCGAAGACGAGCGGTGGGACGACCTTCCCGCGGATGCGTACATCCGTGGGTTCTTGCGCGCGTTCGCGCGGGCCGTCGACCTCGACGTCGAGGAGATCCAGGGTGCCTACCGTCGCAGCCGCGAGGGCTCGCAGCCCGAGGTGCTGCGTCCGCCGCCCCAGGCAAACCTCAAGGTCCGTCGCGCCGGCGTCGCCGTTGCCATGGTCATCCTCGTGGTGCTGCTGACCCTCCTCCTGACGATCGTCCTGCGGCCTCGCCGTCGGGGAGCGCCGATCCTCTCGCGGGAGTCGATCGCTCTCGAGGTCTCGCCCTCCGCGTGAAGCGGCTTCTGACGCGGGCGATCCTCCTGGGTCGCAGGGCGAGCGGGGAGTCGAACCAGATCCTGACCCTGTTCACCGAAGCGCGCGGCGTGATCGTGGCGATCGCGCGCGGCATCCTCAGGTCGAAGAAGCGCTTCGCGGGGGGGCTGCAGACCTTCTCGGTCTACGAGGTAACGATCGAAGAGCGCGCCGGCTCGGACCTCGCCGCCGTGGGCGAGGCCACGCTCGTCGAGGCGAATGCCGGCGCGGTCGCCGACCTGGGCAGGCTCGACCGCGCGACACACGTCCTGCGAATCGTGCGCGCGCTGCTCCCGCGCAACCAGCCGGAGCCGGCGCTCTTCGATGACCTGGTCCGGACGCTGCGCGCCGTGTCCATGGGCGAGTCCGGATCGGACGACGTCGCCCGCTTCGAGCTGCGGGCGCTGTCCGGCGCGGGGCTCGAGCCGGCGCTCGACCGGTGCGCCGTGTGCGGCAAGCCGGTGCCCGAGGGACGATCCGCACGCTTCGATCCGGACCGCGGGGGCGTCGTCTGCCGCACAGACGGCGGCGGACCGATGGGTCTCTCGGCCGGCGCGCTCCGCCTGCTCGCGTCCGAGGGGGCCGCCGGCACGACCGACCGGGACTCCGCCGCGGCCCGTGCCGCCCTCGACGCGTTCCTGGAGCGGCAGACCGGCAGCTCGCTGGCGAAATAGGCGCTATTTTACAGCGGGCCCGGCCGCCGCGATCCGTCGCGCCATCGCCGCGAACGCGGCGACCGCCGTGGGGATGGCGCGATCGTCGACGTCGAAGCGGCCCGAGTGCAGGGGCACGAACCCGGAAGCGAGCGCGGTCCCGACGCGCAGCAGGAACGCCGGAACGTGCTCGGCGTAGATCGCGAAGTCCTCGGCGCCCATAAGAGCGTCCGGCAGCAGGTGGACCGCGGATTCTCCGATGGCGGCCGCAATGCCCTCGTGCGCAAGCGTCGCGAGCCGCTCGTCGTTTCGCAGGGGTGGGGCCCCGAGCGCGAGCGACATCTCGATCGTCGCGTTCGCCGAGGCGGCAGCCCCTTCGACCGAGCGACGGAACTCGTCGTGCAGTGTCTTGCGCGTCTGCGCGTCCGTGCACCGGATCGTGCCCGCGATCTCCGCCCGGGAGGCGAGGGCGTTGGGGGCCCGGCCGGCCGAGACGAAACCGGCGTTCACGACCGAGGGGCGCAGCGGGTCGACGACCCTGCCGCGCAGCGCGTAGATCGCCTGGAGCACCGCGGTCGCCGCGGCGATCGCGTCCGCCGCCTGGTGCGGCCGGCTCGAGTGCCCGCCGCGGCCGCGGACCACGAGGCGGTAGACGTCCGCGGACGCAGTCATCGGCCCGCCACGAAGCCCGACGGTCCCAGGTGCGAGCGACGGATCCGCATGGACGCACAGCGCGGCCCACACGCCCTCGAGCGTGCCGGCCGCGACGATCCCGTTCGCGCCGCCGGGGGTCGCCTCCTCCGCGGGCTGGAAGACGAACCGATACCCCGCGTGGCCGGCGCCGGGATCCTTCACGAGAAGGTTGGCGACGCCGATCAGCGTGGCCGTGTGCAGATCGTGTCCGCAGGCGTGGGTCACCCCCGCGTGCGTCGACCGGTGCGCGACGTCCTTCTCGTCGTCCACGCCGAGCGCGTCCATGTCCGCGCGCAGCATCACGAGCGGCCCGTCCCCGATCCGCAGGTCCGCGACGACCCCGTGTCCCGCGATGCCGGTCCGCGGCTCGAGGCCCAGGGCGCGCAGGCGATCCGCGGCGAGCGCCGCCGTCTCCTTCTCCTCGTGCGACAGCTCCGGATGCGCGTGGAGGTGCCGGCGCAGGGCCGTCAGATCGGCCTCGAGCTGCCGCGCCAGCGCCATAGCCGTCATCGGCCGGCAAGCATAGCCCCACTTCTCGACAGGAGGCTGGTGTGAAACAGCGCCATAGCGAGGGCGACGAGCCGGGGTGAGATCCGCGCCAGGCGGACCGAGGACCGACGAAGCGTACTCGACGTACGGAGAGGAGGCCGCAGGGAGCATGGCGCGGAGATTGCCCCGGATCGTCGGCCGCAGTAGGCGGTGTTTCACACCAGCCTCCTAAAGGGGCGCGTCCAGCGCCCACCCGCCGTGAAGCTCACGGGGAGGGGGCGGGGGCCGCCCCCCTGGGTTACGATGCCGAACCGTGCGCAGACGCATCCTCGTCGTCGAGGACTCGCAGGCCATGCGTGCCTTCGTCCGGGCCGCGCTCGAGGACGTCCTCGTGGGCTGCGATGTCGTGGAAGCCCGGACTGGCTTCGAAGCCCTGCGCATCCTGCCGCAGGGTCCGTTCGACCTCGTCGTGACGGACATCAACATGCCCGACATCAACGGGCTCGAGCTGATCCGCTTCGTCCGCGAGCGAGACGCGGCCTCCGGCCGGCACACGCCCCTCGTGATCATCTCCACCGAATCCTCGGAGAGAGATCGGGAGCGGGGCATCGCCCTCGGCGCCGACGGCTACCTCACCAAGCCGTTCTCGCCGGACGACTTGCAGGCCCTCGCCGGCAAGCTCGTCACGCCGGAGGGTACGGCGTGACGGCGAAGCCCCCGGCCGGTTCGGGCGATCGCGCACAGCAGGAGTTCCTGTCCGAAGCGCAGGAGCTGGTGGACGGCCTCGGCCGCGACCTGCTCGTCCTCGACTCACAGGTGAAGAAGGGGGGCGGAGATCCCGATCTGCTGAACAACGTCTTCCGTGCCGTCCACACGCTCAAGGGCCTGTCGGGCCTCTTCGGCGTTTCGCGGATCGCGAATCTCTCGCACAACCTCGAGAACCTGCTCGACGACCTGCGGCTCGGGCGAGTCGATCTGTCCTCGAAGATTCTCGACCTCCTCTTCGAGTCTGCGGAGCTGTACGGCAAGCTCCTCGGCGAGGCGAAGGAGGGTCGTGAGGAGGGAGGCTCGGAGGTCGAGGATCTCATCCTCTCGCTCGATCGGGCGGCAAGCCGCCAGCGCGAGCCCGAGCCGCATGGGCTGGCCGGATACGATCTGGATCCCACGCTGCTCGGCGTGCTCACGGAATACGAGGAGCATCGCCTGCGGACCAACGTGGACCGGGGCATCGGCCTGTTCAAGATCCGCGCCCGGATGGACTTGATGACGATCGACGCGTCGCTCGAAGCGCTCAAGTCGCGCGCCAAGCCGCTCGGTGAGATCATCACCTACCTTCCGTCGAGCGAGGGGACGACCGAGGACGGCATCGAGCTGGACATCCTGCTGGCGAGCTCGCGGCCGTTCGAGGAGGTTCACGCCGCACTCGCGGGGCCCGGCTACAAGATCGAGCAGGTCCAGCGCCGCAAGGCCGCCGCCGAGCCGGCAGCCCCGCGGACGTCCTCGGCGACGATGGCCGGCGCAGAGGAAAAGGAGCCGGGCGGGGCGATGGTGCCTGCGTCGCTGCGGAGCGTCGCGCAGACGGTCCGGGTCGACATCCGCAAGCTCGATCGCCTGATGAACCTCGTCGGCGAGCTCAACCTCGTCCGCAACCTGCTCGCCCAGCTCGGAGACGACATCCGGCTGCGGACCGAGGTCCGCGAGCTTCGCGGAGAGCTCCACCGCATCCACCGCTCGTTCGACCGGCACCTCGCCGACCTCCAGGAAGGGATCCTCGAGGCGCGGATGGTTCCCCTCGGTCAAGCGTTCGACAAGCTCGCGCGGATCGTCCGGCAAATCTCGAAGGACGAGGGCAAGGAGATCCAGTTCGTCGTCTCGGGCGCCGAGACGGAGGTCGACAAGCTCATCGTCGAAGATCTCTCCGATCCCCTGATGCACATCGTGAGGAACGCCATCGACCACGGCGTTGAGTCGCCCGCCCTCCGGACGACCTCCGGCAAGCCGACGGCGGGGACGATCGCGGTCAACGCGTTCCAGCGCGGCAACCACGTGGTGATCGAGATCGAGGACGACGGATCGGGCATCGACGTCCAACGCCTCGTCGAGGCGGCGGTCGCCAGCGGCGCGCTCGAGCCCGACGAAGCGCCCGCCCTCGGCGAGCGAGAGCTCCTCCACCTCGTCTTCCTGCCCGGCGTGTCCACGAAAGAGTCGGCGGACGAGCTGTCGGGACGTGGCGTGGGCATGGACGTGGTCCGCACGAACATCGCCCGGCTCGGAGGAGTCGTCGACGTACAGAGCGAGATCGGGATCGGAACCAAGTTCACGGTCACGTTGCCGATCACCCTCGCGATCATCCAGGCCCTCGTCGTCGAGGTGTCCGGAAGGACGTACGCGATGCCGCTCTCGACGGTACAGGAGGTGCTCTCGTTGCGCGACGAAGACGTCGCCACGATCGAGGGGCACGAGGTGCTCACGCTTCGCGGTCAGACGCTTCCACTGTGCCGGCTGGAAGAGCTCTTGCGCCTCTCGCGCGAGGCGCCGCCCCCTGCGCGGCCGAGGGTCGTCGTCGCTCGCGTCGCGGCACGCAGACTCGGACTCGTCGTGGACGCGATCATCGGCCAGCAGGACATCGTCATCAAGGCCCTCGGCAGGTCCCTGCGCCAGGTGCGCGGCTTTTCCGGTGCGGCGGACGTCGGCGGCGACCGCCTCGCCCTCGTGATCGACCCCGGCTCGATCATCGAGGAGGTGCTCGCGCCGGCCCGCGGCGAGCTGCGTGAGGGGTCGGCAGCATGACGCGGACCGATCTGGCTCGGTCGAAGCGGACCGGCGATCCCCGCGGGGCGCTGCGCGCGGTGGAGGGCCGCGAGGAGTTCCTGGCATTCGTCCTCGGCGACGAGCAGTACGCGCTGCCGGTCCAGCGGGTCCGGGAGATCCTCAAGGTCCCGGCGATCACGGAAGTTCCGAGGGCGCCCGGCGACCTCGTCGGGATCGTCTCGGTCCGCGGCCTGGTCCTCGCGGTGCGCGATCTGCGCAAACTCCTGCGGCTCCCGGCACGTCCGCCGACCCGGCGCGCCCGGATCCTGGTGGTCGAGCACGGGGGCGAGGCGATCGGGCTGCTCGTCGACGAGGTCCGTGCGGTCGTCCGGTTGCTGCCCGGCGAGATCGAATCGAGCCCGTCGGTCGTGCGCGGCCTGGACGCCGAGGCCGTCGCCGGCGTTGCGCGCCCCGGAGACGAGATGCTGATCCTGCTCGGGCTCGACGCGGTGCTGCGGGACCCGGACAATTCATGAACGCGCGTAGCGAAATTCGCGAGACGACGAGGGGAGGCGTGAATTCGCGAAGCGGATTCACGCGCCCCGCCAAGATCCGCGCGTCCCGGAGTTTCCGCACCGCAGGCGTACTGGACGTACGTCGAGGATGCGGAAACGAGGAAACGCGCGGAGATTGTGTCGGATCGCGGATTGCAGTAGCGAGGTTCACGAATTGTCCGGGTCGAGGTGAGGGCGAATGACGGAGGGAAGACGCCGGGCGGATTCGAGCGCGAAGAGCCTCGTCGGGTTCCGCGTGGAGGGCGTCCACTACGCGCTGGACATCATGCGCGTCCAGGAGATCGTGAATCCTCTGCCTCTCGTTCCGGTTCCGCACGCGCCGAACTTCGTCCTCGGAGTGGCGGACCACCGGGGGAACGTCATCCCCGTCGTCGACCTGCGCCGGCGCTTCGGGCTCGCGTCCGCAGGGGCCGGGCGCGGCAAGTGGATCCTGGCCAGCGCGCTCGAGCGTGACGTGGGACTCGCCGTCGACGAGGTCACGCAGGTGTTCGGGCGCCCCGCGGAGGGAGAACGGCCGCCGCCGGAGCTCACGCGCGGGCCGGCGGGAGACTTCGTCCACGGCGTCATCACCGTGCAGGGAGAGATCGTCTTCGTGCTCGATCTCGACCGGCTGTCGGGAATGGAGGAAGCACTCGGGGGGCTGGCCTCCGGCGCCGCCGCCGGCAACCTGCCGCCCGGACGAGAGTGATGGACCCGACGGTTCGTGCGCAGTTCGCGTCGCCGGATCCCGAGGTACGCCGCAGCGCGATCGCCGATCTGCAAGGCCGGGCAGACGGTTCGTCCGTCGCCTTTCTCGTCGCCGCCCTCGGCGATGCGGACTGGCGCGTCCGCAAGGAAGCGATCCGGGTGACGGCCTCGTTCGCGGATCGAGCTGCCGTGATTCCCGCGCTCGTCGCCGCGCTCGGGACGCCGGAGAACGTCGGACTGCGAAACGCCGCGGTGGAGGCCCTCACGATCGTCGGCACTCCCGCCGTCGCGCCGTTGCTCGGAGCACTTCCCGCAATGGGCGCCGACACGAGGCGCTTCGCCATCGAGGCCCTCGGCGAGATCGGGGATCCCGCCGCGACGTCCGCGCTCGTGGAGGCCCTCGCGGATCAGGAGCCGAACGTCCGCTACGCGGCGGGCGAGGCGCTCGGGCGAATCGGAGGCGAGGCGGCGGCGCAAGCGCTCCTCTCGGTCCTCACCGTATCCGACGACCTCCTGCGCCTCGCCGCGCTCGACGGTTTGAACCGGATGGGCGCGCCCGTACCGATCTCGGTGGTGGCCCCGCTCGCCGAGCGCAAGGCGCTGCGCGGGGCCGCGCTGACGGCACTCGGTCGATGTCCGTCGGGCGAAGCGGTGTCGATCCTCTCGTCGGCTCTGAAGGATCGCTCCCCCTCGACCGCCCGCGCCGCTGCGACCGCGCTCGGCCGCCTCATCGGCTCGTCGGACGACGGCGCCGGAGAAGCGACGAGCCGCCTGAGGGCACTGTCTTCGGACGAGGTCTCGCTGCTGTCGGACCTCGCCCGCTCGGGGACCGAGGAGGAGCGGATCGCCGCCGTCCGGCTCCTCGGTGCGGCGCAGCACCCCGAGGGACTGGCCGCGCTCGTGGAGGCGGCGGGCGACGACTCCATCGTGCGCGAAGTGGAGCGCGCCCTGCTCGTCTGGGGGCCCGCAGTGCTCGACGCGTTGCTCGTCCTGCTCGACAGAACCTCGTCGCGCGCTGCGGCGAGCCTCATTCCGTTGCTGCCGGCGCTCGCGACTGGACGCGACCCCACGCCCATCCAGCGACGCCTGCGGACGCTCCTGTCGACCGACGAGGATGGCCTTGCGGCGGCGGCTGCGGACGCGGTCGGGCGCCTGCAGGCTACGGGCGAGATCGACGGGCTCATGACTGCGCTGCGGCGCGGCGGTCCGCGAACGATCCGGGCGTCTTGCCGGGCGCTGCTCGCGATCGCGACGCGCGACCGCGCCGCCGTGAGACGCGCCGTGGCGGGGACCCCTCTCGAAGGACGGGGCGCCGAGGCGGTCTGCGAAGTCCTTGCTGCGGTCGCCGTGCCAGAGGACGGCGCGACCTTCCGGGCCGCGCTCGCCTCCGAGGACGCGAGGGTGCGCCGAGCGGCGATCGACGCGCTCGCGACCCTCGGCGGGCCGGACGCGGCGGAGGCCATCCCGTTCGCGCTGGCGGACGAGGCGCCCGAGGTGCAGGCCACCGCGGCGCGTGCGCTCGGACGTATCGGGGGCCCGCGCGCTTCGGACGCTCTCCTGGCCGCGCTCTCGGCGACCGACGCGCGCGTGCGCGCGGCTGCGGCGCGCGCCCTCGCGGACGCGAAGGAGCCGCGTGCCGTGCCCCTTCTGCGCGAGCGCGTGCGGTCCGAGGACGGCCTCGTGGCGCTCGCGGCGCTCGAAGCGCTGGCGGTCCTGGGCGACGCGTCGCTCGGATCGCTCCTCGTCGAGGCGCTCGGACACGCGGATGCGGAGGTGGTCAAGCAAGCTCTCCGATCGATCGGAGCGCTGCGGGAGCCCCGCGCCGCAACGCGTATCGCGCTGTGTCTCGATCATCCTTCGTGGGACGTTCGGAGCACCGCGGCGACCCTCCTGGGGGCCTTGCGCGATCCCGAATCGCAGGCGGCGCTCACCGCGCGGCTCGCGACGGAGGAAGACTCGCTCGTCACGTCCGCGATCGCCGAGGCGCTCGGTCGGCTCGAGCCAGGCAATCAGCGTCATGGATGATCGACGCCCCGCGGGGCCGCCCGACCCGGAGCTGGACCTGGAGCACTTCAGGCTCATCCGCGATCTGATCCGGGCATTCTGCGGAATTCACTTCGGGGACGACGCGCGCTACCTCGTCGAGCGGCGCCTGCGAGATCGCCTCGACGTCGTCGGCGTCCCGGACTTTGCGGAGTATTACCGGTTCCTCCGTTACGACACGGCGGCTCGATCGGAGGTCGAGGAGGCCGTTGAAGCCCTGACCACGAACGAGACGTACTTCTTCCGTGAGGAATACCAGCTGCGAGCCTTCCGCGATGAGATCCTGCCGGAGGTAGAACGCAGGAACCGGGAGCGCAAGAAGCTCGTCGTCTGGAGCGCGGGGTGTTCGACGGGCGAAGAGGTCTACACGATCGCGATGATGCTTCTGGAATCGGGGCGATGCGAGGGCTGGGACGTGCGCGTCTTCGGCAACGACATCAACCGTCGCGTGATCGCGCAGGCGAGGCGGGGCGTGTACGGGCGGTCGGCGTTCCGTGCCACGTCGTCAGAGCGTCGGGCTCGATTCTTCCGCGAGGAGGACGACGGGCTCCACGTGACGGACCGCGTGCGAGGCCTGGCGCACTTCGGCCACCTGAACCTCCTCGACGAGGATCGCATCGCGCTCGTGGGCCGCGTGGACGTCGTCTTCTGCCGCAACGTCCTCATCTACTTCGACGCGGCGGCCCGCAGCAAGGCGCTGCACACGCTGTGGGACCGCCTCGTGCCGGGAGGGTGGTTGCTCCTCGGGCACGCGGAGAGCCTGATCAATTCGTCGACCTCCTTCGAGATCGCGCGTCTTCGCGAGGACCTCGTGTATCGAAAGCCCGAGACCGCGCGATGACGGCCCCCCGCATGCTCCGGCTCATGATCGTCGACGACTCGGCGCAGAACCGCCGTGTGCTTCACGACATCCTCGACCGTGCCCCGCGGGTGGAGGTGGTCGCGAGCTGCGCGGACGGCGAAGAGGCGCTGCGAATGGCACTCTCGCTGCGGCCCGACGCCATCTTCCTCGACCTGCAGATGCCGCGCATGGACGGCTTCACGTTCCTGCGGATCCTCATGAACCGGGCGCCGACGCCCGTCGTCGTCGTTTCCGGCTACAGCGCGAAGGAGAACGTCTTCAAGGCGCTCGAACTCGGCGCCCTGGACTTCGTCGCGAAGCCGCCGGCGGGCAGGCCGCTCGACGAGGCCGCCGACGCCATCCTCGAGAAGGTACGGCTGATCCGCACCCTCGAACGACCGACCGCCGTGCGGGCCGATCGGGTCGTGCCGTCGCCGTTGCCGTCACCTGCTCCATCGCCGCCGGCCGCCGTCCGACCGAAGAGACTCGTCGCGATCGCGGCGTCCACCGGAGGCCCCGCCGCGATCGGGGACTTGCTGGACCGGATCCCGTCGGGGTTCCCCGGGGCGATCCTGATCGTGCAGCACATGCCCGAGAAGTTCACCCGGACCTTCGCGGAGCGGCTCGATCGGCGCACGAGCCTCCAGGTGCGCGAGGCTGCGGACGGCGACATCGCGATCGCGGGCACGGCCTGGGTGGCCCCCGGGCAGCGGTGCATGGAGGTGCAGTCGACGCCGGGAGGCCTGCGGCTCGTGGTCCGGCCGCCGACGCCGACGGATCGGTACGTGCCGTCAGCGGATCGGCTCTTCCACAGCGCGGCGCTCGCAGCCGGTCCCGATCTGCTCGCCGTCGTCCTGACGGGCATGGGGGACGACGGCCGGGAGGCGCTGGACGCCGTGAAGCAGCGCGGTGGATCCATCATCGCCGAGGCGCCGGAGACGGCCGTCATCTTCGGCATGCCGGGTGCGGCGATCCGCACGGGCCACGTGGACCAGGTCCTGCCGGGCGACCGGATTCCGGCGGCGATCCTGGATTTCGTCGCGAAGGGCAAGGGATGACGGGGATGGCGGCGCGTCGGGCCCGCGTGATAACGTGCGCGCCCGGTCGGTGACGGAGTCGAGGGCAGAGTCGAGGGAAAGACGAGACGTGCAGGCGAGGAAGAAGAAGGATTCGGGTGGCGTTCGCGCGGTGGCCCGCCTCTCGCGGGAGCGCGAGGTGTTCATCGAGAAGTTCTTCCGGAAGGGGGCCTCGTTCACCAAGGAGTTGCTCGCGGAGAACGCCCGGCTCCGCCTGCGCGCCGCGGAACTGGAGGCGGAGAACCACGAACTGCGCAAACGACCCTCCTCGGATCGGACGCTCGCGCAGGTCATGACGAAGCTGGATACGCTCGAGAAGAAGAAGAAGGACCTCGCGAGCCGGTTCCGGCACGCCGCGGAGACGTCGCGCGTCTACGAGGAGCGCGCCGACGAGATCGAGCGGGAGCTCGCCGACCTCGCGAACCTCTACGTGGCGAGCCACCAGCTCCACTCGACGCTCGATGTCCGCGCGGTGGCGCGGGGGATACGCGAGTTGCTCCAGCAGCTCGTCGGCGCCAAGTCGTTCGCCGTCTACATCCTGACGGACCGTGCCGGCGAGCTGGGTCCGATCCTCTGGCAGGGAGTGGAGGCCTCGAACCTGCCCCTCATCCGGAGCGGACAGGGAATCGTGGGGAGCGCCCTCGCCACCGGGGAAACCTTCGTTGCGAAGGCGGTCACCGGTCCGGTCGGAGTCGAGTCGCCCCTCGCGGTCGTCCCGATGCGGGTCGACGACCGGATCGTGGGAGTCATCGTGGTGTTCGAGCTGCTCGAACAGAAGCGCGAGTTCGTGCCCGTCGACTTCGAGCTCTTCAAGCTGCTCGGCGCGCATGCCGCAACGGCGCTCGTCGGGGCGCGACTGTACGCGCGGGGTTCCGCGAGACCACCGACGGTCGACGAATATCTGGACCTGCTCTAGACCATGGCCGACTTCTCCTGCCTCGTGGTCGAAGACTCCCCGATGATGCGCCAGCTGCTCGTCTTCGCGCTGTCGAGGATCCGCAACCTGCGCGTGACGGAGGCGGACGACGGGGTGGACGGGCTGCGCAAGCTCGCGGCGTCGAAGTTCGACATCATCATCACCGACATCAACATGCCCATCATGGACGGACTCAAGCTCGTCAAGCGCATCCGTTCCGATGCGGTGCACCGTGACACGCCGGTCGTGATCATCACGACCGAGGGGTCGACGGAGGACCGGCAGCGCGCGCTGCAGCTCGGCGCGAACGCGTACATCACGAAGCCCATCCAGGCGCCTCAGGTGATCTCGAAGGTCAAGGAACTCCTCAAGATCAAGTCGGACTAGGGGGGGGGCGCACCGGTGTACGTGAAGCTCTGCGGGATCACGCGCCCAGCCGACGCCGTCCTGGCCGCGGATCTCGGCGCGGACGCGATCGGCCTCAACTTCTGGCCGTCGTCGCTGCGGTACGTCGGCGATGGGGCGGCGAAGATCGCGGACGCCGTGCGCGGTCGGCTCACGCTCGTGGGCGTGTTCGTGGACGCACCGGCCGCGGTCGTCCTCGAGGTTCTCGATCGCCACGGCCTGGACTTCGCGCAGCTGCACGGCAGCGAGAAGCCGCAGGAGTGCACGGCGATTCCGCGCGAGCGGTGGTACAAGGCGCTGCGCGCGACGGATCGCAGCGTCCTTTCGACCATGGACGCGTTCCCCTGCAGCTGCTTTCTGCTCGATGCCGGCCGGCCGGGGCAGCCCGGGGGGACCGGGGAGACATGCGACTGGACGATCGCCGCCGAGGCGGCCCGATCGCGCCGGATCGTCCTCGCCGGGGGACTCGGCGCGCACAACGTGGGCGACGCCATCCGCGCGGTTCGTCCGTACGGCGTGGACGCCGCGAGCGGGATCGAGGAGTCGCCGGGGATCAAGGACCCCCAGAAGATGCGCGCCTTCGTGGAAGCGGTGCGCGCGGTGCAGGTGACGTGACGGCGGTCGGCCGCTTCGGGTCGTACGGTGGGCGGTACGTCGCGGAGACGCTCGTCCCCGCGCTCGCCGAGCTGACCGACGCGTACGAGTCGGCGCGGCACGACGAAGCGTTCGGCCGCGACGTCGCGGATCTCCTGCACGCGTGGGCCGGGCGGCCGACGCCGGTCACCGAGGCTCCGCGGCTGGCGGCGACCCTCGGCGACGACGTCCGTGTCCTGCTCAAGCGCGAGGACCTCTGTCACACGGGCGCCCACAAGATCAACAACTGCGTCGGTCAAGGCCTGCTCGCAAGACGGATGGGGAAACGCAGGCTCATCGCAGAAACGGGCGCGGGACAGCACGGCGTCGCTACGGCTGCGGTCGCCGCGAAGCTCGGGCTCGCGTGCGAGGTCTTCATGGGCGCCGAGGATGCGCGCCGCCAGGAGCCGAACGTCCGGCGGATGAAGCTCTTCGGCGCACGGCTCGTGATCGTCGAGGACGGCACGGCAACCCTCAAGGACGCGATGAACGCCGCCATGCGCGACTGGGTGACGAACGTGCGGGACACGCACTACCTGGTCGGCAGCGTCGCCGGCCCGCATCCGTACCCGACGATGGTGCGCGACTTCCAGTCCGTCATCGGCCGCGAATCGAAGGAGCAGATGATCTCGCTGGGACTCGGGCTTCCCGATCTCGTCGTGGCATGCGTGGGGGGAGGCTCGAACGCGATGGGCATCTTCCACGCGTTCGTGGGCGATGCGGCCGTCGCGCTCGTGGGGGTCGAGGCGGCCGGACGGGGGATCGCCTCCGGGGAGCACGCCGCCACACTCGCCGTCGGCCGTGCGGGCGTGCTGCACGGCATGCACACGATCTTGCTGCAGGACGCGGACGGGCAGATCCAGGGCACCCACTCCGTGGCCGCCGGGCTCGACTATCCGGGCGTGGGACCCGAGCACGCGTTCCTGCGTGACTCGGGGCGGGCGACCTACGTTCACGTCACCGACGCCGAGGCGCTCGCCGCCTGCCGGCAGCTCGCCGAGCTCGAAGGGATCCTCCCCGCGCTCGAGACGTCCCACGCGCTCGCCGCTCTTCCCGCGCTCGTGCGCGGTCGGGGCCCGGTCACCGTTCTGGTCTGTCTCTCCGGCCGCGGAGACAAGGACCTGGCGACGCTGGGGACTCAGGTCGCGTCGTGAGTCGGATCTCGGCCACCTTCGACCGCGCTCGTGCCGCCGAGGACCGTGTCCTCGTCGCGTACCTGACTGCGTTCGATCCGGACGAAGAGACGAGCGAAGCGCTCTTCGTGGACGCCGTGCGGGCCGGGGCCGGCGTGCTGGAGGTCGGCGTTCCCTTCAGCGATCCGACCGCGGACGGGCCCGTGATCGTCCGAGCGTCGGGCAGGGCGCTCGGCGCGGGGGCGTCCGTCGCGAAGGTGATCGCGCTCGTCGCCAGGGTCCGCAAGGCCGTCGACGTCCCGATCGTGCTCTTCGGGTACTACAACCCCTTCCTTCAGTACGGCACCGAACGGCTCGCCCAGGACCTCGCCACGGCCGGTGGGGACGCCGTCCTCGTCGTCGACCTTCCGCCGGAGGAGGCCGGTGATCTCGCGGCGGCGTGCGGGCGGCGCGGGCTCGACGTCATCTCGCTCCTGGCGCCGACTTCGACGCCGGCCCGTATCGCCGCGGCAGCGACCATCGCGTCGGGGTTCGTCTACTACGTGTCCCAGGCGGGCGTGACCGGCGGCCGGATCGCGGATCCCTCCGAGGTGGGGCGCCAGGTCACCGAGTTGCGGTCGAAGGTTCACCTCCCCATCGTCGTCGGCTTCGGCGTGCGCACACCCGAGGATGCGCGCGCGCTGGCGCGTGCCGCGGACGGCGTCGTGGTCGGGACCGCGCTCGTCGAGCGCGTCGAGCGCGCCCGGTCCCCGCAGGAAGCGAGAGCCGCCGTCTCGGCGGCGGTCTCCGAACTGCGCGCGGCCCTGTCGGGCTAGGAGAGCGCACGGGGTACCAGGTATTCTCGGGCCAGCGGCGAGCAAAGCGAGGGCGCCGAGACGGGGAGCGAGCCGGAGCCCTCGGAGGCCGGGCCGACGGAAGCGTACTTTTCGTACGCTGAGTAAGGCACGGCCGAGAAGGCCCGGCGCAGCCCCCGGATCGGCGGCCGCAGCGCTAGCGCACCCGGCGTCCCAGTGAGAAGCCCACGGCCCTGCGGATCGACTCGCGGAGCGCGGGGTCGTCCACGTCGCGCAGCAACGACTCGATCTCGGCTGGAACGGCCGCGGGCGCGCGCTTCTTTCCGGGAGGCGCCGGGGGAGGGGCGGGGACGACGTCGCCCACCCGGATCGAAAGTGCGGACACGATCTGGCGGCCGATCGCCGCGTGCAGCCTCGCCAGAAGCGCCTCGGAGTCCGCGAGGATCTCCGTGACCCAGACCTCGCTGGTCACGTGGACGGTGAGTCGGCCGCGCGCGAAGCGGACCGGCTGCGTCTTCTGCGCGGCGTGCACGCCGACGACGCCCGGCCAGGCGCGAAGGACAGCGAGGGGGACGAGGTCCTGCGCGCCGCCCATTCCGCGCAACGTGGCGTCGAGAGTGTCCGAGAGGGCCTGCGGGAATCCCTGACGCTTCTTCACGCGCGGAGAAGGATACACTCCGCTCCCGAGCCGTGGTGAGCCGTCCGGTCTGACGTGGCCCTCTTCGTCTCCGCCCTCGAGGCCTCGGCCGACCGCTGGGCGTCGGACGTCGTGCGCGCGCTCGGGCGGCCCTGCTTCGGCATCGGCGGATCCGATCTCGAGGCCTTGGGCGTCCGGCTCGTCGCGGATCTGCGCCGGTTCACGGCGATGGGAACCGTCGAGGTCGCCGCGCGGCTCCCCGCGCTTCTCGAGGCGGCCGCCGCCGTCTGGGACGAGCTCGAGACGCCGCCGCAGGTCGCGCTCCTCGTGGACGGGCCCGACGCGAACCTGCCGCTCGCGGCGCTTCTCGCCGCCCGAGGCGTGCCGGTCGTCTACTACGTCGCGCCGCAGGTGTGGGCCTGGCGGGCGCACCGCGTCGACGCGCTTCGAGATCGCGCGCGCAAGGTCGCCGTCATCCTTCCGTTCGAGGAGGCCCCGCTCCGGGCTGCGGGAGTGGACGCGACGTTCGTCGGCCACCCGCTCCTCGATTCACCTTCTCCTTCGCGTGCGCGGGCGCGCGACGCGCTCGGCCTCGGAGAGGGGCTCGTCGTGGCCGTCGCCCCGGGAAGTCGTCCGGCGGAGGTCGATCGCCATCTGGGTCCGTGTCTCGCCGCTGCCCGGCTCCTCGGCGCCCGCGCGATCGTCGTTCCTGTCGCGCCGTCTGTCTCGATCGCCCAGGTGCCGGGCGTGCTCCGGGTTCCGGGGCCGGCGGGGCTCGCGCTCGCGGCCGCGGACGTCGCGTTCGTCGCCTCGGGATCGGCGACGCTCGAGGCGATCCTCGCGGGAACGCCTCCCGTGATCCTGCACAGGACCTCGTCCATCGGGTTTTTCGTCGCGCGCGCGCTCGTCCGCGTCGGGCACGTCGGCCTGCCGAACCTCGTCCTCGGTCGTCGCGCGTTTCCCGAGTTGCTCCAGGACGACGTGCAGCCCGATCTCCTCGCGCGCGCGGCCGAGTCGCTGCTCGCGCGACCCGACATGGAAGCGATACAGGAAGTCCGGGCGCGGCTCGGTACGGGGGGCGCGGCGGGGCGGGTGGCCGACATGGTGCGGAGCGTGGCGCCGTGAGGCCGGTCGGGATCGTCGTTGCGGCGTCGGCGCTCCACGTCCTGGTCGCGGCGACGACGGGACTCGGTGACGCGGAAGCGCTGTACGCGCAGTACGCCCGCCATCTGCAGGGGGGCTACGTCGATCACCCGCCCGCCATCGGCGTGCTCGTGGCGGCGACCACGTGGGCGCTTGGACCGTCGCCTCTCGGCGTCCGTGCGGGGCCGATCGTGCTCTTCCCGATGTGCGCCGCGCTCGTCTTCGCGATCACGCGCCGGATCGGGGGATCCGACCGAGCCGCTTCGATCGCGGTCGGCGCCTATGTCGCGATCCCGATGCTCCTCGCGAGCGGCGTCGCGGCGTCGCCGGACGCTCCCCTCGCCTTCGCCTGGCTTCTGTCGCTCTACGCGATCCTCCGGTCCGAGCGGGAGCCCGCCTGGACCGCGGTCGCGGGCCTCGCCGCGGGCCTCGCGCTCCTGTCGAAGTACTCGGGCGCGTGGCTGCTCGCGGGCGTCGTCGTCTGGGGGACCCTGCCGGGCCGACGCCTCCGGGCCGCCGTCGTCGTCGGTCTCGCGTTCCTGTGTTTCGTGCCGGTCCTGCTGTGGAACGCGGATCACGATTGGGTTTCCGCACGGCACCGGCTCGTCTGGACGCAGCTGCAGGGCGGTCTCTCGCTGAGGAACGCCGGTGCGCTGCTCGGCGGGCAGCTCGCGTACGTTTCGCCCGTCGCGCTGGTCGGGCTGCTGTGGGCCGCGTCGCGCGGGATGCGGGAGGGGGCCGCGCCTGGCGTGCGGCTACTGGCGACGTCGAGCGTGGTCGCGCTCGGGATCGGGTACGGGCTGTGTCTCGTCTCGGTCGTCGCCGAGCCGCACTGGCCCGCGCCGGGATACCTGGGCCTGGTGCCCGTGCTCGGGCTCCTCGCCGATCGGGAATGGCCGCGCGTCCGCCGCTGGGTCCGGATCGGCGCCCTGTGGTCGGCCACGGTCGTCGTCGTCCTCCTGCTCGCGATCTGGAGCCCGCTGCCGGTCCACCTCCCCGGCTACGACGGCCGCTGGGACCTGACCAACGACCTGCGCGGCTGGCCCGCAGTCGCCGCGGCCGTCCGGCGGATCGGCGCCGGTGGGCTGCCCGTCGTCGCGTTCCACTACACGACCTGCTCGCAGACCGCCTTCGCGCTCGGCGAGGGCGCCGACCGCGTGCACTGCCTGAGCGAGCCCCTCGACGACTTCGACCTGTGGGACCGGGGCGGACTGCCCCCGGGTGCGCCCGCGATCGCGATCGAGGACCCCCGCTTCGACCGGCCCCGCGGCCACTGGGCACGCCAGATCGATGTGCCGCTGTGGCGCGGCGGCGTGGTCGTGCGCAGGTTCGCGGTCCGTCTCGGTCGGCTATCCTCCACCGCCCCGTGACGTCCTGCCTCGTCGTGGTTCCGACGTACAACGAGCGGGAGAACCTTCCGCTCGCCGTCGAGCGACTCAGGGTCGCGGCGCCGGATGCCCAGATCCTGGTGGTGGACGACTCGAGCCCAGACGGCACCGGCGAGATCGCGGACGGGCTCGCGGCGGGCGACGCCCGCGTGCAGGCCCTCCATCGATCCGGGCCGCGAGGCCTCGGCATCGCGTACCGCGAGGGTTTCCGATGGGCGATCGATCGCGGACACGACCCGATCGTCCAGATGGACGCGGATGGATCCCACGATGCCTCGGACGTTCCGCGACTGTGCGGCGCCCTCGCCGAGGCGGACCTGGCGATCGGATCGCGGTACGTCGCCGGCGGCGGTGTAGAGGGGTGGGGGCTCGACCGCAAGATTCTCTCGCGGGGAGGGAGCCTGTACGCGCGCGCCGTCCTCGGCGTGCCGGTGCGCGATCTCACGAGCGGGTTCAAGGCCTGGCGCAGGGAGGCCCTCCTCGCGGTCGATCTGCGGACCGTCCGGTCCGACGGCTACTGCTTCCAGATCGAGATGACCCACCGGGCGGTGCGGGCGGGCCTGCGCGTCCGCGAGGTCCCGATCACCTTCGTCGACCGCCAGGTCGGCCGCTCGAAGATGTCTCGGCGAATCGTCGCAGAGGCTGTCTGGCGGGTCTGGGCCATCCGTCTTGGGCGTTAGGAGGCTGGTCTGAAATGCCGCCTACTGCGGCCGCCGATACGCGGCAATCTCGGCGCCGTGCTCCCTGCGGCCTCCTCTCCGTACGTCTAGTACGGCTCGTCGGTCCTCGGTCCGCCCGGCGCCGATCTCGCCACGTCTCAGCGTCCTCGCTACGGCGCCCTTTCACACCAGCCTCCTAGCGTGAAACTTTCGGGGGTCTTCGCGCGTCTTGGCATCGGATGCGCCTCGCTCTCGCGGCCCTCGTGTGGGCTCTGCCGGGTCTGGCCTGGGCCCAGGGAGCCTTCCTGGCAGTCGAAGTCGCCGGCTCCGGCGTGGCGCGAGCCGGGCACGCGGACGCGCGGCGGGGGCAGGCGGTTCACGTTCACCTCGTCGTTCCGCTGGGGGATGGCCGCTTCCTGACCTCGGCGCCCCGCCTCGAGGTCGGACGCAGGACGATCGCGGCTCGGGACCTCGTCCGGCCCGAACCGGAGACGGGGGCGACCGTCCGATGGTCCCGCATCGAGCCGCGCATGTTCCACCCTCCGCCCGACGATGCGGATGCGGATCCAAAGCCGTATTCCAACTCCGTGCTCTTCGGCCCGCACCATGGGCGGTGGAGGGGGGTCGATCCCATCGAGTACTTCGAGTCACCGATCCGGGGCAGCGCCGGGTTCGCCCTCACTCTCCGCAGCGCGCGGCCGTCGGACCGACGCTTCGACGTCCACGGCGGGCTCGGCGTGATGCGGGTCCGCGCGGTCGCAGTCGTCGGCACGCAGACGCTCGCCACGCCCGGGCTGGAGGCAGTGCGGCCGGCCGGGATCGGGGACGAGGTGCCGCGCGTGACGTTCCGCGGCGCCGAGGGCTTCCTCGGGTGGCTGACCAGCTTCCACAACGTCCCGAACGTCTTCGGCAGCGCCGGCAGGGGCGCGCGGCACCAGACGGCGCAGTACGCCGGGACGGACTGCGCGGACGTGATGCTCGGCGCGCTGCGGCGCGCGACGCGGACGCCGATCGAGTTCACTTCGGTCGCGGGGCTCGCCCGCCTGACCGAGCCGGTCCTGGACGCGCGCATCGAGAACGACCGTCTGACGGACCCGGGCGGTCGCCCGATCCGCGTCCGTTTCGGCGAGACCGTACGCCCGGGCGATCTCGTGATGATCGACTACGGCTCCCCGTCGATTCCCAGGCCCTGGGCCCACGTGGGCGCGGTCTTCGAGGATCGCGCGCCGGGCGGGGACTCCGGCCCGGATGGTCTCTTCGGTCCCGAGGATCTGCTGGCGCACACCGCCTTTCTCCACGGCCTCGCGCTTCAGCCGCTCGCGACTCAAGCGCCAGCGCGCATCCGCGTCGTCCGGTGGAACGCGCGCCTCCGCCGTGAGTTACAGCGCGGTAGCGAGTTCCAAGGGTTCTCGGGTGACGGGCGAGCAAGGCGAGGGCGCCGAGTGCCGCGCAGCAGCCGCCAGTAGGGATTGTAGTTTACGGAAGAAACTCTACACGAAGCAGACGGCAGAAGGAGCGGGACGGAGTTGGGTGTGGACGCCGCTGCTAGCCCACCAAGGGGGCCGAAGGCTTGGCCGCCGATCACCTGGCGCAGCGGAAACCGAGCCACGGTTCCACGGCGTCGGGCGAGAGCGGGTCCCGGTTGAAGACCAGGATGCTCGTACGCCTGGGCACGAAGCATCCGCCTCGCCCCACTCGGACGGTGCCCGTGTCGGGTCCGGGAGGGTCGCGATCGGGGCTGACCGGATAGTAGTTCCCATCGTACCAATCTTGGACCCACTCCGTGACGTTTCCGGCCATGTCGAGTGCGCCGTAGGGACTGGCGCCGAGCGGCCGGCCGTCCACCGGCAGGGCGTAGTCTGCGCACGGCTGCGAGTTTACTACCTCGCACGCATCGTCGTACTCGACATCGTACCAGGTGCCGAAGGGCAACCTGCGTCCGTCCGTTCCCCTCGCGGCCTTCTCCCACTGCGCCTCGGTCGGAAGGCTCGCCGAACGCCATTCGCAGAACACACTTGCCTGGGACCGGTCGATGCAGGCGACCGGATAGTTGGGCTTGCCGGCTGGGTCCCATTCGCAGGCCGGCGTCTCGCAGACGCCGGCCTCGACACACTCGGAGTAGGCGGCCTGCGTGACCTCGGTTCGATCGATCTCGAAGGCGCTCAGCCAAACGTCGTGCGGCTCCGTGTCGCCGAACTGGCAGTCCAGCTTGCCCGTTCCGAGATCCTCGACGCATCCCATCCCGAACTCGCCTTCCGGGACCCGGACCATGTCGTCGGCGTCGGAATCCGAGTCGGTGTCGACGTCGGCATCGACGTCCGAGTCGCCGTCGGGGGGATCGATGCCCCCGGGGAGCGTCCCGGCGCCGCAGGCCAGCAGCAAGGCGGCAAGGGGCGCCGCGCTCGACAGATGCCAGCTGCACGGTTCGAGATTCAAGGTGTCTGCTGCCCACCTTCGCGCCAGATCCCGTACGCAAGGCCCCGGTTGAGGACCCGTCCCGTTTCCGGACCGAGCTCGACGAGCGTTCGCTCCTCCAGCGGGAAGTCCTGCTCCCGCGGGTTGGTGCACCGGGTCACCCCGAGGTACGGGCCGGAGGGCGTGGGGCTCGGCCCGCCGCACGAGGTCCCGACGATCAGCTCCAGCCTGAAACCGTCGAGCACCAGGAACTCCGCGTCCTCGAAGTCATCGAGAGGCGGCGGACCGACGAGGACGCGGGTCGACCAAGGTTCGGGGATTCCCGTCGCACGGTCGACGTATCGGGCGCTGACCCAGGCCTCGCTGTTGGCAATCAAGGGGCGCACCGTCACGCGGCCGGTCTCGAACGCCTGATCGTCGTGCGGGAAGACGTGATAGTTCGCCGCCCACCGCCCGACGTAGTGGACGAGCCCCGCCTCCGGCCCCTCGTGCAGGTGCCGGATGGGCCGCGTCGGCGAGCGATGCTCGCTCCAGTCGATCACCTCCCAGTGAAGCCCTTCCGCCGGAATCCCGTCCGGCTCCTCGGCGCTGCGCAGGCAAGCCGGCTCTCCATCGGCCTCGAAGAAGATCGGATCGCCCGGTCCGCAGGGGCCTGGGTTGAGCGGGTCGACGAAGTCCAGATCGGTCCCCGTGGGTGACTCGAAGTCGTGGACCTCCATGGTCAGCGTGATGGGTCCGGCCTCCGGCAGTCCGGTCGCGGTGACTGCGAAGTTCAGACCACCGATGACGCTGTTAGGCTGCGGAACGGCCGTCAATTCCTGTTGCGCGAAGTCGGGGAACTCGATCCAACCGACGCGGGCCCAGGCGTGGGCCTCGTCGTCGTCGCGGATCCGGAGGAACGGAGGGTCCGCGGGGACGAACGGCACCTCGACTTGGCCGAAGACGCGCGTGATCGTCTCCTCGGGATCGAGGTCTGCCGTGAAGAGGCTCCACCACGGGGGCTGGTCCGGCGCGGTGTCCACGTCGAAGTCCGGGCTCGGCACGCCGGCGCCGGGATAGAAGCCGAGCGGGTAGAACGGCGCGTCGGCGATGGCGGGATCGATCCGCTCGCACCCCCCCGTCGGTCCGCACTCGGACAGCTGCCATCGCATGTACTCGCGCCAGGCGACCCCGGGGCCCACCGCTCCGTCGCCGTCGGGAGGGTCGAGATGGGGCTCGAGGGCCGCGTCCAGAGCGTGCATCGCGCTCCACGACTGAAGGAGTCGACCCGGGATCGCCAACCCTTCTTCGCCCACGCGACGCAGCAGGGGCACCCAGAACTCGGGGACCCCCGGTAGCCACATGCGCTGCGCGCCGTCCGGCAGGTCGTTGCCGTCCAGATCCTCGGTCTCGCCGATCCGCAGGCGGTGCGGTGTCGCGATGTCGATCTGCTGTCCGGGGAATGTCTGGAGGTCGTTGGCCGGATCGTATGGTGTCGCCGGCTCGCCGAGCGCGTCCCCCGGGACCGTGCGAGCGATCTTCGGGTATTGGGCGCAGGCGGGGGCGACGTCGTCGCGATCGGCGAGGAAGGGCAGGTCCGAAGGCCGATCGCTCCCCAGCGTGCGTCCACGCAAGAACGAGTAGAAGCCGATGTTGGTGTAGGAGCGATCGGTGAAACCCGTGTGGGTGGGTGTGAACTCCTTGAGCTGGGAGCTCGAGGGGTTGCGCGGCTCGGTCCACCCCCACCACTCATCGAGCGCAGCGGCTTCACCCTCTGTGAACGCCAGACGCAAACCGGCGTTGACGGACTCGGACGGAAACCTTTGCATGGAGTCCTGGAAGCAATGGAAGAGCTCGTGCAGGATCAAAGATCCGGAACGGAAAGCCGTGGTCTCGAACTCGATCGACGAGCCCGAGTGGTGGAAGGCTGACTCGCCGGCGAATAGGAAGACGACGATGCGGTGCGACTCGGTCTCCTGGCCGACCCTGCTGAGCTCGGGGCGGTCGTCATCGAGGTGGCAGTTCCTGATCCACGCGTTTGGGCTGAATTCCGGGTCAGGCGCGTAGTAGCCCGTCTCCGCGTCCAGGACGGTCCGCACTTCGCCTGCGCAGTGGTCGGCAATGCCTACGGGCGGGGGCGGTTCGCCCCCCCGATCGATCGGGTCGGGATCGGGCAGGTCATCGCCGTCTCGATCGACGTTGAACGGGTGCGGGAAGCCATCCAGGTCGAGCACGTCCCACGCGCATTCGTAGGCGCGCGCCCAGCCGCCCGCGCTGTTCGGACGCGATGCGCGCACGTCTGCGTAGTTGTAGTTCAGCTCTCCGTGCGGCGTCTGGATGCACCGGTCGATGACGACGGTGGGGCCGGGCTCCGACAGCGGCGGCTCGGGAATGAGGAGGGGGAAGTCGTCGGAGAGGCATGATGCGGCGTCCAGCGGGGGACATTCGGCCACGCCGGGCTCACAGTGCTCCGTGGGGCACCGCAGCTCGCACGCCGGCCAGAACCACACCTCCACCGTCCGGTACAGCGGCCCGATCTCGCGGCCGAGACATCTCGTCCCGGCCGGGACGCGGGCGCACACGATGCGGCGGACGGCTGTGCCGTCGAGTGGATCATCTTCGACGAAGGAGAACTCCGCGCCTGTCTCCTGCAGCGCCGCAGCGTCGCAGTCGCCCGATGCCTCGACGAACCTCCACTCGACGGCACCCGAAGCGCTGTCGGAGCGGGGTGGACCCCCACCGCGCTCCTCGCATGCTGCGCTCGCGCGCAGGACGAGCGGGACACCGAAGTTCCAGTCGGGCTCGACCTCCACCGTGAGGCCCGCGGAGAACGGTCGAGAGGCCACTGCCCTACGTGGCGCGAGCAGGAGGAAGGCCGTCAGTACGGCATACGATATGCACGAGGCGAGGCGAGGCGAGGCGAGGCGAGGCGAGGCGAATGCTCAAGGCGACTCCTCCGTCTCCTGCCCGGGGCGAGCAACCCGGTCTGGTCGAATGATCCTACCGATCGCATAGGTTCGTCAACGCGCCGGCATCGCTTGGGCGCACGTCAGGATTGTGAGGCCTGATCTACTATGTCCCAGAGTCGTCGCGCGGCGCGCAGAAGTTCATGCGGCTTCGCGCAGGAGTTGCTTGAGGCTGCCTTCTCGCGTTGCGCGCAGCACAGCGGTGAGCAGGCGGCCATGAGGCGCGCGATGGACCAGCTCGCTACGCTCGCTGAGGGAGAAGCTCGCTACGCTCGCTGAGGGAGCATTCGGCCTTCGGCCTCGTGAGGGAGCACTCGCTGGCGCTCGTGAGGGAACACTCGCTGCGCTCGTGGGGACGCTCGGCCTCTGCAGGCCTGCTTCCCTCAGCGAGCGTCAGCGAGCTTCTCCCTCACGAGCGTGAGCGAGTGCTCCCTCAGCGAGCGAAGCGAGCTTCCCCCTCGGCGAGCGCCAGCGAGCCCTAAAGCGCGGCGAATGACAGGTCTAGCCCTACGTTCATCGACACCGCGTTGCCGCCTTCGAGGAACCAGATCGTCGGTGACAGCAACGTCAGGACGAGGTCCGTCTTCGGGCTCAGCGGGAAGAGCAGTCCGCCTTCCACCTTGACGATCGCGCCGTTGAGGGGCGCGAAGCCGAGGCCGAATCGCACGGGGATGGAGGTGCGCTTGGTCGACGACAGTCCGATGCGGGCCTCGACGCCGCCCCAGAAGGCCGTCGCGAAGCCTGGGTCGTCCGAGTAGTACGCGTAGGTTGCCGCCAGGTTGAAGCCGAACTGTCGGGCGAGCAGATACGTCGCCCGCGCGCCGGCGAGGTGGTTGTAGTAGTCGCGGTTCGTTCCGATGGCGCCCTCGGTCATGGGGCCGACCCACAGGTGGTAGCGTAGGGGGCGCGCGACCGGCGGCAGCGGCACCTCCGCTTCGAGCCCGGCGCCCACGGGGGCACCAGCGGGCGCAGCCCCTCCCGGTGGCTGCGGTTGCGCCGCGGAGTTCTCCATGATCGGAGGCAGGCCGTCCGGCGCGGGCGACACCACGGGTGGGCCCGGCGTCGGAGACACCACGGGAGGCCCGGGCGACACAACGGGAGGTCCGGGCGACACGATCGGCGGAGGAGCGGGTGGCCCGGCCACGACGGCGGCCGGCGGGACCGCCCGCTCGGTCAACCGTCGCAGCGCCGGGATCACGTCGCCCGCGGGTACCTCCTCGACGGCCTCCCATGCGCCCGGCCCCTCGCGTGTCGCCGACCTCACGCGCACCACGACCCGTCCGCCCTTGGCTTTCGTCAGGTGCACGTGCGCGGCGAGGCGCGCGCTCGCGGTCCCGGCGAGCCGCCGCATTTCGTCGGTCGAGGGGACCGGCGGCGTCCCGGCCACGAGCACTACGGGCTCGGTCTCCTCCGCGCCGAGAACCGTCCAGCCACGCCCGGCGACCGACTCGCGCAGAGCGCCGGTGACCACGGGCAACAGCGCCTCTTCCATGCCGTTGCCACCCGCGGGTGCGACGACCGCCTTCGTCTGCGCCCAGGCACCTCCCGCGGCGCCCATCATCGAGACGAACGAGACGAAGACGCTGGAGACGAAGACCGAGACGGACAGGCCCGCGAACCGACGCACGAACCGAGCTTAGCAGATCCCCCTCGAAGGCGACGCTCCGGATCGCCTTGCGTGCCGCGGTGCGGCGGTGCGAGGCTGGGCGAGTGAGATCCGTTCGCGTCCTCGGCGTCCTCGTCTGGGCCATCTGGGTCCTTCGGCCGGATGGCGCGCTTGCAGACGAAGATCCTCGGGGTCCCTTCTCCATCCACGGGGGGGAGCTCGTCGGCAACGGGCAGGACGCGGTCAGCGCCGGCCTCGGCTGGCCGGGCATCCTCGTCCAGTACGATCACGGTCTGTCCTCGAGCCTCGACGTCGGAGGCCGCGGCGAGCTGCTGTGGGCGAGCCCGACGTCGGAGCCCGGCAGCCTGCTCGAGACGCACGTCCCCGGCTTGCAGGCCAGCGTCCCGATCCGCTTGAGGCTGTCCGAGTCCCGGAGCGTCGGCATCGCCCTCGGGCTGCGTCCCGGCGTGTACTTCGGACCCTTCGGGGGCGCCCGGGGCAACCGCTTCGGGGACGACGACATGAACCTCGGCATCGGCCTCGAGGCGGGCGTGCAGATCACGATCGCGACGTCTTCCTCGATGAACGTGGTCGCCGGAGTCTCGATCCCTGCCTTCGCGCTCCTGCTGCTCGACGCGGGCGAGCAGGAGTTCTTCTTCCCGCTCCTGCCGTCCGGGGGCTTCGAGCTCGGGCTCGCCGACGACCTGAACCTCTTCGTTCTCGGGAAGTTCGGGCCCGCGATCCACGTCCACGAGGACACGGCCCTCGAGGCGATGCTCCAGCTGCAGGGCGGGATCTCCTACTTGCTTTGATCGTCGACGGGGTCATCCCGTGCCGTCCGGGGGAACGTCGCTGCGTCGGCGAAGATCCTCTGGACCCTGGCGCGGCACCTGGCCCCCCTTTTTGACCGCCCCGGGGAATGGGGGGTAGCATCCACTCCCGGCCGAAATGTCCAAGGACGAGGCCCTCTTCAGTCGTTTCGGCAAGGTGTTCGAGACGGGAACCCGCCTCTTCGAGGAGGGGGCCCCCGGCGGGGAGATGTACGTCGTCCAGACGGGCAAGGTGAGCATCACCAAGACGGTCGGCGACACCACGAAGATCCTCGCGGTGCTCGGGCCGGGCGAGTTCTTCGGGGAGATGTCGATTCTGAACCAGAAGCCCCGGACGGCGACCGCGACGGTCGTGGAGGACGCGAAGCTCCTCGTCATCGACGCGCAGACCTTCGAGGCGATGGTTGTCGGAAACACCGAGATCGCGCTGCGGCTGATCAAGCGGCTCTCGAAGCGGCTCGACTCCGCGGACACCTTGATCGGGATCCTGATGCACCGGGACCCGCGTGCGCGCGTGATCCTCGGACTGTCTCGTCAGGCCGAGATCACCGGCGAGAAGACGGACAACGGCATCTTCGTGCCGACGAGCCCGGGAGAGCTGGCGCACCAGGTGGGCCTCGACGTGCAGGCGGTCAAGGAGGTCCTCGACACCCTCGCGCGCAGCGGGATGCTCAAGGCGACCGAAGGAGGCGTCGTCGTGCACGACGTTCCGAAGCTGCGCGAGTTCCTCGAGTTCCTCGAGATGAAGCAGCGCTTCGGGGAAAGCTGATGGAGCTACGCGTGCTCGGCTGCCACGGCGGGGAGACGCCCGACCATCGAACGTCGAGCTTCCTCATCGACGGACGGCTTGCAATCGACGCCGGGGCGCTCACGTCCAGCCTGCATCTGGCCGCGCAGAAGCGCGTCGCGGCAGTCCTCGTCAGCCACAGCCACATGGATCACATCCGCGACCTCGCGACGCTCGCGGACAACCGCTGCCAGGCGGGCGGTCCGACGCTCGTCGTGGCGGGCACGCCCGGCACGCTGGACTCGATGCGCCAGCACTTCTTCAACGACAGCATCTGGCCGGACTTCTCGCGGATCATGACGCCGCGGGGGCCGACGATCAGGTTCAAGATCCTGCAGCCCGAGCGCCTCTACAAGGTCGCCGGCTACCAGGTGCGGCCCGTGCTCGTGAATCACACCGTCGAGTCGTCCGGGTTCGTGGTGACCAAGGGTGGACGGAGCCTCGGGTACAGCGGCGACACGGGCCCGACGCACCGGCTCTGGAAGGTCCTCAGCGCGACGCGAAGGCTGCGCGCGCTCCTGATGGAGATCTCGTTCCCGAACGCGCAACAGGCGCTCGCAACGGTGTCCGGGCACCACACGCCGCAGACCCTCGACGCGGAGCTGCAGAAGCTCAACGGCCACCGGGATCTGCCGGTCCTGCTGTATCACATCAAGCCGACCTTCGAGCGCCAGGTGATCCGCGAGGTGCGGCGGCTGCGCGGATGGAACCTTCACGTCGTTCGGAACGGCGAGCGGTTCAAGTTTTGACGCGGGCAGGGTAGAAGCTCCGCGCATGGGCTGGTTTTCCAAGAACCTTCCCGATATCGACGCCGACGAGAAGCGCTCCGTCGAGGAGGGCCTCTGGCGGCGCTGCGACGAGTGCGGCGAGATGCGCCTGTCGGAGGAGTTCGTCCGCAATCTCGAGATCTGCCCCGCCTGCGGCTACCACTACCGGCTGCCCGCGGAGGCCTGGCTCGCGCTCGTGACCGACGAGGGCTCGTTCTCGGAGATCGACCTGGATCTGGTCGCGGGCGATCCCCTCGAGTTTCGCGACCAGAAGCGCTACCGCGATCGCAGCAAGGCGACGCGTGCCGCGACGGGCGTCTCGGAGGCGATCCGGACCGGCCACGCGCTCGTGGAGGGGCAAGCGGTCGGCATGGGCGCGTTCGTGTTCCGTTTCATGGGCGGCAGCATGGGCTCGGTCGTCGGGGAGAAGATCACGCGCCTCTTCGAGTCCTGCCTCGAGCGGCGCATCCCGGCGGTGGTGCTCAACGCCTCCGGAGGCGCCCGGATGCAGGAGGGCATCTTCTCGCTCATGCAGATGGCGAAGACCTGCAGCGCCCTGGCCCGGCTGCGTGACGCGCGCATTCCCTACGTCTCGATCCTGCTCAACCCCACGACGGGCGGAGTGGCGGCGAGCTTCGCGCTCCTCGGCGACGTGATCCTCGCGGAGCCGCGCGCCCTCATCGGTTTCGCCGGGCCCCGGGTGATCGAGCAGACGATCCGGCAGAAGCTCCCCGAAGGCTTCCAGCGCTCCGAGTTCCTGCTCCAGCACGGCTTCGTCGATCGGATCGTCGAGCGGAGTGAGATGAAGTCCGTTCTCGCGCGCGTCCTGCGCCATCTTTCTGCGCGGCGTTGACGCCCTACGCGCGCGCGATCGCGCGGCTCTACGCGCTCGAGCCGCGGGGGATCCGTCCGGGGCTGCGCGCGATCCGATCCGCGCTGCGTGCGATCGGCCATCCCGAGCGGCGCTGGCCGGCGATCCTCGTCGCGGGCACGAACGGCAAGGGGTCCGTCGCCGCGATGATCGAGCGGGCCCTGCGGGCCGCCGGGTTCCGGACCGGGATGTACAGCTCGCCCCACCTGCACCGGTTCACCGAGCGGATCCGCGTCGCGGGGCGCGAGGTCGGTGCGCGCGAGGTGGTCCGCGGCGTCGAGCGGCTCGCGCCGGTCCTGTTCGATCCGGCGCGCGAGCTGACCTTCTTCGAGGCTACGACCCTGCTCGCTTTCGATCTGTTCGCACGCGCGCGCGTGGACATCGCAGTCGTCGAGGTCGGGCTCGGCGGCCGCCTCGACGCGACGACCGTCGTCCGTCCGCGTGTTTCCGCGATCGTCTCGGTCGGGATCGACCACACCGACAAGCTCGGGCGGACGCTGTCCTCGATCGCGCGAGAGAAAGCAGGGATCCTGCGCAGGGGAGTTCCGACGGTGATCGGTCCCCTCCCTGCGGCGGCCCGCGAGGTCGTCGAGCGCGCGGCGACGCGGCGAGGTGCGCGGATCGTCCGTGCGGGGCCGCCGGTCGCTCCCGTTGCCGTCGGGCTCGCCGGAGCCCATCAGGGGTGGAACGCGGCGGTGGCCCTCGCCGTGCTCCGACTGCTCGGCGTGCAAGAGCGCTTCGCGCGCAGCGGCGTGCGAAGGGTGCGGTGGCCGGGACGGCTCGAGCGCGCGGGCCGCCGACCGACCGTCGTGCTCGACGTCGCGCACAACGCGCAGGGATGTCGCGCGCTCCGGCGCGCGCTCGAGGGCATCCGGCGGCCGGTCGTCGTCCTCGGCGTCCTTCGAGGCAAGCAGGTAGCTGCGATGGTCCGCGCCCTCGAACCGCTGCGGCCGCGTTTCGTCTGGTGCCGCCCGGCGACTGGGCGCGGCACCGATCCGCGGATCCACGCGGCGCGCTTCGGCGGCGTGGTCGTCCCGGACCCGATCGATGCGCTCCGCAGCGCGCGCATGCTGGCCGGCCGCGCGGGAACGGTCGTCGTCTGCGGCTCGTTCTTCGTGGTCGGCCCGATTCGCGCCGCGCTCCTCGGCGTCCGCGAAGACCCGCCGATCGCGCTGTAGCTCTCACGCGACGAGCGAGAGCAGAGCCTCCCGCGTCGCTCCGATCGGCACGGTCTCACGAACGTCCTGCCGCAAGAACGCGTCGATGGCCGGCATCCTGCGAATCGCCTCGTCGGTGTCGGGATCGGATCCCTTCTTGTAGGCCCCGAGCAGGATGAGGTCTCGTTGCCGCTCGTACGCCGCGAGCAGCGACCGGAGCCGCTGGGCGGCCGTCCGATGGGCGACGTCGACCAAGCCGTCCATCACGCGCGAGAGCGATTGGAGGGGATCGACGGCAGGGAAGTGGCCGCGCTCGGCGAGTCGCCGGGTCAGCACCACGTGCCCGTCGAGGATGCTGCGCACCTCGTCGGCGACGGGTTCGTCGAGGTCGCCTCCCTCGACGAGCACGGTGTACAGGGCCGTGATCGACCCGTCCTGCGAGTTGCCGCTCCGTTCGAGCAGGCGCGGCAGCGCCGCGAACACGCTCGGCGGATATCCTCGGCGCGCGGGCGGCTCTCCCGCCGCGAGCCCGACCTCGCGCAGCGCGCGGGCGAAGCGGGTGACGGAGTCCATCATGAAGAGGACACGCATTCCCTGATCGCGGAACCACTCCGCGATGGCGGTCGCGACGTGTGCGGACTTCAGACGGACGAGCGCCGGGGCGTCCGACGTCGCGCAGACCACCACGGACCGCTTCCGTCCTTCCGTGCCGAGTGCGTCCTCGAGGAATTCCCGGACCTCCCTTCCCCGCTCCCCGATGAGCGCGATGACGGAGACGTCCGCTTCCGTCTGCCGGGCGATCTGCCCGAGGAGCGTCGACTTGCCGACGCCGCTCCCTGCGAAGAGCCCGATGCGCTGTCCTTCTCCCGCGGTGCACAGCCCGTCGAGGACGCGAACGCCCAGGGAGAGCGGCCGATCGATCCGGCGCCGCGAGAGCGGCGGGGGAGGGGCGCGCTCGACGTCCCAGAGCTCGCCGGTCAGGGGCGCGCCCGCGTCGGCCGGCTCGCCGAGCCCGTCGAGCACGCGGCCGACGAGGTCGGGACCTGCGCGCACGGAAAGGACGGTGCTGGCAGGCTCCACCGGATCTCCGGGACCGATCCCGGCCGCGTCCCCGAGGGGCAGGAGCAAGACGTCCGTCCCCTCGAATCCGACGATCTCCGCGCGCAGGGGGCCCCCGCGCCGTTCGATCCGCACCATCTCCCCAACGCGCGCGCCGGGAACCGACGCACGGATGCACAGTCCCACGACCGACTGGACCCTGCCCTGGACGAGGAGAGTCTGGACGCCTCCGAGGGCCTGGGCGAGCCCTGCGAGTCCGCCGGGGGTGCGATCAGCCACCGAAAAGGTCTCGCAGCTTTTCGAGAAAGGTCCGCTGCTGCGGGTGCACGTCCTCGCCGAGTTCCTGCGAGAGCTGCTCGAGCAGCTCCCTCTGGCGCTTCGTCAGCTTCTGGGGGACCTCGACGCCCACGGTCACGAGCTGGTCGCCTCGTGTTCGGGCCGAGCGCCGCACGATTCCCTTGCCACGAAGGCGGAAGACGTGTCCCGACTGGGTGCCGGCCGGGACGCGCATCTTCACCTTTCCGTCGAGCGTCGGCACCTCCACCATCGATCCGAGGGTCGCGGCTGGGAAGCTCACCGGGACCGTGCAGTGGACGTCGTCGCCCGATCGCGTGAAGAGCGGGTGCTCGAGCACGCGGACGTGGACGTGAAGATCGCCGGTCGGTCCACCGACGGGGCCGGCATCGCCCAGGCCCGCGACCCTCGAGACGTCGCCGCTCTCGACGCCCGGTGAGATCTCCACCGGGACCGCGACCTTCGATCGTCGCCGTCCCTGTCCGACGCAGCTCGCGCACGGCTCGACGACGATCCGCCCGCTCCCCGCGCACGACCCGCATGGGCGCCGCAGCGCGAAGACGCCCTGCCGGAAACGCACCTCCCCCGTTCCCCGACACGCCTCGCAGGTGCGTGGCGCCGTCCCCGCGCGCGATCCGCTCCCCGCACAGGCGTCGCACGCGACGTAGCGCTCGACCTCGACCGTCCGGGTCCCGCCGAAGGCCGATTCTTCGAAGGTCACGTCGATCTCTGCGCGCACGTCGCGGCCGCCTCCCCGACGTCGCCGCCCACCGGCTGCCCCGCTCCCCGAAAAAATGTCGCCGAAGATCCCCTCGAAGATCTCCGTGAAGTCGGCGACGTCCACGGTGCCCGCGCTGCGGGCCGAACGCACGGAGTCGTATCCGAAGCTGTCGTAGCGGCCGCGCTTCTCGGGATCGGAGAGGACCTGGTAGGCCTCGGTGGCCTCCTTGAACCTCTCCTCGGCCCCCGGGTCGCCAGGGTTTCGATCGGGGTGGTATCTCGTCGCGAGCTTGCGGTAGGCGCGCTTGATCTCGTCGGGCGAGGCGGAGCGCGCCAGCTCGAGAACGTCGTAGAAGTCCCGGACCGCCGCCACCGACGGTCCAAGGTAGCATGCGCAGCCTCCATGAAGCTCGCCACCTGGAACGTCAACTCGATCCGCGCGCGGCTGTCGCGTCTCCTCTCCTTTCTCGAGACGCGGGCGCCGGACGTCGTCTGCCTCCAGGAGACGAAGGTCGAGGATCCGGAGTTTCCTTCCATCGAGATCCGCGCTGCTGGATACGAGGCGGTGACCTTCGGCCAGCGGACGTACAACGGGGTCGCGATTCTTTCCCGGACGGCCCTCGGGGCCCCCACGTACGGGATGGAGGACGGCGTGGACGATCCGCAGGCGCGGCTCGTCGCGGCGACAATCGAGGGCATCCGCGTCGCCTCCGTCTACGTGCCGAACGGCCAGGCGCCGGGCACCGAGAAGTTCGCGTACAAACTTCAGTGGCTCGATCGGCTCGCACGGTGGCTGCAGCGCGGGAGCCCCGAGCAGCCTCTGGTCCTGTGCGGCGACTTCAACGTGGCGCCCGAAGACCTCGACGTGCACGACCCGGCCGCATGGGAGGGGCAGGTTCTCTGCCACCCGGACGAACGCGCCGCGTTTCGACGGCTGATGGAGTGGGGCCTGGTCGATCTCTTCCGCAAGCACCACGACGAGGGGGGGCGGTTCAGCTGGTGGGACTACCGGATGCTCGGCTTCCAGAAGAACCGCGGCCTGAGGATCGACCACGTCCTGGCCACCGGTTCGGTCGCGGCCCGTTGCAGCGCAGCCGAGATTGATAGGGAGATGCGCAAGGGGAAGAACCCGTCCGACCACGCCCCCGTTGTCGTCGTCGTCGAATAGCTACGAGGTTACGTCCTTCGAGTAGATCGACTCTGCGATCTTGTACGCCGTTCCTTCGAGGCGGCCGAGGAGGTCCTTGACGACCCCGGATACGTCGCCCTTCTCCAGGGAATTCTTGAGCGCGGCGATGTCGCCGCGCATCGCATCGCGCATGGCTTCGGGGACGAGGTCCCCGTACTCCTCGACGGCGCGCTCCGACGTGAAGATGAGCGCCTCCGCGCGGTTGCGCAGCTCGGCCATCTCGCGCCGCGAGACGTCGTCCTGCCGGTGCGACTCGGCTTCCCCGATGATCCGCTGGATCTCGGCTTCGGAGAGGCCGCTGGACGCCACGACGCGAACCTTCTGCTCCTTGCTCGTTCCGAGGTCCTTCGCCGAAACCGAGACGATCCCGTTCGCGTCGATGTCGAAGCTCACCTCGATCTGCGGCACGCCGCGCGGCGCCGGTGGGATTCCCGCCAACTCGAAGCGCGCCAGGGTCTTGTCGTCCGCGGCCATCTCGCGCTCGCCTTGCAGGACGTGGATCGGCACGAAGTCCTGGTTGTCGACGCTCGTCGTGAAGATCTCGCTCTTGCGCGTCGGGACCGTCGTGTTGCGCCCGATGAGGCGCGTGAAGACGCCTCCTCCCGTCTCGACGCCCAGGGACAGCGGGGTCACGTCCAGCAGGAGCACTTCCTCCACCTGCCCGGTCAGGGCGGCGCCCTGGATCGCCGCGCCTATCGCGACCACTTCGTCGGGGTTCACGCCCTTGTACGGCGGCCGCCCGAAGAACTCCGCGACCTTTTTCTGGACGAGCGGCATCCGCGTCACGCCGCCGACGAGGACCACCTGGTGGATGTCCTTGACGTCGACCTTCGCGTCGGCAAGCGCCCGACGGCAAGGATCGAGGGTCTGCTCGACCAGGTCGTCGACGAGCCGCTCGAGCTCGACGCGGGTCATCGCCCGTACCAGATGTTTGGGTCCCTTCGCGTCCGCGGCGATGAAGGGCAGGTTGATCTCCGTCTCGAGCGACGACGACAGCTCGTGCTTCGCCTTTTCCGCGGCTTCCTTGAGGCGCTGCAGCGCCATACGGTCCTTGCGCAGGTCGATTCCGTGTTCCGCAAGGAACGCCTTCGCGAGGAACTCGATGATCCGCGCGTCGAAATCCGCGCCTCCCAGGAACGTGTCGCCGTTCGTCGAGACGACGCGGAACACGCCGGCGGCAAGCTCGAGGATCGAGACATCGAAGGTCCCGCCGCCGAGGTCGTAGACAGCGATCCGCTCATCGGTGCCTTTCTCGAGGCCGTATGCGAGAGCGGCGGACGTGGGCTCGTTGATGATGCGCTTGACCTCGAGTCCCGCGATCTTCCCTGCGTCCTTCGTCGCCTGTCGCTGGGCGTCGTCGAAATACGCCGGAACCGTGATCACGGCCTCCGTGACCGTCTGTCCGAGGAACGATTCCGCGACGCCCTTCATGTACGCGAGGACCATCGCGGAGAGCTCGGGCGGGCTCATCTTCTTGCCGCCGGCCTCGACCCATGCGTCTCCGTTGTCCGCGCCGACGATCCGGTATGCCGCCGACGCTGCGGCACGCTTCGCCTCTTCGCTGTCCAGCCGACGGCCCATCAGGCGCTTGACCGAGTCGACCGTGTTTTCGGGGTTCGTCAGGGCCTGCCGCTTCGCCATCTGTCCGATGAGCCGCTCTCCGGTGGGAGCGAACGCGATGATGGACGGAGTCGTCCGGCTCCCCTCCGCGTTGGGGATCACGGTCACCTCACCCCCCTCGAGCACCGCGACGCACGAGTTGGTCGTGCCGAGATCGATGCCGATGACCTTGCTCATCCGCGTTGCGCGCGCAGTATAAGGGTATCCGCCCCGCTTGTAATCAGGACTGCATTTCGGACCGCTAGGCCCCGTTTCCCCCGGTGGGAGAGGTGTCCGTAGGGGGGCGAGGCGGCTCGGCTCCCGGGAGCGCGGCAGCGACGACGACGCTGGCCGGGCGGACGAGCCGGTCCCCGGCGCGATACCCCTTCGTCACGACCCGCAAGACCATCCCCGGCGCGGCCTCGGAGGTGGGCTCCTGCTGGAGCGCGTCGTGGATCGCGGGGTCGAACGGCACGCCGGTCTCCTCGATGGCGGCGACACCGAGCCTCTGCAGCGTGTCGGCGAGGAGCTTGTGGACCATGAGGAGCCCCTCGACGACGGCGACGGCGTCGCCACCCGACCCGTGCGCGAGCGCCCGCTCGAAGTTGTCGAACACGGGCAGCATCTCGCGGAGCATCTCCTCGCGGCCGCGCAGCCGCTGTTCCTCGATCTCCTTGCGCATGCGCTTGCGGAAGTTGTCGAAATCGGCCGCCGTCCGCAGCATCTGCTCGCGGTAGCGATCTCGCTCGCCGCGCATCTCGGAGAGCGGATCGGGTGGCGGCGCGGACTCCAGCGGGGGATCCACCTCGCCGCCGCCGGATTCCTCGACCTTCGGGACCTCGTCGTCTTCGATAGCCATCATTCCTTGAGTGCGAGCGTGGAGGTCAGTGCGCGCGCAGCCGAGTCCACGAGGGAGGCGACCCGCGCGTAGTCGATGCGCGACGGCCCGAGCACGGCAATCGTGCCGAGCGCCCCGGCGGCGTCGTAGGGCATCGCGATGAGGGCGAGCCCGCGCAGGCTCGCAGGGCCGGACCCGTCTCCGATCCAGACGATCGGCCCGGCGTGCGACAGGGTCCGATCGAGCAGCTCCGCGAGGCGCTCCTTGTCCCGGAGGGCGGCGAGCGCCGCACGCAGCCGGTCCAGGTCCAGCTCCGGGCTCGACAGCAGGTTCATCTCGCCCTCGACGACCACCTCGGGCCGGGACGCTCCCAGGGCCTGGAAGGCCATCCAGAGCGCACCCGTCCGCTGCCGGTCGATCGTGCGGGACGCGGCGCGCAGCTCGCGCTCGAGCTCGTCCTTGATCTCGCGCAAGGTGCTGCGGCCGTCCGCGCGCTCCGCGAGCAAGTCGTTGATTCGCTCGACGTCCTCGGCGCCGAAAGGCTCGTTCGCGTCGACGACGCACTCGCTGCGCAACCCCTCCCGCGTGACGACGATTGCGAGGAACGACCGATCGCGCAGCGCGACGAAACGGATCTGCCGCAGGATCGCAGAGTCGAGCCTCGGGGCGCAGAGCAGGGCCGTCGCCTGTGACGCATCCGCGAGCCAGCGGGCCGCCCCGCGAAGCAGCCGATCGGGCGGACCCTGCTCGAGGGGCGCAGCGGCGGTCGACTCGGCCGAGGTCATGGCGGCGAGCGCGTGACGCCGCAGCGCATCCTCCGTCGGCTTCTTCCCGCTCGAGGAATGCCGCGCCGCGAGCAGCCCCTCGCGCTCGAGGTCCGCCATGACGGAGCGGATGCTCGCAGACGACAGCTCCCGGTCCAGCCGACGCGACACCGCGCCCGAGCTGACGGCCTCGCCGGACTCCACGTGAAGTTCGATGACAGCGCGAAGGATCCTCTCCTCACGCGCCGAGAGCCGCCGCACGTTCGAAACCTAGCAACCATGCGGAATCGTGTCAAAAGTAGGCGGTCACATCAGGTCGCGGAGGATCCGGTCCAGCACGAGCCAGCGGCCCTGAGGGACCTGGACGACGTTGCCCGATCGCACGACGTCTCCAGCGCGCTCCAGGCGGCCCAGTATCTGCTCACGGCCGGCGCAGGGGTCCCGGCCGAGCCGCTCCGAGCAGGCGACGACGTCCACGCCCTGTGCCGTCCGCAGTCCGAGCATCCAGGCCTCGCGGATCCGCGTGTCCGTCGAGAGCGCCTCCCGCTCGACCACGATCTCGTCCATTGCGTCCTGGCGCGCCATGCCTTCCACGTAACGACGCCCGTCGCCGACGTTGCGGTGCCTCGACCCGCTGATCGTCGAGACCGCGCCCGCCCCGACTCCGAGCGAATCTCCTCCGCGCCAGGTGTGGACGTTGTGACGCGCCTCTTCGCCGGGAAACGCGTAGTTCGAGACCTCGTAGTGCGACATCCCCGCGTCCGTCAGCGTGCGCTCCACGGTCTCGTGACAGTCCGCGGCGACGTCGTCGGTTGCGACCGGCAGGCGGCCTTCCCGGTGAAGCATCCCGAAGGGCGTCCCGGACTCGATTGTCAGCGCGTACGCCGAGACGTGCGTCACGCCGCAGTCGAGGATGCGGCGCAGATCGTCCGCGAGGCGGGCGGGGTCCTGGCCGGGCAGGCCGTAGATGAGGTCGGCGTTCAGGCGCGACGCGCCCGCTCGCTTCGCCGCGCGAAGGGCCGCGAGTGCGGCTTCGCCGTCGTGCCGGCGGCCGAGGAAGCGGCGCTCGGGCTCGCGCAGCGACTGGACGCCGACCGAGAGGCGGTTGACCCCCGCCTGCAGCATCGCGGCGGCGACCGACTCGTCGAGCGAGGTCGGGTTGCACTCGAGCGTGATCTCGTCCGGGTGACCTGCGTGTGCGGCGACCGATTCGATGACCCGGGCGACGGACGCCGGCGCCCACAGACTCGGCGTTCCGCCTCCGAAGAACATCGTGGGGACGCTCGCGCCCGCAACGAGCGGCCATCGGGCCTCGATCTCCCGCAGCACGGCATCGGTGTACGGCGCGTCCGGGATCTCGGGCCGGTCGATCCCGACCGATGCGAAGTCGCAGTACGGGCACTTCGACAGGCAGTACGGGAAATGCACGTAGACCGAGACGCTGGAACCCGTCATGCGCGCCTCCGCAGCAGCGGCAGGACGGCGGCTCCGATCGCTGCGGCGATCGCGAAGGACAGGAACTCCGAGGCCTTCGCCTGCGTGATCATCGCGAGACACGCGAGGGTCGCGAGCACGCCCACGACGACCCATGTCCGGCTCGCGCGGCGGAGCACGACGAGGGCGACGGACGTCGCGGCGTACTGCGCGAGGACGGCGATGTTGGCCAGCTCGACCAGGCGGTCGAAGTCCAGGAAGAGCGCGCAGACGAGCGTCGCGCCGCCCGTGACCCCGACGGCCAGCGACGGCGTGCCGAAACGCCGATCCGGTTCGGCGAAGCGGCGCGGGAGCCATCCGTCCTGCGCGAGCGACGAAACGTACCGGGGGCTGCCGAGCGCCGTGCCCGCGTTGAACCCGACGATCGAGACGAGTCCTCCGAAGGCGAGAGCCGTGGCGCCCCAGCCCCCGTAGAGGGCGCGGGCCGCGTTCGCCAGCGGCGCGTCGCCGCCCGGAGAGCCCGCCGCCAGGTACCCGAGCTGCACGGCGAGGTAGAGGAGAGCGGCGAGGCCCATGGAGCCGAGCACACCTCGCGCGACCGCGCGCCGCGCGTCCCTGATCTCGCCGGCAGGGATGCCGACCACCTCGAAGCCCTGGTATGCGAAGAGGACGAGGAACGTGGCCTGAGCGAGCGGGCGTGCGCCGTGCGGCGCGAACGGAGCGAGCCGATCCGCGTGCACGAAAGGTGCCGCGATACCCGCGGCCGCCAGCAGCGCGAGGGGCAAGAGCTTGCCGATCGTCAGGGCGTTCGAGACGCCCGCGCCGAGCCGGACGCCCAGGATGTTGAGGACCGTCAGCAGCGCGACGAGCGCGCCGGTGGCGGCCTTGCCCGAGGCAGCCGGACCCAGCGCCGGGACGAACTCGCCGAGGTAGCGCGGGACCGCGTTGGCCACGGCCGCCCACGAGACGACGGCCGAGATCCAGGAAACCCAGCCCAGGACCGCGCCGGGGTACGGCCCGAAGGCGTCGGCGGCGTACCGGTAAGTGCCTCCGGACCGATCCGTGCCGCGCGCCATCTCCGCGTAGGCGAACGCGATCGGCGCGCAGAGGATCGCCGTCGTCGTCCAGGCGACGAGGGAGAGTGGGCCGAGGCGCTCGGCGAGCGGAGCGGGAAAGAGGTACACGCCGCTGCCGACGATCGCGTTGGTGCCGAGGAGCACCGCCGTCCAGACACCGAGCGGGCGCGCGCGATCCACGGTTCCCATGAGGAGTCGCATGGTACGGCTGATCCCACGGTGAATCCGGGCTAATGTCCGCCGCAATGGTGGAGCCGAGCCGGGGCGTCGTCTGGGGGCTCGCGGCCGTCGCGCTCGGTGCGGGGGCGATGTTCGCGTACCAGAAGTGGGGGCCGCCGCGGGATTCGGAGACGGCGGACTTGACGCCGGACGAGCCGGGCGCGATCGCGAAGCGGTGGCCCGCCCAGGAGGTCCTGTCGAGCAAGGCGAAGGGCGTCCGGCGAATTCCGCCGGTCGACGACGGCGACCCGGGGATGCTCTCCGCGATGAAGCGGGCGATCGGGGAGGACCGCGGGAGGATCGCCTTTCTCGGCGAGCGCGAGCGCGGCGACAAACGCTTCGGTTCGCTCGAACGCCGGATCCGCACGATCGACCCGGACCCTTTCGCCCAGCGCGACTCGAGGGCGGCCTTGGCCGCACTACGGGAGGTGAGAGCCGATTGGCTCCTCGTCAGCCAGCTGCAGCCGCGGATCCTCCCGTGGCTGAGCCCGACGGCGACGACGATCCGCGAGCTGCTGCGCGACGGAGTGCCGCCGCCGCACTTCCACCCGAGGGTGATCGGGCGCGCGCACATCCTGTACAGGATCGCGCCGCCGCTGGAGCTTTCGGCCGAGGAGAAGGCCGACGTGACCCAGCGCGTCCGTGCGCGCCTCGCGGGGGAGGACGTGCCGCCCCTCGAGATCGAGCGCAGCGCTGAAGCCGTCGGCGCCGACGGACACCACGTGCTCGTGGCTCTGCGGGGCGCTGCGAACGAACGGACGCGCGGCCGGCCGATCGCCAGCGGAAGCGGGCGAGCGGACACCCTGCTTGCCGCGATCGACGCCGCGACGGACGACGCTCGGGAGGCCTGGTCGTCCGCGGATCGGCGCGGCCTCGACTCGGACCTGGACGACGCCCTCGGCGGCGTGCGCGTGCAGATCGACGTCGCGACGAACATGGCGGACGTGACGGACCGAGACATGGACGCGGACCGGCTCTTCCGGATGTTCGAGATCGGACGCGAGGGGGTCACCCTCTCGAAGGGAAAGCGCTTCTGGTACGTCGGACCGCAGGACGGCGTTCACCGCGCGATCGACGACGAGAAGACCCTCGTCGAGCGCGTCGGCGAGGCCGCAAAGCTCGGCAAGGACGCCTGGAAGAACCGCGGCCACCGTTTCGGCCGCTTCGAGACCGTGTCGTGGATCGAACGCGCCCCGGGCCGGGACGTCGTCTCGCTGTACCGGGGCCTGCCGCTCGTGACCTTCCGGGACGTGACGCGCGAGCGGCTCGTCGAGTCGCTGCGGCTCGGGGCGAAGTTCCTCGTCCGCAACCAGTACCACGACGGTCAGTTCCGCTATCTCTACAAGCCGATGAAGCAGCCCGCGGCTGACCGCTGGTCGAACGAGAACAACATCGTCCGCCACGGCCTCAACCCGTACACCGTCCTCCTGGTTCACGGCATCGAGCCCGATCCCGCCTACGTCGAGGCGGCGCACAAGGGGCTCGGTTTCACGATCAAGCACCTGAAGCGCGTGGAGAACCGCTGCTACGTCGAGCACCAGGATGATGGAGAGAACCAGCCCAATGTGAAGATGGGGACGGTCGCCGTGACCATCCTCTCGATGCTGAAGCTCAAGGAGTTCGACGACATCACGCGCTACGAGAGCACCCTGCGCTGTCTGGGCGAGGAGCTGCTCGCGATGCAGAAGCCCAGCGGAGACGTCACGCAGTACGACGTCCCCGAGGGCCACCCTTCTCGCGGCCGCCGCAACACGATCTTCCCGGGCGAGATCATGTTCGCGTTCTCCCGCATGTACGGCCACACGCAGGACGAGCGTTTCAAGCGGGCGTTCGACCGGCTCCGCGACTTCCAGGAGAGATGGTTCGCACAGAACGAGGCCGAGACGACGGACGACGACATCTACGACGAGACGCACCGCGTGGACCTCATCTCGTTCGAGCCGTGGGGGCTGATGGCGCTCGACGACATGCACCGACAGACGGGCGACGACGCGTACGTCGACTGGGCCTTCCATCTCGTCGAGTTCATGGACGGACGTTTCCAGTTCGATCTCGAGCGCAGTCAGTACCCGGACTTCGTCGGCGGATACTTCAAGACGCAGCTCGAGCTGCCGGCGATCAACTCGTGCGGCTACAGCGAGGGCGCAGCCGCCGCGTTCGGGATCGCGGTCCGCACGGGGCGCAAGGTCGAGGAGCGACGCCGGGCGATCGTGATGGGGCTGCGTTTCGCGCTGCAGCTGCAGTACCCGTCCCGCGAGATGAGCTTCTACGTGCCCGACCCGGACACCGCGCTCGGCGGCTACCGCTACAACCTCAACAAGAGCCGCGTGCGCAACGACTACATGTACCACGCGATGTCGGCGCTGGCGCAGGGCGTGCTCAACCTGCGCCCGCAGGACTACCCGGCGCGGACGCCGATCGCGGGGATCCCGGAGATCCTGAGAGAGGTGGCGGGGGAGTAGGCCGGTTCCGGGTCCGATTCCGGGTCCGATTCCGGTTCCGGTTCCGATTCCGGATCCGGGTCCGGGTCCGGGTCCGGTTCCGGTTCCGGGTCCGGTTCCGGTTGCCGGTTCCGGTTCCGGTTGCCGGTTCCGGTTGCCGGTTCCGGTTCCGGTTCCGGTTCCGGTTCCGGTTCCGGTCCCGGTCCCGGTCCCGGTTCCGGTCCCGGTCCCCGAGTCGATCGTCGAACCGCACGTCCGCGGCTCCTCTCGCGTCGGGGTTCCCTCCCTTGATGGCGCAAGCACCGCGCCAACGCCCTGCAGATCGCGTTCGGAGCGGCCAATCGCTCGACGGGCGTCGTCACGGTGCGTGCGCCTGGAGCGGGCGTGAACCCCGACGCGAAAGGAGCCGCTCCGATGCGATTCGACGCCTTCGAGATCACCCTGCAGCTCATCCGATCCCTGCGAGTGCCGCTTGCCCACCTGGAGCGACGGGATCCCGCACTCGCCGTCCAGACGCGCAAGGCCGCAGCATCGATCGCCCTCAACCTGCGAGAGGGCCGGCGGCGCGTCGGCAAGGACCGCACACACCTCTGGCGAGTCGCAGCCGGCAGCGCCGACGAGGTGCAGGCCGCGTTGCTCGTGGCCGAGGCATTCGGCTACGTCGATCTGCCCAGCCTCGCCCAGCCGCTCGAGCTGGCAGATCGCGTCCTCGCGATGCTCTGGCGCATGACCCGGTGATTCCGGGGTCGGCTCACGGGAGTCCGAGCAGCTCCCGCGCAAGGACCGTGACTCTCCCGTCCAGCGAGAGATCGGGGTTCCAACGTGGGATGTCACAGTCGAAGCAGATCCAGTCGCAGAGCGCCGAGGGGTAGCCGATGGCGTAGTAGATGCGGCCCACTTCCCTAGCGGCGTCGCTCGCGGGCAGGGTTCCGGACAGGAAAGCTCGCGCGATGTCGCGTGCGTACTCCACGCAAAGATCTCTGCTCGCACGCAGGCCACAGCCGACCTCGATCAGGGCTTTCTCGAGCAAGGGCTCCGCCTCCCACCAGCTCGCGGGCTTTGCGAGTCCGGCGAGAATGCGGAGCGCGCGGCCATCTCGGTCCTCGTCGAGCTCGCCGACAGCCCAGTCGGCGGCTTCGTCGGGTGTCGCGAGGCCCATCCAGTGTCGGGCGAGCAGTCTGCGCGCCCCGAGTTCGGACACGCCTGGAGCATAGCCGAGCTGTGTTAGCCTGATCGCATGGTGCGTCGGGGTGTGCTGGCGCTCGCCGTGATCGCGGGGTGCGGATCGGTGGACGATCGGGCCCGCGGCGACGGTGGCGCTGGGGCCGACGCTGGGCGAACCGACGGGGGCGACGGCGATGGCGGACCTCCGCCTCCTCCGTGCGATCCCGACGAGCGGCCGGACGAGTCCGACGGAGTGTTCGTGAGCCCCACCGGGGCACCGACGAACGACGGCAGCGCGGCGACGCCGGTCGATTCGATCGAGGCGGCGATCGTGATTGCGCGCACGGTCGGCCGGACGAGGGTGTACCTCGACGCGGGGACCTATGCGGAGTCCGTCCAGATCGAGGACAGTCCGGAGGGCGTCTTCGTCGAGGGGGGATGGCGAAGCGAAGGGATCTCGTGGTCGCGCAACTGCGATCCCGACGCGGCCCTGCAGACTGTCATCCGCTCGCCGGATCCCGTCGCGGTGACCTTCCAGGATGTGACCCACCCGTCGGGGTTGTCCCTCCTCACGGTCCAGACGGCCCCGCGCGCGCTGAAGCCCGGCGCCGACACGGCGGGCGGGTCGCGCATCGCGGTCCTCGTCCGGGGCGAGGGCAGCTCGGTCCGGCTCCTGGGCGTGCAGCTGTTGCCCGCGGCCGGCGACCACGGCGGACCCGCCACCGCCGGCACGGCGGGCGCGGCCCCGGCCTGCGGCGGGCGCGTCGACTGCTCGAACGGCGCGGCGGGAACACCCGGAGCCGCGGGTGCGGATGCCCCCGGGACCGGGACGTTCGACGCGCGCGGATACGGCCCCGTCGACGGCGAGGCGGGCGTCGGGGCGGGGACCGACGGGGCGAACGGGACGGGTGGCGATGCCGCGAACCAGTCACGCAGCGACTGCAACACGGGGTGCAGCTGCGGAACCTGCACGACCTCGTGGAGCGGGAGCGACTACAACGGGACGGAGACGTCCACAGGCGGGAGCTGTGGGTGCGGCGGCAAGGCCGGAGGTCCGGGCGCGGCCGGGCGGGGAGGGGGCGCGTCCGTCGCGCTCCTCGTCGTCGGCAAGAACGCGACGGTCGACGTGCAGAACTCGCTGCTCCGATCCGGCGACGGCGGCGACGGATCACCCGGAGGCGTCGGCGGGACGGGCTCGGAGGGCACAGCGGGCGGAGCGAGCACGGACGTCCGGTGCCACCGGATGGACTGCATCGGTGGCTGCGGGGGAGGGGACTGCAGCTACAACCCCGTCGACCCGGCTCCACTCATCGATGCGGCGAACGGCGGATCCGGCGGCCGCGGCGGCGACGGCGGAGCGGGCGGCGGCGGCGCCGGCGGGCCGTCGTACTCGGTCGTCACCGTCGGTGGGGCACGGATCGTCCGCTCGGAATCGGTTCTCGCGCACGGCGATGGAGGCGCGGGAGGAAACGGAGCGCCGGGCGGCGCTTCGGGCGAGACGCTGGACGCCCTGTAGCCTGCTATCCGCCCGAGCCCGGGCAGCACTCGGCGAATTCCTCGTCCGCGTAGCAGAGGCAGTTGATGGGTGAGGGGCACTGGGTCGCGCCGGCCGGGCAAATGAGGCCGCCGCGGCCGTTCTCGCACTCGATCGGATCGCAGGCGCTGTCCGTGCCGGTGTCCGTGATCGAGGTCGTGTCGGTGTCGGAGTCGGCGTCGGTGTCCGCGTCCGTGTCTGCGTCCGTGTCTGCGTCCGTGTCGCCGTCGGTGTCCCCGTCCGTGTCGGTGTCCGCGTCCGCGCCGTCGTCCTCGCCGACCGCCTCGTCGCCGCTACCGCAGGCGGGGAGGGGCAGGGCGAGCGTCAACAAGATGAGTGTTCTCATGTCGTCCTCCTATCCACAGCAGTCCGCGAACTCTTCGTCGAGGTAGCAGATGCACGCGATACCGTCGGCGCAGCGGGTGTACCCGGCCTCCGCGCAGCCGAGCGCGCCTGCGCCGTTGACGCACTCGACCGTGTCCTCGCAGGCGGCGTCCGTGCCGGTGCCGGTGTCCGTCTCCGAACCGGTGTCGGTCTCCGAACCGGTGTCCGTGTCGGAGCCGCTGCCGGTGTCCGAGTCCGAGTCGGTGTCCGCGTCGGAATCCGTGTCGGCGTCCGTATCGGTGTCGGCATCCGCATCGGTGTCGGCGTCGGTATCCGCGTCGGTATCCGCGTCAGTGTCCGCATCCGCGTCCGCATCCGCGTCGGCCCCGTCGTCGTTGCCGACCTCCTCGTCGCCCCCCGCGCACCCGACCACCCCCGCGGTCAGGGCGAACGGCACGACACACATCCAAGCCAAGCCTCGTCCCATGATTTGCCTCCTGCCCCCCCTGTGGGGTCCGGCGGCCGAAACCGATCAGCGAACGACGCCCAGAACGATCGAAGGACGGATCGTCCACGGGTCGAGGACCGCCTCCCGATCGGCCCCCGCATGGCCGAGGAAGTAGAAGGAGTCCACCAGGTCGACGTCGCACGCGCCCGAGACGGACAATCGGGTGTCTCCGAAGAATTCCAGCTCCAGGCCCAGGGCGACCCGCAGGAACGGCACGATCGTCCAGCGAGGACGCGCGAGGCGCACGCCGGATCCCGAAATGGCCAGAGGCTGCACCCGCACGAAGTCGGCGCCTCCACCGAACCCGGGGCGGACTGCCACCCGCCCGGTTCCGAGGACCGGGCCGGCGAGCAGCCGTGCTGCCACACCCTGGACGCGGATCCCGACCTCCGGCGTCTCGTGGTCGATCGGGAGCCGCCAGGCGGCGGTCGTCCAGGCCGCGGGACCTCCTGCGAGCGACGCCTCGACGAGCGCTCCCGGCCCGTGCGCGATGGGCTGGGCGGTCGAGAAGCCCTGCGCCTCCCAGAAGGCGCCGAGCCGCAGGCGGATCGAGCTGCGGGCCGGGGCGGGGTCTGGAGGAGCCGTCGGCGAAACGCCCAGGCTTCGCCGGACCTCCTCGCGCGGGCGTCCGATTGCCTCGCCACTGGCGAGCGCCTCGACGGTCGCCTCGAGGATGTGCGCGATCTCCTCGCGCGCGACCTCGTCGAGACCGGAGGGCAGCGGCACCTCGCGGACCAGGATGCGCTGCCACGGCCGATCCGCGACGTAGATCGCCGCGCGTGATCCGCCGACGTCGATCCACGCGCGCGCGAGCGGGGGCCGCTCCTCCGGCCGCGGCGTCACGACGTCGCGCGGGTCGATCGCCGCAGTGTGCTCGACGACGACCGTCGCGCCTTGCCGCGCCACGAGCTCACGGACGACCTCCTCGAGCCGCGCCGCATCCTCCGGCGTCCCGGCGACGAAGAGCGCCACGACCAGCGGCCCCACGGCCCGGAGCCTATTCGATCAGCGAAGCGCCTCGATCCTCGAACGGGCCCGGTCGGCGTGGACCGATTGCGGGTGCCGCGCGAGAAGGTCCTGCCAGGCGGCGCGCTCCTGGGCCGAGCGTCCGAGGCGGCCGAGCGCCAGCGCCCGGCCGAGCCTAGCTTCCTCGGCGAGCGTCCCTCCGCCCGCGAGGTAGGAGTCGAACAGGGGCACAGCGCCTGCGGGATCGCCGAGCCGGTCGAGGAGGAGCCTCCCGAGGGTGACGCGCGACGCCGCCGCCTCGCGCGAGCCCGGGAATGAGGTCAGGAGCTCCCGGTACATCCGCGCTGCCTCGGCGGCGCTGCCCTCGCGGCGTGCGGCGTTCGCTGCGGAGTACAGGTCGGCGGCGGATTGCGCGGAGACGGGGGCCCTCGGCAGCGGCACGGCTTCCCGCTGCGGGCGCACCGCGGGATGAACGGGGGCGATTGGTGCAGGTTCCGCCGCGGGCACGGGCCCGGGAGCAGCCGTCCCGTGCGGGGAGGATCCGGACGACGTCTGCCGATCGATCCGTGCGGGCGACGTCGTCCCGGGCCTCGCAGGCCTCGCGGCATCGGGGACGCTTCGCAGTCCCGCCCAGAACGCGGCCCCGGCCACGGATCCGACGAAGAGCAGCACGGCCGCGGCGGCGACGCCGAGGCGCGCGCGCGACCAGCGCGGTAGCGGCGGTGCGGGTCGGAGGATGGCTTCGAAGCTCCTCTCGAGAAGGCGCGAATCTCCCGCCTCGGGCCGTGCGTCTTCCTCCAGGTCGCGCGCTGCGGCGAGCTCGAACGTGCACGCAGAGCAGGCGGCGAGGTGTGTTCCCAGCCGCGACCGCTCGGCGTCGGTCAGCGCTCCCTGCCGCAGACGATCGATCAGGTCTTCCGGGTGCAGGTCCAGCTTCATCCCGCCACCTCCAGTAGCTCCGCCAGGACCGAGTCCTCGGAGATGCGTCGCGCCAGGGTTTCCTTCGCGAGCCGGAGCCGGCTGCGCACGGTGTTGAGGGGGGCCCCTGTCGCGTCGGCGACCTCCTGCATCGAGCAGCCGAGCACGACGCGCAGGGCCATCGACTCCGCTTGTGCTTCCGGCAACGCTCCCAGGAGCTCTCGCAGGATCGCTCGGCGCCTGGCCGCGAGGACCTCGTCGTGAGGGGAGAGCGCTGCCCGGTCCTGGGCCGGCGCCTCGACGGATCGCGCAGCAGACTGCGACCCCCTTCGTGCCGCCATGGCCGTCCGCACGGCGATGCGGCACGCGTAGTGAAGAACGGTGCTGTCCCCGCGAAACGCGGGCAACGCGCGGGTCAGCGCGACCAGCGTGTCCTGGACGGCGTCCTGGACGTCCGGATGGTGGCGGCCCAGGACGATTCGCGCGACCCGCAGGACGCCGGGGCCCACCCCCTCGAGGACCCGGCGAAGGGCACCCGCATCTCCCCGGACCGCGGAGTCGGCGAGCGGACGGAGCGCGTCCTCGGCCTTGCCCATGCAGTCAGTCCGGTGGGGGAGAGCGACGGAAAGCGATCACGAGAAACAACAGGAGACAGGAAACAGAAAACAGGAAACAGGAACTGAGAAGCGCCACCGGCGAGGGCTTTTCATTTCCTGTTTCCTGTTTCCTGTTTCCTGTCTCCTGTTCGTTTCTCCAACGCAGGCTACCCGATGATCACTGGACAGCCCCACTGTACGTCGACCTCCTGCAATGTGGGGGCGGTCGCCCGGTCGATGGACTGCAAGATCACCTGCACCTCGAGGTAGTGAAGGTCCTGGATGCCGGCCGCGTCGAGCAGGACGTCCAGGTCGAACTCGTTTCCGTCGTCGGGAACGATCCCGATCGGCGTCCAGGGTAGCGCGGCCAGGTCGATGATCTCGTCGGCCGTCCGGACCGCCACCGCCAGGTTCGAGCCGATCGGGGTCAACGCCTCGATCACCACGGCCGTCCAGTTCGTCTCGCCGTCGACGCATCCTTCGACCACCGTGGACCACTGGCCCGACGGGTTGAGCGCGTTGCGGCGCTGCAGCCCCGTGATGTCTCCGCGGACGTAAGGCGTGTTGAGGCAGTTCGCCCCGTCGCAGTCGTCGAGGACAACCTCCACCTCTTCGGTCTCGAGGTCGATGACGGCCGCGTTGCCGTCGAAGTAGTTGAACGCCCACGCGTGCCCGTCGAAGTCTACCGCGGTCCCGAAGGTCCGGACGCCGGGGGTCGCGATCGTGTAGTTCTCGAGGTCGTCCGCGCCGTCCGGGTCGTTCGTGACGCGCCAGACCCATTCGCTGGCCGCGTAGGTTCCGACGAAGACGGACCCGTTCCCGTCCGAAGCCACGTTTCCGACACTGACTCCGAAGCCGCCGCCGCCGCCGCCCTCGAGCGTGACGGTGTCGAACTCCTCCCGGTCGCGGCTCCAGCGCCAGACGCTGCTTCCGGCGATCCACGGCGCGTTGTTCTCGTCGACGATCACGCGGTACACCATCCCGCCAGCGGGCACCGCGAGGGTCTCGAAGCTGTCGTCGGGGTCGGTCGTGTCGAACCTTCCGACCAGCGCGCCGAGCAGCCCGGACAGCCACACCCATCCGTCGCGATCGATCGCGGCGCCGTAGGGGGTGTACCCCGGCGTCGGCGCCTCGCGGCCGGTCAGCTCGCCGGTCGCCGACTCGAACTCGACGACCTTCGCCTCCGAGTAGAGCCCGACCCAGCCGAGCTCCTCGAGGACGCCGTCGAGGCCGATCTCCTGGTGGATCGCGACGCCGCGGGGCGTCCCGTTCACGTTGCCGACCTCCGAGTGCCACAGGATGCACTCGTCGTCCCAGTCGTCGCTGCTCGTGAAGTCCATCTTGTCGTCCCAGGCGGTCGACGTGTCGATGCGGCCGTTGCCGTTCGCGTCGACGCACAGCGTCTCGTCCGACGCGATCTTGGTGATGGATCCCTGGATCCCGAACGCGCGATTCGAGATGATGACGCTTCCGAAGTCGTCGACCGCGCTGCGCGACGGGCTGTCGCCGCCGCCGAAGGCCCCGCCGCCGCTGTGGTTCGGGCCCGTCCAGTACGCGCCGTCGATGTCGAGCGTCTCGGTGTTCACCTTGAAGATCTCGCCCGTGCCGCTGGACGACGGCCAGATCACGTGCAGCGCGATCGAGCTCCCGTCGAGCGTCAGCCACCCCTCCGGAGTCTCCGCGACGCCCGGGCCGATCCCCTCGCCCCAGCCCTCG